>Ga0247831_1002692_pt1 | contig 27990 bp, 22 predicted proteins | sample LaCruzMarch2015__9_FD_192406 | JGI IMG/M metagenome (GOLD analysis project Ga0247831, IMG submission 192406) | Freshwater microbial communities from meromictic Lake La Cruz, Castile-La Mancha, Spain - LaCruzMarch2015_1m | ecosystem: Environmental > Aquatic > Freshwater > Lake | place: Spain...
TCCAAGAGCTTCGGGCAATGATAGTTTTTCGTTGGGAATATTAAATGTTCCAGGAGAGCGCACATCTCCTAAAACCGTTACCCTAAAATTTAGAATTCTAACTTGAACTACAGGGACTTTTAAAAATGGAATAAGCTTATTTTCGATAATGGTATTCACTGAATCTAGCGGTTTTCCTTTTAAATCTACCTCACCAACAATCGGCATATAGATTTTTCCAGCATTGTCGACAGGATATCCTTGTTTGTGCGCTATTCCATTTGTATATGAAGGCATTTGTCCTCCTGTGGTATTCGTTTGAGATGGCAAGTTAAACGGCAGAGCAGCTTCAACATCCGATGAATAGACTTGAATCGACAATAAATCTCCCGGTTGAATTACTATTGGAGTCGTTTTGGTTTTCTCAAATTCTTGAGAAGCACCTAAATCATTGAAATAAACCACTTCTTTTCTTGTAACGCATGCATTAAACACAAGTGTTAGAATGGTTAGCATTAGAATGGTCGATATTTGATTGTATTTGTTCATAATTTGGGCAAATATAGCACTTTTAGGCACTTCGTTTTTTGTGAAAGACAATGTGATAAATTGCTTTAAAGAAGTATTTCAAATCTGTGAATAAAGGATTTCTCTGTTTTTCTAAAAGATATTCTTTTTCAGCGTTTTGGACACTTTGAAGGTCACCTCCTCGGTTAAGCGAAACATAAGGCGGAATACATCCAGGTTTTTGTTTAATTCTCAGTTTTTGAAGCTCTTCTGGAATGTCTTCAAAGTATCTTTTCGATACAGGCCTTACGCCAACCAATTTCATATCACCTTTAAGGATATTGTATAATTGAGGGAGTTCATCTATCCAATATTTTCTAAATATTTTACCCCATGGTGTTAGTCTGAAATCATTGGCAGGCTTACCGCTTTTGGCATAACCATTTAATTTCAAAATATAATCTTGTAAATATTCAGAATAAGGATGCATTGTTCGGAATTTGTACACCTTAAAAATCTCGCCACCTCTGCCAATTCGATTCATCCCAAACACAGGTCCATAGCTTGGTTTCATATCGAAAGTTGGCGCTTTTTTATTTTTTACTATGAAATAATCGATGCCATTTATTTTTTTTGAACTAATTATCTCAAAACCACAACAAACCAAACGACCCAGCATTTCAGCCTTTGAAAGTAATCGGTTTCGTCCTTTTGTGAAATAGAAATAAATTTTATTAATACCATTAATTTTAGGAGTCACTCTTAACAATAGAAACTCAAAAAGCATGTAAATTAATTTTATCAAGGGAATTCTATAATAAATAATTCTGTTTCTTCTCGAAGTAAATGTTTCAAAAGATCCAATTAAAATAGTTCCATTATTAGTATTTAAATTGATACTTTCTAAAAGTTTATTTATAAATCTAACATTATTCATGAGTCCTTCGATTTGAATTATCGAATTGCTATTTAAATTGTCAGGTATTTTATTTAAATCGTTATTTAATTTTACAATATTATATTGATTAACCTCAATATAATTCGAAAGAAAATCATTTACCTCCAATGTAGAAACACTATTTCCCATTCGATTTTTATGGCTTAAGATTTTGATTAATAGTGTCTATGAAAAATTGGGTTACATCGACCTTGTCTTTTAACATATTATCTTTCCTCGCTTTAAAAAACTCTTTACTTTCTTTTTGTGTTAAGATTTCATTGATTTTACTGAATAATTCATGCTTTTTAGATGGTAAAATACCAAAGGTTAATTGGTATTTATTTTCTAACTCTTCCAACACACGAATTTTTCCGGCAAAGCTACTGAACCGTAAAGACGGAGTACCAAGCATTGCTGCTTCAACAGCCATGCTTTGACTATCACCAACATACAATTGTGCATAGTACAATATATGATGAATGTCTAGAGGATTTATATTCAATCTATAAGTTTCGAATTCTGGCTCTAGTGGTTTTTCTGAACTGATATATACCTTTCCAAATTGCTTCAATATTTTAATGGTTTCTCGAGCAGTTTCGGTGGTAAATCCCTCTGCTCCAGTATCATGATATGCGTTTAGTTTTGCGAATCGTAGTATAGAATAAGGCACATTAACATCGAAATACTTAAGGATAACACTTTCGAGCGGTTGAAATCTATTGGGATGCAAGTAGGCTAGTTTTTGGTATCCAGCATACTGAATAGTTTTACGATTCCATCTACCGTTATTGCAACTTTCTGGCGATACAATAGCATTTGCAAAAGGGTAAACCAAACGCCCAAAACCTTTAACAACATTGTAATCATCTTCATTGAAAACTAAACTAGTTATTCTTAGCAAGCTACCCACCCAAGCAATTTCGGCAGCGGTTCCTAACATTAAATTCGGCTTGTTTTTCCTGCAAAATTGATATAATACCTTAGTTTTTTTGATCAAGCTACTTGTAATCCCAATCAAACCGTCTTTGCGTCCTTTAGGTAAGGAATTAATATAGGTTATTCCTGCAGCGTCTAGTAAATCAGTAAGAATATCTTTTGATTTTACCATTATTGTAACGCGGTAATTCAAATCATTTAAAGCCGATATTGTATTCTTAAACATGTGATAATGAGCGGGATGTCCTAGGAAGAATAAAATGTGTGGCTTTTTCATATGTTGCTACAAAGATATATGACTATACACCTCCATTACTTGCTGTGCAATATCAGCACCGGTAATTTTTAGATCCAATATCCTTTTGGGGCCTGTTGTGAATTGATTGTTTCGTTTGAATTGAATAGCGGAGATGATTTTATTGCTTACAGATTCAGGTTCATAGTCTGATAGATAGCAACCTTCTAAATCTTTTATCAATTCTTCAACATCTCCTACATTTGTCGATACAATTGGAGTTCCAGTTGCAAGGGCTTCCTTGATAAATTGAGGGGAACCCTCAGAAAATGAGGTCATTAATGCAACATCACATGCATTTAACATCTGTGAAACTTCTTGCCTTGATTTACCCGATAGTTCAATAAGCTCAATATCGAAATCGTTTAAATACTTTAAGGCTTCATAGGCCAGAGGATAATTTTTGACCTCATTGCTAAAAGACGAAGAAAATAGGATGTACTTTTTTGAAGGCAACCATCCTAGCTTTAGTTGAGCCAATTGTTGATCTATAGGCTGAAAGCTCTGATTGTCAACACCACAAGGAATTATTTCTATTGATTTACTTCCAAGTTTGCTTTTCAAATCAGAAGACACCACAATGTGCTTATGCGTTAAGAAGATAGCTATTCTTGTGAAGCGTTTGAGTTTTAAATTATTTACATCTGATCCATGAAATGTAGCCACCACTTTTTTCTTTCGTTGTAAGCCGCACAATAGCGCTGACATTCCCGAATGAGCGTGAATCAAATCTGGATTAAATGCTGTGATGCGTTGTTTTAGCTTGGCCAAATTCCCTAAATAACCTTTTACTCCCTTTCCTTTGATAGGGAAAAAACCTATTTCGACTCCTAACTTTTCAAGTTCTGAGGCTTGTTCTAAAACGAAAGGACTAATATTTCCAGTGTTCGCGCTGCAAACTATGAGTACCCGCATGAGAAGTATGATAGAGTATTCCAATAATGCTACCAAGGTAAACAAAAACAATTAAACGATAACTGATATGATACATCTGACCCGCTATGGATGTTACAAAAGGCGTAATCAATAACATGTAAAATGTAGCTTTTAATTGTTTTTTCGTTTCCTGACTAAGTCGACTTTGCTGATATATCCTCTTGAAATTGATGAATATTTCAAAAAAGACCATGAAGTATAAAAAAAAACCAACTATACCAATTGTATTGATTATTAGGTTATAATCCATGTGTAAGTTTCGTTTGCCAAATCTACCAGATGCGTAGTTGCCCACAGAATTAAATCCTTGTAATCCAAAGATACTTTTTGCGGGATTATCGAAAGAAAATACTTCTTCCCAAACATAAAATGTTTCTAAGTATCTGCTTTCTCGCTCAATTGAGCCCAGCTCAAAGCGAGAACTTCTCGCATCTAATCGGACTTTGATCAAATTTTCATACAAAGGAAGTGTTATCATCAACACCAATGCAGAACCCAATATAACTCGAAAAGCGATCAACACTTTAGGAGCAAGCGAGAATCGAATGAAATTTCCTGCGATTAAACCTGTGATTGCAATTCTTTTTAATGATATGAATACCAACATTGCAGTTATTAGCGACAAAGACAGAACCCAAATTCTTTTTGTTTTATTGGTTCGAATAAAATTTAATATCAAGGGTGTTATGAGCACTGAATAAGTAAATACATTCCAATTGTCGTCCATACCACCAACAAGAAAATCACTTCCCCCTGTATAAACTGATTTTCCAATGCCTAAAGTCTGACTGATAATATAATTAAAAACCAAGATGACGAAAATGTATATAACCGAATTATTCAAAATAATTAATTTCTTGATTGAATTAATTAAATTAAAACCTATGATGAATGAAAGCATTGGAATAAGCACTTTCAGCGTAATATTTAGTGATTTATTAATGTCCGTACTTAGTAAAACATTTATTATACAATAAATTGCAAAAGCAATTAACCAGCCATAATAACCTGTGTTTCTTTCATTTTTAATTATCGTCCAAAGCAGTAATGTGAGCATTAATGCTGCGCGAAGTAATGGAAGAATACCACCTTCTTCAAAAAATATTAGGAGAACGTCAAATAAAACATTTACTGGCAAAAGAAATAAAATTAGCTTTCTCGTCATTACGTATTCATAATTGTCATGAAAGACTTGAAAGTTCGATTAATTTATCGACTTCAATGCTTATTCTTTTGTTCCAAGGTAATAAATTCGCCTTTACTTCTTTCTCAGCATTCACCCCATATTCCAAGAGGAGTTCTTTGTTCGACAAAAGTTTGTTGATTGCAATTCCTATTGCATATGGTGAAGATTCCTTAAGTAAAACTGCACCTTTGTCGCTCACAAAAAACTTCATTGCAGGAGAGTCAAGCGTTATAATACAGCAACGATACATCATCGCTTCAAATAATGGATTCCCTGCATTAGAGTAATCATAAAGTGATAAAAAAATATCACATTCAGAAAAGTAAACACGCAATTGGTCATGCTTAATGGCCCCAGCAAAGCGAACATACTTTGCCAAACCTTCAGATTGAACAAGGCGCTCGAGATGTTGTCGCTCTTCTCCATCACCCACAACAAGCAAGCTAATTTGGCTATTATATTTTAAAGCTTCCTTCAAACCCAATATGGCACGATCAACTCTTTTCCACGATGTCAATCGACTAACAGTTAGTATGATTCTGTGTGATTCTGGGATTTTATATTTACTCATCAATATCTTTCTTGATTCCGTTTTCTCAATAGCCTCTTGAACAAAGTCGATTCCATTTGGAAGGAACATTATCTTAAGGTTAGGACAATTCAAACGTTTCAAAAACTCATCACCTCTAGTTCCATCATTTGTCATTATGACAAGATTTCCAAATTTTCTGTATCCTTTATTCTTTAAATAAAACTTTATTTTTTGTTTGATAGAATTATGTTTTTCAGGATTCCAGTTAACACCAAAATATCTCACGACAATGGTTTTTTTATTTTCAAATATAGAGTGCCCAATGAATGACATCCATGGTCCTGCAAGGTATACAAGATCTGGATTAATCATATTTTTCGATATCTTTTTTTTAATTTCATTTTTTAATTGCATGATGTAAATGAAATTGTAAATGAATCCAATTATAGGAATTCGCTTTAATTTGTTAAATAAAGCATCTTGCAATTGATAAAATCTGCAGTTATTTATTTGAGGATTTGAACCAGGTGCAATCAACTCTATTTTAAAATGCTCAGATAATCCAACTAGTGTCTTGAATATCACTTCTTTTCCCGCTCCATTCCCAAGGTCAAATACTGCGTTTTGTGATAATACAAGAATAGTTTTCATTTGAATGATAGTTTAGGCTTTTTAAACCATCTCGAAGCCATTGAAATTCCTATTGTTGGAAATAAAACAGACATCATTATTGGTGTGCTAAGAGATAATAAATTTAAAACAAACATCACAATCAATGCAGGAAATGCAAAAATAGCTCCTTGATAAATATTTGTAATAAGTAATTTTAAATTTGTATTAACCTTGCCAAGTAAAAATATTAACTGATATCCATAAACTGTAAGACTAGCAATACTGTAAGCAAAAATTACTCCCTCAGCATCAAGAAATTGAGAGGCAACAATAATCGAAAGCGCACGAACAATTAGGCTAATTCCCATGAACTGTAAAAATTTGTGTTGCAGGTTAAGTACATAGTACAAGTTGCTTATGGGTGATGAAATGAACCAGATAAAAGTCCAAATACTAAGTATTTGCGAATATTCTCCTGCGGGAATCCACTCCTTTCCAAAGAAGAATGAGAATAGAACATCACCAAAGAAAAATACTGCAGCCAAAGGCAATAAGCCAAAACTAAATAGATGAACTACCACTCCATTACTTGAAATTCGTAATTTGTCTAAATCGCCTGCATCATTAGCCGAGTTTTTATAAAAAACGTCCCCGATAGCTTTCCCCAAAAGATTCATTGGTAGTCTCAACATAGTAAATCCTAAAGCATAGTATCCAACTGTTTTTGCATCATAAAAATAAGCCAATAAAAACGACGCTACCGACCAAGATAAGAAATTCAACAGGGAAGCCGGAACATCGAATTTTATAAATTTATTTTGGCTTATAAGTAGGGTTTTTAGGTCATTTAATTTAATTAACTCAATGTTGAAATTTGCGCGGCTGTATAATGCCCACCATAAATATATTGCCACTACGAAAGCTGAGATGAGTTCTGCTAGTACGAGCCAAGCTGGCCCAGCTCCAAGGTTAATACCAAATGCGATCTTTAGCACTTGAACAAGTAAGGCTTGAATTAATATTGCCTTTGCCATTGTTCCATAGAGGGTAAATGTATTTCCTCCTGCTTTAAATAAATTAATTATTGATTGTAGAAAAAATGCAGCAGGTATGGTTAAAATAAAGTAGGGCGGATATTTAAGATTAAATTGATCGAACCAAAAAGCTCCGAACGGTAGCGTTAAAATTAGAATCAGACTTGTAAATATCGTAATCAAAATAAATCCAGAATTAATTAATCTGTTTGCATCTGATTTATTGGCTAATACTATAGCTCTATCAAGTCTCAGTACCGAAATTACAACTAAAATACCAACAATTTGATTAAACAGGTTTAAAACCCCAATGTCTTTTGCGTCAAAAATACGTGTTATAAATGGCGTTAGAATGATTGCAATTATTTGACTGAAAACACTGCCTGTAGACAACTTACTCACATTGAGCCAAAATTCAGTAATCCCTAATTTTTGCAAAAATTTCATCGTTTCTTTTGTGCTTTTGCAGGTATTCCTAAAAGAATTTCATTTCCATCAGGAAAAGATTTTGTAACAACAGCCCCTGCGGCAACGATTGTGTTATCACCGATAATAACTCCAGAAAGAATGATAGCATTGGCACCAATCCAACAGTTTTTCCCAATTTTAATTGGTGATTCTTTTTCGTGAAAATCCAGCTGGTTTATTTCATGGTTGGCAGAAATCATCTTTACCCCAGGTGCTATGATTGTATTATCTCCGATGATTATACCATTTATCGCTTGATAATAGCAGTTTCCCGAAAGAATCATGCTTTTCTCAACTCCCTTCCCAAGTTTTATTAATTCAGGTTTCACTGCAGATGAGGTGAAGTGAATAGCGAATTTGCATTCCTTGTTTAATCCGAAAATCAATCTAAATAAACGGTAAATTATGTAATTTCTTCTCGCTTGCTTTGAAAGCAGACCTCTATGTTCTAATTTTTTAAAGAACGTAAATTTGAGAAGAAGTCCTGTCATGGTTTGTAATAAAATAAGATTGGAGCAAAGTTAAATTTTCTTCTAAGCTACCATAATATTCATTTGATTGTAATTGTTAACCTACTGTTGAGGGTTTGTTAATGTGCATAAAAGCTTGATTTACATGGTGAAAATTCACTTTTTTTCATGTATTATTGACATAATAATTCCTTATTCAACTTGATTTATTACTTTTACCACAATTAGAATTTTTAGATGCGATCAATAATAGTATCAGTTATAATCTTATTTTCTTTTAGTTGTACCGCTCAAATAAGGAGCGATAGGCAGATTTTCCTAGATATGGGTTATGGTGTGTCTAATGCAGTTGAGCCATTTACAAGTGGATATAGATCACCAACTTTCGATATTGTTCACGCAAACTTTGGACTTAGATTGCTAATGAACAAACTATTTGGCTATAGACTTTATTTAGGTTACGATCGAATAACAGCGGCGTCTAATAGCTTACCCTTCAAGTCGACTTATTACAGAGGCTCTGCTGAAGCCGTAGTAGACGTTGGGGAGATTTTGCGTTTCAAAGACTTCACCACTGTTTTTGATTTGTTTTTGCACGGCGGTGTCGGATACTCGCGTTTATCAGGATCTGGAAAAAGCGCTGGAATGGGACATTTTATTAACGGACTCACTGTAGATCTTGATTTAACTAAAAGATTGTCTATTTTTTACGATTTGACCCGCGTAAATCATGTTTATCAGCAAGTTACCTTTGACTTACAAAGTACATACAACGAAAAAGGTTTCGACGGAATGGTTTTCAACATGTCTCTTGGTATTATTTTGAGAATTAGCAAGTAAAAAGATATCGTTTACAACTTTCTTTTCATTTAAATAGTAAAAGTTTATTTTCGTGACCTTTTCTTTTTATTCATTTACTCTGCATCCCACATTATTGGTGTCGATTTATAATTTACTAATAGAGAGATTATTTCCAAGCAAAGCTCAATAATAAGGAAATACATAGCCATTTCAGTATTTTAACTGTATATCTCCCCAATATTTTTTTTCATAATAGCGATGGAATTATTGATGTAATTATTCATGAAACATTGAACAAACTTTCGTTTTTTGAAATGCGAATTTTTAATCGTTGAGGAGAAAACGTTTTAAGCACAAATAATTATAACTTTGGTTTAACGGCAAGTTTAATAACAAGGAAGTTGAAATTGGTATTTATGTTTATTTAATAAATTATAATTGAACCAAGCAGAAGAAAAGTAAAATTGGCAGAATTGCACTTTTAAGATGATTTATAACTAATAAAATACATTTTCCGAAACACTTAAATACGCATTTTACAAGGGGGCGGCTAGTTTAAAAAGTAGTCTAAAGCGTATAGTGAAGGTAATTATTGTTTTTTTGGGTACGCCATGGCTCCCTCCCGTGATCAATTTAGGTATTTTAATAGCGTGCTGCAAATTATTTTACCAACCATCTCGCTCATAACTAAACGTTTATAAACGTTTAATATACGACTAATAAATTTAAAATTTGTAAATTTACAACGGGGTGGGAAATGTAGTTTCCCCTAATTTTTTTTAACTTTCAATTAGTCTTTTTATTCATTTAATTATATGCTTTTTACGTTTTCGCCGTAGGATGGTAAATGTAGTTTTCCCCTTATAAAGTGATTTTTAAAATTACCTATAAAGCATTCGGCAGCGGTTGAGCCCCATTGGGGCTCAACCGCGACCGAATGGGGCCGCCCAATAATTAATTTAAAAATATTATTGGACATTTAATCTGTGTTTTTTTCTACAAAATACATTTTCACTTTTCCTTTTCCCTTGGCTTCTATTTCGCCCCTATATTTACATGTAAATTCATTTTTAACTAAGGGGTAAGTGGTTTCAGAAATATTCACTTTCCCAATTTCTCCGCTGCTTTCCATCCTTGAAGCGGTATTTACAGTATCGCCCCAAATATCGTAGGCAAATTTTTTAATTCCAACAATACCAGCTACGACAGGACCGGTATGCACTCCAATTCGTATTTCAAAATAGGGGAGACCTTTCGCAATTTTTAAAGCCTTTCCTGTTTCAATAAATGCTGCAATCTCTAACGCTGCATTCACCACATCTTTCGCATGTGTTGTATTAGGTGTGGGTAAACCACCTGCGGCCATATAAGCATCACCAATGGTTTTAATTTTCTCAATTCCATATTTACTCATTATGCGGTCGAATTCAGAAAAACATTCGTGAATATCATGTACTAAATCTTTTGGACTTAGTTGTTCTGCCATTGCTGTAAAGCCTTTAAAATCGGTAAATAATACTGTAACTTCTTCAACTAATTGCGCCTCTGCAAAACCTTTCTGTTTCAGCTCTTCTGCTACTTCTTCGGGCAATATATTTAATAATAAATCGTCAGATTTTTTCTTTTCTTCTTTTAATTGAAAGGTTCGCTCTTCTACTTTTATTTCTAATTCTGCTTTTTGGTTTTCGAGGATTTGTTTCTTCTCCTGTTCCTGTTGAATTGTTTTTTCTGACAATGTCTTTACCTGAACTAATTGTTTACTTAAATCTTTGTTCAAATTAGAAAAGCTCCATGCCTGATAAATGGACATTGATAATGGAATGCTCATAATTGATAAAGCTAATCCAAACACAAATATTTGTCCCATCAATGTATTGCTGTCAATATTTATTCCGCCAATGATACCTATTACTAAAATGAAAAAAGAAAATAAAATAGAAAAAAGAATTCCAGCACCAATTATCCAAGCTCCTTTTTGTTTTCTATACAATGAAATAATTATTCTTATAAAGCCATGTAAAAGTGCTCCTACTGTTAATATAAAAAAGGTAAACTCGACCTCTGGAATTTTAAGAATTAAAATAACATAGTTAATCAATGTTAATGCAAATAATGAGATTAACCAGACTTTAGTTTTCTCAAAGAAAATATAATGAATAAATGCTGTGAAGAATAAACTTATTGCAGGAATCAAATACAATAATACTTCACTGATTGTACTCAATTTTCTTGGGTCATTTGATATATAAGAATAAAAGAATATTCCTAAAATGGAAGCTAAGCCAAACATAAACAAACTAAAAAATAAGTTTGATATAATGCTTCTATAATATAGAAAAAAGAAAAGGTGAATAATTCCTAAAGTAAGAAAAATAACACCAATGAAATTAATGATAAAAGTAAATCCAATATTATTTGAATTTTTGCTTTCTATTAAGTCTTCTGAATTTCCTATTTTTAATTCAAATCCCACATAATTTTCATCATCGTCATCTCTAAATTCTATTACTTTAACTGCAAATACATGTAATCCAGTATCTCTCAAGAAAAATACCTCAGGCACATTTTTGGGATTATAATATTCTGAATTTTCTTTTCCTTTAATTACACCATATTTTTTAAGTATTTTCCCATCTAAATATACTTCACTCGCCCCATCAAAATCAAAAGCTAAAGCCAATGCTTTGTCAACTAAAGTGCTATCGTTTCTAAATTTGAATCTAAACCAACCAGCACCTTCATATTTAGCTTTTTTAAATTCATTAAATTTATTATTAAAATCTAATTTAGGTAATTTGTTGTCATCATAATCTAATTCTGATAAATCATCTTTGATTTTATTAGAAAATTTCCAGTTTCTTTCTACCTTAAATGTTAAACTATCTATTGATAAATTTACTATTTGAGCATTTCCCAAAATAGCGCAAATAAGAACAGTAGTTAATATGAAATATTTTAAATGTAGTTTCAAATTACCTTTTTTTATTAATCATTTAAACCCTAATCCCAATTATTAAAATATCATCTATTTGTTCTGTTCCGTTTTTAAAGGAATTATGAAATTCAAAAAGCTGATTCCTTTGTTCATCCATACTCAAGTGTTGTATAGTAAGCAGTAATTCCTTGAATTTCTTTTTAGTTAATTTCTTGTTTTCAGGTCCCCCAAATTGATCTGAATATCCATCAGTAAAAAGATAAAATGTATCTCCTTTTTTGGTGTCAATGTAATTGGTTTTGAAAGGGTGTAAATTGTCTATTTTGCCAATTGGCTGTTTATCTCCTTTAATTTCAGTTAGTTTTCCATCACTTATTATAAACAATGGGTTATTTGCTCCTGCCCATTGTATTTTGCCAGTTTTGGTATTTAGTGCACACAATGAAGCATCCATTCCATCTTGCACATTTTCATTTTCGTCTTTACTAAAGTCACTTACCACTAATTCAGCTACTTTGTCGAGTATTAAACCTGGTTCTGTTATATTACTTTCTTTTACAGCTCTGTTTAAAGCATTGCTGCATACAACGCTTACCATGGCACCAGGAACGCCATGACCTGTGCAATCGCAGGCTGCAATTAAAACCAAGCCTTCTTCTTGCTCTATATTTTCCATCCAATAAAAATCTCCCGCAACAATATCTTTAGGTAAATACAATACAAAAGAATCTTCTAAATGCTTTTCTACCACTTTTAGCGGAGGTAGAATAGTTGCCTGGATGCGTTTTGCATATTCAATAGAAGAAAGGATTTCTTTATTTTGATATTCCACAATGTTTTTCTGTTTCTCTACTTCTGTTTTTTGTCTACTTACGCTTAATAATAATTCATCGCTTATCTTTTTTCCTTTTCTTATTTTGTTCCTTTGATTAAAAAATATTCCTGCAAAAATTAATACTAAACCAAATCCAGTTAATAATCCATTTCTTATGAATTTTTGTTTTTGGATTTCTTTTTTAGCAATTAAGTCTTTCTTTTCTTGTTCGGCTTTGTTTATTAATTCCTTATTATCAAAATCATATTGCATCTTGGCTTGAACCATTTCTGTAGTATTTTCTTCATTGAACATGGTGTCTTTCGCTTCAATGAAAATTTTATAATATTTAAAAGCATTCGTACAATTTCCTTTTGCAGTTTCAAGTTCTGACAATCTTTCGTGTGAAGCAGCAATTCCTTCCCAGTTTTGAAGTTTTTTAGCTAGTTTGGCAGATCGGGTTAAATAAATTTCAGCTTTTTTAATTTCTGATAAGCCAAGATAAGCTTGTCCAATAACATCACAACAAGAAGAAGTTATTTCATCTGCTTCTATTTCTTCTGAAATTTTAAGGGCAATTAATCCGTTTTCTAATCCCAGTTTATAATTTTTTAATTCATTATATATTTCGCCGATATTCCCATAATTAGAAGCTAAACCATACATGTTTTTTGCTTGTATATTTATATCTAAGGCTTTTTGATGCATTATTAAAGCATCTTTTCTGTTTCCTTGAATAGAATAAGCTAATCCTATATTATTATAATCCCCAGCAATTCCTTCCTTATCAAAAAGCGTATCCCGAAGTTTAATAGCTTCTGTATACATTTTAATAGCTTCTGGATATTTTTTTTGTATATCATATATAATCCCAATATTTGACAAAGTAGGAGCAATTTCTGACTTGTCTTCAGCTTGGTTTAAAAACTTTAAAGATTCTAAATAGTTTTCTTGTGCCCTGGGAAAATCACCTTGATAAAAATAAATATTTCCAATATTGTTAATTGCGTTTCCAATACCAATTTTATTCCCCGATTTTAAAAACATTTCCTCTGCTAATTCATAGTACTTTTTCGATTTTTTATAATCCCCTTTATAAAAATACAATACTCCTAGACTATTGTAAGCATCACCCATTCCTTCTGTATGGTAATGTTTAGCTGATAAACTCAGACATTTGAGCGCGTACTCTCTTACTTTATTCGGATTATCTCCCCAATACATTTTTGAAAGTAAGTAGTTTACGAAGGCTTCTGCAGTGTCAAGAGTTACACTATTTTTTTCTTTACTAAGTATCCTTTTTGCCTGAATAGATTTTAAATTTAATTCTAAAGAATCTATATTTTCGGCATATTGAGCATTTAATATTTGTGAAAAAAATAAAATTAAAAATGCAATGATTAATTTAATATTCATAAAAAGTATATTAATATTTTTAATTACGGATTTAATCGTTTTCTCATAAACAAATCTATTACTTCAAACAGATGTGTTGGTTGGTATTTTCTCCAATTAAAAGCATCGAATCTTTCGCTAAACAAAATGTATTGGTCAATATTATTTTGTTCGAATTCTGTAATTACATGGTCACGGAAATTTAATCCTACAATCCAGCCATCTTCAATATCGCTGAACCATTCCTCATAATAATCATCTTCCGAAGCATGAAAATTCAATACGTTTTCTCCAATTAAAATATAGTTTTTAATACCTTCATGAAGCATCACATCTATAACATCTCGCTTCAAAAACATAATATCATTGCCTATTGCATCATTCCATTCACCTATCATTTCTATAATTGCAAAACTCAATTCATAATCTACAAACAGTATTTTAATATAAAGTGTTTCCGAACCCATATCGTCCCATTGCGGATGAATATAGAAATTGTAAATACGACTGCTATATTCAAATTCGCTATACTCCCGATTATAAAATGGCGAAAGTTCATCTTCGGATGCAATGTAAAGATGCCTCCAATTGTAAAACGGTTCTAAGTCCTGCATGGGTACTAAAGAAAAATTAATTGTGAAAATTTATAGATTAAAACCAACTTTTCAAAAATAGTTTTTTAATACTAAGTTTGTTTGTGGTTAGTTTTTATTTATCGCTTAATCATAAAAAAAAGGCTGCCCCGAAGAGACAGCCTTTTAAAATTGATAATAAATACAAATTTAACTTGCATTCAATGGCCACTCTTTTAGCGATTTGCCTTCAGTATTTATAACTCTTACCTGGTATTTTCCTTTAGGAATCTTACTTAAATTTAATTCTAAAGGTAAATTAGCAAAGCCTTGCGGTTGCCCCAAATGTACTTGTATTACGAGCAATGTTTCTCCACTTTCATTGGCCAATTCAACTGAAATTGTTTCACGTACAGGATTGTAAAAGCTTAAAGTTCCTTTTACTTGAGTTGGAATACCTGAAAATTCAAGCTCATCACCACTCACAGCATTAGCATATTCAATGGAATACCAACTTGGATTTGTTTTTTCTTTCGAGCAAATAAACTGAATCGTCTTTTTTAAAGTAATGCTATCTAAATCTTGCGCACATAACGAAGCTAATTGGTGATTGTTGGTAAAATGCCAGATTACTTTTTGATAGAGGCTTTTCGAAACTATTTTATGTTCGTTCATTTGTTCCAATACCTCACAAAGTAGATTAGGACCCATTTTTGTTCGGTTGAATTTTAGATTATTTTTTGGAGATGAGGCGCCGCTGTTTCCACAATATCCTTCCACCCAAACTTCTCTTTCTTCTCCCGCTTCCAACCTAATCGCTACAGGTCTTGCAACAACAAAAGGCTGGTATTGTCCCGATTCTTCCGAAAAAAATCTTCCCGATTCCATCGCTACATTAATTTTGTGTTTTTTATTGTTCTTAATTTTCAAAAACATTCTTCTTAGACCGCTCTCACTTTTTACATCGTATCGAATGGCTTTAGATTTTAGCGCATCTTCGAAAGTCAAATTTTCTGCTGTTACTGCTTGTGCTATAAACAAATGCATAACAAAAATTAACAATGAAATTTTCATATATCTGAAGGTATTTATTGGTTTAATTAGAAGATAATAATGTTTGTGTTTTATTTGGTTTGTATTGCAACGTTTTGACATTTTTTTCACTCGCATTCTCTAAATCGTTCATTGCACCTGCAAGCATTTCAATTGTTTTTTCTTTCCCTTTTTCAAGATAGGTTAATGTAATACGTGCATCAAATTTTAGCTCTCCAAAAGGAATTATTGGAAACTCTCCATCTTTTTTACTTTTTACTTCTAAACAAATAAATGGCGCTTCTTGGCTTATTTTAAATTTTACAACATGCATTTTTTTTGGAGCTATAAATTCAATTTTATTTGTACTCACTTGTATTGGTTCAAAAAAAGCATAAATACCAGGACAATTTAAAATAACAATAAAACCAGATTTTCCATCAGGTAAAGAATAATTACTTGGCAAAGTTTGTTTTTTCCAAGTTTTTGCGCTTGGATCCCATCTAAACCATGTCGGTTTTTTAAATTCTTTCGCTTTTTCCATTGGCAAGTAAACTGGTAAACCATTTTCAAGGCAGGTGCGTCCATTTATATCAATGCGCATAGCCGAAATTAATTCCATTGGTTTCCCACTTTCATCACAAGTTGTATAGGTATTTGCAGTTTCCTGTAAATCGAGTTCTACGAATGTAAAAGGCAATTGTGGAGTTTGGCAAAATGCATTACATCCAGTTAGAAGTAATAATAATACGCTACTTTTCATAAGATACAGAATTATAATTATTGATTTGGCTTAACGGTATGAGGCCAAATTCTGAAGGAATGTCAGCCATTTTAATTGAATTTATTGATTGATTTTCTCTATTTAAAGGCGATTTTTCTGTTTGTTTGTAACAATCAGTAAGTAAGATTTTTTGCTTAAAATACTTTTTACCATCGAGTGCAATAAAGTCGGCAACTAAGGTGTACCTTTCTTTTTCTTGTGTCAATTCTGTGAGAATAGCTTTCCCTCCAAGCATAATGTCAACAGGAATAATTATTCCATCCGCGCTTTCAATATGTGCTTTTTTTATTCCAATTGTTGAAGGACATAATAAACCATAAGATTTTTTAATCAATTCTTGCTCAGAAATAATTCTGTAATCTCCTGAATCTATAATATTTACATGATATAAAATGGTTTTCCCCGTTTTAACTGTTGCAAATTGAACATTAGAAATTCCACTCCAGCAATTACAATCGACCTGAAATTTCTCCAAAAAATAGTTTAGCTTTTTTTCTTTGATAGGATTTTGATAAATCAATTTAATTGACAGCCTGTCAGGGTTTTCAAATTTGAATTGATTTAAAACTGAGATTTCTTTAATTAATCGATTACTAGCTAACTGTGAGATGTTTGATGCACTAATATTAGGTAATGTTACCGCTTGTTTTAAATCGCAATAACGCATAGACATTTTTAAACTAAATGGCTGCTCTATGCTTGTATCTCTTTGGCATTCGGGGTTTACATTCGAATGAAGGGCGCGTGAATAAATAGGCTGAAACTGAATTACTAATGCTATTTCATTTTTACCAATCTTTATTTTGCTTCTTTTTTCTCTTTTTGTTTCTATAATGCTTTCATCAATTCCTTCTAAAAGGAGCATATTTTCAATTTCATAAATTCGGTCTTGGGTAATTTGAGATAAGTCTTGTTGAGACTGAGCATCAAGTATTATTATGGAAATGGTGCAAGAACGAAATATTTTTGCTGCATCTAATTGAATTCTCTGAATCGACTCCGTAGTAGGTTTTTTATCGTCATGAGTGTATTCAAGCAAAATTGTATCACTTGCACTACAAACTGGTTTGTCTTCGAGATGTGCCAGCAGCAATGCCCCGGCAATTAAAGTATGAAACATCGGCGGTTGGTTTTAGGTAAGCGTAAGGATGTTTCATTTCAGTTGCGTTTTATAACCTTAATACGTCAACTTATTTAGAAATATTGTGAAGAATTTTAAAAAAGTATAAAACAATTGATTCTACTGTAAATTTACTCGAAAACAGAATGAAACAATTTAGCAATATCCTTATTTCATAAGAGACTACCAGTAGTTTGATGCTTTATAAAGAATTGGAATTTATTTAGTATAACTCTCAATCACTTTACGTACACTTCCAAATTTCAACAAAGCTTCTTTTGCTTCAGTTTCTGAAATGTTTACAGCTTTAGCAATCATTTTAGTACCTCTTTGCACCAATTTATGATTGGTCAATTGCATATCTACCATTTTATTTCCTTTAACTCTTCCAAGTTTTATAAGTACAGTCGTAGAAATCATATTCAATACCAACTTCTGAGCTGTACCTGCTTTCATGCGCGTGCTTCCTGTAACGAATTCTGGACCAGTAACCACTTCAATTGGGTAATCAACAATGGCGGCTAAAGGACTTTCTGCATTACATGTAATACAAGCAGTGGTTATTCCAGCTCGTTTAGCATCGCTCACTCCACCTATCACATAAGGTGTTGTGCCCGAAGCTGCAATTCCAACCAGTGTGTCTTTCGCATTGATAGCATATTCAGTAAGGTCTTTCCAACACTGCTCTGTATCATCTTCAGCAAATTCTACTGCTTTTCTTATAGCTGTGTCTCCGCCAGCAATTATTCCAACTACTTTATCGAATTCGATTCCAAACGTAGGAGGGCATTCGGAAGCATCTACTACGCCCAATCTTCCGCTGGTGCCTGCACCAACATAGAATAAGCGTCCTCCTGATTTCATTTTAGGTACTATGCTATCAATTAAAGCTTCTATCTGAGGTAACTGTTTTGCAACAGCTGCTGCCACTTTAGCATCTTCAGCATTTATGTTTTTAAGTAATTCGGCAGAAGATAATTGTTCTAAATTATCATACAAGGAATCTGCTTCAGTTGTACGTTCTATCATTTAAATTGCTGGAAACTGAGATGGATTGTATTCATTAAACATAGTATAAACTGTTTCAACTACATCATCTGTGCTTGGTTTAGAAAAATAGTCACCATCAGAACCATAAGCCGGGCGATGATCTTTTGCAGTTAATGTAACAGGTTCGGCATCTAAAAATCTAAATCCACCCTGCACTTCGAGTATTTGTTGAAGAATAAATCCACTTGCACCACCTTGCACATCTTCATCTAAAATCATCAATTTTCCTGTTTTTTCTAGTGATGCAGCAATTTCATGTCCTCTGTCGAATGGTAATAAAGTTTGAACATCAATTAATTCCACAGATATTCCCATTTCTTCTAATTCTGTAACTGCATCCGAGGCAATCTTACAACAAGAACCATAAGTTACTAATGTTAAATCTGTTCCTTCTTTTAGGATTTCAATTTTCCCTAAAGCTATTTTATATTCACCCAAATTATCAGGTAACATTTCTTTTATTCTATAGCCATTTAAGGGTTCAATGATGAGTCCTGGGTCATCAGCACTTAACAAGGTATTATAGAAGCCTGCTGCTTGTGTCATATTTCTTGGCACACAAACATGAATGCCTCTGATAGAATTGATAATCATTCCCATTGGAGAGCCAGAATGCCAAACACCTTCTAGTCTATGTCCGCGTGTAGCAACAATTAAAGGAGCTTTTTGCCCACCTTTAGTTCTGTATTGTAAAGTTGCAAGGTCGTCACTCATTATTTGAATGGCATAAAGCAAGTAATCGAGGTATTGAATTTCTGCAACAGGTCGTAAACCTCTCATTGCTAATCCGATACCTTGTCCTACAATTGTAGCTTCTCTAATTCCAGTATCGCTGATTCTTATTTCACCATACTTTTTTTGCAGTCCTTCCAACGTTTGATTTACACCTCCAATTCCACCGCTGTCTTCCCCAAAAGTGAGAAAGAACGGGTTGGTTTCTAGAATTTTATCGAAGTTGTCACGAATAATTTCTCTACCATCAACCAATTTAGAAGTTTCACTGTAAATAGGAGCTACCGCTGCAACTTTTAGCGCCGATCTTTCAGTTTCGTTGTATAACCATGAATTATACTGGTCTTTACTTTCAAAACTTGCTTCATTGAGCCAGTCTTTAAGTTTGCTTTTTAGAGAATGATTTTCTTTCCTCAGTTTGCGAAGAACTTTTCGCCCAACTTCTATAACATCTCTGCGTTGAGGCTCTTTATTACTTTGAAGATCAGTGATTTGTTTAATTTCATTTAAATAAGGATACACAACCAAAAGTTCGGTTGTTAGCGCTAAAATCTCCGATTTTAATTTTATAATAGGTGCTTGATAAGCTTCCCAAGCGGCTTTTTTTGCTTCCTTAACAGTGTTTTTTGCATTTTTCTCAATTTCGTCTAAATCTTCCGGGCTTGCTATAGCAGTTTCAATGGCCCATTCGCGCATTTTTTTTATACAATCGAATTCATTTTCCCATTCTAAGCGCTCTTTGCTCTTGTATCGTTCATGTGAGCCTGAAGTAGAATGTCCTTGAGGCTGAGTCATTTCACGGATGTGGAACAAGGTAGGAACATGTTCTTTTCTGCATTTAGCAACTCCTTTTTCATATAATTCGCACAAGCCTGCATAATCCCAACCTTTACCTTCTAGGATTTGAAAACCAGGTCCGTCGATATTGGCCTCAAAACCAGCCAGTGCTTTTGATATATTTGCTTTAGTAGTTTGAAATTTAGTTGAAACAGAAATACCGTAACCATCATCCCAAACTGACATGGCCATTGGTACTTGCAAAACACCTGCGGCATTCATTGTTTCCCAGAATAAACCTTCAGAAGTGCTTGCATCACCTATAGTTCCAAAAGCAACTTCGTTTCCATTTACAGAAAACTCTGTATAATCGCGCAACTCTTCGTTTTTACGAAACACTTTGGAAGCATAAGCCAAACCTAATAAGCGCGGCATTTGTCCAGCAGTAGGCGAAATATCGGCAGATGAATTTTTATTTTCGGTTAATGATTTCCAAGAGCCATCTTCGTTTAAAGTTCTAGTTGCAAAGTGACCATTCATTGATCTTCCCGCCGACATAGGTTCGGCAACAGCGTCTGCGTGCGCATACAATTGAGCAAAAAATTCATGAATAGTTAATAAACCGGCAGCCATCATAAACGTCTGGTCGCGGTAATAGCCAGACCTGAAATCTCCGGGAAGAAAGGATTTAGCCATTGCAATTTGTGCTATTTCTTTACCATCTCCAAAAATCCCAAATTTTGCTTTACCAGTTAGAACTTCTTTTCTTCCTAATAGACTGGTTTCTCTGCTTTCAACTGCAATTCTATAATCATTAAGAACAGTATCGCGAAATTCTTCAAAAGAAATGCTGTTGTTGCTTTGAGTTGGGTTGGTCGGTTGGTTGCTCATATCCGATTATTTTCGGCAAAGATAAGAATTCAAGCTATAAATCATATTTACTATTCACTTGCATTCCGACCGATTTTTATTCATTTTTGGAAAATGAAATGGAAGAAGTTTTTAAACCGATTGGGTTTAACAATTATAGGGTTTGTAATCTTTTTTGGAGGTGTTCTTTTTTGGAGTAATGCTGAGATTGAAAAAGAAAGCAACGATTTTATTTTTACCACTTTAAATGATATCCCGAAATCTCGCGTAGGTTTGCTTTTAGGAACAAGTAAATACAATAGGCAAGGAGGCGTTAATTTGTATTTTAGGTATAGAATAGATGCTGCAATTTCTTTGTACCAAAATCATAAGATTGATTATATTTTGGTAAGTGGAGATAACAGAACGCTTTCTTATAATGAACCAAGAGATATGAGAAAAGCCTTACTTGCAAGAGGAATTCCCGATTCAGCAATTTATTTAGATTATGCAGGCTTGCGCACTTTTGACTCCGTAGTAAGGTGTAAAAAGGTATTTGGACAATCTGCTTTTATTATTATTTCACAAGAGTTTCATTTAGCAAGGGCCCTTTTTATTGCTCAAAATGTGGGGATTTATGCAATTGGTTATACAGCAAAAAATGTCCCTGAAGCTTATTCAATAAAAACAAGCATCAGGGAATATTTTGCAAGGACAAAAGCTGTATTAGATATTTTTATTCTCTCAACAAAACCAAGGTTTTTGGGGGAATCAGTTAATATCGGAAAGGAAGAATAAGCAAAGAATTTATTTAAATACTTTTTTCAAAATATCTGAAATTCTTGCTGCAGGGTCTTTTCTAATTTTTGATTCTTCTTGTGCTATTAATTTAAACAAGCCTTCAAGCGCTTTCTGGGTAACATATTGCTCAAGGTTTGGATTCTTTTTAGCAACACCAGGGATTTTATTATAAGCTTTAATTATTGGTGCCCAATACTTTGTAAGCTCAACTTTGTTCATTGCAGTTCTTACTATCGGACTAAACTTATTTGATAATTCAGTAGATGTTTTGTCTTGGAGAAAAGTTGTTGCAGCATTTTCACCTCCTTTTAGTATGCTCAATCCATCTGTAATTGTCATTCCTTTTATAGCATTTATAAAAACGGGGGCAGCTTGTTTTGAAGCTTCTTCTGCTGCACGATTCATAGTAGTAACAAATCTATCAACCTGACTTCCCATTCCATATTGACGGGCTTTCGTTTCAACAATTTTAACTTCAGGTGGAAATGGTATTTTAATTAATGGATTATTTAAAAAGCCATTGAGTTTTGAAGCTGAACCAGTTGCATTATTGGTTCCAACATTTAATGCTTCTCTAAGTCCGTTCGTTATTTCAGTATTTGTGAGTCCAGATCCTCCATTACTTCCAGAATTCCCAGTTACATTTTGAACAGTGTTGGTAACGTTTTTAATAAATTTACTTTGCGCAACAGCTAAATTAGCACTCAGCAAAACGATGCAAACTAAAATGAAATTTCTCATAAGTTATTAATGTTGATTTGACAAATAAAGTAGAAAATCATGCCAAAATTATTGATGCGCTTTAAACGTTCTCTTTTTGGCATTGTTTGTTCTAAAAATATTCAATGTTTCTACAATCAAAGAAAAGGCCATGGCTATATAAACATATTGTTTCAAATCTATATGATATGTTTCTTCAACATGCAAAGATTCCAAGATAAGCACTAAACCAATTGCAACTAAAAATACTAAGGCAAGCATTTTAATAGATTGATATTTATTAATAAAATCACTTACTTTTCCTGAGAATATTATCATAATAACAATTGCGATAATTACGGCCAATACCATAATTACTAGGTTTTGAGAAATAGCAACAGCTGTTAAAATGGAATCGAATGAGAAAATAATATCTAACAATACAATTTGAATAATTGCCTTAAAAAACACTTGAGCTCCTCCACTTGTAGCTTCATGTTCTCCTATTACTACTTTTTCATAAATCTCCATTATTGTTTTAATAGTAAGAAAAACGCCCCCAACAAATAAAATTATATCTCTTCCACTTGCACCGAAGCTACCAATATTTAGAATTGGTTCTTTTAGTCCAGCAATCCAAGAAATGATTGATAATAATAAAATTCTGAATATCAAAGCCAAACTTAATCCAATCAAACGTGCTTTTCCCTGATCAGCTTTTGGAAGTTTGCCTGCAACAATAGAAATGAATATGATGTTGTCTATACCTAATACTATTTCTAAAACACTTAAAGACAGCAACATGATAAGTCCTTCAATTGTAAACAAATTGTTCCAAAGCGCGGGGTCTAAAAACGACATCATTATTTATAAAAATTAATGTGCAAAACTATTCAAAAGCTTAGAGCAATTTTGCATGTTCATAAAATCTTTAATCACAATTTTTAATCTTATTAATCATCACCTTATCAGTAACTTAAATTGTAAAGCTAAACTCAACATATATTCCAGTATTCATTTATGGGCTATGACTAACTTTGATGGCATACAAAATAATGTAGTTTTGCTGCATTAGAATTTTAAAATCCAGAATGAATAAAAGCAAATTAAATTGGGTACTGTTGTTTTTAGGAACAGTTGCAGTATTGGCCACGACACTTAGGTGGAATGGCTGGTTAGAGTTGCCTCATGCTGTGCCAGTTATTTTGCGGTGGTTTGCAATTGCAAGTGGTTTTTTGGTAAGCTATTACAGAAAGTCTCTTACAGTTTGGATATTAATTTTTATGGCTGCGGGTATTGAGTTGGGCATTGATTTGCCAGAACTTTCATTGAAGTTGAAAGTGCTGAGTGATATATTTTTGAGATTGATTAAAACCATCATAGCTCCATTAATTTTTGCCACTTTAGTTGTTGGAATTGCGGGCCATTCAAACTTAAAACAAGTCGGCAGAATGGGGCTCAAAGCAATTATTTATTTTGAAGTCGTAACAACTATTGCTCTTTTTATAGGATTGGCAGCAATAAATATTAGTAAAGCGGGAATTGGTTCTTCTTTAGAGGCAAAAGCAAATCAAGTGGAAAAAGCAGAAAAGTTGCTTGGCCAAAAGAATGAACACGATGTGATTCTGGATATTTTTCCTGAGAATATTGCAAAATCTATTGCAGATAATCAGGTCCTTCAGATAGTTGTTTTCAGCATTTTGTTTGGAATTGGTTTGGCTTTGATGAAAGATAAGGATAAGAAAGCATCTGTTTTAAGATTCACAGAAGGTCTTTCTGAAGTAATGTTTAACTTCACCAATATTGTAATGTATTTTGCACCACTAGCAGTTTGTGGAGCCATTGCATATTCTGTGGCAAACATGGGACTTGGTGTGTTAATGGATTTAATAAAGCTAGTTATGACGCTATATGCAGCATTAATAGCGTTTATCTTATTGGTTTTAGTTCCAATTGGCTTGATTGTTAAATTACCATTTAAGCGTTTTATTTCGGCCATTACAGAACCTGTTTCTATTGCTTTTGCAACGGCCAGCTCCGAAGCTGCGTTGCCAAAAGCAATGGAAAATTTAGAAGAATTGGGAATTCCTAGGAAGGTTGTAGCTTTTGTGTTACCTACTGGTTACAGCTTCAACTTAGACGGAACAACGTTATATCTTTCATTAGCTTCTGTTTTTGTTGCACAAGTTTGTGGTATTGATTTGAGTATTGGTCAACAAATTCAGATGTGCCTTATTCTGATGTTAACGAGCAAAGGTGTTGCAGGAGTTAGAGGTGCTTCATTTCTAATTTTAGTAAGTACTGTAGCTTCACTTGGTCTAGATCCTCACAAAGCTTTTGCAATTTTAGCAATTGATGCTATAATGGATATGGGGCGAACAACGGTCAATGTAATTGGCAATTGCTTAGCTACTTATGTTGTAGCAAAATGGGAAAATGAAATATAATAGGAGTTCCTTACAACCAAGTTTAAATCTTCAATAAATCTTATTAATTTTGCGCATTATTTTCACAAAAACCTAATGAAAAAACTACTACTTACCTTTATTAGCTTATGCAGTCTAATTGCCGCAGAAGCGCAAGAATTTAGAAAATGCGCAGCTGATGAAGTCTACCACAGACATTTACTAGATAATCCTGGTCTACAGCAAACAAGAGATGAAATTGAAGCCCATACCAACGCTTTTATTCAAAACTACAACCCCAATAGCGCTCAAAGAGCAGTTATTACAATTCCTGTTGTGTTCCATATTGTGTTTAGAAATACAACACAAAATATTTCAGATGCACAAATATTATCTCAAATAGAAGTATTAAATGAAGATTTTCGTTTGCTTAATGCTGATTTTGCTGCAGTAACCCCAGCAGTTTTTGAACCATTGGCGGCAGATTTTGAAATCGAATTTTGTTTGGCCACTATAGATCCAAACGGTAATCCAACTACAGGAATTAATAGGGTTTCTACCACAGATAATGGTTTTAACGATGACGACCAAATTAAGTTTACCGCTCAAGGTGGTGCAAATGCATGGCCTAGAGATAAATACCTGAATATTTGGGTTGGAGATTTAAGTAATGCAGGTCTTTTAGGTTATGCACAATTTCCTGGCGATGCAGCAGCAACAGATGGTGTTGTTTTGAACTATGAGACCATTGGTCGTCCGCCAGCAAATAATTTCAATACTCAGTATAATTTAGGCCGAACAGCTACTCATGAAATTGGGCACTGGTTAAATTTATTTCATATTTGGGGGAATGAAAATGCAGGTTGCGGCACAGGTGGTGCAGGTTCAGATCAAGTAAGTGATACACCCGTTCAAGACGATGCTAATTACGGTTGTCCTAATCACCCCAGTCCATCATGCAACAACGGGGGAGATATGTTTATGAATTATATGGATTATGGAGATGATGCTTGTCTTTCTATGTTTACCGCTGGTCAAAAGGCAAGGTCACTTGCAATATTTTCAGCAGGGGGAGACCGTGCATCTTTATTAACTTCAAATGTTTGTGGCAGTGTTCAGCCACCTCCAACACCAACTTGTTTAGATACAATCAATTTCCCAATGCCTGGCACAGAATCTATTCTTGAAGTTAGCGGTGTAGGTCAAACTGGATTCATTTCTGGTACAAATTCATTTGATGATAAAGCAAAAGCTTCAAAATTTTCAGTAATTGGAGGAAATAATTTACTAACAGCATGTTTCCTTAAATTTGGAATTGCTAATCTAAATAATGCACCAGCAAATACTCAGATAAATGCTAGGGTTTGGGATGCTACTGGTACTGGAGGCTCTCCGGGAACTGTTTTAGGCACGGTGGCAATTCCATTCAGTTTAATACAACAAACTATTACAAACGATAATTTTGTTTTACTTACGTTTACTACACCTATTATAGTTCCCAATTCTTACTTTGTTGGTATAGAAATAAATACTGCAGTTGGGTATGATTTAGCACTTTATACCAATTTAGACGGGGAGGTTACAAACAACTCTGCATGGGAGCAATTTGCGGATAATTCTTGGCATCAATATTCTGAAACTGCTAGTTGGCAAGTTTCTTTGGATCATGCCATTCATCCTATAATGGGAGCACCTTCACCAGTAGCTAGTTTTAATATTAATGACAATTCTATATGCGTAGGTCAAACTGTTACTTACACAGCTTCTGGCGGTGGCATTAGTGGTTATAACTGGTCTTTTCCAGGAGGAACTCCCAGCACATCTTCTTCGGCATCTCAAATAGTAACTTATCAAAATGCAGGAACCTTTAGTGCTACTTTATCTGTTATAGGAATATGTGATGGTTCATCAATAACTCAAACTAATACAGATTTATTAACTGTTACTAATCTGCCTGCTGTACCAACAATAACCATTAATGGAGCACAACTAACTTCTAGTTCAGCTACTGGTAATCAATGGCTAAGAAATGGAACGGCTATTAGCGGAGCTACTTCACAAATTTATGTGCCTATTCAAAATGGAAATTATACGGTTAGAGTAAGTTCAAATGGGTGCTTTTCAATTTCCTCTCCTGTTTCAGTAAACTTTGTTGGTATTGACTATCTAGTAACAAACAATGTTCAGGTTTTTCCTAATCCTGCAAATGATGAGTTGTTCATACAGCCCGGTTTAGAAAAAACAGAATCATCTATTCAATGTATGGTTTTTGATTTAGGAGGAAAAATGGTATTAAATAAAACATTTAATAATGTGCTACCTACACAAACACTCACATTGCCCACTTCAAATTTAAGCGCTGGAGTTTATCAGTTAGTACTTCAAACAAATAGAGAAAGAATAACAAGAAAGGTTGCAATTGCACGTTAATTTATCTTGAAATTATTTAAAATAAAATTAAGTGGTTTATGGTTGATATTTTTTATCTGCTCTAAACCACTTTTATTTTGTCAGGTACATTCAGGAACAGAACAGGATTCAACTTACATATTATCATTAAAACATAGACCACATCTCACTTTTGAATTTGCCAGGAGATTGCAAAGCATTCAAATAAGAAACCCCTTAGTTGAATCTGTTTTTGTTCAATATGACCCAAACACAAGCACTAATTTGATGGCAAGTTTCGATTATAAATGGATAAGTTTATCAATAGGGTTAGTAAATTTTAATGCTGATGATAGTTTTAGAAAAGGTCATACAGATCAGTTTTCATTGAGGGCGAGTTTTAATGGTAAACGTTTTTGGAATACAAATTTTATTCAATGGTACCAAGGATTTCATTTGGCAAATCCTTCAATTGCAGATAAAAATTGGGATCCTTTAGTTGACCCATATCCTTATAGGTCTGATATTTCAAGTTTCACACTTTTTAGCAACCTGCATTATTGTTTTAATCCTTCTAAATTTTCTTACCGGGCATCTCTTTGGCAACTCGATAAACAGAAAAAAAGTGCGGGAAGTTTAATAGGAGGAGTTTCTTATCGATTAAATGTAGTAACAAGTGATACCAATCAAGTGTTGATTCCTTCATCTTTAGAAAGCTCTTTTGCACCAGAGTATAGAATTAATGCACAGGCATTATCTAATTTTACTATTCATCTTGGCTATATTCATTCTTTTGTCTTTAAAAGAAATTGGTTTTTAACACTTTACTTTTTGCCAGGAATTTCTTTTCAAAATGGAAATTATCAAGTTAGAAATCAATTACCTACAACAGAGCGTTCGCAAATGGTTGGAGCTTCAGAATTCAGATTTATTTTAGGTTA
>Ga0247831_1002699_pt1 | contig 27936 bp, 33 predicted proteins | sample LaCruzMarch2015__9_FD_192406 | JGI IMG/M metagenome (GOLD analysis project Ga0247831, IMG submission 192406) | Freshwater microbial communities from meromictic Lake La Cruz, Castile-La Mancha, Spain - LaCruzMarch2015_1m | ecosystem: Environmental > Aquatic > Freshwater > Lake | place: Spain...
ATGATTTGACCTCAAACCCAAGCAGCTCATTTGGCGCCACGCGTGACCCGGAAATCCGAATGTCGTGAGGAGTCTACTCACCACATCCGTCACATCATGGTCGGCGCATCATTAATGACATGGGGTCACATGATATGGATCTTCTTTCCCATCCCAGTCTTCTGTCTAATACTGCTCTCTATACTACCCTCACGACGACGTGACAACAGTGATGGCGCCGGGTGTAATTATTACATGGCACGCCGATATCGTAAATTCGAACAATGGGGTACCGACGTTGTTGGTACAATATTCTTCACGCCGGTATCATTCGGTCATATGTCCATGCAATTAATCACCTTCTTTAGCGTATCGAGTTTATTAATTTTTATATTGGCAACGCGCTCGGTAACAATTGGGTTTCATTCCAGCACTATTGCCCCATGTACTGGCATGACTACTTGTAGCTATCACAGTGGCGAGACATTATGGTATCGTAAGGCATCGAGGTATCGTGCTGAACGGAATTTTTGGCTGAGTCTATTTACATTAGTCCTTTGGCTGTTAGTATATTTGATATATACACTAAAAAGAGAGATTGTTCATTTGCGTACTGCCGCCACAACATCGGCAATTGTTGCAGAGGATGGAGCAGGAAAGAAAGAGAAATAGAGTGCGTGGTATGGGCACAGCTAGTTGACGTTCTCTCATGGGGAAATGTCGTATGGAGACCATTAGTTATATAGATTGAATTTTGGGTAGGAGAACTTGTATGTTTTTATAATATTGGGATGCATCTCCACCCTCGTCGTCCGACTATGGAGGAGAGTCTGAGAGGAGAATTGTTGGAACGAAGATGTCTTGGACACAAGCCAGCTTTTCATTTGCCTAATGCGCATGGAATATATGAATAGTATTTCAACAAGGCGTGACAATTAACCGACTGAACAATACATGCTTGCTGTTGGATAAATAATCAAACATTCACGGATTTGCTCTTATCGCACATTCCCTCAAGATAAGCATCACTCCCCTGCTCCAGTAATTTTTGGCTAATATCATCAACAGCGTTCTTCATTTTGAGTTGATACGCCTCCATCATATTTCTCAATCCTGGTCGGCTTGCACACAAACACCGTACCGCCAACAAGCCAGCATTCGTTGCATTACCGATCGCAACAGTCGCAACAGGGACACCCCGTGGCATTTGTACGATGCTTAGTAATGAGTCCTGTCCATTCAACGTCGATGTCTTAATAGGGACACCAATTACCGGTAGTGGTGTCATTGCCGCGACCATCCCTGGTAGATGAGCGGCACCACCAGCACCGGCAATGATGACCTGCAATCCACGATCGGCGGCCGAACGACTATATGCCATTAACTTCTCTGGAGTGCGATGTGCAGAAACAACATCAACTTCGTATGGGATGCTAAATTCTTGCAGTACCTCCACGGCGTCTTGCATTGTGGGTAAATCACTGTGCGAACCCATAATAACAGCCACAAGTGGTGAACCACGAGTGACAGCTGATGATATCGATTGGTTTGTTCCATGAGGTAGGAGAACATTTGGATCAATCCCCTCGGCCTGGAGTAACGTCAACAAAGGTCCGTTAAGTTCGGCATGTGAATCGGCCGTGAGATTAATATGACCCATCTTTCTTCCTTTTCGATACTCCTTTCCGTACCAATGCACGACGGCACGGTTCAACGTCATGGCTGTATTAATTCCCTCCATCGTTTGTTTGATCCCACCTGATGAAGATCCTAGAACATTCACCATTGCTGCTGCACCAACAATTAATTCGGTACAGCCCAAAGGAAGACCACACACTGCTCGTATATGATTCTCAAATTGTGATACTGCACATGCATCTTGTGTGTAATGACCAGTATTGTGTGGACGAGGTGCCACCTCATTTAATAACACGTCCAATTCATCACACGCATAATCAGTCTTATTCACGAGGAATAGCTCAACTCCAAATACGCCCGTGGCACCCTCGCCTAAACAATTAATTGCATGCATTGCAACTTCCATGCATCGACGACGGACCTTCTCGGAAACATTCCTAACAGGTACGAGTACGACACGACAAACTGAGTCAGTCTGTATGGCAGTTACTGCTGGATAGGCACGTATTTCTCCAGTAGTAGAACGCACGACCATGACGGCAACCTCGGAATGAAAATTTATCCACCCTTCAGCATAAAGCGCTGAAGATTTAGACGACGATGCATCATCGTCCTCTGAACTAGAAGAAGATGATGACGAGGTCAATGATGACGATATTATCCTTCCCGTAGATTCGTCAATTATCAAACCCAAATCTGACAAGGCAGATATGATTGTTTCCAACGATGCATCACGTAGTACTGAATTTCCTCGTCCATCGTACGCTCCCCGTCGTGATTTGAGCATTAGCGGTAGTCCAAATTTGGTAATGGCCAATTTGATCGAGTCGATTGTGGGTAGATTGATGAAAGGACCCAGTGGTACATTGTGCTTTGCAAAGTACTCCTAATTTGTTTTTGCATTTTGCACAGTTGATATGTCGTTAGAGTATATAAAAAACATAGATATAACAAACGCATTACATAATAAATCTAAACTCTCTCTCACCTTTTGGGCATACTTGTCCTGTATCAACCGAACAACTCGACTACATGGTTGGACATTCACCCCCTCACTTTCAAGCTGCGCGAGTCCATCCACACCGACATGTTCAATTTCCATAGTTACTACATCACACCCCAAATCAACTAATGCACGTAATTTACTTGTATCATACAATGATCCTTCAATTACACGGTTAGTACTTGTACCCACGACCTGTGCCGCTGGACAGGCTGACCCCGTCGAGTCAAGGAAATTCATTTGTATGTTAAGACGGGATGCCTCCATTGCCATCATCCGTCCGAGTTGGCCACCCCCCACACACCCCACACGGAGCATTGTTGAGGGCAGTGGCTTCTGCTGGGTGGTAGCACTCATTTTTTGTTGGGGTCTCGAGAAACAAAAAAACGAAGCCAGTTTCAAAAATCCATTGATTTTATTGATGAATCGAGACAATTCGACTGCCCGCTGCTGCGATGAGTGCGGCGAGGAGGGGGGCGTTAGTCTCAAGGTGTGTAAGGCATGTATGCACGCCAGATATTGCGGCGCCGAATGCCAGAAGAATCATTGGCCGAAACATAAAAAAGATTGCAAGCGACGAGCAGCTGAGCTACGCGATCAGGCGCTGTTCAAATACCCACCACCGAAGGAGGACTGCCCCATTTGCTTCCTACCAATGCCGACGAAATTGATATGCTGTCTCTCACTTCCACCCGCGACTATATCATCCGTTCCAATTTACGACTTTGCGGAAGCAAATGAGGGGTTGACAACAGAGCCTATGGAAGGATATTATCCATGTTGCGGTAAGAGTATTTGCCATGAGTGCATCCACTCCTTCCAATATTCCGGAAATGTTAAGTGTCCCTTTTGCAATTCTGACCGAGGTGGCATATTAGTTGAGGATGCCATTAAAGATATAAGGAAGCGGGTGGAGTCGAATGATGCCGCGTCAATTTATGTTCTGGGTAGTTATTATTACCATGGACAGTTAAGCTTGCAACAGGGTGTATCAGGTTTTCCGCAGGATCTTGCGAAGGCAACAGAGCTCTACATTAGGGCGGCAGATCTTGGTAATAGTCAAGCGCATTGTCAACTGGGTGACATTTATCACAAAGGGGGAGATTTGAAGAAGGCCAAGTTCCATTATGAGGCCGCGGCGATGGCAGGGCATGAAGTGGCAAGGATCACCCTTGGAAGCTTGGAGTTTAATTCTGGAAACATGGAACGAACTGTTAAACATTGGACGATTGCGGCATCAGCTGGGGATTACCTTGCCATGCATAACTTGCGGGTATTTTTTGAGGATGGAGATGTTAGTAGAGACACAATCGACTCGACTTTGGATGCATACAACAAATCCTGTGTTGAGATGAGGAGCAAAGAAAGAGACGTATACATCCGCTTTGTCATTGATCGTTTAGTATTAATGAATCTAAAAATTTGACATATCCCATCTCCGCTCCAGCAGTTGAACCAACTTATGCTTGAAAAGTTTAGGAGTGGATTTCATTGTATTATAATACCTTTAATGATCCGCTCTTTGACAAAAGCGTTTCATGTACTGGAAATATAGTCACTTAAGTTTAAATTTCAACAACAGAAAGTTATACTAGATAACAAAACATGATTACCATCCTGACGTGATGGAGAATCATAAAATGCGACGACCAAACAATCTCTCAAAACGATTACTGCTGTAATGTTTTGATGAACTCATGTGAAAAAAGTCATGCTCGAACTGCTCCAAGTCAAATGAAGTATCATCGACCAAAGTGATTGAATCATAGCTCTTCCTATGAACAACAATACGACGACCTAGCATTCTCTTTAAACGACTGCTTTGATGTTTTGGTGAATCCACGCCAAAAAAGTTATGTTTGAACTGCTCCAAGTCAAAATAAGTATCATCGTCCAAAGTGAGTGAACCAGAGCTCTTCTGATGTACAACTTTCCTTGTGATATTATCCTCCAGAGATGGTTTCATTACGACGACAGGCTCAATTCTTGTTTGTTGAGTTTGTATTGGCGGTTGTGGCAACAAAGAAGCAAGCTGTGTCTCAATAGCCTTTTCCCCTATACTCCAGGCAAAATCCTTGGCTTCAAGTAGTTGCACAGAAGATTTCTCAGAATTAGATGCGCTTTTAATTATGGAGTAGTTTCCCTTGAGACCAATTTCAAATGAATGACATGATGTATCATCCAAGTCTATTCGTTCTGAGATGAATGTGTCAATATCATTTCGACTGTCGCTAATTTCGTCGTCTGTAAAAGAATGCTCATCATCATCCAACTTACAATCTGATATATTCGACATTGGTGATGCCTCTGGAGCCAAATGACATGCAACCCACGTCCGCGACTTGAAAATTTCATGGTAAGACTCGTCTCCGTTGTCGTCAGTGAAAATGCTTTCGTCGTCAGTGAAATACTCAATATCATCATCGAACTTCCAATCGGATTTATCTGACAACAGATATTTCGGTTGATGGACAGCGCACAAGGCAGCTATGATATCAAATGTACTCTCTTCAGTAACACTTGTCAATCGTGTAGACTTCATCCTAGATGATAATGTGGAATTGCTTTGTGTTTCGCCTGTCATAGAGTGGATAGTGTTGGTGTCATCGTAAGCTCTAAGCTTCGTATCTCCCACCGATGGATTATTGATCATATCATCTCGTTCCTCCGTAGTGTCATCTGTCGACGCACTTGATATAACTGTGACAATTCTGCTTCCTTCACCTTTTTCAAGCTCCGTCAGCTTGAAGAATCTCAGTACTTCGATCTCCCCATCCACGAGCTCACCAACATTGAATACCTCCACCGACTCGATCGGACAACCATTGTTGACGTGCGATGTCAACCTGTTCATTCTCGAAGAAGGATAAGCGCTCTTGGTCTTCAATGCTCTTCGAACCATCATGCTCTCACCGCGAAGTTCGAGTAAGTGCGGCGAGTAGTGGCGTGTGATACTGCTATGAGTGCAAGCGGATGGGCAAAGGATCAAGCGAAGCAACGCCCGAACGAAGAAACCCCTCCCGCAACAAACACAGAGAATCGAATCTGAGATTCACAGCCCGAACGCGGTCAGTTCATGTGCCTCGCCCACGGTCGACACGATAATATTATCAACACTACTACATACTGACGATATGAACTTCTTCGCCATCGGCGATGTGCTTGCTCGATTCCTCCTCACCATCCTACCCCGTCGAATTGCCGATCGGATACGTGACAACACATCTCCCCTTGAGGTGTACGTCCTTCGTACCAATGCTCTCAAATGCAACGTCGATAAGCCACGCATGACTTTATTCGAGGGTGTCTTCGCAACGCTCCTATTCGACATGGCATTGTTTGGGACGTCGAATCTTATAATTAATGGTATCATTCGACTCTTCACGACGATACAGAATTCTTGGGATACGCCGTTTTCTAATACTGATGAGGCGATTGTGAAAGTGAATGAATTTTGTACACGCTTGGATATCCAGTGTGGCGAACCGTGGATATGGGAAAGGATGATACACGAGTATACATCGCTGAATGACTTTTTTTCGAGAACGTATGCACCAATTCACTTCCCCAAAGTCGGAGGAGGACGTTTGGTATCCCCGGCATGCTGCAAATTTACTATATACAATGATGACGAGGGGATGAAATCGATTTTAATCAAGGGGTGCAATTATGATATAGCGAACATTGGTCTACCCGAGAAGGATTTGGCTGCGTATAGACTGAATCCAATATTCCTGGGTTATTTATCTCCGCAGGATTATCATAGGGTTCATGCTCCCATTACGGTGAGGATATAAAATTTGTTCTTCACCAACAGCAGTGTATTAGTAGTGTTTGTCCGTGTTTGACAACTGCTCTAACGACTTAAAATTTTGTCATCATCTTGATAGGGAAAGTGCGTACATTGTAAAATGGAAGGAATCAACTCACCGTCGGCATCTGTAAAGTTCTTCGGCGGTAAATTCAATCTCCTAAACAATAACAAGAGATTGGTCGTAGTATTGGAGGAGGAGGGGGTAAATTCCAATGATGACAAGGAGCCGTTGCGTGTAGCACTAGTCATCGTAGGTGGGGTAGGCGTTAACACTATAACGTACGATGAGAGCATGGTGGGCAAATCCATGACCAAGGGACAGGAGTTGTCCGCATTTAGAGCAGGTGGAAGGTTAGTAGTCCTCTAGTTTTATTTATATGCTGACATTACGTTTATCCTCTTCGTCTCACAAGGTTTGCACACATTTTATCTTCCGGTAGCGCATTTGCCATGTTCTCGACCCAGTCGATGGATATCTTGCCAGCGTTGAGAAAAGCTGCTGATCATAGGATTCACGTGGAGGTATTGGTTGGAGAGACTCTTGCTGATTAAATTTATGATGCTAAACACGGATTCCATGCTAATTAAATTTATGATAAACATGGATTCCAATGACAAAACACTGAACTTTTGTACAATCTCAAGTGGTGTGCATTTTTGCTGTGTATCACGTGATGCCATTAACAGATATCATTAGAGAACTCTTTCACGTCCGCATTTACAATGAGAACATTTTTTTCGGAACCCACGTCGAATTAGCTTGGTGGCTGTATGATACAGGGCTCGTCCTTCAAATGCTCCTTATGAGATGGGAATGAAGGAGATGATATCCTACTACCCAACGGCAATGTGTTATTTGCTTGCTAGTAGCCAACGCTACGCAACTCCCTCCATCGAGTGACAATCTTAACAAATGTATTGGAATTCCAAAGCACTCCGATGAAGAACAGAGTAAATCCGAAATAGGTACAAAATACTGTGACTAACCAACCAATGATCGAAAGGCACGAGAAGGTCTCGACATGACATTTTGATTTGTACATTGGCGCGTCGATCAAATTTAGATCTTGCAGCACATGTCTCATCGGATCTGCCATTATAAGAATTGATGCCAAGGAAATGAGTAACGCGGGACCATATACACCAAATATGTTGTGATTATACACCCGTCGTTTGGTCCGTGCCTCATACCAAATGAAGATTGACACACTCCCAAGCATCACAAAGTCGATAGATAAATCAAGATAGTGCGAAAATTTGCGAGAAGCACTCGTAACTGTCATGCCTAATAAAGGCATAACAAGTGCTGGCCAGCATCACATCCCGATTAGAGCGGGGATTGAACATAGTAGGGTGAATGTTGCAATGAAGATGCTCCGCCGATCTTTTATGTCCTCTTCTTCGGCGACATTGCTTTGTCTACTGAGCAATGGTGTATCCTCCATCAAAGGTTGTTGTCAGACTCCGTCCTTGCACAACATATAGCTACTTTTGGATTGTTGGATGTCATCGTCCCTTCCATTTCCACTCCAGCTTCACTTCACTTCCCCACTTACTTCCCCACTTGATTGAGCGGGAACAGTCGGACGACAGAAGATAATAGATACTATTGCTATGCCTCGGTTATTACTCCTGCTCCTCGCCGCGCTTGCCGATGGTCTCTCCAACGGTCGATTTCATGTTTTGCCTGACGGTCGTCGTCTAAACATTGTGAAAGATGAAGCTGCAGTTGCCAACTTTATTGAAGATCGTGTCTATGAGCTTGCCAAGGCTGCCATCGATAGCAAGGGTGCATTTTCTTTATGTATAGGGTCAGGCACCACCGTATCAATTAGACTTTAGCAAAGTGCATCTATTTTTCGGTAATGAGCGAACGAATGAGGGGGATCAGGCAGGCAAATGCATGAATGCTGCCGCTGATTTCATTTCAGTCTGCAGTATTACCAACATTTATCCGGTACCAAAGATATCCGCCGAAATGGCAGCATTGCAGTACAGTGCAATGATACGTGACGTGTCGAAAGATATCGTTGGAGTATGTCCACGTAACGGTCTTCCGTCCTACGATCTCGTGCTACTTGGCAGTGGTGCTGATGGACACTGCGCAAGTCTCTACCCAGATTCACCACAGGTCGTATGCAGTCCAGGAAGTGATCACTTTTACCTTCCAGCAGAAGGTAAAGGAGGGATCACCTTGAGTTTAGATGCCATCATGTCAGCACGACATGTTCTACTGTCAGCAGGCAAGTATTCACAGGCAGATATGGTTCGCAAATGCCTGGGATGGTCCAATGCATCAACTAACACAAAGTTTCCGGCGGGGATGATTGCAGCATTACCAGGTACAACTGTTGAGTGGCTTGTTACAGAAGCAAGTGCAGTCGAGCTTCCAGCCCTGATCCAATGGATGGCATCGTGAGGTAGGAGTAGAAACGAATAATGGTTACCTCACTCTCCAACATGAAAACGGATGCAATGAGTCCATTGAATTGAATAATTTTCTGGGATAATGAATTGAAGGTAATCAATGATTTCTCAATGCTGCAATGCAGTTACGTGCCTCTCCTCGGAAAAAGATGAGTAGTGGAGACACTACCAATTGCTATATCGAGAAATCATGATCCCTCATCCTCGACAAAATACACCCATAAATCATCCAATCTCATATCTCCCTCAACGTATCTATTTATGTAGTTACAACCTCTTACCAAACTGTTGTTGAACCACATCCAAAATCGACGATGAAGTTCGCCGCCCTCCTCATTGCTAGCGTCGTCTCAGGCGCCACTGCCTTCGCCCCCGCCCATGTTTGCAAGACTGGTACGGCAACCGCTACTGAACTCAGAGGTGCGTTCGACTCAGAGATTGGTGCTGCAAATTCTGAACTCGGTTGCTGGGACCCTTTAGGCTATGTCACGAACGGTGATCAGAAGCGTTTCGATCACCTCCGTGGAGTAGAGCTAAAGCACGGTCGTATCGCCATGCTTGCCACATGGGGTTACGCTACCACATGGTCTGGTGCACGTTTCCCAGGCTGTGAGGATTTCCCCGCCGGAGATGAGGCAATTTTCAAGATTGGTGCCGAGAACTTAGTCCCTGTACTCTTGACTGCTGGACTATTGGAATTCACGTGGAAGCAAAAGGCTGGATCATTCCCCGGAGATTTCAGTAAGTACTACCACCCCAAATATTCCTGGACAATGACATCGTGAGAAAAACAATCAATCTAATTCCTTATTTTATATACACAACAGGTGCCACCAAATTCCCTGTTGGATTCGGACCATATGCACGGAGCGAGGCTGACATGATCGATTTGAGGACGCGGGAGTTGAACAATGGCCGTGCTGCACAGATGGGCATTCTTGGAATGATGGTACACGAGCAGCTTGATGGAAAGCCGTTCATTTTCTTCGATAAGTTCGAGATTTATGCTCCTCATCTTTAGAGATATTCTCCTATTAACAACAAATAATTGTCACACAGCAATTACCTACATACAATTGTTGAATTTCTGTCTATTGTTCTTCGATGGTCAGGCTCTTTGAAAAGAGAGAGCAACATGAGCTTGAGGAGGCGACCAAAATCACTTAAATTCCTAAATCTAAAAAGGCAATGATGGAGCTATTCTCAAATAGACTTGCAACAATGATAAGGTGGAACACAATAATGAATTGCGAAAAATTGGTTTTGTAAATGTACTTTCTGCATTGTAAACATATTTTGTCTGATATCATTGACTCCGAAAGCTAATAGGAGTAAAACACTTCAAACACCCTATCTATTCACAACACTTTCAATTCTGGTTCAATACCCGTATGATTGCCCATACTGTTGCTGTTGCTGATTCCCATATCCATACGCGGGCGCCTGCGGCTGTCCCTGATTTACGTACCCATTATTGTACCCGACAGCCTGCTGTGGTAACTGTTGTACGTTAGGCAACGATTGGAACTTATTGAAGACAGTCCGCGCTGGGATGGTAGGCGACGAGTCATGCTGATGGCGGTGAATTTCGGAAAGAGTTGGTGCTCTACCCAAGGGTTGGGAAGGAGCAGTTGACATCATAGTCCGAGCTGAAGCCTGTAGCATGCTGGGTGTGTGTGTTATGTCGTCAAGATTAACAAGATTCCGTAACCCAAGCACTGACGGTGCCATTTGCTGTTCGCTCGTGCATACTAGAGCCGTGCTAACGATGGGCGCAGCAGGCTGGTACGAAGGTGCATCCTGGGAGTAGGCACTGAGAATGTTGGTTGTGTCGAACGTCTTGCCCTGGGGTGGTGCAGCAACGGGCGCGAACTCATCGTAGTAGCCGTTAGAGGTAGATGAGAAGGAATCCGTGGGCATTCCATACAGCGATGGAATGGAGCTGGACATTGGTGACATTATCGACATCGATGTTGGCGTTACAGTTGGCTGGCTGACTACCATCTGGGTATCGAAGAGATCTACGACCGTGCTCACTTTCAAGGAATCCTGGGGCGGTTGTCGCTGTTCCTTCTCCTCCTCATCGTCATCATCCTCACCGCGAACATTGTAGGGTGCACCACGAGTAGAATAGTTCATGGGCATCATTGTCAAAGCCGGGAGCGATTTGCTGAATCGATCGCCTTCAACTTTCCGTGGATTTGGCACTAGTGATTTGGTACCAAGCTCATAAATCTTTGCCATATCAAAGTATGACATCCCATCCAATTCAAGGTCAAACTGTCGGAACTGACGTGCACCTTCGGCAGTGCATGAGGCACTGAGCGGTGCCGCTCCATGTGCTGTGAGTTTGAGCACATGATTACCGGAAATGCTCCAGCTATGTTCGAATTTGGTGTTCCCACGGGCCGCCTTCGACATGTGTATCTGCCGTCCATCCATGAACAATTCACGTTTGCCTGTAATGTGACTCCATATCAAAACAATCTCGTGCTCTTCTCCACGTGCGTCGGCCTCAATCTTACCCCCGCGGATTGCATCAGCCGACGAGAATCCAAACTGAAAACTCACCCGACGCTTCGATGCGGTGATTGTTTTGCCACAACGCTTTGCACGATAATTGATCATGTATGGGGGATTGATTGCCAAGTCATACTTGGGAGCGTGGGCGTTCACGCCTAAATTCATCATCGTGTCGTAAGTAGTTATATCGCCGCTAGAGGAGTGCTGCCACCACCAGTCTCGTTGTTGCCCGACCATTCGATCTTGGCGTGAGTGATTTTATCTATTCGGTCGTGGAGAGAGAAACGCCTCCCAAACGGAAGACCGTTTGGATATTCCCCGCTTTTTACCTCATCGTTCATCCTCCCGCCCATCTACCTCCTACTATTCGAGGTTGAGACCACCATGATGATGCCGTCATCATCTTCATCATCTGTTTGGCGTATCTTTCTACTGATAGGAGTAGTTGTGTGCTGCTCTAACAACGCCCAGGCAGCCGACGACGATGGCGAATTTCAATTACCAAAATCATTTGGCAAGAACAAGAATAATATGTTTGGTGGAGAGAGTCAGGTTTGTCCAACCTACTCCTGTCCTACACCTTTTGTCCCCGTTAATAAATGGCCGTTGGGTATTGCATCTACTGGATGTGAATCAGGCGGTGGAGTGGGAAATATGATGATAATGAAAGGAGGGAAGAAATACAAACATATAGAACATTGTTGTCATTTAAAGAATGCTTGTTATCAGTTGTGTGGATCGAACAAACAAACGTGCGATGCCGAGTTGGACAAGTGTATGGAAAACGGATGCGATACATTGTCAGATTATAGTACTACAGATTTAGAATCAATGTCTGACGATGAAATAAATAAGGAGAAGGACGAGTGTCGCAGTACGAAAGGCATTGTTGCATTACTTGGCAATATTAGTGGATGTAAGGAATATGACATGCACCAACGAATCGTTTGCGAATGTGTGGATAAGGACAAGGTGGGTGACAAGATGGAACGTGTATTACGAAACTTTTACAAGAAATTTAATCCCGACGGTAGTTCGAAGGTGAAGGGATTACTTGACAAGACAGCTGGGAAACGATCAATATTTCATAAGATATTGTATGGATTGGTGAAGAAATACCCCGATGCTATTAAAAAGAAGGAGCTAGAAATGCCGTGAGTAAAATCATCTATACGAGAGATTATTGTTTCAATTATTTAATTTTTGTGAAATCAATGCTCACTTTGTCCCTTCTCAACAACTTTGTAATATACCTTGAATGCATATTGATAGTGATCTAATGAAGGATTTAAAAATGGATCTATAAACAATACAATAACAGTACAGCATGTTTCACTCCACTCTAGTACTATTATGTTTGTCATTATCTATGCCATTCATGGCGTAACAAAATGTTCCTATATGCGATGTAGACAAAACCCCCAATCACCACTATCGACTGATATCGCCCTGGTCTCTTAAGTGACTCCAACTCACTTCATCTTCTCTTAATAGGACTTGTAAAGAGTAAAGAGGCAACCTTGACAAAAGGATAAAAGAAAGGTATGGTAGGTATCCTCCAAAGAGTCAATTCGCTGAAAATGAGAAAGTCTTGTGAGAAAGTGGTGCTCCAAAATTTCTTTAAAAGACTCACTCCTAACAAGCATGGCGGACGACGATCGGTCTCAATCTCCGACGGGAGGAGAGCGCCGGGACGATACCACCATAGATTATAACGCATCCTGCCATCGAGATTTATCTGTTCCATCCTATTATTTGTCGTCGTCGCAGCATCAGCATCAGCAGCAAGAAATAATGGACGAGGTGGTGTCGTCTTCCTCATCTCGTCGCGATACATCATTACGATCACTCGGTACCATATCCAAGGATATGATCCGTACCTTCCAAACCACAGTCCAGGGCAATCCGCGGAGTGAACGTATGATCTCTGACAGCAATGATAGTAATAGTAGACTGGCATCTTCATTAACATCCATAACGGCCTCTACCTCCTCCATAATTCAACCACGGTTACATAAATTGGCAAGCGAGGGTAGTAGTCGGATTGTACACTCTGTGCAGCAGCTAGTAGGAGATCGGGGGATATACTCGAGTCACGTGCGATCATGGGGGAGTAATGTATCAGCAGAAATTAGTTCCTTCACTTCACATAAAGTCGTTCCATTGTTTCGACGGCATAATACCCGTCCTTCATCGTCTGAGTTTGACGACCATCAACATCATGGGAACTATCGATGGGCAGATGGGATCTCGTCAATGGGAGTAGGTTGCGGCAGTAGCAGTGGTGGCTCGTCGAAGAAGGATGTGTCATTTGATTATCAATTGATGAAAGATAATGAGTGAGTCCTAATAAAAGTGATTCTTCAATTATTTGTTGGCTTTTCTTGATGTTTCGTTGGACAAACAAATAAAGAAGGACTCCGTAACACTTCTTAGCAAAAGTCGTTGACTATGCTGAAAAAGCAAAATCTAAATTAATAAAGTGACGAATATAACGAAACAATTATGATTTTATGTGCCCGTTGCTTGTTTAACATCAATAACTAATTTCTAATTTGTACAGCTTAGTCATATCTATACCCGAGGAAGCATGTACAGAACCAAACATCGTCATACCTGATGAGCTTTACTTCTTCCCGGAGATGCAAACATGGGCATTCCAATCTGTTGGACGATGGCTATAATTAAAGATAACAAAATGTCATTCATATGTGAGATATACGAACGAAAAGTGGACAATATGAATCATCATTCCACACACTAAAATTTACCTTTATTTACCTGACTTTCTCCTTCCCTGTTGAAGAGTTGCAATTGTATATAGTATGCCACCAATTAAGCTAATACAAATAAACTTCCATGTCTCCTCAGAGATGGCATTGTCAAAGATAAAGTATCCCATAATAGCTATGGGGACCTTATTCAACGAGCCGATCATAGCGTACGTGGTGGGTCCTGTCTGTGCAACACAATTGAGACTAGCAAAGTTGAGGAAGAATCCAACAAAGCCAGCAAATGCATTCTTCACGGCATAATCCACAGTATGTAATGCCGGCGTACTAAGGAAGGTCCGTATCTCGCCATTGAACAATGATACTGGGAATAGAAAGGCACTGCATAAGACATTGTTGTAAAAGACCATCCCAAACTTGGATAACTTGACACTCTTGGTTGCGTATTTGAGATACAGTACATATCCCGACGTACAAAGACAATTCGCGAGCATCCAAAATAGTCCCGTGGTCGTGACATCGGCATCATTCCGAGCGGCCATGACTGCGCCCGCGAGCATAATCCCAAAGGCACAAATAACAAGGAAATCTACACTGGCGCCATAGATAATACAATCTCCCACAGTTGTCATAATGTTGGTAATGTTTTTAAAGACTGTAACCATGGGTACCGAGTTATGTTCCAAACTTGTCATGCCAGTAAAGAGCATCCCACAAAAGAGGATATTGACGGGTGCCCAAAGTTGTGCAGTGCGGAGATTGAAGGGGGGATACTCGACCCAACCAGCAAATTTACATACCTCGACACATATGACTGCGGCAATTGCTTGGAAGACAACTAGGAGGAAGTTGAGATCACCATCGATTAGATGATTGTAGCTAATGGTGCGAGGAAAACAGATGGGTGAGTGTGTGAGTGTTTGTAGTGCAACAAGTTGGATAAGGGATGGGAGACCGTGGCTTTTAAGCAATGCGCATTTTGAATGACGTGCGCCATCATCCATCCGACGAACACTACTTACCTCGACGCTAAACTCTTATTCACGAGGACCATCCCCACGCTACACCCACTGTACATCGCACTCGCAATTAAGCTTTTCATGCATGACGATCGCTCCCCTGCCACTGCCTCTGTAGATGATGCCCCTCTTGGCGATTGGGGCAGCTTGCCATCCCCACCACTAATCATTAGTGGTGCCATTTCTTCATTCCCAATGTCGGATTCCTTCGACTTGAGTGCACGACGTGGTCCGCCACCATGTGACGACGAGCCCAGTTCGACGTCTGACATCTTGTTCGAGGGGGACCGTACCGACATTCCTAACGATGCTGCACCGATTGACATTGTGAGAGATATTATATTATGGGATATTATGGGGTCAGCGTTTTTGATTGGCGAGGAGATGAAAAAATGGCTCGCGACTCGCCGTTGCTTTGTGGGAGTCATTGTCCCGCCCAAAGAAACGTGTGGCGAGATAAGTAGGTACATACATAGAAGGTGATGACTGTATTATATTTATGTAGAAAATAACACAGCCACCCCTGGTCGTGCAGGCTTATTATTGTCATTAAATCTTCCAAGGCCGACCTTCTCCCCATAAAACATTGGAACATGTACCCCTTCCGTCTATTACCGGTGGCCGGTTTATCCGTGGCTACAGCGCTGTTTACTCATGTCGAATCAAAGACTGTGGAGTACACTTTCACCCTAGTACCACTCCGTGCTAGCCCCGCATTGCCAAATGTAACAACACGAGCCGAGTTGAACAACCCCGCTCTAAGTCCTGATTGCAATCTTGACCGACTAATGCTCTTGGTCAATGATGTCTTCCCTGGACCGACGATACGTGCTGATGCTGGTGATATTATCAAGGTGACATTGATCAATGAAAGTCCTCAATCTGTTTCGCTTCATTTTCATGGATTAGATATGTTGGGACAACCGTACTCGGATGGTACTTCGTCGGTGAATCAATGTGCTGCTGGACCGTTGGAAACTATAGAGTATGAATTTAATGTTTACAATGTCGGTACCCACTATTGGCACGGACGTAAGATACTATACTGCACAAATTATTACTTACAATGGTTCTCAATACCTCTTGATCTCATGTTTCTCATCCCCCCATGATTTTAAATTCACATGATTTCAGATTATAGCTTGGAACGAGCGGATGGATTTCAAGGTCCAATCGTAATCTCCGATCCTGGTAACGAAGATGAAAAGCAGCTTGCTGCAAAGTACTATGCCGAAGAGATACTTTTTCTTCAGGATTGGTATCATCAAGATGGAGATACCCGACATGCTGGTTTGGACTCGGTACCGTTTATTTGGATAGGTTATGCTCAGAGCTTCTTGATTAATGGTGGTGGTATATTTGCTCCATGTTTGACTGTAGGTGAGGACTCGATATATGATTCTACGAACCCAATTTGGAAGCCCATGGCATGCGCTGCAGATTGCGCTCTTATTGAGAACTATATCAAAACCATCACTGTTGAGCCTGGAAAGACTTACCGGCTGCGCATTATTGGTGCACAGGAGTTGATTGGTGTGAATTTTGCCATCCAAAACCACAACATGACTGTGGTAGAGGCAGATGGCACCATAGTTGAGCCATTTGCAGTTGAGAATCTTGATATCATGCCCGGTCAAAGATACTCTGTCCTTGTCACATTCGACCAAGAAGTAGATACTTACTTGGCCACTACTGGTGTGCGTTACAGATCTCAGTCTCCCACAGGATATATACTCTTCAAATATCAAGGTGCAGGGGAGGGCGTACCATCCATACTTGAAGGCGAAGTGAATAATCCCTTTCAAGGCACTGCCGGCTTCTCTACAGCTGTTCCTCCTCATCCTGTGTGGAATGATACTGAGCCGACTATAGCCCTTGAGACGAAACTTTTCGCAATGCATCCAAATTATTTCTCCGACTATTCTTATATCAGTCAAAATGTTGATTCCTTTATTCGCAGGATTGTTATAGCTGGTAACCAACTCACTCAGAATTCTACCGGCAAGCTACGTTGGGCGGCGAATAATGTCACCTCTATGATGGGAGCTGCTCCCATGATAACGATCGCGTATGATGCCGTTACAACTGATGGTGCATTGCCATGGCCTGGAACAAAGATCCCTGGCACTTTGATCGTTCCCGACAAACCACCGAGTAAGTTTATAGTATCAGATTGCTTTGGACGGATACTTTGAGTTGAAAGCTAACATTGCTGTGTTTGCTTAGCACCCTACAATTACACCGCACCTGTTCAAGAGTCGGTGGGTACATTCAATGGTGAGACAGGACCTTCTTACATCCCATTAGTCGAAGGAGAAGTTGTGGAAATAGTGCTTCAGAACACTCTCGCGCTAAATGGAGTGGCTGAGATGCATACCTGGCATCTTCATGGACACAGCTTCTGGGTGGTAGGCTCGGGTGTTGGTATTTTCGACGAGAATACTGACCCAGATTCCTACAACCTTCTCAATCCTGTTCGTCGAGATACTGCGACTGTGCTTCCGTACGGGTGGACTGCGCTTAGGGTAAGAACGATTTTTATCCAATATTATGATGTAAGCCATGATTTAACAACCGACATCTGAACTGTAAACACAATTTCTTTTTTCCAGTTCCAAGCATACAACCCTGGCGCGTGGTTCTTCCACTGTGCCCAACCAGCACACGCAGCCATGGGAATGGGAGTCATCTTCGTCATCTCTCCCGAGAAATGCACACCACCTCCTCCCACGGCCCGAAGTTGCCTTGAAACCAGCATGTTTCCCGAAAGTGAGAGCTCATGCTCAAACGTGATCCCAAAGATTAAGGCTACTGCCCTGATGGCATTAGCGATCTCTCTTCTTGTCTAGTCCTGATGTACACCACAGTTTGCTGCTGTGTAATAGAGAGAGGGACAGTTATTAGGTGAAATTTTCTCTGTATTGAGTTGTAAAGAAAGATTATTGTGTCAGCTATTGTAAAGATTTACCATTGTAAAGCAATAATAAGATTGAAGATTACATATTTAACGGATTACTTCCAAGTTTCATTACTGTCCAAGCCGTTCAGATCGATCAATTGTGGTTGTTTCAATCTCCTGGGCTAGAAAAGACAGAGTCCATATATTCTCATTCACATGCTTACAACTGTCCAACAATTGGAAGAGACCCACCCAATTTCTCATGGACCATCAAACCAAGGATGCCCATCATCGCTGCTCGACCATTGTTGAGCTCAATGGCACGCTTTGATAGCTTCGTCTCCTCATCGAACTTGTTCCATGCCGACTTAAAGGTACCATTTCGCAAATCTCCTGGAAATTCATTCCCAAATCCAGGCATGTCCTTCATAACAGCAATTTCGAATAGACCAATGAAGGAGAAGATCTGTAGTGCTCCCTTGACGGGGATAGCATCCGGACCATAAATCGCGGCCAAGCCGTTGGGGTACGAATCGAAGGAATGTCCCGAGAAATCGATATCACCTCCAAAATGTGCACCGGAGCGGGTGATGATGTTGCCAAGGAATGCGAGCATACTGATACGTCCATGCTTGACCTCGACGTAACGCAGACGCTCAAATCGTTCCTGATCGGCGTTGTCCAGCAGACCGAGGGGATCGAAGAAACCGATCGGGGGTTGTGCACCGAGCTCACCCTCGAAGGCGGCGAGAGATGTGACGGCCCTGCTGGTATGTGTGGCCGGGGCGAAAGCGGCGGCAGAGCCGATGATGGCAGCGAAGATGATGCACTTCATTTTGTTGAATGAGTTGGAGTGTGGAAAGGGAGTGAGGTTGAGGGGTGAGAGAGGTTGAAGGCGGAGAGATTGGAGATTTCTGCGTCTGTCCATCGCCCCGGACCGCAGTAAGGTGAGATGGAGAATACAAAAACATATCACACACCAAAATAATTCTACCGTTTACATTGAGATTACTTCCACACCAAATAGACAGCTGTTATATGGTGATGGAACTGTTGGGTAGGTAAATAGTTGCGATACAACTCATCATGTTAGTGAAAAACAATGATGTCTTAAAGATTTAAATCTAACGATCCACTGCCAGCCCCTATGTAATCTCAAGAACATGCCTCGAACCGCCAACAACTAGAAATAATCCTTGCGAAAATCGCCCGTTTGGTTCATGGTGCAGAATGACAGTCCTTGCGTGATCACTCGAATCGCCGACAATCAAATCACCACATCCTCCACGTCAAGAAAAGACAAATTTTCATCCCCCAATCCCCAATATAAGCTAGTGTAAACAAAGCAACAGTCGCCTATAAACATTTTACATCTGTCCAACAATCGGGAGAGACCCTCCCAATTGCTCGTGGACCATCAAACCCAGGATGCCCATCATCGCCGCACGACCTTGGTTGAGTTCGATGGCACGCTTCCTTAGCTTGGTATCCTCGTCGAAACTGTCCCATCCAAAGTCAATGTATCCATTACGGAAGTCACCGACGAATTCATTTCCGGTGTCCTCAATATCCTTCATAACAGCAAGCTCGAGTGCGCCAACGAAGAAGATGATCTGGCCAGTGCCCGCACTTGGGATGCTATCAGGCCCACCAATAGCAGCAAAGCCGTTGGGGAATGAGTCGAAGGAGTCACCAGCCGAGTTGATGGCACCTGGAAGGTGGATACCGGCACGTGTAATAATGTTACCAAGGAATGCAAGCATACTGATACGTCCGTGCTTGATCTCGACATATCGTAGACGATCGAATCGTTCTTGGTCGGCGTCATCGAGGAGGCCAAGAGGGTCATAAAAACCAAGAGGTGCCTGTGCACCGAGCTCAGACTCGAAGGCGTTGAGTGAGGTGACAGTCTTGGCCACGGGGGCGGGGGCGAATGCGGCGGCAGAGCCAACGAGGGCAGCGAAGCAGGCGGTCTTCATGGTGGGTGATGTCTTTGAGAGGAATGTGGATCGTCACGGATCCCGCCCAAGACGGATACCTTCAACAAACAACAAAGAAAACACCATCCTCGGCTCGCATCTCTCTCAACAATGAAGTGCATCTTCTTCGCTGCCCTCGTTGGCTCTGCCGCCGCATTTGCCCCCGCCCCCGTGGCCAGGACTGTCACCTCACTCAACGCCTTCGAGTCAGAGCTCGGTGCACAGCCTCCTCTTGGCTTCTACGATCCGCTCGGTTTCCTCGACCGTGCCGATCAAGACACCTTCGATCGTCTGCGATATGTCGAACTCAAGCACGGACGTATCAGTATGCTTGCATTCGTTGGTAACCTCATCACACGTGCGGGTATTCACTTACCCGGTGATATTGACCTTGAGGGGAACGCATTCGCGAGTTTCCCCAACGGCCTTGCCGCCATCAACGGCCCGGATGCCATCTCTACTGCCGGTCTTCTTCAAATTACCGCGTTGGTCGCGGTCCTTGAAATTCGCATCATGACCGATGTTACTGGACAGTCGGAATTTAGGGGAGATTTCCGTAATGGTTTTGACTTTGGTTGGGCTAAGCAGAGTGAGGAGTGGAAGGTACAGAAGCGGGCAGTCGAGCTTAACCAAGGACGTGCGGCGATGATGGGCATCCTGGGTTTGATGGTCCATGAGCAATTGGGTGGGTCTCTCCCGATTGTTGGACAGATGTAAAAAGAATCTAATTGTTTACGTTATTATTTTCCAACTCCAATTTCAACTGTAATTTAGTTGTCTGGGGTGGGGGGTTATCTCGGCAAGACTACCGCTAATAAAGGACAGACTGCAATAACACTGTGATAAACCACGTGTGAGACATTAGGACAATCAGCGCGTATTTGATATTTCACTGGAATACTACCTGACCTATTACTCGTGTTATTCGGTACTCCTAACTTAGACAACAAAATTGAGTGCTCTAGTAATTAGAACTCCATTGATTGCTTCTCTCAAGAATCAGCATATACAAATGTGACTACTTCTTAAAGAGATTCCCCCCTATATCAATTCCTTCACCACCTCAACATTCACGCAACCTTCTTACCACCCGAACCATATAATGCAGCCGCCCATCGTTTTCCTCTTTCATTCTCCAAAACTTTCATCGACATGAGGTACCAAATCAACTCAAAGATGGGGATCATGAATGAGCTCGCACCGCACATCAAATATATGCCAAATATTGACATTAGTACTCCTGTGATAATTCAAACACATATTATGAATGTGAGCGCAGAGAATGAAATGGACGACGAGGCAGCAATTAAAAAATATATACAAAAACGATGATGAAACGAAAGTAGGACGTACCCCAATATTGTGGATCACTGATATTGAGATTGTACGGGAAGCTCGATACACGTGCGGTCTTGTAGCCAAACTCATACCCGTAGTACACGCCCTTGGCACCCAGTGCCTCAAAGACGAAGTAATTTAATACCTGACCCATCGTGAATAATAATAATCCGAATGCCAATTCTGCCGACTTTTGTGGAGTCGAGAGCATCCCCGCCCTGAAGACATTATTAACAACATTCGTTCGGTCCAATATTAGCAGGTCATATATGCATACGCCGAATTGAAAGACCTTGATATATATCCCAAGTCGTTGCATGCTACGCCAATATACCCCATCCTTGGGTATTTTGGACAGACCCGGAATTTTCTTTTGATCGACCGACTTTTTGAAATGATTCGTACATATGTAGCAGTAGCTGTACAGGAGCTGTGTGATGATGACGATGGACGTTGATGTTGGGTAAAATATTAACGGAAATCAATGGTGGAGAAGAGAATTGTCGTAAAGAAGGGGAGATGAGAGTGTAATAAAATAATAATAGACGATGCGTTATTAGCATTGGTTTTAGCAATGCGATGTAGACCTTACCCGCTCGACGCCTAAAGCGAAGAAGGCGATGATTGAAAATGGCATGGGGAGGTCAAAGTTTACATTGATCATGTTGTTTAAGTCGTCTAGATCTACGCCCTCACGATGACAGTGTGTTGTATCCAGAATATGAGGTAGTATCCAGTATCCATCCAGTGGTGGCACGTGTAGCGTTGTGGCCTTTGGTTTTCAGGAATCTTCCGAATCCACGCACCCACCACGCACCTATCGCCATATCCCTCTCTCTCGTTGTTTTCGTCCGATTGGAGAATGGTCCTAGCGCAAACGGATGTTCGTGCACCTCGGATAGATAGAACATCCTGTGATATCTCCACGCCAAGCTTACTATTCCGCCTCAACTAATCGACGGCCTTGTTCAAGAGCAAATATGCAACTTCATGAATGTTTACTATTGGCAGTCTATCCTCCGGGGTATCCTGCGACAGGGGCGTCGGAGGAGGAGGGGAGTAGTTTTAATGACGCAGCAGATTCAGAATCATCTAATATGGGATCTTCCGGATCAATATTATTGATGGTACAATGTATCATATCGGAATGGGGATCAAATGCACAAACTAATTTTTATATTCCAGCAGCATTCACCGGATGTTCGACTTCTTCATCATTATCATCAATAATTGATGATGATTTTAAGACGTCCAGCAGTATTAATAATGATGCAGCTGATGCTACAACAATCATGACATGTAGTCCCTACATACATCCACAGTTAAATGTGCCAGTACCGCAAATCCAATTGCCATTGTACTATGGTGCATTATGTTGGAGTTTTACCGTGGCGGGTGTGGTTATGCTATCTCTTCCCCCCAATTGGACTATAAACCAACAGGATGGAAAAAAAACACGTCATTCGTTCCCATATCGTATTTTTGCATGGATATTAATATTGTGGCAGGTGAGTCTCAAGTCCAACACACAATATTATTTGCTGCCTACATCTTGCATCAGCTGACTCCATTTGCATTTGTTCCCCCAACAGAGTCCATGCTCCTTTCTTGCTGATTATGTTCATATGACGGACAATTCACCGTGGCATGTAATAGATCGGTTTACAGCATGCATGATGATGTCATTGGAGGTTGTGAAACTTATAATCATTCGGCCGTACACACGTCCAATAATATATATGTTGTACCTAACAACACTTGCTGTGGCCATAGGCTGCTTCTTACAAGGACAAGAGGCATTAAAAACTATGAATGAAGCTGGATTTGTATTTTGGCACAGTGGATGGCATTGTTATCCAATAACTGGCAGTATCGTACATACATTGGACTATTATACAACTCAGATATGGGGTCAGTATCACCAGATGTGTCACCACCAAGACAAGAAGATCAAGGAGGGGGATAATAGGAGGAGCAATACAACATTAGCAAGTCAAGCTATTTCAATCAAGGTGAAGGTGATAACGCCAAGACCAATCAAGGCCAAACGAGAGAAGATGAGGAATATACATAATCGGCTGTGTCTAGAGTGACTCTACCTAATGTAAATAAACGATTGCTGGTAGCGCACACAAATCAGATTTAAGTGTCTCATAATCCTGTAAAAAACACAGAGATTCGTATCATATACATATACATCAGCAAATTATTAGCCATGAAATTCTAAACAAACAGGGCACTCTGCCATTTCCTACCACTAACGCCCTTCTTCCCCCATCCATCAATAGCACTCCTACTCAATGCTGCGACATGCAGGGCTCCATCCTTAGCACCAGTTAATGCCGACAGCGCCTTGTCCTTCATCATTTTGCTACTATGAGTTCGCCTACCACCATGACCATCCTCTCCAGTGTCACCATTACTACTACCATCTACAACAGATACATCTCGATTACTTTTTTTACTGCGACTACGACGACTGACTCTTGTGTCATTGTTCTCCGAAGAAACAGATGTTGAACATGCCGATATACTCGATGCATGACTCTTCTCATCCGAACTAAGTTCAATACATTTCATGGGTTTAATGATAGTATTACCATCATCATCATATTCCTTCGTAGAATTGCGTTTACTAGCACGTTTCTTGTGCTGTATGACCTTACGAACGGATTCAGGCTGAATATCATCATCATCATTGTCATCATCAATATCATCAATTGAAGTATTATAAATCCCCTTCCTACTACTACTTGCTCCCGTTGTTAATGGGTGGGTGCTAACAGTACCACCATTTGACAGATTACGTACATGACTACCAATCCTCTGAGGGTCGTAAGAGGTGGAGGAGGAGGCAATACTATTTTTCCTCCTTGGGATGGTCATCGTTTTAGTAAAAAGCATCTGGCCACTACTTTTCATAATAGGTTCGCCATTCATCTCCTGCTCTTTCTCTGACGTCCGAGACGACGATTGTTTACGACGACTGCTTGGTGGTGGAGGTGGGACCTTGGCGTTACGACGGGCCAATCGAGCTGACGATGCCGCAAGATTATTCGATGATGTCGGCCTTGTTGTTGTCGTCTTCGTGATGACATTATTATTAGAGCTAAATTCCACCTTCCCCACTCTCTTTGTGGAGGCTGTTACAATGGCCCTGCTCCTGGGAGGTGGAGTATATACGCGATTCTTGACAGATGACTCAGGATTATTCAACGATGCTGGTGGTGGAGCTTTTACCGCCATGACAAGACTCGTACTTTTGGATTCAGACTGTTTCTTCTGTGACGAGGATGCTGATTTCATTGGAGGTTCCACACTTTTACATCTAATCTCAATACCCCTTGGTGATGATACCGTCGTTCTCGCAGTTTTTGAACTCTTCGTGGTTGTGGGAGGAGGTGCAACAACAGACGGGAGTTGAACACCCTGTAACTCCGGATGTCTACGTAGCAGTGCCTGTGAATTAACTTCCTCTGGATCAACACGCTTGCGTCCTGAACCCATTGATAGTTCACTAATATCAGTCGATCGACGCTGTAGCTGTGTAGCAGGCGGTGGCCGCTGTTGGCGTTGCCGCTGTGATGGAGCTTGTCTTTTCCCACTTGCGATTACTTTTGCATTGTCATTTAGTAATAGTGCCAACGCCGCAGGTGATGGATGGATGCTTCCTTTATCACCTACGACAGGGTCCGCGACTGCATCAGGAGGAGAAGGACGGTGACTTGTACGACCTGCCGACGCGCTCCTAATCCGTGGTTGCTGCTGCAGCAGCTTACGCGCTGTATCCTCCTCCCTACTCTTCGGTCGCATACTCGCGTCGTGAGCTCGACGCATACTGAGTCGCTCGTTGTGACGGGCCATCTCGGCGGGCGTTCGAGGTGCCGGATTCGGCAGTGGACTAGTAGTGTTGCCATTCTTACTGGGACTATGATTGATGACTACGGGGATATATATCACAGGATCGGATTCGTTAAAGTAGTTGTTGACGTCGTCGTCGACAACGAAACCTTCGCTGACTTGATTCATACCGGACGGTCACCACTGCTGCTGCGCTGCGAGACGGACGAGGACGACGGATGCGAGCCGTTCCGATACTAGTAGAGATGAAGCTCCCAATCAAGTGATACGCAGAGGCTGTTGTGTTGACGTCACTGAGAAGGATTGAAAAGGGCTTGTGTAAAAGTTAAAAGGTTGTGAAAATGACAACCGCGAGGCGACGAGAAAATCAGAGCTTCAATGCTAAACAATGATAATATGGTTGTACGTACCAGCACTTCGAGATTAAGTAGGCTGTTGAGACTCATCGATACATGCCAAGATGAGATGTTGGTCACATTAACATAATCGGCAAGGAAGGAGCAAGGAGTCGGTATCACGAGTGATTTTTGTTTGTGAATAGAATGGCCATAGGTTCAGATTTGTAAAAAAATGTGCAGTAGCATTAATCTTCATCGTGTCAATATAAAAGAGAAAGATACTCACCTGACACAGAATCAACATCCATGCAAAAGGACGATAAGGAAACCAATGCTTTGTTTGTTGTTTCTTTGTTTTGTTACCCACCCACTGTACTGTGCCCCCACGTTGAGTAATCCATGGTGGAGGTAAAGTCAGCATTATTGCACCAGCCAACGCATAGCTGCAGCATAATGCACCAAAGTACCATGGCAATTGAAGCAATGGAACTGGTATATTCAAATGTGGATGAATGTATGGAATTGTAATATTCTGAGTAGATACGAATCAATGTTCTATTTGGGGTATATCTATTGTTGACTACAAATGAAGAAATCTTGCTTGGAACGTATTAAACTGAAGGATGAATCACGCGGGGGTTGTGTATAAATCGGGTGCGGGTGCAATTTGTTCATTTCGTCGGTGAAAACTCGCTGAATTTACAGCGTGATGATTCCTGGTGCCATCAAAGAGGTTAGACTAATAATTGTTCCGGAGGAATGTAGAAGTTCGTTTGTGCCTTCGTGCCCAACTCGGCTATGATCCATCACAACATTGCAGTAATCAATCGCACTCTCATCTCTGGCAATCACGAAGTATTGGCTCTGCAATCATCGTCGAAACCTCCTAATCCGATGATTTTTTGCGATGCATTCTATTTTCTATTCGTTTGTATCATCTCCCTCGTAATCTTGGAACGCTTCTGAAAAAGGAAAGTCGTGTGTTTGAATTTTTGAAGTGTTCTAAATGAAAGATGCCTCCTGCCAAGAAAATGAAGTTCTCCTTGGCGAACTACCTATGTACTTGTTTGCGGTTGGTTTGGCAAGCTATGGTATGGGGTAGAACACCATGCTGTGTATGAATAAAATAAGTGAAATCTATTCTTTATTTTATGATTTCCTGATGGATATGTGCAAGGTTACAATTTCTTTGTCTCTATACAGTGCGTTAGTCTCGGTCTTTACATCTTACATCATTTGATTCACAGGATCTATTCAAAATCTTGTCCTTTACAGAGGTTTCAGTGTAGTCGTTCACAAAACTTCTTCTTCGTTGAAAATATCCACAGCGAGCAATGGACTACTTCGATGAACTTGCTCCTGACGATGTTGTGTCAGAGACGAGCCATCCTTCATTGACATTATCGCGAGCCTTTTCCATCGATTCCTTCTCTTCGTAACGAGTGTAATAATCTGTTGACCATTTGTCATTGTCTTGGTGACACAGTACAAGTTCTTCCAATGGTGGAGAGGTCAATCGTGATGAACTGTCGACCATCATGTCTGGAGGATCACTGCTGAAGAATAACTCATCGTATTCTTCGTCAGATGTGTCAGTTATGGTCCTGGCACGTGCTAAGTTAGGAAATTCAGGGTAGCTGCTGTTATCCTCTTCCTCATTATTGTCATTGTTCTTGAGGGGCATAGGGCTTGATTCTGGAGATACCTGGCGAAAGATGGAAACTAACGCAGTAGTTTTATAATCCTCTTCTAGAGATAAATAATCAACGGGTTCATCTCTCAGTTCGGTATCGTAGCTGGAAATAGTGATTGAATTGCGAGTAGAAGAGGACGCACAACGCTTCTGCGATGGAGATGTAGTGTACATGATGTGATCATCATCGTCATCATTTTGATTATTCCTGCGTTTACGCTTCGAAACTAAGAAGTCAACGATACTTTCGTCCACATTATCAATCCTTGACGATTCCTTGATCGTTACCGTCGAGTGATCGTTGTGAGCAGGATTGTAACATAGCACTGAGTATCCCTGACTGTTATTCATTGTACCTTAACTTGATTCGTTCAATTCGCTGGTGAATTTTGGGAAATAATGATGTGGAAGGGACATCAGATAGATAACGAAGACCCCGGAAAGTTTAGCCACATCATATCATCGCCATTCTTCTCACCAAGGGAATGACGACAGGGGGTAAATGGCGCGCCTGACCCGCGGTCGACCACTCAAGACCTTCGCACTTCAAGTATTACAAAATGCTGCTTCGACGAACATCCAAGAACTCTGTGATTGAGGTTTCAGCCTCTCATCTCAAACTCGTCATTAGACTAGACATGATATCGTACCCTTGATTGTGCGGCGGCACTAGACATGGTATTCCTGCCCAGC
>Ga0247831_1002701_pt1 | contig 27932 bp, 26 predicted proteins | sample LaCruzMarch2015__9_FD_192406 | JGI IMG/M metagenome (GOLD analysis project Ga0247831, IMG submission 192406) | Freshwater microbial communities from meromictic Lake La Cruz, Castile-La Mancha, Spain - LaCruzMarch2015_1m | ecosystem: Environmental > Aquatic > Freshwater > Lake | place: Spain...
TCATGATCGGTCAGAAGACCGGGCTCGATTTGACCCATGTGCCCTACAACGGCGGCGCGCAATTAATGACGGCCCTCATCGGCGATCAAGTCACGCTGGGCATCGACACCTTGGTGGACCAAGGCGAAATGCACCGCTCAGGCAAAAGCCGCATCCTGGCCACCTCAGGCCCTCAGCGCAATGCCTTGTTTCCGGATGTGCCCACGCTGCGCGAGTCGGGCTTCAAGGATTTGGTGGGCGTGGGCTGGTTTGCCTTGTTTGCACCGGGCGGCACCGATTCCGCACAGATCGCCACATTGAATGCTGCCGTGAACCGGGCTTTGAAAAATCCGGCCCTCAAAGACCGTTTCACCAAAATGGGCCTGGAAATCGGCGGCGGCAGCCCGCAAGACCTGCAAGCGCTGATCAGCACTGAGACTGCCCGCTGGGCACCTGTGGTCAAGGCCTCGGGATTCACGGCCGATTGACCCAGCGCTTCCAAAAAAACGGCCAGGTGAGGTTTCCCACCTGGCCGTTTTTTTCTTTCAAACCGGCTCAAGACCGGTCTTGATCAGATCGCTGGCGCTTTCAGTGAGCCCCACACCGCCTCGATGCCCATGCCGATGGCCAACAGATTGCTGTCTGAGCCCAAGGGGCCGTCGATTTCCATGCCCACGGGCAAGCCACCCGCTGTCAGACCCGCAGGGATCGACAGGCTGGGAATGCCGGCGTTGGTGCAAGGGTCGGTGTTGCGGATGCAAGTGCCAAAGGTGTCGCCCGTTTTCGCAACGCCACCGACTGTGTACTTGACTTCGCTGGAACCTTTGGCTGCATCGATGTTGGGCGCTGCCAAGAGGGTCGTTGGGAACAGAACACACTCCACACCAGTCGCAGCAAAGTAATCTTTGTAGAGTTTTTGCAGTTGCGCGCGGCCCCCTGTCGTGGGAACCATGGCCGCGTCATAAGCGGCGGCAAACACATCACCCGCAATCGCGCCAAAAGCACCGATCACATCAGGGCTGGCCAATCCGGCCTGCACTTGAGCAACGGTGGTCACTGGCGCGCTGTTGGCGCTCAAGTAAGCAGGAATCGCAGCGACGGGCTCGTGCAAAGCAATCGGGAAAGAGACCGTGTCGTTGAGAGCCATGATGCCATCCAAATCGGCCGTGCTGGCTTCCACGAACACCACACCCGCATCTGCCAGTTTTTTCTTGGCTGCATCAGCGACAGGTTTCACGCTGTCATCCAAATCCTTCCAGAAGGCAGAGGGAATACCTATTTTCACACCCTTCAGCGATTTGGCTGTAGGCACAGCGCTGCCTGTAATGACCGCATCGAGCAAGGCGATGTCTGCGACGGTGCGGCCCATGGGGCCCACGGTGTCACGCGTGGTGCTGATCGGCAACGCGTCTGTTGCAGTGTCTGGGTAGCGGCGACCTTTACCAGCGCCATCGCCCACCGAGGGGCGAAAGCCCGCAATACCGCAGAACGACGCGGGTACGCGTGTAGAGCCGCCCGTGTCGGTGCCCAAACCTGCTGGCGCAAAGCGTGCGGCCACGGCAATGGCGGTACCCCCCGATGAACCGCCGGGAATTCGGCTGGTGTCATAGGGGTTTTTAGCAGGACGGGTGGCTTCTTTGGTGATCGGGTCAATGCCCAATGTGAAGTTCGTGGAGGTGATGCCAAAGGCCCACTCGTGCAGGTTGGATTTGCCCAAAATGATGGCACCTGCATCGACCAGCTTTTGTACGCTGGGCGCGTTGGTTTTGGGTGTGAAGTTGCGCAGCGACGACGTGCCGCCCGTGGTTTTCATGCCTTTGGTGTTGATGTTGTCTTTGACCACAATCGGCAAACCAGCCAAGGCGCCCATGGTTTTGCCTGCAGCGCGGTCGGCATCGACTTGCTTGGCCGCAGCCAGGGCACCCGCCTCGTCGAGGGTGATCATGGCATTGAGGTCGGACAAAGCCTTGGCGCGTTGGATCAGGGTGGTGACGTAAGTCGTGGCTGTCAGGCTGCCCGTTTTGTAGGCGGCAAGCGCCTGCGTGGCGGTGAGCGCCAGTTGTTCGTCTGCGCTCAATGCCGCAACGCCACTGCTGCCGCCGCAGGCGGTCAAGCCAGCGCCGCCCAACATGGCAGCGGCTGACACAGCGCCTGTGCTTTTGAAAAATTGTCGACGTGATGGATGGGGGGTCATGAAGGTCTCCTTGGAAGTTGAAACGCCCGGATGGACGTTCTCTTCATGCTAGGCAAACCCCTTGTTCGCCACCATCCTCGGGATTGCGGAGGATCGCGCTCAGGCTCTCAGCTTGTGCACCAGGGCTGCGCGGTTGCTCACACCCACTTTGCGAAAAGCATTTTCCAGATGCGTGCGCACCGTGGTGGTCGAGATCTGCAACGCCCGTGCGATCTCTTTGTCTGGCATGCCCAGCATCACCAAGCGCGCGGTGTCCTGCTCACGCGGGGTCAAGCGCTGAGACAAGATATTGAGTGGCAGGTCCTGCGTCTTTGCGGGCCGTTGAGCCCTGGCCAGTGCGGTCACAAACGCCGGTTGCAGCATGTCCAGCAAACGCAACTCATCGTGCGAAAAGTTCTCACGCCGCTTATCACGCCAGATGCGCATGTCGCCGAGATTCTGCCCCTGATGCCAGGCATACAGGTTCACACCCCAGTACAGGCCGTCTTTGTTCAGGAAGTCATTGAAAAACTCTGTTTTTTTCAGCTCTTCAAGGGACAAAACATCGGTTGCACGCACGGCCACCTGGTATCGCTGCATCTGGGGCGTAATCGGGTCGTGAAACTGGTAATAACTTTCATAGGCCCGAAGGTTGATGGGGTCCATGTTGATCTGGGTGGGCCGTGCAAAGCTCAAAGAACCCGGTTGCCAGACGTAACTGGCATAAAACTGCGCACCCAACAATTGCATGACCAGGTCACCCATGATTTCACGGATTTCCAATTCTTCATGCGGTTCGGCCAGCGTTTGCATGATCTGGCCGAGCAGCACAGTTTGCTTTGCGCTGAGGTACATGCTCACTCCTTGAAAGCTTGCGGTTTTGATCGTGGATTAGATGTCGATCAGGAAAAAAACCCTATCGGGTTTATCCCATCCTTGATAACAAGGATACACACTCAGGGCGTTGGCTCAGGGCAGCAGCAACTGCTCGATGCGCTCGAACAATTGTTCAGGGTCAAAAGGCTTGAGCATCACACCACTGAGTCCCGCCGATTTGAAGCGTGCCAGATCCAAAGGGTTCACGTTGGCAGTCAGGCCCAAAATCGGCACCTGGTTGATGCGCGCAATGGGGTCCTGACGTATGAGCCGTGTGGCGTCGATCCCGTCCATGACCGGCATGACCATGTCCATGAAGACCAGGTCCACCGCTTGCTGGCGCAACAGGTCCAACGTCTTTTGCCCATCCACCGCCTCCAGCACGGTGTTGTGAGGCCAGGTGTTTTGCAAAACCTGTTTGAGTAGCAATCGGTTCACGGGGTGGTCGTCGGCCACCAGAAAAGTCCAGGCCCGATCGGCACTTTGCAGCGGCTGCTGGTGCCGCTCGGATGACTTGGCGGGTGGGGTGGCCGGCGTCAATGGCAGTTGCAGCCAAAAGCGTGAGCCGTGACCGGGTTCACTCTCGAAGCCGATTTCACCACCGAGCAATTGGGCCAATCTCTGTGAAATGGCCAGCCCTAGGCCATTTCCCCCGTACAGGGTTTGCGTGTCGTTTTCAGCCTGGGTAAAGCGTTTGAAGATCTGGTCTTGCCGCTCCTTAACGATGCCAATGCCGGTGTCCTGCACTGAAAACTCCACCCCGGGATCGGTCCAGCGCACCTGCAAAACTACCGAACCTTGGTGCGTGAACTTGAGCGCATTGCCCAGCAAGTTCACCAGTACCTGCATCAGGCGATGGCGGTCGGTGTGCACCCAAACGGGCAAGGCCGGGTCCAACACCAGGCGGTATTCCAGATCCATGCTTTCCACGCGGGGCTTGAACAACTCGAAAGCATGTTCTGCGGTGTGGCGCAACTCAAAGGTTTCGGGCTGGATGGCCAATTGCCCTGACTGCAGTTGCGAGTAATCCAGGATGTCGTTGATCACCGTCATCAGATGATCGGCCGACTGGCGTGTGTGGTTGAGCACCTTGAGGGCTTCGGGCTTGCCTTGAACCCGTGCCAACAGCAACGCATTGAAGCCCAGTATGGCGTTCATGGGTGTGCGCAACTCATGGCTCACGGTGGCGATGAAGTGCTCACGCATGACCGAGGCATGCTCCAACGCCTCGCGCCCGGCCTCCAGTTCGCGTTGGTGCTCGCGGCTTTCTTCCAGCGCTTGGCGGTACATGTGGTCGTACATCAAGGGCACCACAATCAACACGCACGTCACCAGCGTGTAAGTCAAAAAAGACGATGGCACATGCGCCATGCCCGTCTCAAAGGATTGAATCCAGCCCAAATGGTTGGACACAGCCATGATCAGCTGCAAGACCATCACAACCAAAAGCCAAAAAATGCCCGCCCTGCGGTTGATCACGTAAAAAGGGGTCAATGGCAAGATCAACATCCAGGCTAACCGTGGCGAATAAACACCCCCGGTGGCCCAGGCTGCATAGAACAAAATCACCGCCCCCAAGCCTGTGGCCAGATGCGTCGCCCAGTTCAGGGAGAAACCGTGGTTGATCAAGACCAACAGCACCACCAAGCAGAACGCAAAACCGCTGAACATCACGTTGGCATAGGGATAGGGGCTGACCATGGCGTAGGTCAAGAGCACCGCGATCACCACAGCCACAAAGAAAAACACGTAGGGCATCTTGCCCTGTTGAAAACGGGCGGGCAAACGTGCCACCATGTGGGCCATCGCTGCGCTAGTCCAGGCCACTGCTTTCACGACAGGTTCTTCCTCGCCAAAGCCACATGATGGCCCACGGTACGCATCAGCACGACCGTGTCCATGGGCTTGTGCAGCACCTCGTTCATTCCGGCAGCCAGGCACCGTTCGCGGTCCACCGGATTGGTGTTGGCCGTGAGTGCCAAGATGGGCATGCGGGCTGCAATGGCTGGAAACTGCTGACGAATTTGCCGTGTGACCTGCATGCCGTCCATGTCAGGCATGATCATGTCGATCAGGGCCACATCGAACAACTGCTGGTCGATCAGGCTTAACGCTTGAGCGCCACTGTCCACCGTGGTGATCCGCGCATTGGGCCAGCATTTTTGCAATTGCAACTGGGCCACCATCAGGTTGACCTTGTTGTCGTCCACCACCAGGATGCTCAGGGCTTCGTCGCTCAAGTTGTCATCGGTCAAAGCCACGCGCGGGTCTATGCTCTGCGCCGCCTGCAAGGGGATCTCAAACCAGAAACAAGCGCCAGACCCTTCATGACTGTGCACACCGATCTGGCCCCCGTGCAGCGTCACCAGTTTTTCGCACAGCGTCAAACCCAGTCCCGTGCCACCAAAAGCCCGGTTGGTTTGCTCATCGGCGTGTTCGAAGCGCCGGAAAATGTGCACCTGCCGTTCACGGGGAATGCCCCGTCCGGAGTCCTGCACCTCCAAGCGTATGCGCTCGCCTTGGGCCTTCATGCGCACCGTCACCGATCCTTGGTGGGTGAATTTGATGGCGTTGTCGACCAAGTTGTTCAGGATTTGCAGCAAGCGGTTGGGGTCGCCGTGCACCCGCGCAGGCAAATCAGCGTCCCTCTCAAAATGCAAGGCCAAGCCTTTGTTGTGTGCTTTTTCACCGTTTCGTTGCTGCAACTCGTCTTGCAGGGTCTGCAGGGCAAAATCCACACGGTTCAGGCACATCTTGCCCGCCTGCAGCTGAGAAAAATCCAGGATGTCGTTGACCACCTGCAGCAAATGTTCGGTTGAGCGGCGGATGTGCCCGACCACCGCCAAAGGTTCGGGCTCGTCGGCCAGCTCCCGGCGCAGCACCCCGTTGAAGCCCAAAATCACATTCATGGGGGTGCGCAGTTCGTGGCCAACAGCGGCCACAAATTCGTCTTTGTGCGCCTGTGCTCGAATCAGCGCTTCATGCGTGGCCTTGAGCTCATCGTTGCGTTGGTTGAGTTTGCGCAGCTGAACCTTGTGCAGGTGTTCATAAATGCGCACCCCCATCATCAGGTTCAAAAGCGCCAGTACGTGGTTCAGATAGGCCCAGGTCACCACCGACGAAGACACCTCCACGTGGCTGCCCACAATGCCCCACCATGTCATCGCGGTCAAGCCAAGAATGGCCAACAGCATGATGCCGATCCAGACCACGGTGGCTGCGCGTCCCAGCATCAGCAAGACCGGCACCGACAACACGTTGAGCCAAACCACGGCAGTGGAGTTGATGCCACCTGTGTACATGGCCGTATAAACAATCAGCATCACCGTGAGCGCAGTCACCGCGTGCACAAGGTATTCAAAAATGGCTCGGATGCGAACCACCGCAAACAAGCACACCGCCAACACCGACACCACCAAATTGGCCTGCGCCACCGGCTCAAGCGGTGTAAAACAATACCCAAAAAAGGTCGTACCGCTCACCAGTATCAAATAGATGGTGAGCATTTCCTGACGCAGAAACCCATCGGCGCGAAACAAACTTCGCCACACGGTCTGGGACCATTTTTGAGCCTGTTTCAACGAGCACTCAGCCTCGCAGTTTGTCGATCAGCCCGTTGAGTTCGTCGAGCGAACCGAACTGGATGCTCAACTCACCCATTTCTTCCATCTTGCCCATGCGTTTGACGCGTTTTTTAACGCGCACTTCGACCTGGGCCATCAACAGGTCTGACAATTCTTCTTCGACCCGGCGCACGTCGCGCGACTTCTCCTTCTTGGACTTTTGAGTGACCAGGTTGAACTCGGCACCCAGTTTTTTGGCCAGACTTTCCGCCTCACGCACCGACAGTTTTTTGGCCGCAATCTGGTTGGCGGCCGTGATTTGGGCCGCTTTGTCCAGGGGCAACAGAGCGCGGGCATGGCCCATGTCCAAGTCACCCGCCATGAGCATGGTCTGCACCGGTTCGGCCAGGTTGAGCAAACGCAGCAAATTGCTGGCGGCACTGCGAGAGCGGCCTACCGCCTTCGCGGCAGTTTCGTGAGTGAGCCCAAACTCTTTGATCAAGCGCTGCAGACCTTGGGCTTCTTCCAGCGGATTGAGGTCTTCGCGCTGGATGTTTTCAATGAGCGCCATCGCGGCAGCGGCCTCGTTGGGCACATCGCGCACCAAAACAGGGACGGATTCCAGACCTGCCAGACGTGAGGCGCGAAAGCGGCGCTCGCCTGCAATGATTTCGTACTTGCCGGCGTTGGGGCCATCGATGAGTTGACGGACCAGAATCGGCTGCATGATGCCCTGCGCCTTGATCGACTCGGCCAGTTCGTACAGGGCCCCTTCGTCCATGCGGGTGCGCGGTTGGTACATGCCGGCCACCATCTGCTCGAGCTTGAGCAGGCTGGGCTGTCCGCTGTTGGCCACAACAGGCGCGTCTTCCACTTTGGGGCCCAACAGGGCTTCGAGTCCGCGGCCAAGGCCTTTCGGTTTTTTGGTGACCATGGTCATTCCTTCATGAGGGTTTGCAAGAGAGCATGGCCTTGAGGCCAGGCGCCTAAAGATGTGTCGGCATTGATGTGCCCAGCCAGTCCCAAGTCGAGCCATTGAGCGCCCCAATCTTGAGCCAGGGCCTGGGCACGGTCTGCGCGGCAATAGGGGTCATTCTGGCTGCCCACCAAAATGCTTTTGAAAGGCAAGGGCTGGCGCACAATGGGTGTCCAACCGGAAAAACGGTCGCGCATCTCTGGCACTTCCACGTCACCGGGCGCAACCAGAAGGGCACCTCGTACGCGGCCAGTGTGGCGTGAAAACGAGGCCCAAGCCGCCGTCAGAATGCACCCCAAACTGTGCGCCACCAGCACCACCGGACCAGGTGCATCGATGACCACCTCATCCAGCCGAGCCAGCCAATCACCACGCAAAGGGTGCAGCCAGTCGTTCTGCTCGACGACGGCGTACCCATAAACACGCGCCCAGTGCATTTGCCAATGACCGGGTCCGCTGCCTTGCCAGCCGGGCAAGATCAAAACGCTTACCGAGGCCCCGGTCGAGTATGCGCCTGTGTCATTGGTCAAATCGGTCATGGCGCGAAGGGTCTCTCGGCTCACAGCGTGGGTGCACGTTTGACCATTTCGCGGGCAAACTCCACATAGGCTTGGCTGCCCTTGGCTGAGGGGTCAAACACCACGCCAGGCAAGCCGTAACTGGGTGCCTCGGCCAAACGCACGTTGCGCGGGATCACGGTGTCAAACACCTTGTCCCCAAAATGCGCCTTGAGCTGATCGCTGACCTGCATCTGCAATGTAACGCGTGGGTCGAACATGACCCGCAAAAGGCCAATGATTTTCAAGTCCTTGTTCATGTTGGCGTGCACCTGTTTGATGGTGTTGACCAGATCCGTCAAACCCTCCAAGGCAAAGTATTCACACTGCATGGGCACAATCACGCCATGGGCCGAGCACAAGCCATTGAGGGTGAGCATGGACAAAGACGGTGGGCAGTCGATCAGTACAAAATCGTAATCGGTATCTGCCACGGCGATGGCGTTTTTCAGGCGCTGGTCTCGGTGCTCCAGTTGCACCAGTTCAACCTCGGCACCAGCCAGCTCGCGGTTGGCGCAGAGCACGTCATAACCGCACTTTTCGGCCTTGACGACCGCTTCGGCAATCGATGCCGACTCCAGCAGCACATCGTAAACGCTCAATTCCAGCTGCCGCTTGTCGATGCCTGAGCCCATGGTGGCGTTGCCTTGCGGGTCCAAATCGACCAACAACACGCGCTGCCCGACTTTGGCCAAGCCTGCGGCCAGATTGACGGTGGTGGTGGTTTTGCCCACCCCACCCTTTTGGTTCGCAATGCAAAAAATCTTGGCCATGGTCGTACCCCGGTTTATTTAGAAGCGGCCAGCTTGATGCCAAAGCCAATTAGAAAAACACCCGCCAGTTTCTCAAACATCCGACCGACGCGCGGGTTAGCGCGCATGCGCTCTGCCAAGTGGTGCGTCAGCAAAGTCATGCACAGCCCGTAAAGAAACGTCAACACAGCAATGGTCACAGCCATGACCGCAAAGCTGATCAGTCCAAGGTGCGCTTTTGGATCGACAAACAACGGAAAGAAAGCCATGTAAAAAACAATCGCCTTGGGGTTGAGCATGGTGATGGCCAAGGTTTGCTGAAAATACTGCCGTGGCCGGATATTCAGGACCGGCGCATCACCCGGTTTGGCCGACAACAGCTTCCAGCCCAACCAGGCCAAGTACAAAGCGCCCAGCCACTGGATGGCGGTAAATGCTGCTGGGTAGGTGGCCAAAACAGCAGCAACACCGGCCACCGCCAACCACATGAGCACCTGGTCCCCCGCTATTACCCCCAGCGTGGCCATCAAGCCGCCAGCCACCCCACCCTTTCCGGTTGAGGTGATTAGCGCCAGATTGCCAGGTCCAGGAATAGCCAGAAACAGCACAATCGCGGCCACAAACGCGCCATAGTCGGAGATGCCAAAGAACATGCAAACCTTTCAAAAACAGGGCGAAGTTTGACGCAGGCCGAGTTTGGCCATCACCATTTTGAGACTTAACCCCACCAAACACAGGCACGCCAATATTGCATACCGCCCAAAAGCGGAGATGGACCTGAGTGTAAGTGATCGACCCCCAGTACAACAGGCCCTGACCATCCATGTTTCACGTGAAACAAGCCATCCATCGCGCAAGGCCCTGCTGTATTGCCCTGGCCTGACGGCTTGTTTTGCGGTGTGCGCGACACAGTCGCTCCTTCTGGTTTCAGGATTGGTCCGACTGAGCTGACTTCATCCAGATCATGCAGCGCTCCACGTCCAGCCCCGGAACGGTCAATGGTTCCACGTGAAACACCTTCACATCAGCAGGTAAAGCGCCTATTTCGACTTGCGGGTGTTTGCCCTTCATGGCCATCCACACCCCGCCCTCGGCCAGTGCCGAACGGGACCAGGTCACAAAATCATGCAAAGATGCAAAGGCACGGGAGCAAATGACCTGATACGGATCGGTCAGGGATTCGACCCGCGCATGCAAGCCACGCAAGTTGGACAGTCTCAGGCTCACGGCCACCTGCTGAACAAACGCGGCTTTTTTGGCCACGGTATCGACACAGGTCACCTGCAGTTCGGGCATGCAAATGGCCAGCACCACACCGGGCAAGCCGCCGCCTGAGCCCACATCCAGCACCTTGATCGGCCGGCCTTGCGTGTGCCGGGTCAACGGAGGAACGGCCGTTAGGCTGTCCAGCAGGTGGTGCGTGAGCATGTCCGCCGGGTCTCGCAGCGCAGTGAGGTTGTAGACCTTGTTCCATTTCTGGATCAGGGCCGCATAGTCCAGCAAATGTTTAATTTGTGCGTCCGACAAAGCCAAGCCCAAGGCTTCGGCCCCCGCACGCAGCCCCGCCTCCAGACTCAGACTCATGCCTGCACGCCTTCCTCGGAAGCTTGCATGAAGCCCTTGAAGCCACCCTTTTTCAAGTGGATCAACAGCAGAGACACGCTGGCAGGCGTAATGCCCGAAATACGCGAGGCTTGACCCAAAGTTTCAGGCCGGTGTTTGGCCAACTTTTGGCGAGCTTCAATCGACAAGGCAGAGACCTGCAGGTAGTCCAAGCTTTCAGGTAAACGCAGGTGCTCGTAAAAGGCAGCCCGCTCCACCTCGCCCCTTTGGCGGTCGATGTAACCAGAATACTTGGCGGCAATCTCGACCTGCTCGATCACCGGCACGCTCAAATCGCCAAGTGTTTCACGTGAAACATCGGCGCTGACCATTCGGCCTCCGTCCATCGACATGAGGGCCGAGTACGACACGTTCGGTCTTCGCAAAAGATCAAACAGATTGTGCTCGTGCTCAATGGCCTTGCCCAACACCCGCTCAGACTCGGCCGCAGGCAAGTTGCGCGGATTCACCCAAGTGACTTTCAGGCGCTCTGTTTCACGTGAAACAGCATCGCGCTTGCGGCTGAAAGCATCCCAGCGGTCATCGTTGACCAATCCCATCTGCCTCCCCGCTTCGGTCAGTCGCGCATCGGCATTGTCTTCGCGCAGCTGCAGGCGGAACTCGGCTCGGCTGGTGAACATGCGGTAAGGCTCGGTAACGCCTTGCGTCACCAAGTCATCGACCAAAACGCCCAGATAGGCTTGGTCACGCGCAGGCAACCAAGTGGCCTCACCCCGGCATTGCAGCGCAGCGTTAATGCCGGCGAACAAGCCCTGAGCCGCCGCCTCTTCATAGCCGGTGGTGCCATTGATCTGGCCCGCAAAGAACAAGCCGTTAATCTGCCGCGTCTCAAAACTGTTCTTTAGTGAGCGGGGGTCAAAAAAGTCGTATTCGATGGCGTAACCGGGGCGCAGGATGTGGCAGTTTTCCAGCCCTTTCATAGAGCGCACCAGCTCGTACTGGATGTCAAACGGCAAACTGGTCGAAATGCCGTTGGGGTAATACTCGTGCGTGGCCAAGCCTTCAGGCTCCAGAAAGATCTGGTGGCTGTCTTTGTCGGCAAAGCGGTTGATCTTGTCTTCCACGCTCGGGCAGTAGCGCGGGCCCACGCCCTCAATCTTCCCTGTAAACATGGGGCTGCGGTCAAAACCGGAGCGGATGATGTCGTGTGTGCGCTCGTTGGTGTGGGTGATCCAGCACGGCACTTGCTGCGGGTGCATGCTGGCCTGACCCATAAAACTGAACACCGGCACCCCAGCCTCAGGGTTCATGCCACCGGGAACACCATCACCGGGTTGTTCGGAGCACTTGGAAAAATCGATGGTTCGGCCATCCAGGCGCGGCGGTGTGCCGGTCTTCAGCCGCCCTTGTGGCAGCTTCAGTTCTTTCAAGCGCGACGACAAGCTATCGGCTGGGGGATCGCCCGCACGACCCGCCGCGTAGTTTTGCAAGCCCACATGGATCTTGCCGTCCAAAAACGTACCGGCGGTCAACACCACCGTGCGCGAACGGAAGCGGATGCCCACCTGCGTGACAGCGCCCACCACCCGGTCGCCCTCCACCATCAAGTCATCCACAGCTTGCTGAAACAGCCACAAATTGAGCTGGTTCTCCAGCATGCGGCGGATGGCGGCCTTGTACAAAATCCGGTCGGCCTGGGCACGGGTAGCGCGCACGGCCGGACCTTTGGAGGAATTCAGGATTCGGAACTGGATTCCGCCTTCGTCAGTGGCCAGCGCCATGGCGCCGCCCATCGCGTCCACCTCTTTGACCAGATGGCCCTTGCCAATGCCGCCAATCGACGGGTTGCAACTCATCTGGCCCAGCGTCTCGATGTTGTGAGTCAAAAGCAGAGTTTTGCAACCCATCCGGGCGGAGGCCAAGGCAGCCTCGGTTCCGGCATGGCCGCCGCCGACCACGATCACATCGAATTCTTGAGGGTAAAGCATGAGAGTCAGCCCTAGGAGGGTCAAAAAAATGGGCGCCGCCTGCGCCACGGAGCCGCCCCTGCCACGGGGTAGGCTGTAGCTGCTTATTTTACAGGCAGGGTGTTTTCGGTGAAGTGCACAGCAAACGCCCAGGAAACACGCCCAGAACAGCGTGGCGGTTAGTGCCCTGCTCGCATGAAGTGTGGTGACATCAAGTCAATATAGCGCTAGCGATGGTCAGCGCCCCCAAACGTGTTTTCTGCTAATCTGCGAAGAACGCTAAATCGCTGTTTTTCACCTACATTCCTGCCGTTTTTATAAGGAGACTTCCCTTGTTTCAGCAACGCAGAACCCTTCTGGCCTTAGGCCTGTCTCTGGCCGTTGGCGCGCCCGCGCTGGCACAAGACAAATTCCCCTCCAAACCGGTCACCATCATCGTGCCGCAGGCGGCCGGTGGTGCCAACGACACGATCGCGCGGGTGCTTGCACAAAAGCTGACCGAACAGACGGGACAGTCCTTTTTGGTGGAGAACCGCACTGGCGCCGGGGGCAATGTAGGCACGGCAGCAGCTGCGCGGACCCGTCCTGATGGTTACACCATACTGTTAACCGCCGACAGCGCAATGGTCATCAATCCAGCGCTTTACAAAAACACGGGTTTCGATCCGGTCAAGGACTTCGAGCCGGTCAGCAGCGTCGCCACGGCCGGGTATGTGTTGGTGGCCCATCCGAGCTTCCCAGCCAGAAACACCGCCGAACTGGTCGCACTGGCCAAGCAGCAACCAGGCAAAATCAACATTGGTTCGGCTGGCAACGGCACCCTCAACCACCTGATCGGCGAGATGCTGGGCAAAGCCACCGGCATCGAATTGACCCATGTGCCCTACAAAGGGGCCGCAGCAGCAGCCACCGACCTGGTGGCTGGGCAGGTGCAGGTCTCGGTGCAGAGCCTGCCCTCTTCGATCGCATTCATCCGTTCCGGCCGGATGAAAGTGCTCGGCGTGGTCAACCCCAAGCGCCTGCCTGTGTTGCCGGATGCCCCCACCATAGGCGAAACCATCAAAGACTTTGGCGCCACCCCTTGGTACGGCGTGTTTGCGCCGACCGGAACGCCCAAGGCGATCATCAACCAGATCAACGCTGAAATCGCCAAGGCACTCGACTCGAAAGAGGTACAGGAGCGTCTGGCAGGCGTGGGTTGTGAGTTCTTCAAATCCACCCCCGAGCAGTTCGCCCAATTGGTGCGTGACGACTTGCCCCGTTGGGCGAGGATCGTCAAAGACTCTGGTGCCACCATCGACTGAGCGCCCTCTGCATGACCCTTTGAATGAATATGCCGGCGCTGACCCATGCGCCAGAGGGCCTGCATGGGGCAAATTCGCGTCTCCAGCAGGCGCGTGAGCTGCGAGGTTTGCCTTTGATCGTCTTTTACGGCTTTAAAGGCAAGGCCCCAGCGGCCTTGACCTCACCCAATGAAAAGCTGGTGTGCAGATCTTTGACATTGGGCAGATTAAGCAACACATCCCGCGCAAACTGACTGAAGGTGTTCAGGTCTTTGCTGACCACCTGCAGCTCAAAGGTGCCGGTGCCGCTGATGTAATGGCAAGACACGACCTCAGGAATTTTCAAGATGGCCTCTTCCAGTTGGCGCGTGATGTCGCCGCGGTTGCGCTCAGCGTCCAAGCGCACAAAGGCCAAGACGTCCAAGCCCACCTTCTGGCGGTTTATTTCGGCGCGGTAGCCTTGGATGACACCCGACTCTTCCAGCGCCCGCACACGCCGCCAGCAAGGCGCAGCCGATAGCCCCACCCTTTGCGCAAGTTCGGCATTGGTCAAACGGCCATTGGTTTGCAGTTCATTCAATATCGCCCAGTCAAATTTGTCCAGTGTTTCCAAAATAAGCCTCTTTGCGAAAGATCCTTTCAAATCATAGGGCAAATCCTGTCGCCGAAAGCAAGCACTTGTCGGCTGGCCCGCTCTACACTGTGCATTCCATTTCAGCCGCAGGACAGACCATGAACGCCCCCTTGCCCGAATCGATTCGCCAAGCTCTTGAAACGGTGACGCTGGACGACAAATACAGCTTGGATGTAGGTCGCGCGTTCATGAGTGGCGTGCAGGCCTTGGTCAAACTGCCCATGCTGCAGCGCCAACGCGACGCGCTGCAAGGCAAAAACACCGCTGGCTTCATTAGCGGTTACCGTGGATCCCCGCTGGGCAGCTACGACCAGTCGCTTTGGAAAGCCAAAGACCACCTCAAAGCCCAGCACATCGTGTTTCAGCCCGGCGTCAACGAAGAGCTGGCCGCTACCGCCTTGTGGGGCACTCAGCAACTGGGTTTTGCGCCACCGGGCACCAACAAGTTCGATGGCGTGTTCGGCATCTGGTACGGCAAGGGCCCGGGCGTCGACCGATGCTCGGACGTGTTCAAACACGCCAACATGGCAGGCACCACGCCGTGGGGCGGCGTACTGGCCGTGGCAGGCGATGACCATGTGGCCAAAAGCTCGACTGCCGCGCACCAGAGCGACCACATCTTCAAGGCCTGCGGCCTGCCCGTGTTTTTTCCGGCCAGCGTGCAAGACATCCTCGACCAAGGCCTGCACGCCATTGCCCTTAGCCGTTTTGCTGGCATTTGGTCGGGCATGAAGACGATTCAGGAAATCGTTGAGTCGAGCGCCACCGCGCACATCGACCCTGAACGCGTGCAAATCGTGTTACCCGAATTTGTCATGCCGCCCGGCGGCGTGCACATTCGTTGGCCCGACACCGCACTGGAACAAGAGGCTCGTTTGTTCGACTACAAGTGGTACGCCGCACTGGCCTACATCCGCGCCAACAAGCTCAACCACAACGTCATTCAAGGCCCGAACGACCGGTTCGGCCTGATCGCCAGCGGCAAGGCTTTTAACGACACGCGCCAGGCCCTGCTCGATCTGGGCCTAGACGACGCCACCTGCCATCGTTTGGGCATCCGATTACACAAGGTTGGCGTAGTCTGGCCCCTCGAAGCGCACACCACGCGTGAATTCGCCATCGGTCTGCGCGAAATTTTGGTGGTCGAAGAAAAACGCCAGGTCATCGAATACCAAATCAAGGAAGAGCTGTACAACTGGCGTGACGACGTGCGCCCCAACATTGTAGGGAAGTTCGACGAAGCCGATGGCGACACCTCGGGGGGCGAATGGTCAACGCCCAATCCGACACAACGCACCTTGCTGCGAGCCAACGCCGACCTGACACCTGCGCTGATTGCGCGGGCCATTGCCAAGCGGCTGAAAAAACTGGGCGTGGATGCCGACACCACCGCCCACATCGATGCCCATCTGGCCGTGCTAGATGCCAAAGAAAAATCCTTGCAAACACTGAACTTGGGTGCGGCCGCTGAACGCACACCCTGGTTTTGCTCGGGCTGTCCACACAACACCTCCACCAAAGTGCCCGAAGGCTCACGCGCCATGGCCGGGATTGGATGCCATTTCATGAGCCTCTGGATGGACCGCAGCACCACGGGCTTCACCCAAATGGGCGGTGAAGGCGTGCCATGGAGCGGCCAGCAGCCGTTCTGCACTGACCAGCACATCTTTGCCAACATCGGCGACGGCACTTATTTTCACAGCGGCATTTTGGCGGTGCGCCAAAGCGTGGCTTCGGGTGTGAACATCACCTACAAAATTTTGTACAACGACGCTGTCGCCATGACGGGCGGCCAACCCGTAGGTGAGCGGTCTGAAGGCCACAGCGTGGTGCAGATCGCCATGAGCATGAAAGCCGAAGGTGCGCAACGCATCGTTGTGGTCACCGACGAACCCGAGAAATACGAGGGCGTGGCTTTGGTCGAAGGTGTGCGTGTGTTCCACCGCGACGAGCTTGACCACATTCAGCGCGAAATGCGCGAAATCAAAGGCACTTCCGTCATCATTTACGACCAGACCTGCGCCACCGAGAAGCGCCGCCGCCGCAAGCGCGGCACTATGGTCGACCCGGCTGTGCGCGTGATGATCAACGAAGAAGTCTGTGAGGGCTGCGGCGATTGCAGCGTGCAATCCAATTGCTTGTCAGTCGAACCGCTTGAAACACCTTTGGGGCGCAAACGCACCATCAACCAAAGCACTTGCAACAAGGACACCAGCTGCCTCAAGGGCTTTTGCCCGAGTTTTGTCACGGTGGAAGGCGGCACCTTCAAAAAGAAAGCTTCCTCCTCTAGTGCGGCCCCAAATCCTGCCGCATTGGGTGTTCTGCCCGAGCCCGAACTGCCGCTTATCAACCAGCCTTGGGGCATGGTGGTGGCGGGTGTGGGGGGCACAGGGGTCATCACCATTGGCCAGCTCCTCGGTATGGCCGCGCACATGGAGGGCAAAGGCATCGTTACACAAGACTCGGCAGGTCTGGCCCAAAAAGGCGGTGCCACTTGGAGCCACATCCTGGTGGCCAACACCCAAAACGACATCCGGACCACCCGTGTGAGCATGGCCGCTGCCGACCTGATCATAGGTTGCGACCCCATCGTCAGTGCTTCCAAAGAAACCACTGTGCGCATGCGTGCAGGCCGCACCCATGTGGCCCTGAATAGCAACAGCACCCCCACCGCTGCGTTTGTAAAAAATGGCAATTGGCAAAACCCGGCCGAACAATGCGTGGCCGAAATCACAGCGCAAGTTGGCGTTTCAAGCGTTGGCGCTTTTGATGCCGATGCCCTGGCCAAACAACTCATGGGCGACACCATTTATGTCAACCCGATGCTGCTTGGCTACGCCTGGCAAAAAGGCTGGGTGCCTTTGCGCCGTGAATCTTTGGTGCGGGCCATTGAGCTCAATGATGTACAAATTAAAAACAACTTGGCCGCTTTCGAGTGGGGCCGTCACGCGGCACACCAACTCGACGCGCTGATGCAAACCCTGCAGCCCGTGCAAGTGATTCAGTTCAAAAAGCGTGAATCTTTGGACGACCTCATCGCTGACCGTATGGCACGATTGACCGATTACCAAGACACGGCCTATGCCCAGCTATACCAGAGCATCGTGGGCCGCGTTCAAACCACCGAAGCGCCTTTAGGTAAAACACTTTTGAGCGAAACAGTAGCGCGTCAACTGTACCGCCTGATGGCCTACAAAGACGAATACGAAGTGGCCCGTTTGCACACGCAAACGGGATTCGTGGAACGCATTCAAAACAGTTTTGAGGGCGACTTCAAAGTCCATTACCACCTGGCCCCGCCGCTTTGGTCCAAGCGCAACAGCCAAGGTGAATTGGTCAAAAGAAAGTTCGGCCCCGTTATGCTCACGGGCTTCAAACTTTTGGCCAAGCTCAAGGGTTTGCGCGGCACCAAGCTCGATTACTTTGGCAAAACCGAAGAACGTCAGACAGAACGCGCCTTGATCCGCGAATACACAGCGCACATTGAGCGCCACTTGATGCAACTGTCAGAAAAAACCCATGCACATGCAGTCAAAGTGGCCCAAGTGCCAGAGAACATCAAGGGCTATGGGCACGTCAAAGAACGCAATATCCGCGCAGCACGCTCCTTGTGGGCATCTTTAGACCCTCTATAAAAATGCCTTGGCCCTAATTAAGGGGCCATGTCATTTTGAAACACTGCATCAGAAAAATGGTGACAGCGGCTCAAAAGCAGCTAAAAATAAGGCTTAGCGCGAGTCGGGTAATTCGATTTTGACTTCCAGCACCTCAAGGTTGTCATGACGCTCTAGGTTGACCTTGATGTCTGCAACGTTGATCTTGATGTATTTACTGATCACTGCCACCAGTTCACGCTGTAAATCAGGCAAGTAATCGGGTTCAGCAGCATTGCGACCGCTGCGTTCGTGTGCCAAGATGATTTGCAAGCGTTCTTTGGCCACATTGGCCGTCTGCTTCTTTTCGCCCAAGAAGAAGGAAAGAAAAGACATGATTTATTTGCCTCCAAACAGACGTTTGAAGAAACCCACATTTTCCACATCGATGAAACGCATTGGCTTGTCTTCACCCAAAAAGCGTGCAATCACATCCTTATAAGCTTCTGATACATCACTGCTGTTCATGTGAATGGCTGGTGTGCCTTGGTTGGAAGCTTGCAACACAGTTTCACTTTCAGGGATGACGCCCAGGAGTTTGATGCGCAAAATGTCCTGTATGTCTTGCAAGGACAGCATTTGCCCCTCTTCTACCCGACTGGGGTTATAGCGTGTGATCAGCAAATGCTCTTTGATGGGTTCAAGACCTTCAATGGCGCGCATGGTCTTGCTGCCGAGTATGCCCAAAATACGGTCTGAATCACGCACCGAAGATACCTCAGGGTTGGTCACCACCAAAGCTTCGTCAGCGAAGTACATGGCCATCAAAGCGCCGGTTTCAATGCCGGCAGGTGAGTCACAAACGATGTAATCGAAACCCTTGTCGCGCAAGTCGTTCAGTACTCTTTCGACGCCTTCTTGAGAAAGGGCATCTTTATCCCGAGTCTGGGATGCAGCCAAAACAAAAAGGTTGTCACATTGTTTGTCTTTAATCAATGCTTGGTTCAAATTGGCTTCGCCGTGAATGACATTGATCAGGTCATAAACCACGCGACGCTCGCAACCCATGATCAGGTCTAAATTGCGCAACCCCACATCAAAGTCAATGACAGCTGTCTTAAAGCCTCTTAGAGCCAGGCCTGTGGCAAAACTGGCGCTGGTTGTAGTCTTGCCCACACCGCCTTTGCCAGAGGTCACAACAACGATTTTTGCCATGGATAAACTTTCTTCGACAAAATAAAAAATACAAATCAGTTTTTCAAGGGATTGATCAGCAGTTTGTCCCCATCAGGACCCGAGTTCAAACTAACCAGGGCCGGTTTGCCGAAAAGGTCTTTGGACAATAGATTTTCACTGGTGCGGTAGACACCTGCAATGGAAATCAGTTCTGGCTCCATCGCTTGCGCAAAAATCAGTGCGTCGGTATTACCTCTAGCGCCAGCAATCGCTTTTCCGCGCAAAGTGCCGTAAACGTGGATATGGCCATCGGCAATGACTTCAGCACCGGCATTGACCATGCCCATCACAATCAAATCCCGTCCTTTGGCGTAAACCTGTTGACCAGAACGCAAGGACTTGTCGATGCGCATCGCGACAGAAAGTGCAGGTGATGTGATGAATGCATCGGCCAGAGGCTCTTGAGGTGTTTGTGGCTCAGCAAGGGGTGTAGAGCGACGAATACGGGCATCGGATGCGTCAACCAAGCCAAGCCCCTTGGCCAGATCCAAAAGTGCTTCAGAAGCACCTTTGATGGCCAAAGGCACAAGTCTGTGTTGCGTTAAAAGGGTCGTCAGGGCGCTCAAATCGATGGTTTCATGTTCAACCAAACTTAAACCACTGACATCAATGACAAGTGGATCGTGGTCAAAAAACCCTGGACTTTCAGCCATTTGAACGGCAAAAGCGCGGGAAACCTTGGCCATATCGCTTGTTTTAAGGACCAAAGCCACCAGTGACAAGTCAGCGCTTTTGATCTCGTAACAGGGGTTTGAAGGGTCTTCTGAAACGATCGCCATGGTGCCGTTAAGGGGGAAAAGACGCAAATTTTAACAGTGCACTTGTTTTTTTGTTATCTCTTTATGTTTTATATCTCTAAATAGTTGTAGTAGTAAGGGGATGGTGAAGATGTGGACAAGTTGTTTTTGTTGAGCTTTGACAAGGACTTGGTGTACTTTCAAGCATGTGGGTGACCCTGCTTTTGAATTGCTTCGCCGATATGAACAACTTTTACAAATCGGATCAAGCTGTGGATAAGTCATGGGTTGCGCTATTTTTATCCACAGCTTTGTCCCGAGTCTCTTTTCATTTGTCAATGACCCATTGAATGACCCCTTTGGCCACAAAACCCAACATGCCGAAAGCCAGGCCCAGAAAGATGACAAAGGTGCCGAATTTCCCGGCTTTTGACTCCCAGGCCAGCTGCAAAACGATGAACAGCATGTAGAGCATGAAAGCGCTCACACCAATGGTCAGGCCGAACCAGGCGAACTGTTCTTCAGTGAAACTCCACATCACACAGTCTCCTGGCGGGGTATGCGCTCGGGCACTTCACGGATATCAACGAGATCGCGGTAGGCATGCCAGGAAGCGTGGCCCAGCATAGGCACAATCACGATCAAGCCGATGAACAAGCTCAAAATGCCCATCATGCTCAGGCCCATGATCAAAAACGCCCACAGCACCATGGGCATGGGATGGGTCAGAACCACTTTCCAGCTGGTCAATACCGCTTGAAAGGTGTTGAGTTGGCGGTCGAGCAGCAAAGGCATGGCCACTACGCTGGAAGCAAAAACCGGCGCGGCCATTAAGCCACCCAGCATCAGCCACAGCTCAAACAGGTAACTGTCTGGGCTGAGCACCACATGGCGAATGAAATCCATGGGAGTGTGGATAGCCACCGGGGCCAACAAAGTGATCAGGGCCGATGAGGTCAAGACCCAGCCTGTGCCCGCTATGGCCAGCAACAAGCCAAAACGCACCAGACACCAGTAACTCACAGGTTCGTTGTTTTGCAACGTTTGCCATTGCGTCCAGGTTCTGATCAAAAGCCGCAGGTTCACGGCTTCGTTTCTTTCGATGGCGCGACTCATGGCATACAAGCTGGTGGCCAAAACCGGGGCGACGACCAAAAAACCCGACACCGCACTGGCCAGCAACCAGAACCGGTCGTGTGCCAGCCAGGTGATCATGCCACCACCCAGAGCCATGACCAGGCCGTGCGCCAGGCTTAGCCAAGGTGAATGACAAATGTCTTTCAGCCCCAAATAAAGCCAATACAAGGGTTGCTTGCCGTCGATGGGCAGAACCCCAGGTAAGTTCAAACGTCCACGTCCAGTCGGAGGCTTTTCGGGTAGCGGCTTGGGTGAATAGTGTGGAGGCGGGGAGGCTTGTGTCATACCACCGAGCTTATCCACCGGGCGATTTGAGAATTTGACCTGCATCAAATGGTAAAAGGCTGCGAAGCAGCCTTTTGCAATCAGTCACACCAGAAAAAAACTGGTTGAGTGGTGCCCATGGAGAGTCAATGGTGGCCGTGACCGCTTGAATGTTTCATGGCGTGCATGCCTGAACCTTTCATCATGCGAACGGTTTCCTGATCAAACACTTGCTTTTGGTCAGCGCTCAGGGTGGCGTAAAAAGCCTTGGTCGTATCGGCGCGTTGTTGCATGTGCGCGTCACGTTGTTTTTTCATGGCCTGCATTTGGTCCAGGCGTTCGGGCGTGGTCATCCGTTCAAAAGCTGCACGTTCGGGCCGCGCTATGTGGGCTGAGAGCTGCATCGATTGTGCGAAAATGTTCCACGCGGGCTCTTGAGCAGCTTGCAAGTTCAGTTTGGACTTGAGCTCGGTCAAATGCTGCGCGTGGCGCTCGACTTTGTGCTCGCGCATTTTCTCTTTGCGACCAGCACGGGCGTTGTCGGCAGGAGCTGTGGTGTTTTGGGCCAAAGCCAGACCGGTCAGACCGGCCATCAAGGCTGTGGCGATCAAAGTGATGCGAATCGATTTCATGGAAACATCCTTGGGTTGATGGGATGCCTGCAGTGTGATCCGCCCATGTATCCGGGCTGTGCCCGAATGGTGCTGATTTGTAAAGATCAGGTATTTTTGTTCTGCAAAAAAAATTCAAGCATTGACACGGTAACCTTCATCGGCAATGGCTTGGGCCAAAACCTCACGGTTTTTTTCTGAATCCACCTGTACGGTGTTTTGTAAGCGATCGATCACGACCTTGGCCTTTGCATCCAAAGCCAGCAAAGCTTTGGTGACTGCTTTTTCGCAATGTCCACACGTCATGCCCTCAACCCTGAAAATTTGGTTCATGATGCATCCTCTCCAATGAACTGAACACGACCCGTTGGGGTCTGGTCTGAGCATAGACCATCAAGAACTTCATGCCATGACACAGATCAAGACTGCCCCGCCAAGCACCTACGACATAGGCATTGGCGGCATGACCTGCGCCTCGTGTGTGGCGCGTGTTGAAAAAGCCCTGAAAAAAACACCCGGTGTGCTCAGCGCCACGGTCAACCTTGCCACCGAATCGGCCCGCATCGAAGTGGCATCGGGTGATGTGACTGACGCACGGTTGCGTCGTGCTGTGCGCGACGCCGGTTACGAGCCCCGCACACCCGAAGCACAAGCCGATGCAGGCCGTGAATCACCTTGGGCAGGCTTCATGCCGGTGGGGGTGGGCCTGCTGTTGACTGCGCCTTTGGTATTGCCCATGCTGGCCGGGTTGTGGGGGCAGCATTGGATGCTGCCCGCTTGGGTGCAGTTTGCACTGGCCACACCCGTGCAGTTCGTGTTGGGCGCACGTTTTTACAAAGCCGGTTGGCACGCACTGAAGGCGCTCACGGGCAACATGGATTTGCTGGTGTCCTTGGGCACCAGCGCAGGCTGGGCCTTGTCGGTTTGGTTGTGGCTCACGGCGCACGAAGGGCATGCGCCGCATTTGTACTTTGAAGGCTCGGCCGTCGTCATCACCTTGGTGATGCTGGGCAAATGGCTGGAGACGCGTGCCAAACGCCAGACCACCGAAGCGATTCGCGCTTTGCATGCCTTGCGCCCGGACAAAGCCCACTGGTTGGGCGAAGACGGCGAAGTCGATGTGCCTGTGGACGAAATTTTGGTGGGCGACCGGTTCGTGGTGCGGCCCGGCGAGCGTTTTCCGTTGGATGGTGAACTGGTCGAAGGCCAAACCCAGGTGGATGAATCCATGCTGACCGGCGAGCCCTTGCCTGTGGCCAAGGCGCCGGGTGCGGCCTTGACGGGCGGCTCGATCAATGGCGAAGGCCGTGTGCTCATGCGCGTGACGGCCGTGGGCCACGAAACCGTGCTCTCGCACATCATCCGCTTGGTCGAAGACGCACAAGCGGCCAAAGCGCCCATTCAGCGGTTGGTGGACAAAGTGGCCGAAGTGTTTGTGCCCGTGGTGCTGGTGATCGCCCTGCTCACCTTGGGTGCGTGGATGGCAACGGGGGGCGATTTTGAAACCGCCCTCATCCACGCGGTGGCCGTGCTGGTCATTGCCTGCCCTTGCGCCTTGGGCTTGGCCACGCCTGTGTCCATCATGGCGGGCACGGGTGTGGCGGCCAAACACGGCATCCTGATCAAAGACGTGCAGGCGCTGGAGTTGGCGCACCGCGTGCAAACAGTGGCCTTTGACAAAACCGGCACGCTCACCGTGGGCCAACCGCGCTTGCTGGCCCATGTGCCCGCGCCCGGCCACGATGCGCCAACGGTTTTAGCTTTGGCCGCACGCGTACAAAGTGGCAGCGAACACCCCTTGGCGCGTGCGGTGGTCAGCGCCGCAGAAAAGCAAGGCCTGTCAGGCCCCACCGCGCAAGACCTGCAGGCCGTGCCCGGCAAGGGTGTGCTCGCCAAGGTGGACGGCAGGCAGCTGTTGCTGGGCAGTTTGCGCTGGTTGCAAGAAGAAGGTTTGGACATCGGCATGTGGCAGCCAGACATCAACGCCTTGCAGGCGCAAGGCGCGAGCCTGTCGGCTTTGGCCGAGCACACCGATGCCGGTTTGCACGCCCTGTTGCTCATGGGTTTTGGCGACGAGACCAAAGTGGGTGTTGCACAAGCCTTGGGTGCTTTGCGCGAACGTGGCCTGAAACTGGTGATGATTTCGGGCGACAACCAAGCCGCCGCCGAAGCCATGGCACACCGCCTGGGCTTGCGCCCCGAGGCCGGAGAAGTGCTGGCTAATGTGCTGCCCGGCGACAAATCGGCGCAGGTGCAAAAACTGCGCGCAGGTGGCCAGGTGGTCGCCATGGTGGGCGATGGAGTGAACGACGCGCCCGCCCTGGCCGCCGCTGATGTGGGCATGGCCATGGGCAACGGCACCGATGTGGCCATGCATGCCGCGGGCATCACCCTCATGCGCGGCCAAGTTGCCTTGGTGGGCGCGGCGCTCGACATCTCGGCCCGCACCGTGGCCAAGATCCGGCAAAACTTGTTTTGGGCCTTCGCCTACAACGTGGCCGGCATCCCTTTGGCCGCGCTGGGCTACCTCAACCCCATGATGGCGGGCGCGGCCATGGCGCTCAGCTCGGTGAGCGTGATGGCCAATGCCCTGCTGCTCAAGCGCTGGAAACCCTGAAGGCGTAATTGCTTGATGTGCGTCATGACGCGGCGTGAGACAAACGCGCAAAGTGAAGGCATTCACCTTCCGGAGAGTTTTCATGCAACGCCACAGCGCCCTTCAGACCATCCGCGACGAACACGCGAGTTTGGCCGCCATGCTGCAATCCATGCGGCTCATGGTTGAAAAAGGGCCGTCCGATGACCATCGTCAATTTTTCAATGTGCTGCGTGCCATGTTGTTCTACATCGACGAATTTCCAGAGCGCCTGCACCACCCCAAAGAGTCGAATCTGCTGTTTCCCAAAGTCGTGAAGCTCGCGCCCAAAACCATGGGGGCTGTGGACAAGCTCGAACGCGACCACATGCGCAGCGAAAAAGCCGCACGCGACCTGCAACACATGCTGCTGGCTTGGGAGTTATTGGGTCCGGGCAGACGCGCCGCGTTTGAAGAGGCCATGGGCCAATACATCGACGCTTACCTGGAGCACATGAACCTGGAAGAAAACGTCATACTGCCCGAAGCCGAACGTTGCTTTTCAGAGGAAGACTGGAAGCTGCTGGACGCGGCGTTTGCCGAAAACGCTGACCCTCTCACGGGCCAATACCGGCCTACAGAGACCTATGAAAAACTCTTCACCTTGATCGTCACGCGAGCGCCTTCACCCATTGGCTTGGGATGAGGCGTGCACGCGGGTCAGAACATCCACTTGGTCCCGATCGTCACCAGGTTTTGACCGGCCTGTCGGCCCACGCTGCCATCGAGCTGTAACTTGGGCAGGATGTTGGTTCGCAAGCCCGTGGCCCAAGTGGGTTTGTCGTGTTGTTGGCCATAAAGCTCCACATGGGCGGTGATGTCACCATATGCACGCTCCCAGGCCAAGCCCCAAGTGCCGATGCGTTGGCTGCTGGAAACATCAACCAACCCCAGATTGGTGTGCAGGCTGCCCAGCTTGGCGTGGTTGCAGGTGAACAGCGCGTTCACATAGCCTTTGGATGCCTCACCCGTGGTGCGGGCAGCGCCCACCACAGCGCCCACATTGCAGCCGTTGTCTTGTGACGGGGTGATGCGGAACTTGGCCTGAATATTTTGGGTCTCAAGCCCTGTTTTTTGTTCACGCGCGATGCCCGCGCCCAGTTCGACGTTCTGGATGGGCGCATAGGCGGGCGCAAAGGTCCAGCTGCGCAAACCGTTGGGTGCGCGTGTCCACCAGCCTTCAACATGACCTTCGCCGACGTCGTTCACATTGGCATCGTCCACGGTCAAAGGTCGGCCGGCTTGGACGCTGAGCACGAAGCCCAAGCCCAGCAATAAAAACAGGGCCTTGCGGGTGTGTGTTTGAGAAATGGTGATCATGGGTGGCGATGATAAAACGAGATTGAATCATTGGCGTGGGTTGTAGCGCAGATATGGCTTGCGGTGGAATCAGCTCGCGTAATCAGGACTTTCGCGTTGCAGTTTGCGCAGCAGCGAAGGCCAAACAAACGCACCGCCCAGGCCACCCGTTTGCACGCGCATGGCCGTGGCTACGCCAGTCAGAATTTGGGGGTCCACCGCCGTGAGGTCTTTGGGGCCTGCTTGGCCGGCCAGCGCATCGACCTGGATGCGGCAGGTGTTCTCAAAGGTGTACATCGACAAGAACGCGTCGGCAATGGTTTTGCCCACGGTGAGCAAGCCGTGGTTGCGCAGCATCAGGTAATTGGCTTCGCCCAAATCGGCCTGCAGGCGTAGCTTTTCGTCGTCGCGAATGGCCACGCCCTCGTAGCCATGGTAGGCCAGCGAGGCCAGCACAAACGTGCTTTGCTGGCTGATGGGCAGCACGCCGTGCGCTTGTGCGCTCACGGCCACGCCCGCTCGGGTGTGGGTGTGCAGCACGCAACCGGCATCAGGCCGCGCCTCGTGCACCGCGCTGTGGATCACAAAGCCCGCCGGGTTGACCGGGAAGGGGCTGTCGTGCAGCTTGTTGCACTGCATGTCCACCTTCACCAGGCTGGACGCGGTGATCTCGTCAAACATCAGGCCGTAGGGGTTGATCAAAAACTGATGGTCTTGACCCGCCACCGACTCGGGCAGCTTGGCGCTGATGTGGGTGAACACCAGATCGCTCCAGCCGTACAGCGCCACCAGCCGGTAACACGCGGCCAAATCCAGCCGCAGCTGCCATTCATCGGGGTGAACGCTGTCTTTTAAGGAAGGAATCTCAAACGCCATGGCCGTGCTCCGGGGGGGTCAGCAAAAGGTGTTCAGCTTAGCGGCAAGCGGGGTGGGGGGATGACTTGTTGGTGACTGAAGGGTGAGAAGCAGTGTGCGGTCCAACGAATAGATTTGGCCCAGTCCGGCGTTGCGCTCGAGATCGCGCAGCTGGAAGTAAGGCGCGGCCATCTTGATGCCCAGGGCCTCGTCACTGCGGGCAATGGCGCAGCCGTCATTGTTGGACAGCACAAGCAACGGACGGCTTTGTTGCCAGGGCTGGAAGACGCGTTAGCAGGAGACGTAGAAGTTGTTGCCGTTGATGAGGGCGGGCATTTTGTGAGGGCATGGCGAATTCGCCACCCTCGTGACGAATCCGTCGCTTCACCCCAAACCCAACCTCCGCGCATACAGCCCATCAAACACCGCCTCCAGCCCCGGGTGCACGCCGCGCAAACCTGCGACCACGGCGGCAGCCCAGTCGAAGTAGGCCTGTTTGCGCTCAGCAGACCAGTCGGCGGGTGGCGAGGCCAGGATGTCGCGCAAATTGCTGATCTTGTCGGCCAGCTTGACCAGTTTGGCCTGTGGCGAACAGTGTGCTGCGTGCTCAATTTGCAACTGCTTGCGTTCAGCTTTGCCAAGCGACTTGTCGTCGGTCACCTCCAGCACCACAGACGCCACCTGTTCGCCAAACAAGGCACGCAGCTCGTCGGCCGTGGTCTCGGTGTCCTCGATGGTGTCGTGCAGCACGGCGGCGCACAGCACCGTCACATCCTGCACACCGCCCTCGTTGGCCAACACATTGGCCAGCGCAATCGGGTGGTTGATGTAAGGCGAAGCCTCGGCGTCCTTGCGCCTTTGGTTGCGGTGCTTGTCGGCGGCAAAGGCCACGGCTTTGATGAAGGACGGCAGGGCAGAGGGCATGTTGGTCATGGGCAGATGGGTGTATGGATGTAAAAGCTCATTCTGTGGGCATTAGAGTAAATTTTGTTTTATTTGATGTTCAATTACACAAAAGATAAATAATTTTGAAAACATTTGCCATCTATGACTATGGTGATGAAAATCTGCCATTGTTCAGGGATTGAGAGCCATTGTTGCGCTATCCGCCATTGGCGTATATTATGAGAAGCTTGGAATTCATCGAAACTCCGACATTCACCCGCTTGCTTAGCGATCTCCTGACGGACGATGAGCACGCGGACCTTCAAAATGTCTTGGTCGAGAACCCCGAACGGGGCG
>Ga0247831_1002704_pt1 | contig 27890 bp, 29 predicted proteins | sample LaCruzMarch2015__9_FD_192406 | JGI IMG/M metagenome (GOLD analysis project Ga0247831, IMG submission 192406) | Freshwater microbial communities from meromictic Lake La Cruz, Castile-La Mancha, Spain - LaCruzMarch2015_1m | ecosystem: Environmental > Aquatic > Freshwater > Lake | place: Spain...
GTTCACGCTGATCAGCGAAACCGTCGTCGCGGCGTTGTTGCTCATCGGCTACCGATCGCGATTGGTCGCGCTCGCAGGCGCTGCCATGGCAGTCCCGATCGGGTTGTCGGTGCTGTACTACCCGAACGCTGACGAGTGGGCGTGGTCATACCTCTTGATGATCGGCCTGCACCTGTTGTTGTGGGCAGTGCCATCGGGTGATCATCTCGGTGTGGACGGCGTGATCGCTGGTCCACCAGAACGGTCGAGTCGTGCGTTGCGTTCGACCGGCATCGTTGCCGTCGTCGTTGGTGTGCTGGGTCTGTTCGTCGCCCGCTCCATCGACTTCGTCGGTCGCGCTGTCGCCCTGCTGGGAAGCGACAGCGGTTTCCGAGATGCCGCCCGCGACGGTGCCGTGACGCGCCGATGGGAACTGAAGTTCCTCTTCTTCAACCCGCTGTGGGCTCTGCTCACCGTTGCGTTCGGTGTCCTGCTGATCGTCGGCAGTCGCAAGCTGGTCCTTGCATACGCAGCCGCCGGGGGGTTCGCAGTGATTGCGGCGGTCGTGTTCGTTCAGCAAACGTTCGACTATCTGCGCGACGACGGCGCTGTGCAGAAGATCTCCACCGGTACCAACGTTGCGTTCTGGGGCGGGCTTGCGCTGGCATCCGCCTTGTTCGCTCGCAGAGCAAGCACCGTCGACGTAACGTTGCTCGAGTGACCATCTGGCGTCGCCGCCTCCTTCCGATCGGGCTCGTCTGCGCAGCCGGGGGGGTGGTGTGGTGGAGCGTCGTCGAAGGCCGCGCCGAGCAGCGCGTCAACACCGGCCTCAAACTGGGTGCTGCACCACTCGTCGGGCGTGACGAACTGGACGGTTGGGTGTGGCGCTGGAGTTGGAGCCTGCTGGCCGCAGGGTTGTTGGCACTGTTGATCGCGGTCGCCCACCAACGCGGCTGGTGGTGGCGCGTACGACAACGATGGGTGCTGCTCGCCACCTCGCTCGGAGCGATGCTGTTCGGCACCCTGTTGGCCCTCGGCGACGGCATCGACGGCCTGCGTTACGGAGCGGAGCACAAGACGGAGTACCTGGCCAACCTGGCCACGGCGCCACCCGCTGGCGAGTTCGTGCGGACCTTCGTCGACGAGATCAGTCGCTACTCGGTGCACGTGCGAGGCCACCCGCCAGGCTTCGTTCTGGTGCTGAAGTTCCTCGACGTGATCGGGCTCAGTGGCGTGTGGCCAGTGGTTGGGCTCTCCATTCTCGGTACCGGCGTCACCGCTGCAGCAGTGCTGTCGGCGGTGCGTTCCGTGGCTGGCGACGAGTGGATGCGTCGAGCGGCGCCGTTGCTGATCGTTGCGCCCTACGGCATCTGGATGCAGACGTCCGGTGACGCCGTGTTCACCGCGGTCGGCGCGCTGGGCATCGCTGCCGTCGCGGCAGGTGTCTCGCACCGTCGAGCTCATGCAGCGTGGTGCGGTGTGGCGGCCGGCCTGCTGTTCGGCTGCCTGCTCTTCCTCACCTACCTCGGTGGCACCCTGCTCCTCGTACCGGCGGTGTTGCTGGTGGCTTCGCTTCGGCGGCGCGAGGCGGGCTCGTGGTCGGTGATCGTCGGCGGGCTCGCGGCTGGGCTGGGGGTGATCGCAGCGTTCTGGCTTGCCGGGTTCTGGTGGCTCGACGGGGTGCAGGCAACGGACGAGCAATACCGCCTCGGCTCTGCCCAGTTCCGCAGATGGAGCTACTTCGCCATTGGCAACATCGGCGCCGCCGTGCTCGCACTGGGGCCGGTGACGGTGTTGGGCCTCGGGGTCCTGCGCAATCGACGGATGTGGCTCCTGGTGGGTGGCGCGCTGGCCGCGGTGCTGGTGTCGCACCTGTCGCGTTACACGAAGGCCGAGGTCGAACGGATCTGGCTGGTCTTCTACCCGTGGATAGCAATCGCCGGGGCGGCTCTCATCCCACGCGCCCGAGCGTGGGCGGGCGCGATGGCGATCGGTGTGCAAGCCACGTGCGCCATCGTGCTGCAGGCAGCGCTGCTCACGAAGTGGTGACGTGGCCGAAGTCAGGTCGCGACGCTGCGCAGCGGGCTGGTGGTGAAGTCGCGCATGCCGTCCTCGAACGTGATCGCCGCGCGGAAGCCGAGCTGCGCGGCAGCCCGATCGGCGCTGGCGAAGACGTGGCGAATGTCGCCGAGCCGATACCCGCCGACCACCTGCGGAGCTGGTCCGCCATCCGGTCGCAACGCCTGGGCCATGTCGAAGATGGTGCGTGGAGTGCCGGTGCAGACGTTGAACGCGCCGGAAGCAGGCTCGTCGTTGGTCAACGCCAGCACGTTCGCGTGGGCGACGTCGGCAACGTGCACGAAGTCGCGACGCTGGCCACCGTCTTCGAAGACTCGAGGTGCCTCGCCGCGTTCGTACGCGCTGCGGAAGAGACTGGCGACGCCGGCGTACGGGGTGTCGCGCGGCATCCGGGGCCCGTACACGTTGTGGTAGCGCAGCGCCGTCACGGTGCAGCCGGGGTGCTCGCGCTCGTACGCGCTGCACAGGCCCTCCTGGGCGAGTTTCGTGGTCGCGTAGACATTGCGCGGGTCGAGCCAGTGGTCCTCCGGCACGGCCTCAGGTGTCAGATCTCCACCGCACTGCGGGCACGGCGGTTCGTAGTGGCCCGCCTCCAGATCCTCGACGCGACGGGGGCCTGGGCGGACCAGCCCGTGTGTCGGGCAGCGGTAGCGCCCTTCGCCATACACGACCATGCTGCTGGCCAGCACCAGGCGGCCGACGAACGACGCGTCGTGCAGTGCGCGCAACAGCACCGCGGTGGCAAGGTCGTTGCGGGCCGCATACTCCGCAACATCCGCGAAGTCGACCCCCAACCCGACCTTGGCGGCCTGGTGGCAGACGGCATCGACGCCGTGCAGCAGGCGCGGCCACTCACCCGCATCGCGCACGTCGCGCCACTCGTAGGTCGCTGCCGGGTTCAAACCCTCGGGCATGCCATGGTGGGCTGCCGGATCGAGATCGTCGACGACAATGGCCTCGTGCCCTGCCGCGATCAATTCGTCGACGATGTGCGAACCGATGAAGCCGGCGCCGCCGGTGATCAAGACTTTCACGTGGTGATCTCCAATGCCTGATGTCGTTCTACCAGCGCTCAACGAAGCCGCCGCCGTGGCCTGGGTGCTGCGGCGCATGCCCGCGGGCTACCGCGCGATCGTCGTCGACAACGGCTCCACCGACAGTACCGCCGAGATCGCTACCGAGCTGGGGGCGACCGTGGTGCACGAGCCCGTACGAGGTTTCGGTTCGGCGTGCTGGGCAGGCCTGCAGGCCGCCACCGACGAGATCGTGTGCTTCATGGACTGCGATGCCTCACTCGACCCAGTCGCGCTGCCATTCGTTGCCGGCTTCGTCGATCGTGATGAAGCCGACCTCGTGATCGGCGCGCGCATCGCGGCGCGCGGGGCGTGGCCGATGCATGCCAAGGTCGCCAACCGCGTGTTGGCCATGGAGCTGCGCCGGCGGACCGGTGTGCGACTGAGCGACCTCGGGCCGATGCGCGCCGCCCGTCGCGAAGGTCTGTTGGCATTGGATCTTCGCGATCGCCGATCCGGTTGGCCGCTGGAAATGGTCCTGCGCGCGCAGGGTGCCGGCTGGCGCATGCGCAACGTTCCGGTCGAGTACTCCCAGCGCGAGGGGCGTTCGAAGGTCACGGGCACCGTCAAGGGCACCATCGGCGCAGTGCGCGACATGAGTGGTCTGCTCCGCACCATCGGAAGTAGCTGAGCGATGCACGTCACCGTCATTGCCAAGGCACCCGTTCCTGGCCAGGCGAAGACACGGCTGTCTCCACCGTGCACGCCAGAGCAGGCCGCCGAGGTGGCCGCCGCCGCACTCGCCGACACACTGGCCGCCGTCGATGACGTCGCGCGGGTCACAGTCGCACGACGGGTGCTGCTGCTGGACGGTGACCGCCAGAGCTGGATGTCCACCGCGTTCGAGGTGGTCGCGCAGCGCGGTACCGGGCTGGAGCAGCGGCTGTGCAACGGCTTCGTCGACCTCGGGCCCGGTGTGATCATCGGGATGGAAACACCGCACGTCGCAGCCGCGCTCACCAGTGCAGTCGCAGCCGCCCGTCGAGGGGTTGACAGCATCGGTCTTGCCACCGACGGCGGCTACTGGATGATCGGCCTGTCTGCGGCCAGCGCTGCCATCGCGAACGAGTTGTTCGACGGGATACCGATGAGCAGCACTCACACTGGGCTCGCCCAGCTGAGGCGGCTGCAGGCCCATGGTCGCCAGGTGCAGTTGCTGCCGATGGCTCGCGACCTCGACACGTTCGACGACTTGCGGGCTGTGGCCGAATCCGGCCGCACAGGCTCGTTGGCGGCCGTTGCGGCTCGTGTTGTTGCTGGCATTCGCTGAGTGGGGCCGACCGGCCCCGGTGACATCACGCTCAACGTATGCCGAGCGCAGCATCCGCTCCTTCGGGCATACCGCTGACCGAAGCCAGCAGCGCATTCGCCGGCACTGACAACGGCAGGATCGTCCGTGTCAACAGCAGATCCGTGTCCAGCCGACCGTTGCTGACCGTTGGACCGAAGCTTCCCCAGAACGCACCGTCGGCGGTGATGCACAGTTCGCTGGGGATGTCGCGAGCGATTGCCTGCACGCCAAGCCCGAGCTCGTCGGCGCGACCGCGCCGAACGATCGGCCGCACGATGTGATCCTCGGCGGGCACGCCCCACGACGCCACCAAAGCCTTCAACGGGTCGAGGTGCGGGCTGTCGAGCGGGCCGCCAGTGGTGGTGGCAATGCGGACGCGAACGCCGCGCTCGATCAGCCGGGGCACCGACTCCACGACCTTCGCGAAGTTCTCCGGCCCCCGGGCCATGTCATTGATGTCGGCGAGGTGAGAGTCCAGCGAGATCTGCAATGCGATGTCGGGGTGGGCGAGCTTGGCGGCACGCTCCAACCTGTCGGCGGCGAAGAGGGTGCCGTTGCAGAGCAGCACGAGCGGGAGGAACTTCACCATCTCGAGAACGGCATCGGGCAGCCACGGCAACAGAAAGGGCTCGCCACCGGTGATACCGAGGGCGGTGAAACCCAACTGCTTCGACTGCTCGGCCACCGCGATCATCTGGTCTGCCGTCAGCTCGCGTCGCTCGCTGCGTGGCGATGATTCGGTGAGGCAGTACGAGCACGCCAGGTTGCAGTGGTAGTTCGAGTACAGCCACACGCGACCCGGCAGAACTCCGTCGCGCACTGCGTCGGCGATTGGTCCCTGGGCGACGAAGGGGTCGGTGAGGGTCATGACATTCCCTCCGCGGCCAGTCGTTCCAACACATGCGGCGCAGTCGGCAATTGAAAGCCAGTGGCAAAGCGATTGAGGAACATCGTCGCGCCGACGGTGACGGAGATCTCGACCAGATCGTGTTCGCCCCAGTGCGCACGTGCCTGGGTCCACACATCGTCGGGAATCGGCCCGGTGGCCCCGGCCAGCGCGTCGATCCAACCGATGAGCGCCCGCTCCTTGGCAGAGGGAAAGCCATCCTCGAGCGGAAGCTCGCCGCGAAGCGCTCGTACCTCGTCGGTGGTCAGGCCGACATCGAGCGAGACGGTGGTGTGCGCATGGATGCAGTACGTGCAGCCTTGCAACGCCGAGGTCCGCAGGATTGCGAACTCCTTGGCCCTCACTCCGATGGCACCAGCGCCAAGCGCCGACCCGACGAAACCCAGAGTGGGCCCCAACAGTTCTGGCACGGTGGCCAGAGCAGCCACGATCGGGCCGGGGTCACCGTCGGCGAAGTACTGCTGCGCTTGCATCGGCGCTGTGGAGGCGTCGAGAAGTTCCACACGAGACATGGGGAGCATCTTCCCCCGAATCACGTGGATGGTGTGCCGTTGTGGCGGAAGTTTCGTGATGGCTTCTCTGGGCGTGGAGCCGTGTTGGTTACTGTCGTCGGGGTGAGCAGCGAACGGGAACACTGGGAATCGGTGTGGACGGAGAAGTCGTTCGACGAAGTGAGCTGGCACCAAACCGACGCCAGTCTTTGAAGCGAACTGGTGCGCCGAGTTTCGGAGCCTGACAGCAGAGTTGCCGTCATGGGGGCAGGCGCTTCGGCGCTCGTCATGGATCTGGTGCAGCGGGGCTATCGGTCGATCGATGCCGTCGACCTGTCGCAGGCAGCGCTCGACCAACTCCGGCGTCGGCTCGGTAGCGATGCGGACACGATTCGGTGTCAGTGCGCCGACGTCCGCGAGGTCCACTTCGACGGCCCGGTCGACGTGTGGCACGACCGTGCAGCTTTTCACTTCCTGACAACACCCGACGACCGAGCGGCATACGTGCAGCGTGTGCTCGAGGCAGTTCCGTCCGGTGGACACGTGGTGCTTGCAACATTCAGCGAGGCCGGCCCCGAGCAGTGCAGTGGATTGCCTGTGGCCCGATATTCCGGGACCGGCCTGTGCGAACTGTTCGGCGAGAGCTTCGAGTTGGTCGACTCGTTCGAGAGCGAACACACGACACCGTGGGGTGCGCCGCAGGCGTTCACTCATGTGCTCCTTCGCCGTCGCTGACACCGCCGTCGCGAACGATCAGTGCTCGGTTGCGTGGTTGCACGGCTGCCCTTCGAACGTGCGTCCGAACCTCTTGCAGGCAGCGCGGTGGGCGATCACGATGTGCTCGTGGACCATCGTGACGGCGACGAGCAACGTTCGCAGTGGGATTCGCTTTTCCTGACGGTCGCGGAACCGAACTTCACCGGCTTCGATTCGCGTCGCTCGCGTCGAGGTCAGCTGGTCGTGGCCGTGATTGCTGCAACGCTGCTCGCAGTGCTCGGCGTCACATTGGCACTGAGTGCGCTCGGCACGACGACACCATCGACGCCCACGTCCCCCTCGCCCACGGTCGTGACCTCGCCCTAGGGCGTCAGCTTCACGTCGCGCCAATGCGGCGGCGCGGCTGGTAGACAGGCGAATGGCCTCCAACACCGGTCCTCAGCGTGCCCAAGCCACCGAGCTGTCCCAACCGCATGACGCTCCCGTCCCGGTCGGCGCCGACGCTCCCATCATGCAAGTCATGGCGACCATGCGTGCGATGCGCCGACTGAAGCCCGACCCGGTCCCGCGCCAGGTGCTCGAAGACGTCGTACGCGCCGCCACATGGGCCCCGAGCGGTTCTGACGCCCAGCACTATGCGTTCGTCGTGGTGACCGACCGCGAGCGGATGGCTGAGATCGCCGTGTTGTGGCGTGACGTCGTCGACACGTATTCGGCGCTGATGGGCACGGTGGTGCCCGACCTCGACGACGAGCGGCATTCGAAGATGGCCGATGCGCTGCGCTATCAGGCCGAGCATTTCCACGACACTCCGGCGCTCGTGGCCGTGTGCTACCAGAAATCCGGCCTCGGACTTTCGACCTTGCTGGATGTCAGGGCCAACGTTGCGCTCGCCCGACGACTCGGCGTGACTCGACTCCGCAAGCTCGCCGCCGGCGCTCGTGGGGCGGGAGGGCTCGGCGAGGCGTCGAGCATCTATCCCGCAGCGCAGAACCTGTTGCTCGCCGCCCGGGCTCACGGCCTCGGGGCCACCCTCACGATCTGGCACCTGTTCCGCGAGGACGATTTCCGCCGGGCGCTCGGGGTACCCAAGGACTACGGCATCTACGCCCTCGTTCCGATGGGGTATCCCCTCGGCCGGTTCGGCCCGGTCCGCCGCCGACCCGTCGACGAGGTGCTCCACTGGGAGCAGTGGTGACGCACACCGAGGAGTGTGCGGAATGTCGCAGAGCACGACGGTGGGGGTGCGTTGGGCGGCGGTCATGATTGTCGGGAACACGGGCTTCGTCCGTCCGTTCCCCGCACCCACGACCTAGGAGTCATCATGTCAGTCCTTCCCGAGGTTCTCGCTGCCAACGCCGCCTACGCCAACGATTTCGGCGTCAAGGGCTCACTCGCTCTGCCGCCCGCCCGGCGGTTCGCCATCCTCACGTGCATGGATGCCAGGCTCGATCCTGCGAAGTACGCCGGCCTTGCCGAAGGCGATGCGCACGTGATCCGCAATGCCGGCGGTCGCGCGAGCGACGATGCCATTCGCTCTCTCGTCATCTCCTACAAGCTGCTCGGCACCGCCGAATGGTTCGTGATCCACCACACCGACTGCGGCATGGAGTTCTTCACGAACGACGTCATGAGCGGCCTGCTCGCCTCCAGCCTGGAGACAGCGGCACTCGGCCCCGAAGGTTTCACCGACGTGGGCGCCGGACCCGGTTCGCCCGAAGGTCGCTACATCAACTGGCTGACGATCGCCGACGCCGAAGGCAGCGTCGTCGAAGACGTGTCCCGCATTCGGCGCCATCCGCTCGTTCCGTCGAGCATCCCTGTGTACGGCTACATCTACGACGTGCGCAGCGGTCGGCTGGTGGAAGTTCCCGCCGCCACGACTGCTGGACGCGCCAACTGAAGTCCGGCATTCGCCGAGCCACTTCGGGAGCGGGACCAAGGTCGAGCGCCATACCTGCGGGCAAGGACGTAGGTGTGTAGGTGCAACGTGCCGAGCAACGCGGTCAGGTACGGCGCCGAACAACGAATCAGCGAGCGCCGGTCGTTGACGGGTGTGCGGTCAGTCGCCGGCAGGGAGGTCGCCGATGATCGCGGCGAGGTCGCGCTGCAGGGCTGGGATGTCCCGAGCCACGACGGCGCCGATGATGTCCTGATCGACGTGGTGGTAGGCGTGAGCGAGGACGACCCGCACGCCGGCCAGCTCCCGCCACGGGATCTCGGGATGCGCGGCCTTGAGTTCATCGGAAACGTGCGAGGCGGCTTCGCCGAGCACCTCGATCCAGCGCTGAGCGGCCGCCTGCACCACGGGATCGTGTTCCAAGGCGTACGCGTCGGACGCGTGGGTCAGCAGCAGCTCGCACATCTCGCTCATGTCGAGCAGGCGGTCGCGATCGCCCCTCACAGGTCGACGGCGTCGGCCAGGACTCGATGGCCGACCCGCGACCGCAGGCCAGACTCCGTGACGACGTCGACGTCGTGGCCAAGCAGGTCCCGCAGGTCCATCAGCAGGCCGCCGAGGTCGAGCAGGCTCCGACCTTCCTCGAGATCGACGAGGAAGTCGATGTCACTCGTCTCCGTGGCCTCGCCACGTGCGACCGAGCCGAACACCCGCACCCTCGAGGCGCCACGAGCACGCGCGACATCGAGGATCTCGCTCCTGCGACTCCGCAGCTCCGTCAGCATCGGCACGGCCACGTCGTCAGGATAGATCGCTGCCGGTGAGTACATGGCGGAGGTGGACGGGAATCGAACCCGCCAGACGAGGATCGCTCGTCTCAACCGCTTTGAAGGCGGCGGTGCCCACCAGGTGCACGGACACCTCCGTCGGCAACCATACCGGGCCGGCGCTCAGAGCTCGGAGGCGGCGTCGCAGACCCGTGCGTTCGAGAACATCCGCTCGACGTAGGTGTCGGCCAGCGCCTTGCCTCGCTCGTTGCCGACGTCGAACGACGCCATCGTGCACGCGCCCACGAGGTAGTACAGCGAGTGCTCGCGGTAGTGGCGCAGGCAGTCGTCGAACGAGTAGTCGGTGACGCCGTGCGCCTGCAGGGCGTCGTGGTACCGGCGCACGAGGCGCGGCACCGCTGCCGGCTGCTCGGCGGCGTCGAGACTGGTGCCGATGAGATAGGCGACGTCGGAGATGCCGCGCCCGCGGATGGCGAGCTGCCAGTCGATGAACGCGATCTCGTCGCCGCCGGACGGGTGGAAGAACAGGTTGTCGAGGCGCGAGTCGGTGTGGATGACCGTGATCGGACCGATGCAGCAGCGCTCCACCACCTCCTCGAAGCGCGGGTCGAGGCGATTCCCGAGCGCCACGTCGTCGGCGTTCAGGATGTGCGCGAAGTTCTCGCGCAGGGTGGGCCACGACGTGTGGAAGATTCCGGGCACGGTGGCGGCATAGACCGGCGCGTCGAGCTTCGGGAGCCACGTCATCGACTCGAGGTCCTGGTGCTCCCAGAAGGTCGCGTGCAGGGCGGCGAGCGCATCGACGATGCGCTCGGCCTCGCGCTCGGTGATGCCGGCGACCTGATCGCCCACCTGCAGGTCGCGGATGTCCTCGAGCAGGAGGATCGAGCCGGTGTCGTCGATGCGGCCGAAGTAGCACTCCGGCACGCGGATGGGTACCGAGCCCGCGAGCTCGGCGTAGAAGCGGACCTCGCGCTCGTAGATGCCGAGGGCGTTCCCGACGATGAGGTTCGCCTCGGCGGTGGTGGGCAGCTTGGCGATCAGCGAGTCGGGGGCGTTGCCGTCGTGCGTCAGCTCGAGGCGCAGCACCACGCCGAACAGCCCGCTGCCGGCACCGATGTCGGTGGCCGTCACCGCGGTCACCTCGGCACCGAGCGCTGCGCTGAGCCATGCCGGCGTGAGGTCGTCCGGCGTGCGCGGCACGGCGACGTCGTGTGTTCCCTGTCCCATTCGAAGACCCCCCGATCTCGTGTCGGGACCCACCAGCGGCGGCCCGACGCAACCGGCGCGGAGCGTAGGTGTCGGACCTCGACCCGGGCGACCGGAGCGCGTTGGTTCACCCGCACCCTGCCGATACGGTCGGGTTCCTTCCCCCAGTCGAACGGTCATCACGATCTCCTGGAGGGCGCATGTTCACGCTCTGTTGGTCGGCCAAGGGCGGCTCGGGCACCACCGTCGTCGCCGCCTCACTCGCACTCATCTCGGCCCGCACCGGGCCCACCGTCATCATCGATCTCGGGGGTGACGTCGCCGCAGCGCTCGGTGTGGCCACACCCTCGGGGCCAGGGGTCACCGAGTGGCTCGCCTCACCGCACGCCGACGCCGGCGCGCTCTGGCGGTTGTCGGTCGACGTTGCGCCTGGCCTCGGCCTGGTCCACCCCGGCGCCTCCCCGGTGCCCGGCCCAGCGCTCGCCGAGGTGCACGCCGAACGGCTGATCGCGGCGATCTCGCGCTGCCCGCACCCGGTGGTGGTCGACGCCGGGCAGGTCATCGGGCCGGCCGCGTTGCACCACTGCGCCACGTCGTCGCTGCTGGTGGTGCGGCAGTGCTATCTCGGCCTGCGCCGCGCCACCGCCATGCCATCGGTCGCGCACGGTGCCGTGCTGGTGGAAGAGCCGGGGCGGGCGCTCGGCAGCGCCGACATCGAACGCGCCCTCGGCGTGCCGGTGGTGGCCACCGTGCCGTGGGACCCTGCCGTCGCCCGTGCAGTCGATGCCGGCTTGCTCGCCACACGGCTCCCCGCGAGCCTCGGCCGCCAACTGGCCGCCGTGCACCAGACCGGGCAACTGGCATGAGCCGAGCCGTCCTGGGCCTCGGCCCGCTCGACCGTTGGTTGGCCGACCCCGACGTCTCCGAAGTCATGGTCAACGGCGGGCGCGATGTGTGGGTCGAGCGCGTCGGCGGCCGTGGCGGCACCCAGTACGTGGGCACCCTCGAGGCGAGGGTCATCGACACGGTAGTCGAACGCATCCTCACACCCATCGGACGCCGGCTCGACCGCACAACGCCGGTCGTCGACGCGCGCCTCGCCGACGGATCGCGGGTGTGCGCCGTCCTGCCACCCGTCGCGGTCGACGGGACCTGTCTCTCCATCAGGAAGTTCTCGCCCCATGCGCTGCGGCTCGATGCGTTCGGGGGTTCGCACGTCATCGACGTACTCACCCGTGTGGTCGCGGCGCGGTGCAACGTGCTCGTCAGCGGGGCGACGTCGTCGGGCAAGACCACCCTGCTCAACGCATTGGCCGCGCAGCTGCCCGCACACGAGCGGGTGGTCACCCTCGAGGACACGGCCGAACTGCGGCTCGATGCGCCGCACGTCCTCCGCCTCGAGACGCGCCCGGGCACCGCCGAGGGCCTCCCACCCGTGCCGATGACGGCGCTGGTACGAACCGCCCTGCGCCTGCGGCCCGACCGGCTCGTGGTGGGTGAGGTGCGCGGCGACGAGGCAATCGATCTCGTCCAAGCCTTCAACACCGGCCACGACGGATCGATGTGCACCGTTCACGCGAACTCGCCGACCGAGGCGCTCGTGCGGCTCGAGTCACTGGTCGTGCAGGCCGGCCCGTCATGGCCCCTGCATGCCGTACGGCAGCAGGTCCGGCGTTCCATCGACGTGGTGGTCCAGGTCGAGCGCAATGCCGCAGGCGACCGGCGGGTTGCCCAGGTGGTCGAGGTCGACCTCGACGACGCAGCGCCGCTGCGCCTGCTGGCGACGGCCGAGCGTGCCGTGCACGTGCTCTCGCGAGGCAGACGATGAGCCTGCTCGCCACCGTCACCGTCATTGCAGCTGTCGCCCTGGCACTCGCCGGGTTGCGGCCCGCAGCGCCACGCTCCCTCTCGGGGGTCGTCTCCGGACCATCGACGCCCAGCGGTGGATGCATCGCTGCGTTCGAGCTCGCTGCTACCGAGGTGCGCAGCGGCGCCAGCGTGCCGGCGGCGGTGCAGACGGCCTTGCGCCGCCACCCCGATGTGCTGCCGACCCTCGCGACATCCATCGCCCGCGGGCTCACCCTCGACCGTGCGCTCGATGACCTGCCTGTCCGGCTCACCCCCGAGGAGCGATGGTTCGCCCACAGCCTCCGCCTCTGCCACGCCACCGGCGGTGGCGCCGCCGACGTGCTCGACCGCGCAGTGGCCGTGGCGCGCGAGCGCCGTGCCTGGGCCGCCGAACGCCGAGCGCAGGCATCGCAGGCGCGCCTCAGCGCCCGCCTGCTCACCGTGCTCCCCCTCGGCTTCGCCACCTGGGGTGTCGTCAGCAGCGCGCAGGTCCGCGACGCCTATTCGTCGTCACCGATCGTCGCCGTGTGCACGCTCACGGGCCTCGCCGTGAACGCGGCCGGCTGGTGGTGGATGCGGCACCTCGTCGGCGGCGGTGACACATGAGCACCGTCGCAGCCGCCCTTGCCGCGACGCTCGCTGTCGTTCTCGGCCTGTCCGGGGTGCCCCGCGGCGCAGCCCGTGGCTCCACCGGCGACGCACCCGCCCCGGTCGCCGGCGCCACTCGCGACCAGCGACGCGGCCGCCGCCGAGAACGAGCCCTCGACGACGCGTTCCCCGACGCGCTCGACCTCTTCGTCGTCAGCGTGCAGGCCGGCCTGTTGCCGCAGCAAGCGTTGGCGCACGTGGCGGCAGCCGTCCATCCACTCATCGCCCAGGCGTTCCGCGAGGTCGACCGGCGGGTGGGCCGCGGTGACCGGTTCGTCGATGCCCTGGCATGCATCGTCGACCACCTCGGCACGCGCTCGCTCGCCTTCGTGGCCACGCTGGCGGCGGGCGAGCGCACGGGCATGCCCATCGGTCCGATCGTCGACCGCATCGCCGACGACGCCCGCCAGCACCGCCGTCGGGTCGCCGAGTCGGCCACTCGCGAGTTGCCAGTCCGGCTCGCCTTCCCCCTCGTGATCTGCACCCTGCCGGCCTTCGTGCTGGTCGCCGTCGCACCGTTGCTCGTCGGTGCCCTCGCCTCGCTCCGCCTCGGCTGAGCCCCCTGTTCCTTCCCCCGCCCGCCCAGCGCCCACGAATCCACGAGGTGTTCCATGTCCGAGCTCGTCATCCGTCTGCAACTGCTGTGCCTCTGCGCCATCACCGGCGTCCACCCCAACCCGCCGGCGAGCGACCTCGATCGCTCGTCGCGAGACCGCGGCCAGGCAACCACCGAGTACGCCCTCGTCATGCTGGGCGCTGCCGCGATCGCTCTGCTCGTCATCACCTGGGCCACGGCCGGCGGCGGTGCCGGCAAGGTCGGCCGGCTGTTCGACAAGGTCATCGATGCCGTCTCCAGCAAGATGTGAGCAGCCCGACCGGGGCCAGGCCGTCGTCGAGCTCGCGCTCTGCATGCCATTGATCTGCCTGCTGCTGCTGGGCGTCGTGCAGGTTGGCCTGGTGGTGCGCGACGACCTCGTCGTCGCGCACCTCGCCCGCGAGGCGGCCCGGGCCGCGTCGGTGTCGGCCGCGCCGGCCGCAGCAGCTCGCGGCGCGCTCGCCCAGGGTCCGCCGATCGGCGGTGCGGTCTCGGTGTCGCGCGGCTCCGGCACGGTGCGGGTGGTGGTCACGGCCACCTCCCGCACTCGCGTGCCGATCATCGGTCTGCTCGTGCCGGACGTACGGTTGCGCGCCGAGGTCGTCATGGCCACCGAGCCGCCGTGAGCCGCGGGCCGTCCCGAGGCCCGCCGGTATCGTGCCGCCGTGGACCTGTTCTGTCGCCAAGCCGTCGTGGGCACGCTGCCCGTGGTCCTCGTCAGCGGCGAGCTCGACCTGGCGTCGGTGGGGGTGCTGCGCGACGCGCTGCTGAAGGCGGTCACCGAGCACCGGGGCACCACCGTGGCCGTCGACCTCGAGGGTGTCACCGCGCTCGACGACACGGCACTCGGCATCCTGCTCGGTGGCGCGGCGCGCGCCCGCGAGCACGGCGGCGATCTGGTGATCGTGTGCGCCTCGCCCCGCCTCGTCGAACGCTTCGAGCTGTCCGGCCTCGCCCGGGCGATGCAGGTGCTCGAGCGCCTCGCACCATGAGCCAATTGTCCCGCACCGGCGCGACCACGATCTGGGTGCTCGGCGATCAGCTCTCGCTCGACGGTGCCGCCTTCCGCGGCGCCGATCCGTCGACGCACCGCGTGCTGCTGGTCGAGAGCCGCGCCAAGCTGCAGCAGCAGCGCTGGCACGTGCAGCGTGCCCACTACATGGTCACCGCCCTCCGCCGCTTTGCCGACGACTGTCGCGCCGCCGGCTTCGAGGTCGATCTGCGCCGGTCTGCGTCATTGCGCAGCGGCTTCACCGAGCACGTCGCCGAGCATGCCCCGGCCCGCGTGGTGGCGATGGAGGGCACGTCGCGCCCCGGTCGGGCGCTGCTCACCTCACTCGGCGTCGAGCTGCTGCCGAGCAACCAGTTCCTCTGCCACCCCGACGAGTTCGCCGCCTGGGCATCGGGCCGCAAACGGCTGGTGCTCGAGGACTTCTACCGGTGGCAGCGCACACGCCTCGGCTACCTGATGGACGGCGACCAGCCGGTCACCGGACGGTGGAACTACGACGAGGAGAACCGCCAGCGGCCGCCCAAGGACGCGAACCAGTGGCCCACACCGCTGCGCACCGAGCTCGACGACCTCGATGCGGCGGTGCTGGCCGACCTGCCCGACACGGTGTGGGGCGCCGCACCCGACGGCACCTGGGCAACCACACGGGCCGAGGCGCTCGTGCGGCTCGATCACTTCGTCACCGAGCTGCTGCCCCGGTTCGGGCCGCACGAGGACGCAATGCTGTCGCGCAACTGGCACCTGGCCCACGGCCTCCTGGCGCAGTACCTGAACATCGGGCTGCTGCACCCGCGCGAGGTGTGCGACGCGGCCGACGCCGCCTACCGCGCCGGCCTCGTCCCCATCGCGAGCGCCGAAGGGTTCATCCGCCAGGTGATCGGCTGGCGCGAGTACGTGTGGGGCGTGTTCTGGCTGTGGGGCGACGAGTACGCGCTGCGGAACGAGCTCGACGCGCACCGGCCGCTCCCACCCGTGTTCACCGGCGCCCCGACGCGCATGCGCTGCGTCGACATCACGCTGCAGACGCTGCACGACCACGCCTGGGTGCACCACATCCAGCGACTCATGGTGCTGGGCAACCTCGCCCTCATCGCCGGTGTCGACCCGAAGGCGATGACCAACTGGATGTGGGCCGGCTTCGTCGACGGCGCCGAGTGGGTGATGGTGCCGAACGTGGTGGGGATGGCGCTGCACGCCGACGGCGGTGCGATGGCCACGAAGCCCTACGCAGCGGGCGGCGCGTACATCGACAAGATGAGCGACTACTGCAAGGGCTGCAGGTTCGACCGGACCAAGCGCACCGGCCCCGACGCGTGCCCATACACGACGCTCTACTGGGACTTCGTCGCCCGCCACGCCGACCGGTTCGGCCGCAACCCCCGCATGGCCCGGCAGGTCGCCGCAGCGCGGCAGCTCACCGACCTGCCCGCCGTGCGACTGCGCGCCGCCGACGTGCTCGACCAACTCGACGCCGGCACCCTCTGACCCCCACCCTCAGGAGCGGAAGTCGGGGTCGTGACGGCGGAGCTCGCGGCGGGCGATCGTCATCTTGTGCACCTCGTCGGGGCCGTCGGCGAAGCGCAGGGCGCGCTGCCAGCTCCACATCCGGGCGAGCGGGAAGTCGTCGGACACGCCGCCGGCGCCGTGCACCTGGATCGCACGGTCCATCACCTTCAGCGCCATGTTCGGCGCGGCCACCTTGATCGCGCTGATCTCGACCGCTGCGGCCTTGTTGCCCATCGTGTCCATCATCCACGCGGTCTTCAGGGTGAGGAGGCGAACCATCTCGAGCTCGATGCGCGACTCGGCGATCCAGTCCATGATGTTGGAGCGCTCGGCGACGCGCTTGCCGAATGTCGTGCGGGTGAGCGCCCGCTTGCACAGCAGCTCGAGCGCACGCTCGGCCGCACCGATGCTGCGCATGCAGTGGTGGATGCGGCCCGGCCCGAGGCGTGCCTGGCTGATCGCGAAGCCGTCACCCTCGTCGGCGATGATGTTCGAGACCGGCACCCGCACGTCGTCGAAGTTCAACTCGACGTGGCCCTCCTGGTCGAGGTAGCCGAACACCGGCAGCGGCCGCACGACGGTGAGGCCCGGCGTGCCCATCGGCACGAGGATCTGGCTCTGTTGGCGGTGGGCCGGCGCGTTCGGATCGGTCTTGCCCATCACGATGAAGATCTGGCAGTGCGGGTGCATCGCCCCCGAGATCCACCACTTGCGCCCGTTCAGCACGTACTCGTCGCCATCACGTGTGATGCTGAGCGCGATGTTCGTCGCATCGGACGACGCGACATCGGGCTCGGTCATGGCGAACGACGACCGGATCTCGCCCTCGAGCAGCGGGCGCAGCCACATGTCCTGCTGCTCCGGCGTGCCGAACATGGTGAGCACCTCCATGTTCCCCGTGTCGGGCGCCGAGCAGTTGCACGCCTCGCTGGCGATGGGGCTGCGGCCCATGATCTCGGCGAGCGGCGCGTACTCGAGGTTGGTGAGCCCCGGACCCCACTCGGCGTGCGGCTGGAACAGGTTCCACAGGCCGCGGGCACGGGCCTCGCGCTTCAGTTCCTCCATGATCGCCGGCTGGGCGTTCGGGTTGCCCGCCTCGACCAGTTGCTCCTCGTACACCGACTCGTTGGGGTAGATGCACTCCTCCATGAACTGGGTGAGCGTGGCGCGGTACTCGTTGCATCGGTCGGTGTAGGCGAACTCCATGCCCCCGACGCTACGAGACGGGCGGCCCATCAGTCGCATGCCGTCAGGCCCGCCCGGTCAGGGCTTGGGGCGCACCTTGCGGATGCCGCGACGGTCCTGCGCCTTCTCCCAGGCACGCTGCTCGTCCTCGAGGGCGAGCTCTTCGGCGACCAGCCGCTTCAACGCGTCGAGGCGGCGGGGGTCGAGGGTGCCGTCGGCGATCGCTGCACCCACCGCGCAGCCGGGCTCGTCTTCGTGCTTGCAGTCGCGGAAGCGGCAGCGGTCGGCCAGGTCGAACACGTCGACGAAGGCCCACTCGATGCCGCGGCCGCTGCTCCACAGGCTGACGGCGCGCACACCGGGCGTGTCGATGAGCCATCCGTGCGTGGCGCCCGGCAACCGAACCAACTCGCACGCGGTGGTGGTGTGTCGGCCGCGCTGGTCGTGCTCGCGCACCTCGCTGGTGGCCAGCGCCTGATCACCCACCAGCGCGTTGATGAGGGTGCTCTTGCCCACACCGCTCGCACCCAGCAACGCCATGGTCTCGCCCTCGGCCACGAGGGCACGAAGGTCGTCGACACCTGCGCCGCTGATGCCGCTGGCAAGCATGACGGGCACGCCGGCGGCGACGGCCTCGAGTGAGTCGACCGAGGCCCGCACGTCGGCGACGAGGTCGCTCTTGGTGAGGACGATGACGGGCAAGGCGCCACTGTCGAAGGCGAGCACGAGCTCGCGCTCGAGCCGGCGCTGGTTGGGCGGTGACGTGAGCGAGTGCACGAGCACGACGGTGTCGATGTTCGCGGCGATGGTGTGAGCGACCGCGCGGTTGCCCTCGAACGACGCCCGACGGGTGAAGGCGCTGAAGCGCGGCACGATCGCCTCGACGCGCTCACCGTCGTCGCTGACGACGACCCAGTCACCCACGGCGACATCGGCACCGATGTTGCGAGCGCGCACCCGTTCGAGCGTGGCGTCGTAGACGAACGTGCTCCACCCGCGGTCGAGCCGGGTGACGCGAGCACACCGACGGCCCGGCGCCTCGGCCTCCCAGGCCTGCTGCAAGCGGTCGTTCCAACCGAGACGAACGTCACCGCCGGCCATGCCGTTCGTCGGTCGATCCTCGGGCTCCACGATGCACGAACGGTACCCTGTGGCAACCCCTCTGCATCCCGAGAGAAAGAACCCCCATGCTCGCTCGTCTCGGCCGCTGGTGCTTCCGCAACCGCCGCGCCACCCTCGTCGCGTGGCTCGTCGCCCTGTTCGGTGTCGGCATCCTCGCCAACGTCGTCGTGGGGCCCGCGTTCTCCAGCCAGTTCACGATCCCTGCCTCCGAGAGCGCATCCGGGTTCGAGGTCGTCACCAGGGAGTTCCCGTCCGTGGGCGCCGGCTCCCAGTCGGGCACCATCGTGTTTCGCGCCGACCAGGGCGTGAACGACCCGGCAGTCGAAGCGGCGATGACCGACCTGTTCGACCGGGTCGATGCCCTGCCCGGCGTCACCGTGGTCAGCCCGTACAACCCCGCTGCTGCGGTCGGGCAGATCAACCAGGACGGCACGATCGCGTTCGCCGACATCAATCTCGACGACTCGCTCGACCAGAACGAGATGGCGGCCACCGGCACGAAGATCGGCGACATGCTGCCCTCGATCGACGGCCTCCAGGTCGAGGTGGGTGGTCAGGTGCTCGCCGAGTTCGAGCCGCCGGAGTCCGAGCTCATCGGCCTCGGCTTCGCGATCATCGTGCTCATCCTCGCCTTCGGCTCGGTGCTCGCGATGGGTCTCCCCATTGGCATCGCCCTCTTCGGCGTCGGCCTCGGGGCGAGCATCGTCGCGCTGCTCAGCCACGTCTTCACCGTGCCTGACTTCGCCACGACGCTCGGGGCCATGATCGGTCTGGCCGTCGGCATCGACTATGCGCTCTTCATCGTCACCCGCTTCCGCGAGAACGTCGCGCTCGGTCTCGACTACGAGGAGGCGACGGTGGCCGCCATGGACACGGCCGGCCGTGCGGTCGTGTTCGCCGGCATCACGGTGGTCGTGTCACTGCTCGGCATGCTGCTGATGGGACTCGCGTTCATCTCAGGCCTCGGTGTCGGCGCTGCCACCACGGTCGCGGTCACGATGATCGCCTCGATCACCCTGCTGCCCGCGCTGCTCGGGTTCGCCCAACACCGCGTCGAGGTCACCCGCTGGCGCGGCATCATCGCCGCCGGCTTCGTGGCGATCGCCCTGTTCGGGGCCGGCCTGTCGATCAGCCCGCTGCTCATCGGCATCCCGCTCGCCGTCATCACCCTGTTGGCCGGCTTCGCCATCGCCCCGCTGCGCAAGGAGCTGCCGCCGCGCAAGCAGAAGCCGATGCGCGACACGATCGCCTATCGCTGGAGCCGCGTCGTGCAGCACCACCCGTGGCGTTCGCTGGCCGGTGGCCTGCTGGTGCTCGGTCTCCTCGCTGCGCCGATGCTGTCGCTGCGCATGGGCTTTGCCGACGAGGGCAACTTCAACGAGGAGACCACCACCCGCAAGGCGTTCGACCTGCTCGCCGAGGGCTTCGGCCCGGGCTTCAACGGGCCGTTCCTCGTGGCCGTCACCCTCGACTCGCCCGCCGCTGCCGCCGGGCTGCCGGCACTCGTCGATGCCATCGATGCCGACGACGGCGTCGCCGTCGTGTCACCGCCGTTTCCCAACGACCCCACCGCGCCCACCGCGGCGCTCATCCGCGTCGTGCCCACCACGTCACCCCAGGCGGAGGCCACCAGCGACACGGTCAAGCGCCTCCGCTCCGACGTCATTCCGGCTGCCACCGCGGGCACGGGCCTCACCGCCTATCTCACCGGCTCGACGGCATCGAGCATCGACTTCACCGCGTACCTGTCGGAGCGTCTGCCGATCTTCATCGGCGTCGTGCTGCTGCTGTCGTTCGTGCTGCTGATGATGGTGTTCCGTTCGTTGCTCGTGCCGCTGAAGGCCGTCATCATGAACGTCATCTCGATCGCTGCCGCCTACGGCGTCGTGGTCATGATCTTCCAGTGGGGCTGGTTCAGCGACCTCACCGGCGTGGTCCCGGCCCCCATCGAGCCCTTCGCTCCGATGATGATGTTCGCCATCGTGTTCGGCCTCTCGATGGACTACGAGGTGTTCCTCCTGTCCCGCGTGAAAGAGGAGTACGACCGCACGGGCGACCCGCGCAACTCGGTGGCTGATGGCCTCGCCGCCACGGCTCGGGTGATCACCGCCGCCGCAGCAATCATGATCGTCGTCTTCGGGGCGTTCCTGCTCGAGGACACCCGAGTCATCAAGCTGTTCGGCACCGGCCTCGCCGCCGCCGTGTTCCTCGACGCCACCCTCGTCCGCATGCTCCTCGTGCCAGCGACGATGGAGTTGCTCGGCGAGAAGAACTGGTGGCTGCCCGCCTGGCTCGACCGGATCCTGCCCCGCCTCAACGTCGAGGGACCCGCCCACGTCGAGCCGCTCGAGCGGGAGTCCGAGCTCGTCTGAGCGTGTCGTGCACCGACGACGTGGCTTGACAACCACGGCAGCGATGCCGTAGCGATACACGCAATGTCCAAGCCCCTCGTCATCGTCGAGTCGCCTGCCAAGGCCAAGACCATCTCCAAGTTCCTGGGGACGGCGTTCGACGTGCGCGCCTCCGTGGGTCACGTCGCCGACCTGCCCAGCAAGGGCCTGTCGATCGACGTGGACAACGGGTTCAAGCCCACCTACGAGCTCACCGAGCGCGGCAAGCAGGTCATCAAGGACCTCAAGGCGGCCATGAAGGACGCCAGCGAGCTGTACCTCGCGACCGATGAGGACCGCGAGGGCGAGGCCATCAGCTGGCACCTCCTCGAATACCTGAAGCCCAAGGTGCCGGTGAAGCGGATGGTGTTCCACGAGATCACCAAGAGCGCCATCGACCAGGCGGTCAACAACCCGCGCGGCATCGATTACGGCCTCGTCGACGCTGCCGAGACCCGCCGGCTCCTCGATCGCCTCTACGGCTACGAAGTGTCGCCGGTGCTGTGGCGCCGGGTGAACCGCGGCCTGTCGGCCGGACGCGTCCAGAGCCCGTCGGTGCGCCTCATCGTCGAGCGCGAGCGAGAGCGCATCGCGTTCGTCAGCGCCGGGTACTGGGACATCGAGCTCGCCACCGCCACGGCGCCGTCGTTCACCGCCACCCTCGTGGCGCTCGACGGCACCCGGGTCGCCACCGGCAAGGACTTCGGCTCCGACGGTCGGCCGAAGGCGAGCGTCATCGTGGTCGACGAGCAGCGCGCCAGCGGCCTCGCCGATGCACTCGCCACCGCCGACTTCACCGTCCGCTCGGTCGAGGAGAAGCCGTACCGCAGCTCGCCGAAGGCGCCGTTCATGACGAGCACCCTGCAGCAGGAGGGCGGCCGCAAGCTCCGCCTCAGCGCCGCCCAGGTGATGCGAGTCGCGCAGGGCCTCTACGAGCGTGGCTACATCACCTACATGCGAACCGACAACGTCGTGCTCAGCGACGAGGCGCTCGCCGCAGTGCGCGCCGAGGTGGGCCGTGCCTACGGCTCGCAGTTCCTGTCGAACGGGCCGAAGCAGTACTCGTCGAAGATCAAGAACGCGCAGGAGGCCCACGAGGCCATCCGCCCCACCACACCGCTGCGGTCGCCCGATGCCGTGGCCGGCGAGCTGAACGGCCAGGAACTGCTGCTGTACCGCATGATCTGGCAGCGCACGCTTGCGTCGCAGATGGCCGACGCGGTCGGCACCACGGTCAGCGTGCGCCTCGGTGCAACCGCCACCGTGGCCGGGGCCGTTGCCCCCACCGACGCCGAGTTCGCCGCCAGCGGCACCACGATCACCTTCCCGGGCTACCGCCAGGTGTACGTCGAGTCGTCCGACGACGACGCGGCCGACGCCGAGAAGGAAGCGCTGCTGCCGCCGCTCACCACGGGCAACGCCGTGCCCGTGCGCTCGCTCACCCCGAACGGCCACACGACCTCGCCGCCCGCCCGTTACACCGAGGCGTCGCTGGTGAAGAAGCTCGAGGAGCTCGGCATCGGCCGGCCCTCCACGTGGGCGTCGATCATCCAGACCGTGCAGGACCGCGGCTACGTGTGGAAGAAGGGGCAGGCGCTCGTGCCCACGTGGACGGCGTTCGCCGTGGTGGGCCTCATGGAGAAGCACTTCGACACGCTGGTCGACTACGAGTTCACCGCGCGCATCGAGGAGGACCTCGACTCGATCGCCCGCAACGAGCGCCAGAAGCAGGACTGGCTCAACGACTTCTACTTCGGTGTCGAGGACCAGCAGCAGCGCGGCCTCAAGCAGCTGGTGGCCGAGAACCTCGACGAGATCGACGCCGCCGAGGTGAACACGTTCCCCATCGGCCTCGACCCGAACGGTGTGCTCATCGTCGCGAAGCCGGGCAAGTACGGGCCCTACGTCAAGCGCGGTGACGACACTGCCAGCGTGCCCGACGACCTCGCACCCGACGAGCTCACCGTCGCCAAGGCGCTCGAGCTGCTGGCGCTGCCGAAGAGCGACGAACCGATCGGCGAGCTCGACGGCTTCCCGGTGTTCGCGAAGAGCGGCCGCTACGGCCCCTACGTCCAGTGGGGTGCACCCGACAACCTGCCGCCCGGGCTCGAGAAGCCGAAGATGGCGAGCCTGTTCAAGACGATGACGCTCGAGCGCATCACCGTCGCCGACGCCGAGCAGCTGTTGCGGTTGCCGCGCACGGTGGGCGTCGATCCGGCCGACGGCGAGGAGATCCTCGCCGCGAACGGTCGGTACGGCCCGTATGTCCAGAAGGGCAAGGACTACCGCAACATCACCAACGAGGAGCAGCTCCTCACGATCACGCTCGGGCAGGCGCTCGAGATCTTCAGCCAGCCCAAGGTGTTCCGCCGCGGTGGCGGGGCGAACCTCGCCGCCAAGGGCCCGCTGCGCGAGTTCGGCGTCGACCCCGTCAGCCAGAAACCGGTCGTCGCGAAGGACGGCAAGTTCGGCGTGTACGTCACCGACGGCGAGACCAATGCATCGCTCAGCAAGGGCGACCGCCTCGACGCGATGATGCCCGAGCGGGCGTTCGAACTGCTCGCCATCCGCCGCGAGGCGATCATCGAAAAGGGTGGGCCGGCAGCGAAGAAGGCGACGGCCACCAAGAAGGCCGCTGCCAAGCGCTCCGCACCGGAGAAGAAGGCGGCGGCGAAGAAGGCTCCAGCCAAGAAGGCACCTGCCAAGAAAGCCACGGCGGCGAAGAAGGCCTGACCGGCGCCACGCCTCGTGTCGAGGGTGGGCAGTAGGGTGCCCTCCGCTCTATGACGTCCGGCCGGTACATCGCACTGGAAGGGGCCGAGGGGTGCGGCAAGAGCACCCAGGCCGCCCGCCTCGCCGCCGCGCTCGGCGCTGTGCTCACCCGCGAGACCGGTGGCACACCGATCGGGGCGCGCATCCGCGAACTCCTGCACGACACGTCGGTCACCGACCTCGCCCCCCGGGCCGAAGCGCTGCTGACGGCCGCCGACCGCGCCCAGCACATCGAGCAGGTCGTGCGGCCGGCCCTGGCGGCCGGCCGCCATGTGGTCAGCGACCGCAGCGTCTACTCCACGCTCGCCTACCAGGGCTACGGCCGGGGCCTGCCGGTCGCCGAGATCCGGCCGATCAACGAGTGGGCCGTGGCGGGCTGCTGGCCCGAGCTCGTCATCTTGGTCGACGTGCACGCCGACGCCCTCCACCAGCGCATGCACGGCCGCGAGCTCGACCGGTTCGAACGCGAGGGCGACGACTTCCACTCCCGCGTCCGTGACGGGTTCCGAGCGCTGGCCGAGGCCGAGCCCCACCGATGGGCCGTCATCGACGGCGCCGACGAGATCGACGTGGTCGAGGCCGCCATCCGCACGGCCGTACGAGATCGGCTGGGCGTCTGATGGCGTCGGTCTGGGACTCGGTCGTCGGGCAGCGGCGCGCCGTCGACCACCTCCGTCGCTGCGCAGCGGCACCCGTGCACGCGTACCTGTTCGTCGGACCCCCAGGGTCCACCAAGGACATCGCAGCACGCGCCTTCGCGGCCAACATCCTGTCCGGCGGCGATGACCCCGAGCACCGTGACGCGCGGCTTGCCATGAGCGGCGCGCACCCCGACGTGGTCGAGATCCGCCGGGTGGGTGCGGCGCTCCAGAAGGACCAGATCAGCGAGATCGTGCGGCTGGCGTCGATGGCACCGGTCGAGAGCGACCGCAAGGTGATCGTGCTCGACGAGTTCCACCTGCTCAGCGCCGAGGGAGCGGGTCGGCTGCTGAAGACGCTCGAGGAACCGCCTCCGAGCACCATCTTCGTCGTCCTCGCCGACCACGTGCCTGCCGAGCTGGTCACCATCGCCTCGCGCTGCGTCAAGGTCGAGTTCGGCCCCATCGACCCGGTCGTCGTCGAGGCGGTGCTGCTGGCCGAGGGCCACTCGCCCGAGATCGCCTCGGTGGCCGCAGCTGCGTCCGCCGGCAACCTCGACCGGGCACGGGTGCTGGTCAGCGACAGCGGTCTCGCGGCGCGGCGCGACGCGTTCGCCTCGGTGCCACACCGGCTCGACGGCACTGGCTTCACGGTCGCCACGCTGGCCGACGAGATGGTCCGCCTCGCCGACGAGGCCGCCGCGTTCCTGACCCCCGTGCACGCCGCCGAGGTGGCCGAGCTCGAGGCCAGGGTGGCAGCCAGCGGCGAGCGGGGCAGCGGGCGCAAGGCCATCGAGGAGCGCCAGAAGCGCGAGGTGCGCCGCTACCGCACCGACGAGCTGCGCAGTGGCCTCGCCGTCATGGCGGGCGCGTACCGCGACGCGCTGGTGGCGGGAACGGCCACACGGCCGGAGGCCGCCGTCCGTGCGGTCGCCCGCATCCACGAGAGCCTCGACGCGCTGCAGCGGAACCCCAACGAGGTCCTGCTGCTCCAGAGCCTGCTACTCGACCTGCCCGCCCTCTGACCGGGCGGTCTCCCACCGACCCGTGTCACACCCGCGCGGTAGGTTCGACCCGTGCCGAAGCTGACCGACCACGACCTCGAGGTGTTCCTTGCCGAGCCGGGCCACCTCGCCCGCATCGCCACCACCGACGCCGACGGCATGCCGCGCGTCCTGCCGCTGTGGTTCGTGCTGCACGACGGCGCCATCTGTTTCACGCCGCGGCAACCCGCCGTCATCTGGCACAACATCGTGCGTGACCCACGGGTGGGCATCTGCATCGACGACGAGGCCGCGCCGTACCGGAAGATCGTGGTCCAGGGTGTCGCCGAGGTACTGCACCAACCGGGCGAGGACGATGCGTGGCGCCCGCTCTACCGACAGATCGCCAAGCGCTACCAGCGCGACGACTGGGCCGACGCCTACGTCGACGGCACCTCCGATCAGCCACGGGCACTGTGCGCCGTCCGGCTCGACGCACCCACCACCCGCGTCCAGACCTGGCGGATGCCAGTGGCGGGCGAAGACCCCAGCGGCATCTGGCACTCGCGGTACTACGTCGGCCGCGACCCATCGTGACCGTCGAGGTCCGCTGGGCCCGGCCTGGTGCCCACCTGGCCCGCACCGTCTCGGCCACGCTCCGCGAACTCCAGGGTGACGACCCACTGCGGCTGGTGCGCGTGGTCGCCGCTGACGCTGCGACGGTCGACGGGTTGCGTCGGTCGCTGCCGTTCTCGGGCGGTGCCTGCGGCGTCGAGATCGGCGGCACCCTCCGTCTGGCCCGCACCATCGCCGCACCGGTGCTCGGGGCGCGGCGGTCCGCCACGCCGGTCGCGGTGCTGGCCGCGGTGCAACAGGTGCTGGCCGACCCGGCCACCTGCCCCGCTGCATTCGCCTCGTGTGCCGCACACCCCGCCACACACGACGCACTCGTCCGCTCCATCCGCTCGCTCACCGGCGCCTTCACGCTGCCCCGGCCGGACCAGGTGCTGCGCGAGCTCGCCGGTGGCCGAGAGAGCGCCTCTGCGCTGTGCGACGTGGTGGTCTCGGTCCGGCAGCGGGTCATCGACGGAGGCGGCGTCGACGATGCGCTGGTGCTCACCACGGCCACCGACCGCGTGCTCGCCGGGCTCGCCGGCGATGCGGGCGAGGTGCCGCTGGTGCTCGTCGTCACGCAGCAGTTCCCACCGGCACACGTGGCATTCCTGCGAGCGTTGGCCGAGCGCGCGCCACATGCGGTCGTCATCGCCGCCAGCACGCGCGACGTCGCGGTCTCGGTGGCTGACCACGTCTCGCAGCTCACCGGCACCGAGGTCGAACCCGTCGTGCACGAGCCCACCACCGTGGCCACCACCGTCGTGTCGTGCCCCGACCACGACGAAGAGGTGCGCGAGGTCGCACGGCGCATCGTCGCCCTGCTCGACCAAGGGGTCCCGGCAGACCGCATCGCCGTGCTCTACCCGCCGCAGGGTCCCCACCGGGCGTCCATCGGCTCGGCGCTGTCGGCGGCCGGCATCGCTGCCCGCGGCGAGGTCGCGCCGCGCCTGGGCGGTGCCACGGCCGGCCAGGTACTGCGACTGCTGCTCACCCTCGTCACCGAGGGTCTCGACCGCAACGTGCTGGTCGAGGTCGCGCGCCTCACCCCCCTCGGTGCCGTCACCTCGCCCGACGACCCGCCCGGTGCCCCGATGCGTGCAGCCGTGCGCTACGCCGACAGCTGGCACCGTCTCGCCTCGCGTCGGGGAGTGGTCGGCGAAGACGACTGGCCTGCGTTCGAAGCGCTCGAGCTCGCCGACGACGACCGAGACCAGCGCGACCACGCCGGGCTGTGCCGATTCCTGCAGAGCCAGCGTCGCCACCGCAACGCTGTGCGCTCGGCCACCTCGTGGGCAGCGGCCGGCCGGGCGCTCGAGCGTTGGTTCACCAGCCACTGCGGCACGGTCGACTGGCGGCGAGCCCACTGGCTCGGCCATGCCTCGTGGCAGCACGAGGCTGCCGAGCAGATCGAGGCACTCGTCATCGAGCTGTCCGAGATCGACGCCGTGGGCCTGCCCTACACCGTGCGCACGCTCCAGTCACTGGTCTCGGCCGGCCTCGACCTCGACGTCGTCACCGCCGAGAGCAAGGGTGCCGGTGTGGTCGTCGACCAGATCGTCGGCGGCGCGGGTGTCGTGGTCGACCACGTCTTCGTCGTCGGCGCCAACGACCACCTGCTTCCCGGTCGCGTCGTCGACGACCTGGTCATCACCCGCCAGCACGGCCCCGAACCGTTCGGCGTGCTCACCGGCCCGGCCAACCGGCCGCTGCGCGACCGCCGCGGCCTGCTCGCGGCGCTCGACGGCGCCGGCGTCCAGGTCACCATCACCCACGCCCGATGGGACGTCCGCTCCGGCGGTGACCTCTATGTCTCACGCCTCGTCCCCACCGACGCGGTCACGTCGGTGCACGTGCCGTCGCATGCCGCCCAGGTCATGTCGGCCGAGGCACCGTGGCTCTCGGCCGACGAGTGGCTCACCCGCGATTCGGGGCGCAGCACCCCCCGCCTGTCACGACGCCGGCGCTCGATCACGGCACGGCTGCAAGACCAGCCGGGCGAGTACGACGGCCAGGTCGGTCCGCTCGGTGACCTCACACCATTCCGGCGCACGGGCGCCGACGGTGCACCGAAACAGGTGGGCATCACGTCGCTCGAGCAGTGGGTGCGATGCGGGCTCGAGTACTTCGTCCACCGTGTGCTCA
>Ga0247831_1002707_pt1 | contig 27872 bp, 28 predicted proteins | sample LaCruzMarch2015__9_FD_192406 | JGI IMG/M metagenome (GOLD analysis project Ga0247831, IMG submission 192406) | Freshwater microbial communities from meromictic Lake La Cruz, Castile-La Mancha, Spain - LaCruzMarch2015_1m | ecosystem: Environmental > Aquatic > Freshwater > Lake | place: Spain...
TGCCGGGGGTACTACGGGTTTTGTTGGAGATTGGCGGAGGACTGAAATTACGAACGACGACGACGCACTAACGCCAATCCGCCTAAAGCAACGGCGAGAAGCGAAAGAGCGGAAGGTTCGGGAACAGCCATCACGCCCAACACCGTCCCATTGACCGTTCCAGTCGTAAAATCTGCACCCGACTGAATTACATTCGAAAGAATGATACTGTCTGCCACCTCGTTCGACATCAGATTGTAGCTCACCCCGTTGAAGCTGGTCGACCCACCCGCTGCAGCAATGAAGTACTGCTTCGTGGCGTTGGATAGCAGGCCCGCAATGTCGAAACTCGAGGAATCCACAAAGAATCCACCCAAGTAAGTGGTTGGGGTCAAGCTTGCAAGGCTCGCACTTAGCCCAGCATCGTTGAAGTAGAAGCTGACAGTATTTGCAGCAGTGAATGGTCCACTGAAAGGCGTGCTTCCCGAGGTTAAGTGCAACAGGTCATTCTTGCTATTCCCCGCCAGCGAGTAGGTCGGAGCCCCTGAGGCAGTAAACTCAAATGCGAAATCGATTTCTCCCGTGAGATCCACTGAACCTGAGGTCAAAATTCCAGGGCTGTTTCCAGGGCTCAGCAGTCCACTCCCCTTGATCTGACCCGACGTGCCTCCGGTTCCCGCCAAAGTCGCACCCGACCCAATGGAAAGATCGCTGGTGGTCGTCGTCGAAGAGTTTGCTAAAGTGAGCCTTGAATTATTAGCAATGGCCACTGTTCCTCCTGTGGCTCGAGCAGAACCAGTGATCGAACTATTTCCATTGGCGGTCAAAGTCGCGCCAGTGGCCACCGTGACGCCCCCCCCTGAGGCTGCAAGCGATCCCACTGTATCGTTACCACCCAACTTGTATTCGCCCGAGAAAACATTCACTGTGCCTGTATCGACGACTACATTCGCCGAGGTGGTTTCGAATGTTCCCCCACTCACCTCAATGCCAGAGGAAGCCAAAGTTACAGTCGATCCTGTCTTAAAAGAACCTGCCCTAACCCGTGTGGTACCTGCCCAAGTTTGGTTGTTATTCACTTGGACATTACTTGCCTGTTCCACGCTAAAATCGACATTCGCGGCTGTATTTCCTACTCCGAGTGTCGTATTCAAAGTCAGCGTCTTGCCGGTCGTGCCGAAAACGAGGTAGTCGTTGCTAGAATCGTTAAAAAAATTACCGCTCATCGTCAAATTGCCATTCACCGGATTCAACTCGATCCACGGCGCTCCATGTAGTCCTCCAGAAAGATCCATTGTAACTCTCTGCTCATGACTACTGTAATTTTCTAACTTCTGTCTGAATCTAATCCCACCCCCTGCTCCACTCAAAGTCATTGATTGATTGTATGTACCTTTCCACACGATATTGCCGATGTCTCGCCAGCCCTCTAAATCATAAAATAGGACTGTTGGAGTCGAATTATTTTGAGAGTTAAAATTCAAATCGACTCCAGGTCCCCATCCCACATTCGAATCACCATTGGGGTTCCAATTATTCCACGCACCAAAATTACCAGATTCATCTCCATCCCAATCCTTCTGAGCTTGTGCCGTTGTACAAACCACAAACAAGAAACATGTTAAGAATAAAAGGACTTTTTTCATGATTAACAACCCCTCCTACGCCGCATCACCGCCAATCCGCCTAAACCAATGGCAAGAAGCAGCCATGAGTGATAAAATAACGAAGATCGCCCTCACAAGTACAACTAAGCACCACTTCCCTAATTCCGCAATATCCAGATAAGGCTAATATATTGTTTATCACTTAACCTAATAGACTGCTTTTTCGTAGCTTTTCCCAATCTCTCCATCCCTCAAGATGCCATCTTTAAAACCATCCTCATCAACACTTTACAGCCATTCTAAACTGTTCAGAAATGTCGGGTCAACGACCCGCCCCCCGCCTAAATTTACGGCTTGAGCCTTGCCGACCCCGTAGCCGGAAGTTTCCGTATCGGCGCAGGACTCTCCGGATACAGCAAGTACGGCTTCCTCTCCTCTCGCCACTTAGCCACACCTGCATCCCAAGTGGCCACGATCTGCCTTGCGCTCATTCCCCCCTCAACTGCCTTCCTCGTCTGACGCCCTCGATTCAGCTTATCAAACATCAACATATTCTCCGCATCCGAGAAAAACCTCTTTTTGGGTAAAAGCTTTTTCAAAAACTCCAGGCCCGCCATATTGATGGCCGTAATATTGGCTGGAGCCTGCGGATCGATTGCGACTCGTGCCCCTGCCATGACAACCGATCGATACTTTCCCGTCGGCGGCTTAAAGCGGAACGGAGTGAACTTAACCCCGTTGAATCCCCACTCGGTCATTTTCCGACAAAGCTCCTCCGCATCTACCTTCTCGAGTGCAAAGACATCAAACGGCTGAACCACGGTTCCATCCAATCCCGTCGTCGGCACCCCTGCTGGGTTAGCCCCATTGCTGACCCCCAACTCCCCAAAAAATCCGGTCGCCACATATCCCCTAGCGGAACGAGCCAACGGAATATTCGGTGAAGTCGGCACCCACTTCAGCCCCGTATCTTCCCAAGTCATTTTCTGCGTCCACCCCTTCATCGGAATCACACTCAAACGGCAAGGCTGCTTCAGATGGACCTCGTTAATCCACTTCGCCAGTTCTCCCACCGTCAATCCATAGACGTAAGGGATATCGTACTGCCCAATAAAGGATGGAATGACCAACTCTCCTTGGGGCCGAGGCCCCTCCACGCGAAAGTTTCCTAATGGATTAGGCCGATCCAGTACCATCACCTCGATTCCCTTCTCCTGCGCCGCCTCCATCACCAGCCCCAGCGTGCTGATGTAAGTGTAGGAGCGGCAGCCCACATCCTGCAGGTCGTACACGATTACATCTACCCCATCCAACATCTTGGGCGTGGGCTTGCGCGTCGCCCCATAGAGCGAAAAAATCCGAATTCCCGTCTCCTCATCTTTGGAAATCTTACCGTCGCTGTTGCGGTCCTCGCCGTGTCTCTCCCCCGAAACATGCTTTCCTGCACCCACCTTGCCAAAGACACCGTGTTCCGGTCCATACAGCGCCACCAGGTTCACCTCGGGCGACTCCCGCAGCCTTTTCCAACTCGGCTTCCCTTGCCCATCCACCCCCGAGGGATTCGTCACCAGCCCAACTCTCTTCCCCTTTAAATCTCGAAAACCGCGCTCCGCCAACACATCAATTCCTAGTCGAAAGGACGATACATTCGTCTCCTGCGCTTGAGTAAAACTCAAAAAAGCAAACAACCCCAAGAATCCAATGCGAACTTTCATACAGGAAGTTAACCCAGTTCACCCAGCCGAGACCACCCCGAAGGAATAAAAAAAGTGCTTCTTCCAATTAGGACCGTAAGACAATTCCCTTCCTCTGAAATGTGGGGCGATCCAGATCCTCCGCCCCGCGGACACTCGGACTGGAGCGCAGGAAGCGGCTGGGTGTTTGGTCGAACTCCAACTCCCCTTGGGCCGCCACAATTTTTCTCTTTCGTTTCCCCTTACTTTCCGAACTTTCCATGGCGACACGCTTTTCCACTTTTTCCGTTTTCTCCACTTGGGGCAGTAACGTTTCCTCGCACCTTCGGGTGACCAAAACCGTTAGACTAAGCGATTCACTTCTCTCTGGATCCACCGCCGCCCCGGCCGAAATCGGCAAATCCACCGGTAGTCGACGACGAATCTTTTCCAGCAACCCGTGGAAATCCTGCAGCGAGGTCTCAGGCCCCGTAATCACACTGACCAAGACGCGATTCCCATCTTTCCAAGCTCTTCCGTCCTCGAGCAAGATGTCCTCCACCACCGCCTCAATCGCCGCCTCCTCTCGCCCTTCTCCGGTGGCTTCGGCCACTCCCGCCCAGGCGTTTTCCAGGCAGCCCACCGCGTCGGCACCCTGCCCGACCGCTTCTTTAAGCTCCGCCACGCCCAGATGCACCAACCCGCCTTTCTCCATCACATGCGCCAGCCCATGAACTGTTTTCGCTAAGGCCCGATCCAAAGCCCTTTGTCCCTCTCGCAAATCCTTCGCCATCGACGATTCTAACAACCTCTCATTGCTAAAAACCAAAACGACATCGGCTACTTGCCGTAGCTCCCGCAACGCTTTTTCCGAGCGCTCCTTCCTTTTTCTGCCTTCAAAACCAAAGGGAGTCACCGCCAAAACCACCACCTCGGAACCCTGCTTCTTCAAACGGCGCACTAAACTAGGGCCCAGGGCCGAACCTGTTCCTCCACTGACCGATAACACAACCATCGCCGTGCGAATTCCTGCCAAGAGGGGGTCTAAACTATCGCCCTCCTCCAAACTTAATCCCTCCAGCAACTCCGCCTCACCCCCCGTGCCCATGCCATGCACTCGTTCGGGGGCGACCAAAATCTTTTTCCCGGCCACCGTGCCTCGCAAAGCCAAGGCATCGGTGTCGATGCAAAGGGTTCGATGCTCACCCTCACACGCCACCGCCAGATTATCGAGGACCGCCGCTCCTGTACCCCCGACCGCGAGGATGGCAACCGAAGCTATGGGATCATGGTTTGGGTTCATATGGATTTCCTTTCCTTACGCTAAAAAGCGCATTCCGGAGACGACTTTACCAATCGACTTTTGTAATTTTCTCCAACCTTTGACTTGGTTGGCCTCCCGCCGCTCGGTTTCGGCCGCATACCTCAAGGTTCCCAGGACGGCGGAGAATTCGGGCCGCTCCAGATCACTTTGCTCGCCCAGAAAATCACGGGCCCGACCGACTCGCACCGGCCTCGGTAAGATTTCCGAAGCGAGTCGGCTCAATCCCTTGAGCCTGGCTCCACCTCCCGTCACCACCACCTCGCCTTCAATCGCACTCCACAGGTTCTGCTCTTCCAGGTCTGCCTGAATGATCTGCCATATTTCCGACATCCGAGCCTGTAAGATCTGCACCATCGCCTCTTTGAAAAAGGTTCGCCCATCGAAGCTAATCTCCCGTGCCAGCGTGACCTTCTCATCCTTCTCCATCGGCTCGAGTACCACCGATCCCATCTCCTTTTTCAGCCGCTCCGCCCGGGCATAAGGAATTTCAAGGCCAATCGAAAGATCTTGGGTCAAATGATCCCCACCCACCCCGTGCACCGCGGAGTGAACCACCGCATCATCCCGCCAGACCGCCACGTCCGTTACCCCTGCACCCAAATCCACCACCACCACCCCACGCTTCCTCGCCTCATCACTCAAGACCGCCCTCCCCGACGCATAGGCCGAAAATGTGCAGCCCTTCACCCGAATCTTCTGATCCGCCACACACTGCACCGAAGTCTGCAACTTTGTCCTTTTCCCTGTAACCAAATGGTAGTGCGCCTCGATCTGTTCGGTATGAACCCCCAGCGGTTGGGCCGATCCTACTCCTCGATCCAGCGAGTATCCCCGTAAAACCTCATGCAAAATCGCATGATCGCGTGGAAGCGGTAAGTGGGCCGCCAGTTTCTGCAACTCCTCAATCGTTCCCTCCGTCACTCGATGGTCATCCTCCGCCACCGTGGCCCCTCGGACCGATTCGTTCTTGGCCTGCAGATGCGTTCCGCTCAAGGTGAGATACACCTCCGTAATTTCCGCCTGTGTTCTGCGCTCCGCCTCCGCTAACGCCATTCTCGCCGCAGCTTGGGCGTATCCAAAATCGGTCACCTCCGCCTTCCTCATCCCGGCCGAGACCGATTCCCCCACCCCCAATAAGGTCAATGCGCCGTCCTCCGACATTTCGGCCACGGCCACTTTCATCGATTGCGTACCCAAATCGGTCGCAATCAGAATTTCTTCGGTGGGTGTTCTTCGCATGATCATGGTGGTTTTCTCCGTTTCTTTTAGTTGAGGAATGTCACGGGCACATTCCGATCCGGGGTCAGGTCGATCGTCTGCACGACTTGACCCTTAGTTTCGGCATACTCAAAAATCACACTGAGCCGCGCGAACTGCTCGGATAAATCGGTTGTCCGAAAACGAATCTTCCCTCCCCGTGGGGTGGACACCTGAAATCTTCCCGGCCCCTCTAAGACAATCTTGGAGCAATCTAACCCATCTCGTACGGTCGCCAGCAGGGACTCGCGCAAAAAGAGCAAGGCCGCTTTCACATCCGGATGCTGGGTCAACTCCCCCTCCACCACCTCATCCGATGAAATCCCACAGATAACCGGCAGTGCCATCAGCTTCTCCCCAGGCTTTGGTTTCAAAACAAAACCCCTCGAATCGATATAGTACATCGATTGCGCCAACTGCATCCCGGCCGATGGGGTAGGCGCCAAAAGCGCGACCGGACGCCGCTCCTCCACCCAAAGGTACAACGTGTCGGGCAGGTGACGCTCCACTCGAACCGAAGCCACGTGGGGAATTTTTTCAATCGAGCGCCGAATTTCATCCAGCGACAGCTGCAGAAGATTTTGACCCAGCTTCACCCCGCTCGCTCCCACCAACTCCCCTTTCCCAATTTTGTTGGCTGGCTCGATCACAAAACGGCGAAGGGTGAAATCCTGGTTACGGTAGAGGAGCGCACCCAAAATCGCATCCATCCCGATTGAGGTCACCAGCGCCGCTGTCGCCAGAGATCCCGCCAGCAGGAGAATCGCCCCCAGCCGACGACTGAATTCTTGCGCCCCCCCTTTTCCCGACATCTTGGCGGCCAAGACATGCCGAGCTCGCCGGCTGCGTGCCCTCTGTCTTTTCCCCATACGCGAAAACATTCGATCGATTCTCATTTGGCGACCCCTTTCTTTGTCTTTTCCCAAGACAGCTCCAAAATCTTTAAGCACAAAGAGGCAAAATCGATTCCCGCCGTCCGCCCCGCCTTCGGCAGCAAGCTTAAGTCGGTCATGCCGGGCAAAGTATTCACCTCCAACACGGTCGTCCGCCCCTCCGCGTCCAAAATCAGATCGACCCGCGACAGCACCTCACAACCCAAGGCGCAATGAGCACTCCGTGCGATGCTCTGCAGCTCCTCCGCCTTCTCTTTCGGAATCGGGGCCGGGCAAAGGTACTGCGTCGCCCCGACGGTGTACTTATTCTGATAATCATAGAATCCCTTGGCCGGCCGAATCTCCACCACGGGAAGGGCCGTCTCCCCCAAAATCCCCACCGTCATCTCTGTTCCCTCTACCAGACGCTCCATCATCATTCCACCCTTCCACTTCTCCACACTCTTCTTCACGGCCGCCACGTCTTTCTCCTCCCGCACGAGGTAGACCCCAAAACTGGAACCATCCGCCACTGGCTTGCAGACATAAGGCGGTTTCCAATCGTGGTCTCGGCTCCACTCCCTACTCTCCGCCATCGGAACTCCCGCCCCCACCATCGCCTCCTTCGCCTTTAACTTGTCAAAAGCCATGGCGCTCGCGACCGATCCGCTTCCCGTAAATGGCATCTGCGCCGCCTCCAACTCCGCTTGGATCTCTCCGTCCTCCCCATACGTCCCGTGCAAACAGAGAAAGCAGATATCCGTCCCCTGAGGAACCTTGACCCCACGCTCCTTCACATCCACCTCCAACACCTTGACCCCCACCGAACGCAAAGCTTTCGCCACCGCCGCTCCACTTCGCAAGGAGACATCTCTCTCTCTGGAAATTCCACCCGCCAAAACAGCCACCTTCATTTTCTCAGGCTTCATTCGTCCTCCCCCACCACGATGACCTCGGGCTCCAGATCGATGCCCCGATCTTTTCTGGCTCTGGCTTGCACCTTTTCCATCAAAGCCAAGACATCCACCGCCTTCGCTCCGCCCTGATTGACAATAAAGTTTCCATGAACGGGTGAAATCCGCGCCCCACCGACCGAAGTATCTTTCAAACCCAACTCCTCAATCAGCTTTCCTGCCGGAATCTTCTCCGCATTTTTGAAGATGCAACCTGCACTCGGTGCCGCGGGTTGCGAATCCCACCGCTTCCGACTGTACTGCTTCAATTTAACCGCGATCTCCTCCGGATTCCCCGGTTTACCCAGCAAGGTCGCTCCGACTGCAATATCCTCAACCAATCGGGGAACTCGCCGATATTTCACTTCAAAATCACCTCGAACGACCTCACTCACTTTCCCCTCCCGATTCATCACCCGCACGCTCTCCACCGCCTCAAACGTCCACGACTCCATCGCCCCCGCATTCATGCGCATCGCCCCGCCCAGTGCCCCCGGAATTCCCTCCATAAACTCCAGTCCCATGATCCCGTTGGCTTTCGCCACCGACACAATCTGCTTGAGACGTGCTCCCGCACCCGCCCGTATCTTGCCACCCTCCGCCTCGATCTTGCTCATGCCTGGTTGCCCAAAATGAACACACACCCCGCCAATTCCCCCGTCTCTCACCAGTAAATTACTTCCCCGCCCGACCACGGTGAGAGGGACACCCTCTTTTCCGCACCACCGGACCACCCGTCCCAGCGCCTCCTCACTTTCCGGCTCAAACCAAACCTGAGCCGGGCCTCCAATTCGTATGGTGGTATGTTTATTCATCGGCTCATACCACTTCACCACTCCCTCCCCCTTCACTAAATCCCGCACCGCGCGGAACGTGCCAAAATCTCGTGCCACTTTTTTGGCCAACTGCGTCACATCCCCTGCCCCCATAAACAGAAATAGATCTCCCTCCTGCCACACCTTGCCCAAAATCGTCCGGCAGTCGGGCATCGACCCCGCCACTTCCACCTTTCCTCCCAACTCCCCAATCTTCGCCGCCAACTCCGCCACTCCAAATCCTTCCATCTCCCGCTCCCCCGCCGCGTACACCGGCAGTAACACCACCAGATCGGCTTTCGCTAAAGCCTCCGCAAATGCCGTCATAAAGGTCGCCAATCGGGTGTAACGGTGCGGTTGAAAAATCGCCACAATTCGCTCCCGCCCTCGTGCCTGGGCCGCCTTCCACGTCGCCATCACCTCTTTGGGGTGGTGCGCGTAATCGTCCACCACCTCCAAAGCCGGCTCGCTTACCAGAATCTCAAATCGTCGCTCCGCCCGCCGAAACGCCTGTAATCCCTGCCGAATCTTTTCTGGGGCAATCCCCAGTTCCGCCGCCATGGCGAGTCCCCCTAACGCGTTCCCCCCATTGTGCCGCCCCGTCGCCGCCACCGCAAAAGTCCCCAAATCCTTTCCTTTGCCTTTCACCCCAAACCGAATCCCCTCCGCGTTTTCCCCCTCCCAACTTCCGAGATAGTCCGCCTCACTCTTTTCCCAGCCAAAGGTCACTTTCTGCTTCACGCTGCCCGCCGCATCCATCGCGGCCGTCTCCTCTTTCGCCACCACGATCACTGGCCCAGCCACATTTCCCAAAATCTGCTGGTAGGCGGCGATGACCGCTTTCTCATTTGCGTACCGATCCACATGCTCGTAATCCGCATTCAACAGCAGCGCCGCCCAAGGCTTGAGTTGGGTGGGCGCCCCCTCACTTTCATCCACCTCCGCAATCAACCAATCTCCCTTCCCCCATCGGCCCGATGCGCCCAGAGCCGGGGCATATCCCCCCAGATAGAACGATGGATTCTCTCCCGCCTCGTGAAAGATCTGCGCCACCATGGTGGCGGTCGTGGTCTTTCCGTGCGATCCCAACACCGCCAGCAATTTTTTCCCTCGGGCCAGCTGTCCCAACACTTCCGCTCGACGCAGGCGCACCAATCCGCGTTTCTTCGCCTCCATCCACTCCACATTTTCGTCCGGGATGGCGGCCGACGCCACCACCACATCCACTGGCCCGATTCCTCCGGCGGCCTGCCCCAAAGAAAATCCCACCCCTCTCTGAATAATTCGTGCCGGGGCCGGCTTCAAATCGGATCCTGTCACCTCATGACCAAGATCTAAGAGAATTTCGGCTAAAGGGGTCATGCCCGATCCCGCCACCCCGATCAGGTGAACCCGCAGCTTTCCCTGATTCCATCGCGCGGCATCAAAGCTCATGGGAAATTACCTCCGCGATCGTTTCAGCCGCGTTCGGCCGATCTTGTGCCTGGGCCCACATCTTCATTCGATCACAACGAACTCGATCCCCGAGCATTCGGGCGATCCGTTGCCCCAATTCCGTCCCATCCAAATACTTCTCCGCGATCACCTCCGCCGCCCCTTCCTGCGCATACGCCCGGGCATTCGCCATTTGGTGATCCCCTGCCGCCGCGGGAAAAGGCACCAAAATGGCGGGAACCCGACACGCCGCCAACTCCGCCAAAGTTCCGGCACCCGCCCTCGCCACCACCACCTCGGCCGCGGCATACACCGCCTCCATCTCATCGCAAAATCCCATCACCACCGCATGAAAACCGGAACCCTCATAGCCTTGGCGAACTTTTTCGGCGTGGGCCTCCCCGGCCAAATGAAGAATCTGCATCCGCGACGACTCACTTTTGAGTGCGCCCAATCCCCGCAACATCGCTTCGTTCAATCCCCGGGCGCCTTGGCTCCCACCCAAAACCGCGATCAAGTGCCGCTGCGGATGCAGCCCCAGCTTTCGTAAAGCCTCCTCTTTGCCTAATCCGCCCAATCGACTCCGAACGGGCGTGCCACTGACCGTCACTTTCACACCGCCCATCGCCGCCTCGCACTGGGGAAAGCCGACAAATACCTGACGAGCTCCCTTCGCGAATAGCTGGGTCGCCCGACCCGGAATCGCATTCGACTCGTGCAAGAAGTAGGGAACTTTTTTCCACCTGGCCGCCACACTCGCCGCACCCGAAACAAATCCCCCCATGCCCAGAAGAGCTCCCACTTTCCTCTTCGCCATCTCATCTCCCGCTTTTCGCACGGCCGAGAGAAAGTGTACCGCAAATTGCCCTGCCCCCAACCATCCGCTCCAACCCACCGCCGGGATCTCCACCCCGTTTCTCTCCTCGCCTGCCCCCGCTAATGCCCGTCGATCCACCGCTTTGGGAGAAATCAGAAAGCTCACCTCATGCCCGCGTTTTCGGACCGCATCCGCCACCGCCAGCCCCGGAAAGAGATGTCCTCCCGTCCCCCCACAAGCAATGGCCAACTGTCCCATACCGATCACTGGCCCCCACCCACCAAACGACGGTGACGTGCCTCCACGGGATACTTCGCCTCACGATGCAAGGACAGGAGAATTCCGACTGCTCCCAAACATAAAACTAAGTTCGATCCCCCGTAGCTGATAAAGGGAAGTCCCACTCCTTTGGGAGGGAGTAAGCCGGTCACCACCGCCAAATTCGCGATCGCCTGCATTCCTACTAAAGCGGTTGCCCCCATGCCCAACGCCATCGCGGGAAGATCCGCCGCATGCCCTGCAATCGATCCCCCGCAGAGGGTCATCACGAGAAAGAGTAAGACCACGGTCAGCGTGGCAAATAGGCCCAACTCCTCTCCCACAATCGGAAAAATAAAATCGGTGTGAGCCTCCGGCAGATAAAACATCTTCTGGATGCTTTGCCCTAGCCCCACTCCCCGTGTTCCGCCCGAACCCAACGCAATCAAAGCCTGCGTCACCTGATATCCGCCCCCCTGTTTGTGCGCCTCCGGATTCATAAAGGCCACCAAACGGTCCATTCGTTCCGGCATGCTCAGGGCGACCAAACCCACTCCCACCAAACCCAACACCCCCACCCCGACCAGGGGAAGAATGGGCGCCCCACCGACAAAGAGCACCACCGCCGCCGCCACCATGACAAAGGCGGCCGAGCCCAGATCAGGTTGCTTTACCAGCAAAAGGACCGGCACGATGAGAATCAGAAAAGGTAGGAAGAGACCTTCCCAACTATTTTTCATCTTCGGCCCTTTCCACTTTACCCAAGCCGCCGCCATCACCACCGTAGCCAGCTTCAACATTTCCCCCGGCTGAATCGCAAACGGCCCAATCGGGATCCATCGGGCCGACCCTTTCACCGATTTGCCCAATCCGGGAATCAGGCAAATCGCCACCAAAACGGTGGCGATACCAAAGATCCATGATGCATAGCGCAGCATCGTCTTCGCATCGCAACGACTCAACCCCACGCATATCCCTGTTCCCACCACCAGCCAGAGCCCTTGCCTTTGGAGGAAGAAAAGGGTTTGGCCCCGGTTATCGGGGGAAAAAGCGCCTACGCTCGCCAGCATGGTCAGGCCTAACCCAACCAAGATGGCCACACAGGCGACCAGGATATGCGCGGAGTTTCGTCCCATGGCGTCTAATTCGTGGATGCTTTCGGAAGCATCGCCATGTCGGTCGGACCCGAGGGTGCTTGGGTCGAAGCCGGACTCTCGGCCTTCGCCGAGGCCTCTCCGGGCACTTGCAACTTCATCCCGATCTTTAATTTCTTCGGATCCTGGATGGAGTTTAACTTCGCCAAGGTGTCCGCCTTGGTGCCGAACTTTTTCGCGATTTTGGCCAAGGTATCTCCCGCCGCCACCGTATAAGTTCCGGCGGGGCTCGAATCCTGTTTGGCGGCCGCTGCTGCCACCGCTTTGGCCGGTGTGCTTGCCGCGACTGCGACTGTTCCTGCGCCAGCACTTTCGGGAATCCTTAACTTTTGGCCGAGTTTGATCATCGTGCCTTGAACTCCATTCGCTTTCGCTAAGGCCGCGGCCGTGACTCCGTTCGCCTTCGCGATTTTGGCCAAGGTATCGCCTTTCACCACCACGTGCATGCGCTCCACGTTCGCCGCCACCGTACTCGGTGCGGCGGCCGCGGGGGCAGCCACTTCTGTCGTGGTCACCTCAGGGGTTTGCCACACCTTGTCGTCTGGACTCGGCATGCTGCTCGTCACCTCGGCCACGGGGCGACTGGCCGCCTCGGGGGCTTGCGCCGTCTCGGGCATCGGCGCTGGGACGCTTTCGGGCACCGCCGTAATTCCTGATTCAGGATTTCCCCGAAGCAGGTGATACGCACTGATGCCCACAATCACCACGACGTGCAGCCCTAACACCACCAGAAAGATCGTGGAGAGCCGATTCAGGCCTCCACTCTTTGCCGGGCGTTCCGCTGCCTCACCGCTGGTGGCGGGGGTTTGGTTTCGTTGCGCTGAGTATTCCAGCAGTTCATCACTCATTTTCTTTCTTCCTCCTCCGGCAGGGCGATGACGCTCTGCCTGTATTTCTCCCCTCTATCCTCGAAATTCTGAAACATGTCGTAACTCGAACATCCTGGGCTCAATAAAACTGTCTCCCCTCTCACCGCCATCTCCGCCGCTCGCTTCACCGCCTCCTCCAAGCTCGGGACTCGACGGCAAGGCACCGCCCCAACCCACGCTTTCTCAATTCGCTCCGCCATCTCCCCTACCAGAAACGCTCCCCGAACTTTCCCCGCCAAAGCCGACCGACTTTCCGAAAAATCAAAGCCCTTATCTTTTCCTCCTGCGATGAGAATCACGCTCCCCTCCACCCCAGCTACCGCCCGCTCCATCGCATCCAAATTGGTCGCCTTCGAATCATTCACCCAGGTCACTCCCGCACGCACCCGCACCACCTCGCATCGATGAGGCAATGCCCGATATTTCGTAAACGCTTCCCGCACCGCGGCTTGGGGTAAACCCTCCGCCTCCGCCACCGCCCAGGCCGCCAGTAGATTTTCCGCATTGTGGGGACCGCGCAGCTGCGTCTCATCCAGCCTCATCAAAATCTCACTCCCACGGCAAAGAGACCCATTCCGCAGGGTGTAATCCGCTTGTTCCGGGCCAGAGGTGAAAGTCACCTTCTTCCCTTTTCCTAAAATTCCAGCCAAACCTAGCTGAACCACCGCCGTGTCTCCCTCCCCCTGATTCTCAAAAATCCGCGCCTTGGCCGCGCGGTACTCGGCGAGCGAGGAGTATCGATCCAAATGATCAGGGGTGAAATTCAGATAAACCCCCACTTTCGGACGGAAGGTCTGTACCGACTCCAACTGAAAGGAGCTCACCTCCACCACCACCCGGTCCAAACCCCGAGTCAACGGAGCCACCTCCGTCAACGGCCGTCCCAAATTCCCACAAGCCATCACCTGCTTTCCCGCGGCGGCGAAAACGGCCGCGATCAGCTCAGTCGTCGTGCTCTTCCCATTCGTTCCGGTGATCGCCACGATCGGGCAAAGACAAGCCTGCGCCCCTAACTCCAACTCACCCATCAGGGGCACTCCTGCTTCCACCAAGCCCCGAACAAACTCTTTTCTCGGATCAATTCCAGGACTGATGATGCCATAGGCAAAATTTGTTCTCGGCAGCCGATCGGAACCCAAAAGCACGGTTGCTCCGCGATCCTCCCATCTCCGGGCGGTCTTCTGCAGGGTTGGGCTCGGGGTCTCGTCAAACATGGTTACCTTCGCTCCCTGTCCAAGCAGCCACTCCGCCGCGGCCTGTCCGCTGCGTCCCATTCCCAGCACCACAACTTCTTTGTCTTTCCATTTTTCCATGACTCCTTTCACCGCAACTTCAGGGATGCCAGTCCCGCTAAGGCAAAGACCACGCTCAGAATCCAAAATCGAGTCACCACGGCCGTTTCACTCCACCCTCGGAGCTCAAAGTGGTGATGAATCGGCGACATCGCGAAGATCCTTTTCCCCGTCAACCGGAACGAGGCCACCTGCAAAATGACCGACATGGCTTCCATCACGAAAACTCCGCCAATCACCGCCAACAAAAGCTCTTGGTTGATGCAAATCGCCACCACCCCCACGGCTCCGCCCAAGGCCAACGACCCGGTGTCTCCCATAAATACTTTCGCGGGATGACAGTTGAACCACAGAAATCCCAAAGCCGATCCAAACAAAGCCGCACAAAAGATGACCAACTCTTCTCCTCCAGGTAAACGCGGGAGGAACAGGTAAGAGGCTAACTTGGCGTGACTCGACAAGTAGGCAAACAGCCCCAGGACCAGTGCCACTGTTAAAATACAACCCGAGGCTAGACCATCTAATCCGTCGGTTAAGTTCACCGCGTTGGAACTCCCCACAATGATAAAAACGAAAAAGAGGATGGCCCCCCAAATCGGGAGTTGGATTTGTAAAAATTCCTCCCGAATAAAGGGAATCTGCAACCGCAAAGCCGCCTCCCGGGCCTGCGGAATCAGCATCAGCACGGTCGCGACGCCTCCCGCCACCAATCCTTGGACGAGAAGCTTTTGTCGCCCGCCCAACCCGCCCGATGTTTTTTTCCGCACCTTGGCGTAGTCATCACAAAATCCCAGCGTCCCCAAAGCCAAGGTGCTTCCCAGCGCCAGCCATAAGTAGGGATTCGTCGGCTTTCCCCACAGCACACACGCCAAGGTCAAAGAGAATAGAATCAAAACTCCACCCATCGTCGGGGTTCCCTGCTTGCTCTCGTGCAGATCGGCCAAACGGTGCACCTCCTCTTTACTCCGCAACGGTTGCCCCAACTTGAGCCGATGAAGCGCCCGAATCACTCTCGGTCCGATCCAAAGACAAAAACCAAAAGAGGTCAGAGCCGCCCCCACCGTTCGAAAGGTCACATACTGGAAAACATTCAATGGCCCCATCCAATCACTCAGGAGATGCAGGTAGTACAACATGGTTACTTTTTCCCCCGCAGCTGCTCCGCCACCACTTCCATCCCCTCGCGCCGGCTTCCCTTGACCAAGATCCGATCCCCCGCTTGGGCCGACTCGCGGTACGCTTGGAGCAACTCCTCTTTTTTGGGAAACCAGCGAATCCAATCTCCCGGACGAACTTTTTTTGCTCCTTCGACCAAATATTTTCCATCCTCCCCCACCACCAAACACAGTCCGATCTTTCGCCGTGCCACCGCTCCGCCCGACTCCTCATGCAGTAGTTCACCAAAAGAGCCCAGTTCCGCCATGGCCCCCAGCAGGGCCACGTTTCGCCCTTTCCCGGGTAGCTCCTCTAAAGTCTGTAGCCCCGCCAACAGGCTGTCCGGATTCGCATTATAACTATCATCCAACAACCAGCCCTCGCCGTGCTTCTCTAACTTCACCCGCCCAGCCGGCAAACGAACTTTTTCCAAAGCGGTCGCCGCCACTTGCGGCTCAACCCCTAGCTCCACCCCCGCCGCCCAAGCCTGCGCCGCATTCATCGCCATATGGGCCCCGGGAACGGGAATACGCACGGCCATTTTTCCGCGCGGTCCCTCGCAAACAAAACGGGTCGAACCCCCCTCACAACTTAAAGCTCCCAGCCGATAATCGGCTCCGGCCGAGCTCCCCACCCGCACCACCCGGGCCCGACACCCCTCTAACGTAATTTTTTCCATCGGGTCATCGGCATTACTGACCGCCAGTCCATCCGCGGGTAACGCCCGGTACAATGCCCCCTTCTCTTTCGCCGTGGCCTCCTTCGAACCCATTCCCTCGATATGGGCCCAACCTATATTCGTCACCACCCCCACCTCCGGCTCGGCCAATTCCGCCAACGCCCCAATTTCTCCAGGCGAATTCATGGCTAACTCCACCACCGCCCACCGATCCTCCGCCCCGATTCCCAATAAGGTTAACGGCACCCCAAAATGATTGTTCAAGTTTCCGGGCGTACGATGGGTCGGACCCGTCGTTTCCAGCACCGCCGCCAACATTTCCTTTGTACTGCTTTTTCCTGAACTCCCCGTCACCGAAGCCACCCGCACCGCCAGCAAACGGCGATACCCGTGGGCCAGTTTTTGCAGTGCCTTCTGGGTATCCGCGACCCGTAAGTAGGTAAACCCGGTCGGAATTTTGCCCGAACCCAACTTCTCCACCAGCGCCGCGATCGCGCCCTTTTCGGCCGCTTCCTTGACGTGCTCATGCCCATCTTGTTTCGCCCCGCGAATCGCCACAAACAGCTCCCCCGGCCGAATCGTCCGAGAATCAATCCCGACTCCACTCGCCACCCGCTCGCCGTTCCCACTCATGATCTCAGCCCCGGCCAACTCCGCCAAGGTCGAGAGGGAAAGCGATTTCATTTCCGACCCCTTTCCGCCAAAGCCCGCTCCACCTCGCGACGATCCGAGAAAGGAATCTTTTCGCCCGCCACCTCTTGAAATTCCTCATGACCCTTTCCCGCCACCAAAACCACGTCTCCGGCCGAAGCCGACCCCACCGCCATTCGAATCGCCTCCGCCCGATTTTCCACCATTTGCACGGCGGCTCCCTTCGCTAACCCCGCCGCCATCTCTTGCATAATTTTTTTCGGGTCTTCACTCCGCGGATTGTCTGAGGTCAGCACCACCCGATCGGCCCACTTCGCCGCCTCCGCCGCCATCCCCGGACGCTTGCCCGCATCCCGATCTCCACCCGCACCGAAAACCACCCAGAGAGACCCCTGCGTCAAAGGCTTCAACGTGCTCAACGAGGCGGCCACCGCATCGGCGGTGTGCGCGTAATCCACCAAAACTGAAATGTCCCCCGCATGCGCCACCTTCTCCATTCTTCCCGGCACCGCCGGCGCACGACCCAACCCCGCCGCCACCTTCTCCGCCGACCAACCCGACTGCATCGCCGCCGCCGCCGCCGCCAAAGCATTCGACACATTGAAACGCCCCAGCCAAGGCAAGGTGGCCGCCACCTCTCCCTCCGGCGTGCACAGGGTAAAAGAACTTCCGCCCATTCCCATCTTCAGATTTTTCGTAAACACATCGCCCCTCTCCACCCCGTACGTCATCACCCGCACCCCCGGACGACACCTCGCCACCATCCTCACCCCCGCGGGGTCCTCTTGCGGAATCACCGCAAAAGCCCCCTCGGCCAGACCTTCAAACAATTTCCCCTTGGCCGACTCGTACGCCTCCATCGTCCCGTGATAGTCCAAGTGATCTCTCCCTAGATTGGTCAAGATCGCGCCGGCAAAATTCACTCCCTCCGTCCTGCCCTGCTCCAACGCGTGCGAGCTCACCTCCATCGCCGCCGCTCGACACCCATTTTCCCGCATCTCCGCTAAAAGCGCCTGCAAATCCAAAGCCTCGGGCGTGGTCTGCCGAGCTGGTTGGCGCCCCTTGCCCACATCATTTCCCACCGTGCCCAAATAGCCGCACTGCAAACCACCCGCTTGAAATAAAGTCTGGAGCAACATCGCCGTGGAGGTCTTTCCGTTCGTTCCCGTCAAACCAATCACCCGAACCTCCTGCGACGGATGTCCATAAAAATTGGCCGCCATCCGACCCAACGCGCGACGGCCACTCTCCACTCGAATTCTGGGCACGATCGCTTCTGGGCTTTTTTGCTCGGCCACCACCGCCACCGCCCCACGCTGCACGGCATCGGTAACAAAAGCGTGCCCATCACTTTTTCGCCCCTTCCAAGTGCAGAAGAGTGACCCACGACCCACCTGTTTGGAATCGTAGGCCAAACCCGAAATTTCCGCCTCCCTTCCCCCTTGCCACTCTTTCACCACCACTCCCTTCATCACCTCCGCCAGCTTCATAGAGCCCCTCGTTTCGCCACGACCGAGGCTCCTCGGTTTAAGTGCAGCTGCTCGGCCACTTGGGTGGCAATATTCTTGAACGAAGGGCCCGCCACCTTGCCCCCGTAGTAAACTTTGCCCTTCGGCTCATCCACCAGAATGGAGATCAAAAATTCCGGTTTATCCGCCGGTAAAAAACCAATGAAGGAGGAGCGATACTTTCCCTCCGCATAATTTCCCTGAACGACCTTGCGCGCCGTCCCCGTTTTTCCAGCGACCTCGTACCCTGGGACCAGGGCGGCTTCCGCCGTTCCCCGATCACTCACCACCCCCCGCAACGCTTCGACCATTTTGGCCGCCGCCCCGGGCTGAACCGCCTGACAAACCACTTTGGGTAAAAATTGCAACACCACCCGATTGTCCCGATCCACCACCGCCTTGATGATTCTGGGTTCCATCCTCTTCCCGCCGTTGGCAATCGCCCCGTAAGCCATCGCCATCTGCAAATTGGTTGCCGCCACCTCATACCCCATGGGGATTCGAGTGATCGAAGTCTTGCTCCATCGTTTCGTCGGCCGCAACAATCCAGCCTCCTCCCCCGGCAGTGCCCCTTCCCCTTTTTGCGCTTTTTGTCCAAACCCAAAGAGCCGGGCGTACTCGTGCAACTTCTCCTCCCCCAACTGAATCGCTAACTTGGCCATCCCGATGTTGCTCGATTTCGCCACCACCTCCCGCAGCGTCAACACTCCATAAGGCTCGTGATCCTTCAATGAGGAACCGGCATAAAACATTTCACCGTTCTCACAAAAGAATGTGCTATCGAGATCAACGATCTTTTCATTCAGACCCGCGGCCACCGTCACGATTTTAAAAGTCGAGCCAGGTTCGTAGGTATCCGCAATCGGTCGATCCTTCACCGCCGCTGACTCATACGTCTTGCGCTGATTGGGATCAAAAGTCGGGCGACTCGCCATGGCCAAGATCTCCCCCGTCCCTGGACGAATCACCACAATCTGCAAACTTTCGGGTGCGTACGTTTCCAGTAAATGATCCGCCTCCCGCTCCACCACATGCTGGATCCCTTGATCCACCGTCAAAACCACATGATACCCATCTCGGGCCGGTCGATCACTTAAGCGAAAATAGGGAATCTCCCTTCGCACGGCGTCGTGAATGATTCGCCTCTCCCCCGCCACCCCACGCAAATATCGATCCATCGATTTTTCCACCCCCGCCTCCCCCACCTCCATCGCCAAAGGCTTCTGCATTCCCGCTGGGGTCACCTCTTGCAGATTGACGTACCCCAAAACCTGCGCTGTCTCCGAGCCATTCGGATAGTTTCGGACCAACTTTCGCTCCAAACAGATCGATTGAATCCGATTCGCCCGAAGCTTGGCCTCGGTCTCCGCACTGATCCCCTCCGCAATTTTCTGATACCGATTTTCCGGATCCGCCTGCCCCTTTAACCACTCGGCGGAAACTCCCAGAATCGAAGCCAGTTGAGGCAACTCCTGCGGACGCTGGGCCAAAATCTTTCCATCCAAACGAACTTCGATCCAAGGCATGCTTTGCGCCAACACCCGACCGCTCACATCCAAGATCGATCCCCGCTGGGCCGGCACCGGTTCCCCCCGCGTGTGGGCGCGGATCGCCTGTTCGCGATAGCTCTCCTGCTTGACCAGCTGAATCCAAATCAACTTGCAGGACACGACCGTAAAGCAGAAAGCAAAGCCCAGCGTCACCCCCATGATGCGCCGGCGCGGATTCAACGTGCCTCCTCCTTCGCTAAATCGGTTGCTTGCCAACCCTTCCGAGTCGGCGCCTCCACGATCTCCAGTTGACTCACGCTCACGAGACCTAAATTCATCTGCTGGGCTCGCTCCGTCAGATTCCGAGGCGAGCGCAACCGCTCCGCCAACAAACGAGCCGATTTTAAAACGTCCTCTTGCTTCGCCCGAGCCGTCTCCAGTTTCTTTAAATCCGCCGCGGCCCGAATATTAGCCACGTGCAGTAAGACAAAAGCCACCACCAGACAGGTCCCCAAACCTGCCCCCAAAAGAACGCGCACCAGCGGCGTTCCCCCGACCTGATTCGTCCGTCGAATTTGATTCCGGCTCATTTCGATCCCTCCGGCAAACGTTCCGCTCCCCGTAAACGCGCACTCCGCGCCCGCGGATTTTTCGCAATCTCATCCTCGCTCGGAACCTCCTCCTCCAGCGCCTTCACCCATCGCTCGGGATTCGGCTGACCGAAAGCCATACCCATCTCACGCTTCTCCTCCTCCGCATGAGCCCGAATCCAGTGCTTCACCACCCGATCCTCCGCCGAATGATAGGTCAAGACCGCCAGCCGCCCTCCGGTTCGTAAAACTTTCGGCACCGCGGCCAAGGCCTGCTGCAAAACTTCCCCCTCCCGATTCACCGCTCGCCGCAACGCCAGAAAAGTGCGCGTGGCCGGATGTTTGATCCCGGGATGGGCCGGGCGGGTCGCTCGGCACACCGCCGTCGCCAAATCCACCGTGGTCGCAAGGGGCCGGGCCCGCACAATCGCCCGGGCAATCTTTCCTGGATCCCGATCCTCCCCGCCGTCCCGCAAAAGATTCCTCAGCTCGGGCTCGGAAAGGTTGTTGACCAAATCGGCTGCCGTCGTGCCTTGGGTGGAATCCATGCGCATATCCAAGGGCCCGCTTTGCTGAAAACTAAATCCCCGTTCCGCCTGATCCACTTGGGGGGAGGAAATGCCCAAATCCAGCAGGATTCCATCGGCCGGACCCTCCTCTTTCATCACGCTCTCCATCTCGCTGAAATTCACCCGATGAAAGTGAAAACGGTCCGCACCCACCTCCGCCTCGAGCTGCTTGGCCACCATTTCCGCCGCCGGATCCACATCCAGCGCGACGACTCGGGCCCCCTTTTCCAGAAAGGCACGGGTATGGCCGCCCCGACCAAAGGTCGCGTCATACACCGTACGGCCAGGAGCGGGTTGGATCATGCTCAAGGTCGCTTCCAGAAGAACAGGGACGTGCTCCACGCCTTAGGGGGTGGGGCGCAACCGGAGGATTTCCCTGCGGACAGGGCGCCGGAGACCGATGATTTCGTAGGCGTTCCTTTTGGGAAGTTTGACCACTCCGTGGCCTTCGACTCTTCCGGAACCATCTCGGCGACAGGAAAAGCCGCACGCGAGTTTTCCCCTCATCATCTGCTTCCAGTCCATATGCTACCTCCTGGGACGCCCGGACCGATCCGCTGGAACGTGCCTCCCGGGCGCGTCCGGCGAAATCAGTTTCGGAGGTCGGTTGCTTTTCCTCCCCCGGAATTTCGGAGGAGTTTCCAGCACCTCGCCCACCAACGACCATCTCTCTGCCGGCGGTGGGTTTCAGTGTCTTGAAATAGGCGGGGATTCGGCGGGAGCATGACGCCATCCAATCGGGGCATCGCCACCGTGTAAGGAGTACCCAAAATCATAGACCCACCTCCTGCGCCACTTCCTCAAAGGTCGTCGTGGGCGGAGCGATTTTTTTCCAGCGCTTGGGCTCCCAAACTTGAAAATGATCCAATCGTCCAACCAACACCGCTTGCCGGGCCAACCCCGCGTGTTGGCGAAACTTTTCCCGAATCATGATTCGGCCCTGCTGATCCGGCTCGGTCGCCTGAATCACGCTCGCCAGTTTTTCCAAACTTTTCCTGCGCGCATCGGCCGAGGTCGCCCCCATGTTCGATAATTTTTCCATTTCCCGACCCAGAAAACTCGCGGGATACACTCGCAAACAGCCATCGGCCGAGGGCATGACCAGAAAACGCTTTTCGAAAGCCTCTCCTCTCCACTCCACCGGCACCGAGAGCCTTCCCTTGTCATCCAAGGAAAACTCAAACCGGTCGGTGTATGCCTCTTTCATTGTCATATGTATTTGTTCACCACGGATAAACAGATTTCACCTTGATTACCCATTTTTACCCACTTTCAGCCACAGCGTCAACGCTTATTTTCTGGCCGTAACCTATTTTTTTTAGACCCCACCCAAGGTCCGGTCTTGCCCTCAGGACCTCCTTTTCCCATCCTTTCCACCGCCATGGCGAACCCCTTAACCGTCCCCTCCGAAGAGCCTCGGGTCCTACCCGCTCAGATTCCAATCTGGCTTCAACCCAAGACCCTTATCCCCCTGGGTCTTGCCCTCGTCGCCGGAATCGCACTGCTTCTTTGGCAATACTCGAAAGCAGAAAAAACTCGCGCTGAATCCAATCTCCTCCTCGAAACCAAGCCCGGTGCGGAGACCTGGGCCCAACTGATCCGCGATTATCCCGGCCAGCCCGCCACCGCCCTCGCGCTCCTCGAATCCGCCGCCGATGCCTCCGCCAAAAAAGATTACCGTCAAGCCGCCAGCCTCTATGAGAAATTTACCCGTGATTTTCCCTCTCACCCCTTAGCCTCCGCCGCCCGCTTGGCCCAAGCCAACCAGCTCGCCGCCAGCGGAGATCGCCCCCTCGCCCAAAACCTTTACCTCCGTATCATGTCCTCCCAACCCTCCGATCCTTTTCGCACCGCTGCCGCGGTGGGCCTCGCCCGGATTCAAATCCAAGAAAATCGCCCCGAAGCCGCCCGCCAAGTCTTGAATGAAATCGTCTCCGCCAACACCGGCAGCTCCTTCCTCCCCGAAGCCCGCTCCCTCCTCGATAGCCTTCCGCCACCCCCCTCGCCGACGGCTCAACCCCCCGCTAAATAACGCTCGGCATCGATCGCGGCCATGCAACCCATGCCCGCCGCGGTGATCGCTTGCCGATACACTTTGTCCGCACAATCTCCCGCCCCAAACACCCCCTCCACCTTCGTCCGACTTCCCGGGCCCAACTGCAAGTAACCCGCTTCGTCCATCGGCAACTTGTCTCGAAAAATCTGCGTGTTCGGTACGTGCCCGACCGCGATAAAAACTCCCGCACAAGCGAGGAGCGAACTTTTCCCGGAAACCTGATCCCGAATTTTGATTCCCGTCACTTTCCCCTCCTTCATCCCCTCGACACTTTCCACCACCGAATTCCAAACCGGCTCGATCTTTCCATTTCCCAAAGCCCGCTCCGCCATGATCTTCGACGCGCGCAACTCCGCCCGCCGATGCACCAAGTACACCTTCGAGGCAAACCTCGTCAAAAAGGTCGCCTCCTCACACGCCGAATCTCCTCCCCCCACCACCACCACCGGTTGATCCCGGAACATCGGCAATGCCCCGTCACACGTTGCGCAGTAGGTCACCCCCTTCGTCTCCAACTCCTTTTCCCCGGGCACATCTAGATGCCGATGCCCCGCCCCGGTCGAAATGATCAATACCCGAGCCTCGATCGTCTTACCTCCCGCTCGGATTCGGTGAAGAGGCCGACCCAGGGTGACCTCATCCGCCACCACGCCAAACTCCACCTCCGCCCCAAACTTTTGCGCCTGCTCCATCATCTGCACCATCAGGGTCGTCCCATCCACTCCTTGGGGAAACCCAGGATAGTTTTCCACGACTGAAGTGGTCGTCAGCAATCCACCCATCTGCGCCCCCGTCAAAACCAGAGGCTTCAGATTCGCCCGCGCCAAATAAAGCGCCGCCGTCCACCCCGCACATCCACTTCCTAAAATCACCACATCACGCATCCTTCCTTGTTACCCTTTCCCCCACCCTCCGTCCAACCTGCTTCCCGATTTCTTCACAGCCCACTCGGTTTTTCTGCAAAAAAGTCTCCTTCTTCCACTCCCACCCGCTACCTCTACTCTATGTCATCCCCCGATAAATTAGACGAAATCTTCCGCATGCAGGACCTCCTCAACAAAAAGATCGGGGTCGATCTGGCCAACCTTTCCCCCGACGAAAAAACCAAGTGGGCGCTCAACTACTCCCGCGCCATGTCCCAGGAGCTCGCCGAGCTGATCGATAGTTTCCCTTGGAAATGGTGGGCCAAATACCAGAAGATCGACGAGCAGAACGCCCGCGTCGAAGTCGTCGATCTCTTCCACTTCCTCGTCTCCCTCGCCCAAACCATGGGCATGACCGCACAGGATATTTACGATGGCTACGTCAAAAAGAACGAAGTGAATCATAAGCGGCAAGATTCCGGCTACGCGGTCAAAGACCACGCCGACTCCAAACACATCTAACCACAAACCCTTCGTCGCTCCGCCGAACTGCGTTTCGCTGGAAATTTAAACTCGTCCACCGGTAGGGCTGACCGTCTCGGTCAGCCGATGCAAAACTCACGACTTAAAAATACCTTCTCACTTTCTAACCTTCCCACATTCCAACATTCTCACATCATGAATCCCTTTCCGTCCTTGGCGGCCTTGGCGCAAGCAATTGGCTACTTCCACAACGTCGATATTTCATACCGACGATCCGACCAAGCGGGGTCGTTCGTCACCGCGGTCATTTTTTCCAATCGGCACTGGGCAATCATCACCCGATCCAGTGGATCCGCGTGCACTCTCGGCAGCTGATACACCTCCTCCGCATGCCTTCCCTCAATCGGAAGGATTCGAAACCCGGCTTCCTCCAAGTCCCGACTCAGCGTCTCCCCCAACCCATCCGGAGCCACCACCGCCCCCGTCGCGGCCTTGACCGAAATCTCCCACAACGCGGCCGCACTCACAAAAACCTGATTCCGCGAATCCTCGATCGCTCCCGCCGCTCGGGCGGAAATCTCCTTATCTTGACGCAAAAACCAGATCAAGGCCGCCGTATCAATCAGCAGTTTCATGAGGAAGCCGAAAAATCCTCCAGCGGGCGATGAAAACTCTCCCCCAAAGGAGCAAACTTCTCCCTCAACATCCCTCTTTTTCTTCGCAACTCTGGTCCCTGACAAGGCCGCAACTCCGCCATCCGCTGCCCATTGCGCGTGATGACAAAACTCTCCCCCTCCGAGGCTGCCCTCAAATATTCGGAAAATTTCGACTTCGCCTCATAAGCGGGGACCAATTTCATAAATCGATAGTATTCGACTGGTCTGACTAGTCAATCTAGAATTCAATAATTTCGCTAGAATTTGGGGTTTTAAACGACTATGATTTATCTCCATGAGCCAAGTGAAAACAAAGTCCCCTTCCAAGAAGACTTCCCAGGGTCGATCCAAGCTGTCGCCCCCCACCATGGGATGCGATCTCCTGGTCCAAGCTCTCGAACACGCCGGCGTCGACACCATCTTCGCCTACCCCGGCGGGGCCAGCATGATGCTTCACCAATCCCTCACCCGCTCCAAAAAGATTCGCACCATTCTCCCCCGTCACGAACAAGGTGGCGCCTTCATGGCCGAGGGCTATGCTCGTGCCACCGGCAAGGTCGGCGTCGTCATGGCCACCTCCGGCCCCGGAGCGACCAACCTGGTCACAGGAATCGCCGATGCCTTTATGGACTCCGTTCCCATGGTCGCCATCACGGGGCAGGTTCCCACCACTGCCATCGGCCGGGGCGCTTTCCAAGAGACCGATGTCTTCGGCGTTACCCTCCCCATCGTCAAACACAGCTACCTCGTCATGCATCCGGGTGATATCCCCCGCATCGTGGCCGAGGCCTTTCATATCGCCACCACCGGTCGCCCAGGCCCTGTGGTCATCGATATCCCCAAGGACGTGCAAAAAGCCACCGCCCAAGTCACTTGGCCCGCCGTCATGGATATTCCCGGCTTTCATCCACCCGCCGCCGCCGATGAAGTCGCCCTGCACGAAATTCTTGGCCTGATCGAAAAAGCTGAGCGACCCATGCTTTACGTCGGGGGTGGAATCATCACCTCGGGCGCCGAGGCAGATCTCCTCAAATTCGCCCGCTCCACCGGAATCCCTGTCACCACCACCCTGATGGGGATCGGCTGCTTTCCCGAAACCGACTCCCAATCCCTCAAGTGGCTCGGGATGCATGGCACCGTCTACGCCAACTACGCCGTCGACGAGTGCGATCTCCTGCTTGCCTTCGGCGTTCGCTTCGATGACCGCGTTACGGGAAAAGTTTCCGAGTTCGCCAAAAGAGCCACCATCGTTCACATCGATATCGATGCCTCCGAACTCAACAAGAACAAGATCGTCGCTCTGCCCGTCTTGGCCGATGTCCGCCTCGCCCTCAAAGGCCTGAACCAGCTTCTCTCCCGCCGTTCCCACACCCACCTTCCCAAACGATGGGCCAAGTGGCGCGAAAAGATTGAGGGTTGGCGAAAAAAATATCCCTTCTCTTACACCCCCGTCCCGGGACGCATCATGCCCCAACAGGTCATCGAAGAACTTTGCCGCCTGACCAAAGGCGAGGCCATCATCACCACCGGCGTCGGCCAGCACCAGATGTGGGCCGGACAGTTCTACGATTTCCATCATCCCCGCAGCTTCTTGACCTCCGCCGGTCTTGGCGCCATGGGCTACGGCTATCCGGCGGCCGTCGGCGCCAAGGTCGCCTGCCCTCACCGCGAAGTCATCGATATCGACGGGGACGGCTCCTTCCTCATGAACGTGCAGGAACTAGCCACCGCCATCGCCGAAAACATCCCCGCCAAGGCCATCATTATCAATAACCAGTACCTTGGGATGGTTGTTCAGTGGGAAGATCGCTTCTTCGCCAGCAACCGTGGCCACACCTTCCTCGGCGATCCCAACTCTCCGAAAACAATCTTCCCCGACTACCTTCCGATCTGCCAAGGCTTCGGGGTTCCGGCGGAACGCATTACCCAACCCGAAGAGATCCGCCCCGCGCTTCAACGCCTGCTCGCCTCGAAAACCGCCTACGTCCTCGACGTCATGGTTCCTTACACCGAACACGTTCTTCCCATGATTCCCGCCGGCGGCACCGTCAAAGATATCATCCTCGAACCAATGCAACTGGGCGACGCCCCCCTCCAGTCCGAAGTTCCCGGATAGCCCAAGCCTCCCAACGCCTGCGCAACCAGTCGCCACTTTGAGCCAAGTTTCTTTTCCCCGGTCACTCGATACCGCGAGGTCAGCTGGACTCCCCTTCTTACTCATTGGCGGACATGCGGTCTTCGCCCACGGGCATAGCCGGACGACCCTCGACGTCGATCTAATCGTGCCAGATATTTCTCTGCCATCTTGGAAAGTTTGGGCCAAAGAAAATCACTATGTCCAGACCCACGAGACCGACGCTTTTTTGCAATTCAAAATGTCACCCAACCTGGGCGGGTGCCCCTTGGACCTGATGAAGACCGACCCCGCCACTTTCGCCAAGCTCAAGCTCGGGGCAAAAAATTTCGCTTTCTCGGGAGTGACGCTACCCGTCGTCGGACTGATTCACCTTCTGGCACTCAAGCTCCACGCGTTGAAAACGCCCACGCGCCAGCCATTCCATGCCCAAGATTGGGCCGATCTTTTGGCCCTGGTGCGAAAAAATCGGCTCGACCCTCTTTCCCCCGACTTTCAAGATCTTCTCCAAGCTCATGCCACCCCCGAACTCCGTCGATCCATCCAACAAGAATTCTCCTGCCCCCCTGCAACTTCCTGATGTTGCCTTAGGACAAGAGCCCTTGGAACACGCTTGCCCCACCAGCGAGGTGTGGTGGGCTCACTGTGAGATGCTTTTCCGGTCCCAACCAGCTGGGAAAATTCGAATCTCCTCTCCCTCCCCCGAAAGATTTTCTCTGAAATAAAGTCTCCGC
>Ga0247831_1002708_pt1 | contig 27868 bp, 25 predicted proteins | sample LaCruzMarch2015__9_FD_192406 | JGI IMG/M metagenome (GOLD analysis project Ga0247831, IMG submission 192406) | Freshwater microbial communities from meromictic Lake La Cruz, Castile-La Mancha, Spain - LaCruzMarch2015_1m | ecosystem: Environmental > Aquatic > Freshwater > Lake | place: Spain...
GAGATGTCCCTCGCGTGACGGGACCGGGGAAAGTGCTTTGGGTTTGTCTAAATATCGCCAGTCTCTGCCCCGGTGTGGGTGGCGGGAATTATCCACCCGCAGGCAGGATATTTCGCCGACACTGGGGCGGGAGGACTTGGCACGGGGGTTGCTTTATATCCCTTACCGGTATCTTGCTCCTCTGCGCTCCGGCCCGCTACACGGCGGGTCTCGCGGGGTCGCAGGCGGCTGGTCCAAAAACCACAATTCATGAACATGATCAAAAGAACACGATGGGGATTCTTGTCGCTCACTCTGGCGGTGTCGCTTTTCGCGATACTTCCGCTGCAGGCGCAGGAATCCATAACCGCCGTCACCGAAGCCGTGGCGGTCACAAACGATGATGGCACTTTTACCGAAGCCGTGACCGTTGCGGTCGAAGAGGCTGCTCCGTCCGGAGAACCGTCGCTCGAGGACCGGGTCGCCGACATCGAGGCTTATTTTCACAACGTGGACCGTCCATCCGGTGACGCGTCGAAGATCAAAGTCCCTGGTCCCGGCCACAATGCCTGGCAGATGATGAGCACGGCTCTCGTGCTGTTCATGACGTTGCCCGGTTTGGCGCTGTTCTACGGTGGTCTGGTTCGCTCGAAGAATGTGCTCTCCATCCTTGCCATGTGTCTGGGCATCGCCGGCCTTGTCACCATTCTTTGGTGGGCTGTCGGCTACAGCCTAACCTTTTCCGGCGGCAACGCCTTCATCGGCGACACTGCGCAGCGGTTCTTCACCGGCATGGCTCCGGGCAATGTCGGAGCGGGCTACTACTGGATTTCCGACTACATGTGGGCCATGTTCCAGTTGTCCTTCGCGATCATCACTCCGGCGCTCATTTTCGGAGCGACCGCGGAGCGGATGAAGTTCTCGGCCGTTCTGCTCTTCACGGCCATCTGGATGTTCGTCGTCTATTTTCCTTTGGCCCACATGGTCTGGGCGGTCAACGGCTTTATGTGCGGCCCGCTCAACGCGGATGCCGGCATCAAGGCCATCGACTTCGCGGGCGGCACTGTCGTCCATATGTCCTCCGGTTGGAGCGCCGTTATTCTCTGCATGATTCTCGGACCACGTCTAGGCTTCGGCAAAGTTCCGATGCCGCCGCACTCGTTGGTTCTCGTCATGATCGGCACCGGCATGCTCTTTGTCGGTTGGTTCGGCTTCAACGCGGGCTCCGCGCTCGGTTCGGACGCCCTGGCATCGAACGCCTTCACCACCACCGTTCTCGCAGCCGCCACGGCCGGTTTTGTCTGGGGCATGCTCGAATGGGTTGTCCGCGGTAAACCCAGCGTGTTGGGTTTCTGTTCCGGCATCGTTGCCGGTTTGGTCACGATCACTCCGGGTGCCGGCTTCGTCACGCCGACCAGCGCTGTCATCATGGGTGTGCTCGGTGGCATCGTTCCGTTCTTCGCCGTTGTTTATTTGAAAAAGGCGCTCGGCTATGACGATGCGCTGGACACCTTCGGCATCCACGCCGTGGGCGGCACTATGGGGGCTATCCTCACCGGGGTGTTTGCTGACCCGGCGGTGAACGGGGTCCTCTCCTCAATGAACCTGATGGACGGTCTCGTCGTGAACCAGCTCAAGGCATGTGCGCTGACCATTGTTCTTTCGGTGGTTGCCACCGCGATCATCGCCTTCGCGGTTAAATTCACCATCGGCTTGCGTCCGACGCAGGATGAGGAGAGAGAAGGTCTCGACACCGTGGATCACGGTGAAGAAGGCTACATCTTTGATAAATAACCACCTCCAACCAGGAAGGAAATACCCATGAAAAAAATCGAAGCAATCATCAAGCCGTTCAAGCTTGAGGAAGTCAAAGATGCGCTGGCCGACCTCGGGATCGAGGGAATGACGGTCAGCGAAGTGAAGGGGTTTGGCCGTCAGAAGGGCCATACCGAAATCTACCGGGGTAGCGAATACACGGTGGATTTCCTTCCCAAGATCAAGATCGAGGTCGTGCTGGCCGAGGACGTGGTGGAGAAAGCCACCGCGGCCATCGTCAAAGCGGCCAAGACCGGCAAGATCGGCGACGGCAAGGTCTTCATTTCACCGGTGGAGGAAGCGATCCGCATCCGCACCGATGAGACGGGCGACAAAGCCGTCTGAAAAATTGCGCCCCGTGTGGGGCCTGATTGGGTTGACATAGCACGAGGCGGCGGGGACGCAGGTCCCCGCCGCTTTCGTCTTTATGTCGGGCCGGTCATGGTGCAGGGTACCGGGATGAAGAAAGCCTTACTCATGTTCCTCGGTGTGGCCTTGTGCGGTTGCGCCACCACCCGCGTCCCGCAACTCGAGCAACCGGGTTACATGAAGGTGTTGGCGGCGAAGGAGATCGCGCCGGTGACCTATGCGCGTATCGCACACGGCCGCGTCCTCGGGTATGACGACATCAGGAACCTTGCCACGAAGGGCATCCCGGGCAAGATGATCGTGCCGTATTTGAAGGCGACCAAGACGCCTTACGACTTTTCGAGCCAGCAGATCAACGGGTTGGTCGATGCGGGAGCGGATAGCACGCTGGTCAATTATCTGGGCAAAGCGAAGGGAATCTATCTCGAGGATGCCGGCAACATTCCGTCCTCCACCGCGGGTCTGCATCCTTATTGGTCCGATCCGGGTTATGCCGGGATGGCGCCGTTCGGCTTCGGCTACCCCGATGCCTGGGCCGGGGACTTCATCGGGCTCTACTGAGCACGACTGCGCGGGGTTATGGGGGATTGGACCTTCCAGTCCTACGGACCGCACGCGTGGTTGGTGCGGTTCGGGCGGGATTTGTCGGAGGAGACGATGCGCCGGGCGCTGGCCGTGTCGCGCGATTTGGAGGAGCATCGGCCGGAAGGATTGCGGGAATTCACCATGGGATACGGGTCGGTGCTGCTCGAGTTTGAGCGTGCGCGGAAAACAGCCGACCGAGGGGGTGCCCCTGCGGCGAGGGTGGAGGAGCTTGTCGAGCGCCTCAGAAGGTTGCCGGCGCATGTTCCCGGGGGGCGCTTGGTGGAAATTCCGGTGGTCTACGACGGGGAAGATCTCGGGGAAGTGGCGCAGCGGACGGGACTGGCGGTCGAGGAAGTGGTCAAGTGTCATAGCGGGCGGGACTACCGTGTGTGGATGCTGGGTTTTGCCCCCGGGTTTCCTTATCTCGGCGTGCTGGACGAAGTGCTCCGCCTCCCGCGACGGGAGGTGCCCCGGGCCCGCATTGCGGCCGGGAGTGTGGCGATCGCGGAGGCCCAGACCGGAATTTATCCAAGCGAGAGTGCGGGCGGATGGCACATCCTTGGACGGACGGAGCGGCGGACGTTCGACTTGGAGCGGGCAGAGCCGTTCTTGCTCCGTCCGGGTGATTTGGTGCGGTTCGTGCCGGTGGAGGTGGGAGATGTTTGAATTCCTCGAAGTGATTTCGCCGGGTTGCGGGGCTTCATTCCAGGATGCGGGCCGTCCGGGCTGGAAGCGCTTCGGTGTTCCGCCGGGTGGATGGATGGATCCGGTGGCGGCTGCTTTGGCCAATGAATTGATGGGAAATCCGGCGGGCGCGGTGGTGATTGAATTGGCGCTGCAAGGGGCGCGCTTTCGTGTTTTGTGCGACGGATGGCTGTCGTTCGCGGGTGCGTCAATGGGATGGTCGCCGGGGACGGTGCGCAAGGTGTCGCGCGGGGAAGAGTTGTCATTCGCGCGTCATGAAAGCGGGGTTTATGCGTATGGGGCGGCACCCGGTGGATGGGCGGCACCGGAATACCTGGGCAGCACGGCGGTCTCGGCGCGGAGTGGGTTGGGGCGCGGCTTGGCGGCAGGCGACGTGCTTTTTTCCCTCAAGGCCCCGAGCTCTGTCGCACCGGAGCTGGAGATGAAGCGCGGGCGACCTGTCCAGTATCCGCCCACGATCCAGGTGTGCGTTTGGCCGGGGCCGCAATGGGATGAATTTGGCGCGGCCGCGCGGTCCGCTTTTTTGTCTACGGAATGGCGCGTTTCCGCGCGGAGCGACCGGATGGGGGTGCGTTTGGACGGGGCTACCCTCAAGTTGCCGACGCGGACGATGCTGAGCGAACCGGTGCTCGTCGGGTCCGTGCAGATCACCGGTGCAGGACAACCGGTGGTGACGATGCGGGATGGACCGACGGTGGGTGGTTATCCGAAGATAGGCTGGCTTGAGGAAGAAGAATGCCACCGTGTGGCGCAGGTGCCGCCAGGCGGCACGGTCAGATTCGAGCTATTGAAGATATGAAAGTGCTGCTCAATTGCGATCTGGGAGAGGGAGAGTCCGCGGAAGTCACGACCGCGCTGCTCCAGTTGGTGGATTTGGCCAATGTCGCGTGTGGCGGTCACGCGGGTGACGAGGCGACCATGCGGCGTGTGGTGCGGGAAGCACTGCGGCTCGGGGTGCAGGCGGGTGCGCATCCCGGCTGGCCGGATCGGGAAAATTTCGGACGCGCCGCGGTGGAGGTCAGTGCGGGTGAGTTGACGCAACTGCTCGAGGAGCAGGTGCGTGCCCTGCAGCGCGTAGCAGCCGTTGAGGGCGGCCGGGTCGGTCATGTGAAGTTGCACGGGGCACTTTACCATCTCTGCGACGAACGTACGGATCTGGCCGAGGCGTGCGTTGATTGGATGGAACTGGAGTTGGAGGGTGTACCCCTGGTTGTCGGCGCGGGGGGATTGCTTCACGCGGTGGGCGAAGCGCGGGGCGTCCCGCTTCTACGGGAAATTTTTGCCGAGCGCGGCTATGCGGCAGAAGCTCGATTGCTGCCGCGGGGCGAAGCGGGAGCGTTGATTGATGATCCGTTGAGGGTGGCGGGCCGGATCAGGGATTGGCAAACGAGCGGGTATTTGGAGGTTGGCGGGGGGGAAAAATGGTTGGTCGAGGCCGAAACAGTGTGCGTGCATGCGGATTCACCGCAAAGTGTGGCCATGGCGCGTGTGGTCCGGGCGGCGATCGGTGCCGCCTGACCGGGCCGCTTTCACCGAGTATCCAACTTTTTCATTCTCCCCCGCACGTGGGCGATGATGGCAAGGTGGATAGTAAGCGCTACGCCCAGACCGAGTGCTTGCCACGGGGCTGAGCCATGCCCGGCGGCGTGGAGCCCCCAAATCCCGAAGATCCCGGCGGGCAAAAACAAGCATACGGCCGTGACCAACCCAGGGTTGTAGCGGCGGAGCGCCACGCCTTGGGCGACATGGATGATGCCATTGAGGAGCGTCAACCAAATCGCGATGAGTCCGAAACCCATATTGACCAAGTGGGCCAGCGCGATGGCCGCCAGATTGACGCCCCAGACGCCCGGGATATTGATCATGAAGACTGCTTTTGGCGTCAGGACATCCTGTCCGTGGCCCACGAGTTGGTTGACAAAAATCCGAAACCTATCTGCGTCGTGTTCCTCGTATTGGTGGATCATGTAGACGGGCAGCTGAATTGCCACGAGCCAGAGTGCCGTGCTCCAGTCACCGCCGATGGCCGCAAACAAGCCGAGGATAAGGATCCCGGCAAGGAACCCGCCGTACACCCAGTTGTCGATGAGTCTCTGCATCCTCAAAAAGGTGGGTTAAATTGCCACTGTAATCCAGTACCTTCCGGACATTGGAGATCCGGACCGCACCCGGTTTGCCCAACTGGCTTCAGGACCGGCCGCATGAGGACGGGGAAGCAAACTTTCCTTGAAGCGGTTCAACAAGAAAGGGATTCGACCGCATCGAGGATGGAGGGGTATCGGGGGGACCATCCGGTGCGGCGGAGCTTGGTGTTTCGGACACGCTTGCCGGATGAGATTTCGCGCCTATTGACCGGAGTCGGCGCGCCTGTGCGGATGGATGCGGCCAGATCGTCGCGGCGGGACGGGTGGTCGTCGACAGCATTGAAGATGCCGGGCTGGCGGAGGGATGCGACGTGGAGGAGGGCACGGGCGGCATCGTCGCGATGGATGAGATTGATGAAGGCATCGGGGGCACCGAAAGGAAGGGGTTGGCCGGCGAGGGCGGCCTCGATAAAGCGGGCCCGGCCCGGGCCGTAGATGCCGCCAAGACGGACGGCGGCGCCACCTGCCTGCAGGGCCAGTTGCTCGGCCTCGAGCAGGATGTCGCCGGTCGGCGTGCCGCCGGTCGGGGATGTTTCATCGACCTCGGTGGCGTCGTTTTGCGGATAGACCGACGTGCTGCTGGTGAAAACAGCAAAAGCGGGGTCGAGGAGTTCCAGAAGGTTGTGCAGGGTCTGGCAATAAACTCTGCGGTAGGCTTCCGGGTTGCGACCATCTTTACCGCTCAAGCAGTGGATGAGGAGGTCGGGGCTGGATTGGCCGGACAAGGCGGTGCGCAATTGTCCGGGATCTGCCGCATCCGCGGCGACGACGCGGTAGGGTTTGCCGGCCAGGCGCCGGGCGGATTCTTCAGAGGAAACAAGGGCGGTGACCTCGTTGCCTGCCTCGTAAAAGAAATCCGCGCATCTTTCGCCGGTGTAGCCACAGCCAGCGAGGAAGATGCGCGGAGTTGGAACGGATTGACTCAGGATGGGTTGAAGCGGTGCTTCATTTTGGCGCGTTTGGCGTTGGCCTTGGCTTTACGACGGGTTTTCTGAGTCGGCGTCTCAAAAGCGCGCAGGCGGCGCACTTCATCCATGATTCCCTCGGAGTCCAGTTTCGATTTCAACCGCTTGATCGCGCGGTCGATCGACTCTCCTTTGCGAACGATGACTTCGGGCATTAGTGATTCACATCCTTTCTAGGTGTCTTGGGGGGCATGGATGAAAGCGTAGGAGGGCATCCCAAGGGGCGTCAAATAATACTTTTATCCGTTGATGGACAGCACTTTAAGTGTGATTTGGGCCCCGAAAAGACCCCCGTTTCCGGGTTTGGCGGGGTCAGCGGACCCGGGCCAGGCACTCGGTCAGGTAGGGCAGGAGTTGTTTTTTGCGCGAAACCACGCCTTCGAGGAACCAAACGCGGTCCGATTGCTCCGGGTAAGTGATGGAGCGGAGGAAGTCGCCGTTTCCCTCGACGAGAAGATAAGAATTTTGCTCGTTGATGTCTGTCACCAGCAGAGCGGCAAAGAAAAGGCCTTCGGACCGGACCCGCTCGCGCAGCGCCGCCAGGAGATGTTCGCGTTGGGAGTCGAAGTTGGCAAAGGTCACTTCCTCGATTTGCGCCACACTGAAGCGAAGTCCCTTTTCCTCATACTGCTTGGCGTCGGCCCCGACAACTTTGTCCGGACTCATGGTCTGCAAGGGTGAGCCAACGGCGAAAATTTCCGCTGCGAGGTCTCCCGCACTGATACCCGCGGTCACACCCAGTTCCGCAAGAAACCGCCGGTCGGTCTCCGTGGCGGTCGGCGATGTGCCGTTCAGGGTGTCTGCCACGATGCCGGCGAGAAGGAGTCCGGCCACTGAGCGTTCGGGGACGATACCATGCCGCCGGTAGAGGTCCGCGACAATGGTACAAGTCGACCCGACGGGCTGGTTGAGGAAAAGGATGGGAGTCTCGGTCGGCCGGTTGCCGAGCCGGTGGTGATCGATGATTTCGACCACCGGCAGGTCATCCGCTCCGGGAACGGCCTGCGAAAGTTCGTTGTGGTCGACAAGGATGAGCTGCCGCGAGGGCCCCTTGAGAAAGTCGCTCTTGGAAAGGATGCCCTCCAGTCGTGCCTCGCTGTCGAGCACGGGAAAAATGAATTTGTTGGAGAGGGCCACGCTGCGGCGGGCCAATTCGAGCGGGGCGTCGCCGTCGAATTTTTCCGGAACCTCCTCGAGCGCGTGCCGGGCGATCATGGCGCCGCGGGCAAAAATCACGCTCGTGGCGGTGTCCCACGGGGAGACAATGACGGCCATGCCTGCGGCCTGTGCTTCAGCGGCGAAGGCGGGATCAACCTCGGCCCCGCCCGTGACGACGAGCGCGCTCACTCCTCCTTGGAGGGCGGTGCGGTGCACGTTCTCGCGATCGCCCACGAAAAGAACGGTGCGTGCGGGTGCGAGATTGCGGAGGCGGCTGGCGAAGGTGTCGGCGTCCATCGCGGCGACAACGAGGGCATATGTCTCCTCGTGGGAAGAAAGTGGTCCGGTGAGCGAGCGTCCTTCGAATGTCCCGGCGATATTGGCGAGGCTGGCCAGCACTTCCCGGGCGTGCCGGGCCGTCTGGCGCGAGGGCATGACCAGTCCGAGCAGCTTGTTTTCGCTGATCGTCCCGTGAAAGCGCAGGTCTTCATCCACCACGGGAAGGGCACGCAGGCGTTTGGATGACATCAGGCCGAGGGCCTCGGCGATGGGTTGGTCCGGACGGATCCCCACGTAATCCTTGATCATGGCGTCGCGCACCCTCGGGGTGACATCGGGGAGGAATTCAGGTTGGGGCACACCGAATTTTTCCAGAACGAAAGCGATACGTTCGTTGAGCGCGCCGGCGCGGGCCGGGCGGACACCCTTTTCGCCCAGCCGCTCCTTCAGTGCGGCGTAGGCCACGGCGGAACAAACGGAATCCATGTCCGGGTTGCGGTGGCCGATGACGATGGTTTCCATGGAAAGAGTCGGCCGCACTTTGGTGTGGCACGTTGAAATTCTAACAGAGAGCGGGCCGCGGTAAATGCCCGTTGCGCCTTCCCACCCTCAGTCGTCACTCGTTTATTTGTTGCGTCCACGCCTGACCCGTTTTCTGGGCGATGATAGTGAGATGTCGGAAATTACGGCAGGCGGGGCAACAGATCGCCGCAGATGGCTGGAGGAAGTCCGAATTTCCGGTCTGGTCAATCCTTGGTTACTTCGGCAGCTTTCGCCGAGGCATGACTTGGGAAATCGCCGCTGTTTTGGCTTTGGTTCTGTTCGCGCTTGTTCAGTTCGTGCGCGAGCGCTGGCCGTTGGATCTGACGGGTCTGGTTGTTTTTGCCGCCCTGCTGCTCCTTTCACAGCTTCCCGGTAACAACACCTTTCCGACCACGGAACGGCTTTTGATGGTCTTCGCCAATGCGGCGCCCCTGACCGTGGCGGCAATGTTCATTCTCACCTACGCGCTCGAAAGGACAGGTGCCATCACCCGCGCTATGGTTGCGCTCGAACGTGTCGGCAACCTCGGCACCCACGGTCTGCTCCTGATCATGATGCTGGCGGCGGGAACCGCATCGGCATTCATCAACAACACTCCGGTGGTGGTCGTCGGCCTTCCCGTGGCCATGCATCTCGCCAAACTCGCCGGTGCCCCTGCATCGACCTTTCTGATTCCGCTTTCCTACGCCGCCGTCTTTGGAGGTTGCTGCACCCTGGTCGGCACGAGCACAAACATCCTGGGCAGCGGGTTGCTGAACGACGCCGGCCAGCCGCCTCTGGGAATGTTTGAAATCGGTGCGGTCGGTCTGCCGCTGGCCATCATCGGAATTCTCTACACGGTATGGGCGGCGCCTAAACTTTTGCCGGTGCGCAAGACACTCAGTGCCGAACTCGGTTCCGAGGCCGGGACAGCAGAGTATGCCTTTGAGGTTACCATCAAGTCGGGGGCCCCGGTAGTCGGTAAAACACTGACTCAAGCCGGTCTCAGCTCGCGCAAAGACATGCGCGTTATCGAGCTGCTGCGTGGTAGCGAACCAGCGCAGCAGTTGGATGCGGTCAGGCTGGCGGCGGGAGACCGGCTGGTGATCGTGGGAACACCCGAAGCGGTGGTTGCCATCCTTCGCATGCAGGGAGTGGATCTGGAGACCCAAGGGGGCACGGCCGCGGATTATCTTGCGGCCCACGAGACGCACCTGGCCGAGGCGATTATTGGTCCTTTGTCCGAGATTGCCGGCCGCAGCTTGCGGGACGTCAGCTTCCGCCAACGTTTCGGACTGGTGGTGCTCGCGATCCACCGCCGCGGACTGAATCTAAGCCGCGGATTCGAATCCGTGCCGCTGCAGGCGGGCGACACGTTGCTGCTCATGGGTAGCGATGCCAGCGTGAACGATCTTCGTCGCAGCGGTGCTCTCTTGCTGCTCGACCGAACCCGTGTCGCGACATCAGCCCAGCAAGCAAGTGCGCCGGTTGTGTTTGGAACCTTGCTTGGAGTCATTATTTTGTCCGCTTTCGAGTTGGTGCCTATCGAGGTGGCGGCGCCGGTTGGTTGCGTGCTGCTCATGCTGACCGGGGCGATCCGTCCGAGGGACGCGTACGCCTCGGTGGACTGGCCGCTGATGTTCTTGATCTACACCACGCTGGCTCTTGGCCTCGCCATGGACAGCACCGGCGCAGCCAACTACATCGCACAGCATTTGGTCGGCGCGGCGGCCGGCTGGTTTGAGGAAGCGTGGCGGCCGCTGGCGATGCTGGCCGTCGTCTATCTGCTGACGGTTGTCATCACCGAGGTTCTCTCCAACAACGCCACGGTCGTGCTGATGATGCCGATTGCACTCGGTGTTGCCGCGCAAATGGGTTTCGACCCGCGTCCTTTTGCCATCGCCATCACCCTCGGTGCCAGCGCCGGCTTTGCCACCCCGATCGGTTATCAGACCAATACCTTTGTCTATTCCGCCGGCGGTTACCGTTTCGGTGATTTTCTGAGGATTGGGCTGCCGCTGAACTTCCTTTATTTCGCCGGGGCGATGCTGATTATACCGTGGGTATGGCCTTTCCACCGGTAGCCCGGCCGCTGCGCTGCGGCGAAGCTAGTGCGGACTCCTACTTATGAATTCTGCTCTCGTGGTCGACGCCGTGGTGGTGGCGATTTATTTCGCCGTGATTGTCGGCATCGGTCTGCGCGCCGGGCGGGGCAGCAACAGCCTCCAAGAATTCACCCTCGGGGGGCACAAGATTCCGTGGTGGGCCGTATTGGCCTCGATCATCGCGGCGGAGACCAGCGCCGCCACTTTTCTCGGGGCACCGGCCGAGGGCTTCAAAACGCGCAGCTTCGCCTACGCGCAGCTGGCCATCGGCACGGTCATCGCGCGTTTTTTCATCGCCTACATTTTTATCGCGCCCTACTACCGCAACAAGGTCCAGAGCATTTACGAATTCCTCGACCTGCGGTTCGGTCCGCGCACGCGCGACATGGCTAGCGCTATTTTTCTCGTAACCCGCGTGCTCGGCATCGGCGTGCGTCTTTATCTCGGAGGTGTGATTATCGTCGTTGTTTGGAGGTATCTTTATCCCGGCGCGCCGATCACCTTGGGTACTTATTTCTGGGGGATTCTCTTCACCACCGTGGTGACGACGATCTACACCGCGGTTGGCGGTATCAAGGCGGTGATTTGGACTGACCTGATCCAGGCATGTCTCATGATCGGCGCGATCTTTTTCTCGATGGGTGCAATCTTTCTCTCCATCCCCGGCGGATGGGAAACGGTCTCGGCCAGCTTCGCGGCGAATCCGGGGGCGGGCATGTTTCAGACCGGATGGGATGCCACGAAACCATTTGGCGAGGCACTCAAGCAAATGCTGGAGACTCCCTATACCATTTTCGCCGCGATCATCGGCTCGACGCTTTTCACCATGGCCACGCACGGCACGGACCAGGATATGGTGCAGCGCCTGCTTACCGCGGAAAATCCAGCCAAGGCCAGGCGCTCGCTCATCGTCAGCGGTTTCGCCGACATTCCGATCGTGCTTGGTTTTCTGGCCATTGGTTTGCTGCTCGCCGTGTATTACGAGACAACACCTGACCCCAATCTGCCCGCGCAGCATAATGAAGTCTTCGCTTACTACATCGTCAACGAAATGCCGGTGGTCGTCCGCGGCCTCATCGTGGCTGGCGTCTTCGCGACCATGATGGGCTCGACTTCGGCGGCGCTCAACGCGCTGGCCACGTCTTTCACCAAAGATTTCTACATTCCGTACCTTGGAGGGGCCGGGGCGTCCGATGCGAAGGCAGTTGCTGTGGTCCGCATCGCCACGGCGGTCTTCGGCGCGCTTATGGTCGGCGTGGCCACTGCGGCTGCCTATGCGGTGCTCCAGACCAACATCACGATCATCCCGCTCGCACTTGGTATTCTCGGCTACAGCTATGGCAGTCTGCTCGGCGTGTTCCTGCTCGGTATGCTCACCGAGACGCGCGGCGGTGACCGTTCCAACGTGATCGCCATGATTGCCGGTATTTTTTCCGTCCTGGTGTTTTGCCGGGTCAAAGTTCCTGCACTCGACCTCGCCGCCTTGCTGCGGGGGGACCTCGTGCCGCAGGAGTGGGCCTTCGGAGCCTTTTTGCCTGATTGGTGGCCGGCTATCGCCTGGCCGTATTATGTGCTCATCGGCACGATTTTTACCTTCGGGGTTGCGGTCTGTTTCCGCTCGGCCAAGGCGCCCTTGCCGGTCGTGGATTAAAGCCTTGGGCTAGACTCATGGCCTTCAACCTGATTGAAACCCTTGCGTTGACCGCCTTCGGGCTCGTGCTTGGGCGGGGATTGTTCCGAATCTTCCCCGTGCTTGGCCGGCTTTGCCTGCCGGAACCGGTCTTGGGCGGGCTGCTGCTCTGCGCCGTTTTTTCCCTCGCGCAGTATTTCGGCCGCACGCAGGTCACCTTTGACACGACCCTACAGGCGCCGCTGATGATCGCGTTTTTTCTTTCCATCGGCTGGATGGCTTCCTGGCGTGAATTGCGCCGCGGTGGTCCGGTGGTCATCACTTTCCTGCTTTTTTGCCTCGTCGCCTTGGTTGCGCAGAACGTGATCGGCATCCTGTTGGCCATGGCCATGGGTGAGTCCCCCTTGCTTGGGGTACTGGCTGGTTCGGTTTCCCTCGCCGGCGGGCCCGGCACGGCGCTCGCGTTTGCCCCTGCGTTTGAGGAGGCGGGATTGGAATCGGCCGCGGCGATCGGCACGGCTAGCGCGTTGGCAGGGATCGTCATTGGCGGCCTGATGGGCTCACCTCAGGCCGCCCGACTGATTGCGAAGTTCCGGCTCAAGCCCAGTGCGGAGGATCTTGCCACGGCCATGCCTGATAACGTACCAGTCTCGTTTGAGGAACAGGTGGTCCATCCGGATCTGGCCCCGGTCCACCTGACCAGTCACGTGCAGTTGTTCATCATTCTGATGGCGCTGGGTGCTTTGCTCGGCGAATGGATTCAAGGCCGGGGCATCACGCTGCCGGTTTACATTGGAGCCATGTTGGTCGCGGCGGCTGTGCGAAACCTGCGCGATATTGGCCGCGGCCCGCTGGGGCGGCTGCGTGTTTCCGATTCCGTGGTGGACGAACTCGGCACCATCGCGCTGGCCTATTTTTTGGTCATGGCCACCATGACGCTGAAGTTGGATCAACTGGCCGGCATGGCTTCGGTGCTGATCATTATTCTGGCCGTCCAAGCAGTCTGGATTTTCCTCGTGGCCTCGGTGGTGGTCTTCCGTTTTTTTGGCCGCGACTACGAGGCGGCGGTGATCGGGGCCGGGTTCACCGGCTTCATGATGGGCACGATGGCCAACGCCATGGCCAATCTCAATGCCATCACGCAGCGTTTTGGCCCCGCTCCGAAAGCTTACCTGGTTGTTCCCCTCGTCGGCGCCTGCGGGATCGATTTTGCCAACAGCGCCCTGATCACCTTCCTGCTCGCCGTCCTGCGTTGAGGCCGCACGGGGACAACCGTCACAGGATTCCGAGACCCTGGCGAAGGCAGCGAGGACATGGCGAGGCGTCAGGCAAGCAGGCCGGCGGCGGCGTTGAGGTGGAGTAGGTCGGTGGTAGGGAGCTGCATCGGTCACGATCAAATCATCGGCACGCCCGATGAGGGCAAGCTGGAAAACTTTGCGGGAGGTGAGCCGTAAGGCATTTACCCGGAGGCTCGGCTCTCCCGGGACACCCGGCGCTGACGTCCATCACTCAGTAAGGAGCGACCGAATCGCCTCCATCGTCTTGGGCCCGATCCCTTGCACGCGGTCAACGTCCTCGACGCTTTCGTAGGCTCGCCCGGGGGCGATATCAGACGCAACCTTTGGCCCAATCTCTGGCAATGCTTCAAGCTCGGTTTGCGTGGCGCCAACGAACTCCGTTGCAACGTGTTGCTCGCCAAACACTCTCTCAGTGTTCCCTAACGCCCCCAACCCGCTCCTCGATCTTGCGCGGGTGGATGAGCAGCACGAGCACAACCGAGATCACACAGGCACTGGCGAAGACGCCGAAGATGATGTTAAGCGGGATGGCGCGGTCGCGCATCGCGCCGAAGCCCCAGTCGGCGAAGCCGCCACAACTGATGCTGACAAAGTTCATCAGCCCATAGCCGGTGGCCCGCACTTCCGGACGGGCGATCTGGCAGAGGATCGGCATGTTGTTTATATCGAAGAATCCCCAGCCGATGCCGAAGAGGATAAGCGAGGCAATGGCCAGCCCGAATGACCCGAGGGCTGGGGAGTTGCCCACGCCGAACAACGCCGGAATGATCAAGGCCATGCCCAACGCGCTTACATAAATGCGCCCCCGGTCGGTCCGCCGCATCCAGCGGTCCGCCAGCCAGCCTCCTCCCAGCGCCGCAACAAGGGCGGCGGCTTGCCAGTAAAGCGTCGCCGAGACACCGGCCAGCCCCTGGCTGAGGTTGAAACTCTGCTGGAGGATCGCCGGCATCCAGTCACGCACCACCCAACCGGCCAAAGCGGGGAGGGTGAAGTAAAGCATGAGAAGGACAAAAGACGGGTTGCCGAGCAACTCGCGAAGCGAGGAAACCGCCGTCGGCCGCGCTTCCCCCTCCGCGCTGCCGCGTTTCACATCACGAAGGAGGAAAACCAGCGGCACCGCGTAAAAAATGCCGACCAGTCCGATTACGTCAAAGACCATTCGCCAGCCGATGGAAGGCGCGTCGGCCGCATAGCCCGCGAATCCGCCGAGGATCACGCCGCAGTAAATCCCCATTTGGTGGACGCCCGTGGCCCGCGACCGTGTGGGGCCACGATGGTAGTCGGAGATGAGGGCCAGCGCCGCGGGAATGTAAAACGCCTCGCTCAAGCCCATGGCCGTGCGCGTCCACAGCAACCCCTCGTAGGTCGTCACATGACCCGTCAGCCAGGTGATCAATGACCAGACAAAGAGGCTCCCGCAAATTGTCCACCGCCGGCTGAAACGGTCCGCCACATAGCCGCCGATCGGACTGAAAAACGCATAGACCCACTTGAACTGCCCGAGCATGAAGCCCCATTGCGACTCCAATTCCATTCCAGTCACATCGCTCATGACCGACATCTTCATTGCCGCGATCATCTGGCGGTCCAGGTAGTTAAGCAGCGCGACGGGAAACAGCAGCGCCACGACAATCCACGCGTAGCGGCCCGGGGAGAGATCGTCGGCCTTCAAAACAGGCTTTCATTCTCTGCAGGGATGGAGGCTTCGAATCCAGCCAAATCAGTGCCGGCCGGCTTCTCTTCCCAATATCCGCAAACGAAAAGACCGGACGCGCTAAAGCGCCCGGTCTCTCTGCTCGCTGGCGCTGCCGGCAGCTCCGCGCCTCACGCCTATGGAACGGGCGCGCTTAGAATGTCCGATATCGCGGCGATCAAAAAGGAGTCGGATATCGCGGTGGTCAACATTATCGGCAGCAATATTTTCAACATTATCGGCATTCTCGGTGTCTCCGCCATGATCACGCCTCTGAGTTCCATCGGGATCACCGGCTTGGACCTCGGGGTGATGGCGGTCTTTGCCTTGGCCCTCTGGGGTTTTGCCGTGACGGGACATCGCATCACGCGCACTGAAGGACTGCTCATGCTCCTCTTCGCCTACTCGGGCTATGTGTCTTGGCTGGTCGCTAGGACTTGGGAAGCTCATGATGCCTGCGGCGCGAAATGGCCGATGATTTCCGCACCTCCCCAGACAATCGCGCCGAAGAAAGCCAGCGTGAGGAGAAAAGCGACCCCCGCGGCAATTAGGCAGTAGCCGTCCCGTTCGGAGAAAGCGGCCGCGGTGAGAATGACGGTGAGAGCCGGTAGCATATTTGTGCCCGGGATGGGCAGGGGCAGGAGAAGCAACAACCCACACAGACAGACGATGGCGCCGGCGAGGAAACGCGTTTGGCCGAACTCGAAAACCCCGGTCATGCGCGGATGAAGCAGCTTTTCGAAAACTCCGAGCACCCGCGCGCCCCCGCGCATCACAGCTGGAAAGAAATTTCCGCTCAGCTTGGTGGCGAGGAGGCGCTTCGGCATCCATGGCCGCTGACTGAGGGCGAAGCGCAGTCCGAGCAGCGCAATGGCCACCCCGAACGGCGTCGAAAGTCCCGGCAACGGCACCGGTTGGCACATGGGCAGGGCGAGAACGAGGAGCAGCAGGGTGTAAACCCGGCCTTGGAGCTCGTCCATCAGACCGCCGAGCGTGAGTTTGTCGTGCTCCTCGCGATCGGCCAGCTGCCGCAGCTGGGCGGAAAGACGTTGCGGTATGTCTTCGGTTCCGTGGTTTGCCATGGCTTTTTCGGGTCAGCCGCGGATGACCACGGCGATGTCATCCGGAAGATTTTTTACCACCTGTTGCACAACGCTGCCATGAAGCAGGTGGGCTAATGCGGTGTGCCCAGAGGTCCCGAGATACAATTCATCGACCCCGAGCGTCGCCGCAACATCGGCAATCGCCGTGCCGGCTTTTTCCGCGACGGCGTAGACCGGGATCACTTTCACGCCGGCCTGCTCACCGATGGCTTGTGCCGTTTTCATGATGAGCGCGGCTTCGGGGTCGTCTTGCCAGCGTGCTTTGGCGCCGTCTTCGGAAGCGCTGAAAGCCACCGCTACTTCACGGACGTAGAGAACGTAGAGCGAAGCGTTGCGTATTTTGGCCGTCTCGATCGCGTATTTCATCACCGGTGTGACACCGCGGAGGCAGACAAGAATTTTTCCGCCTTCGGGCAAAGTCAGCTTCAGGTCTTCGGCCTGAAGTTTCTCGACCATCTCGGCCACTTTACGCGGCACTTGGACTGTGGTTATGCCTTTGTGCTTCTGGCTCCATGCGCGCAGGGCCAAACCGATGAGGAAAACACAGGTGACAAAGAACAGGGCGTCGGGCTTTGTTTGGGCCAGGGTGAGTTCCACGCCGCAAAGGAGGAGGAAGGTCGCGGTCATCATGACCCGTGCCGGCCAACCCATGGGCAGGGCGCGGTTGAAGGCGCACGAGCCGAGGTTGACGGCAATAGCCCCGACCACGCCGATAGCGTAAAGGCCGGCCAGCGCATCGAGACCCGGCGAAACGGCAAGGACGATTACAGGCAGCGCGATGGAAACCACCAGCGGGATGGTCGGAACGCCGTGCACATTCAACCGGTTGAAGCTACGCGGCATTTCGCCGTCGTCCGACATCATGAACATCAGGCCGATGAGCGCGGCCACCGCCGTGTTGACCGCGCTGAAGAGCAGCACGGCGAACGTGATGCCGACAAACCATCCGAAGGCCTGTCCGATCTGCGGCCCCAGGGCCAGCCCCGCGTAGTGCTCGGCGGCGAAACGCAGGACATCGTCCTTTCGTTCGATAATCTCTCCTTGGAGTGAATGGGGAAGGGAAAGCACCGCCCATGCGAGCAGCGCCGTACCCAGGCTGACCTCGAGGGCAACCGGCAGGATGGATTTGGTCGCAGTATTACCGACGCGGGGATGCTCTGGCGTGGCTCCCTTGTCGAGTTTCATGACGCCGGTGAGATTGGCGATAGCCTCCACGCCACTGAGGGCGAGGATCACCCCGACGAAAGCGACCCAATTTGCTTGGAATGTGCCGTGCGGCAATTCCAGTTCCCGGATGGTCAGGTGGGGAAAGGCCAGCACAACTATGCCGATCACGGAGGCGACTACGGGCAGTGCGAGGGCCGCCGCGATCGACCCGCTGTGATGAGGTCCGAAGTAATTCAGCAGGCCGAAAAACAAGATAACCACGATCGATGCGGGAAGGATCCATTCCGTGGGAAGACCCAAGTAGCTCAGCCCCGCCCAGGCACTCAGTGCTGCGGTGACGGTGAAATCCGCGATAAGCAGGAGGGCGCCGATCACGGCGAGCAGGCGCCCGTGCGGGCGTGCCGCGGAATACACGCCGCCGCCGCAGGGGAAGCAACGGCAAATAATGATGTAGTTGAGCCCGACGATGAGGCTCAGCACGCACACCGCAAGGATGATGGGCAGCGAGGAAAATCCCATCGCGGCAAAAGCCAGACCGATGACGTAGGCTTTGCTCGTTCCCCAGTCGCCATAGAGGAGTGCCGCAGCCCGTGGCCAACCGAGATTGCGTGGACGGTGAATTTCCATGGATTCAATCAGTCCAACACGACCTGCATGCCATCGCGGATCGCCTCGATAACTTCCTCCGGCTCGGAGGCCTGCTTAAGGCGGTCGGTCACGTATTCGCTGTCGACCAGTCCGACGATATCGGCGAGGAAGCGAGGCTGGATACGGGCCACGCTTTGCGGCGTGATGAGAAGAAAGATCATGTGGATGCGATCATTGCTCTCCGGAACGGGAATGCCCTCTTCGGATCGGGCGAAGATGAGGACGGGTGCTTCGATCGAATCGAGACGGCAATGCGGAATGGCCAGACCCTGACCCAAGTAAGTGGTCATGGCCGCCTCGCGCTGCAGCACTTGCGTGACAATTTTCCGTCCATCCGCCGGCAATTCATTGAGCGGAACGGCTGTCACGATTTTCTCGATGGCCTCGGCGAGGTTGGAGGCTTGGACGTCGAGCACGATGCGACCGGGCGTGATGGCATCGGCCAGCGAAATGGCTTTGCCGGTGCGGTCGGTGTCGGATTCATCGCTGATTTTGCCGACCAGTTCCTCCAAGACGTCTTCGAGCGTGATGATGCCGGTCCATGCACCGCCCGAGTCTGTGACGAAAGCCATGTGCTGGTTCCCGCGCTGGAGTTTCGAGAGTGCATCGTCGAGGGGCATGCCTTCCTGCAGCTCCACCGCCGGCCTCACGATCTCGCGCAGCTCCGAGGAGCGAAGTTCGGGCCAGCCTTGGCGCAGGGCGAGGTCTTTGAGCAGAACGACCCCTAAGGGCTTGCCGTGCTCGTTTTCCAGGAGAGGATAGCGCGAATAGCGCGACTCACTGATGGCAGCGAGGTTGTACGACCACGGCCAATCCAAGCGCAGGTATTTGACACCGCTGCAGCGCCGCATGGAATCGCGCACCGTGATTTCCGCCATATCGACCACGTTTTCGATGAGCAGTAGCCGGCGGAAGGGCATGAGCCCGAGTTTCTGGGGCCGTTCGAAATGCATCTTGAGTTCCTCCTCGCGGGGGCGCAGCAGTGAAACGATGATGCAGACGAGCAGAATGACGAGAATGAGGATGAGCGAGGCAGCAACCGGGATCTCGTAGAAGTCGCTGATCATCATCTTCACGCCGAGGATGAGGATGATCGACGCGAACCCGTAATGGAGCGCATGGAACATGCGCATGACGCCTGAAACGGCGAAATAGAGGGACCGCAGCCCCATCATGGCGAAGATGTTCGAGGTGAAGACGATGAAGGGATCGCGGGTGATGGCGAAAATGGCCGGGATGGAATCGACGGCGAAGACGATGTCTGTGGACTCGATGGCCAGTAGGGCGACGAAGAGCGGTGTCGCGGTCAAAGCGCCCCAGCGGCGCGTGAAGAATTTGCCCTCGTCGTATTCCTTGCTCACCGGAAACCAGCGACGGAACAGACGGATAACCCAGTTTTTCTCCGGATCGGTCTTCTTGTCCTTGTTCCACATCATGCTGATGCCGGTGAAGACAAGGAGCGCACCGAAGACATACATCATCCAATGGAACCGCTCGAGCAGGGCGAGGCCGCCGAGGATGAAGGTGGCCCGCAGGATGATCGCCCCGAGAATGCCCCAGAAAAGGACCTTGTGCTGGAAGAGGGGCGGAACGCGGAAGTAATTGAAGATGAGAACAAAGACAAAAATGTTGTCGATGCTCAGCGATTGCTCGACGAGGAATCCGGTGAAGAATTCCAACGCGGCCTGCGTGCCGCGCTCGTGGAACAAGAAAATGCCCGCGCCGAAGAGGAGCGCCAGACTGGTCCACGAGCCGTAGAGGATGAAGGCCTCGCGCGTGTCGAGCACGCGCGGCTTGCGCTGCACAACGCCGACATCCAAGGCCAGCATGGCAAGGATGAAGAGCGTGAATCCGCCCCAAAGCAGCAAAGTGGTATCTATGGTCATCGTGATGAGGTCAGGTCTCGGCCGGCCCGATACGGCGTATCAAGTCAGCACGAACAGCACGGCAAGCGCGTCGCCACCGAGCAGGCCAGAACCAAAATCCCTCCAGCGACCGCCGACACCCGGAGGGCGCGACAAACTGAATACTCTGACCTCATCAGCTTGAATTTATAGGGCCCGCCCCGCCCAAAGACAAGTTTCGCCCCGCCGGACTCCGGATGGCCGACCCTGCGTCCCGCGGGGTCAGGCTATGCTTTGGCTGTAAGGTGATTGCCGACGTTCTCCGGCAGCAGAGGATGACCGGAGGTAAAGAGAAACCATGGTCACGATGCTCGCCACCGGTTGCGGGGCGACCCGCCAAAAAGATTCGGGAGAATTGATTTGCGCCAGGGCTTTAGACGGCGGCTGGGGCGAGATCAATCCTGCGCCGACCGGACACGAGAAGGTGGTGTGTCAGGCTCGTCTTAGTGCTGTTTTTCCGTCGCCCGCCGGTGCAGCACGGAAGCGATGACCGAGATAACGAGGATGGCCGCAACCACGAGGAGGGACACCGTAGTGTCGATTTTCCACGTGCTATGGGCCAGCGACATCTTGATTCCGACGAAAACCAGAATCACTCCGAGACCGTATTTGAGGAAGTGGAAATAAGGCAGGATTCCCGATAGTGCGAAGTATAGCGCGCGCAGACCGAGGATGGCGAAGACGTTCGAGGTGTAGATAATGAAGGTGTCCTGCGTGATGGCGAAGATGGCCGGGATAGAATCGACGGCGAAGACCACGTCGGTGACCTCGATGCAGAGCAGAACGGCGAAGAGCGGCGTGACGGCACGCACGCCGTTATGGCGGACGAAGAATTTCTGGCCGTGGAATTCCTTGGTCACCGGCATAAAGCGCCGGAGTAATTTGAGCGCGATGTTTTTCTCGGGATCGATCGACTCGTGGTCGCCCATAGCCATTTTGATGCCGGTGAAAATGAGCAGCGCGGCGAAGACGTAGATGATCCAGCTGAAATTGCTGATCAAAGCCGCACCGGCGAAAATCATGGCTGCGCGCATGATAAGCGCACCGAAAATCCCCCAGAAGAGAACGCGGTGCTGGTATTGCGGCGGTATGCCGAAGTAAGTGAAGAGCACGGCGAAGACGAAGACGTTGTCGACCGAGAGCGACTTTTCGATCAGGTAACCGGTTAGGAATTCGGTGCCTTTCTGCGGTCCCATTTGGAAATAGATCCAGACGTTGAAGGCCAGGGCCATGGCAATCCACACTGCCGACCAGCCGAGCGCCTCCTTGATCGCGACCACGTGCGCCTTGCGGTGAAAAACGCCCAAGTCAAGGGCAAGTAAGGTGACAATGAAGGCGTTGAAGGCGACCCACCACATCAAAGGTATCTCATTCATTGTTTCGAAGTATGGCGGATGATTCTCGTGCCGTTTTGTTTGGTTTGCGGTTGCACGGCGATACCGGGTAAAGCCGATCACCTTAAGTGAGTCGCGGGGTCTCGGGCAAGTATATCACCGGGTCATCGAACCAACTTCTGTGGATGCGCGGATTGACTTCGGCCGCATCCGCGGATGGTTCCCGCATCACGTTATGACCAACGAGCACCTACTGACCGCCTTTATGCTGACCTTGCTGGCTGGCCTTGGGACTGCACTTTGTGCCATGGCTACACAAAGCGGCTCCGACATTTTTGAAACTGCTACAGGTAAACGCCAATGCTACACTTTTTGTAGCAGCGCCGTTCCCAGCGCCGGTGCCTCGGATTGCCTCAGACCGCAGTCTTGGGCAGATCCCCGAGGACCTCGCGCTTGATGCTCTTGCCGGTGCGCTTTGACCACCAGAGGACGATGGGTGCGGCGACGAAGATGGAGGAGTAAGTGCCGACGAGGATCCCGATGAGGATAACCAAGGCGAAGTCGCTTAAGACCGGGCCGCCGAGGAGGAAGAGAGCCGCGGTGGCGAGCAGCGTCGTGCCGCCGGTCAGGATGGTGCGGCCGAGGGTTTCGTTGATGCACGCATTCATGATCTGCGAGACGGTGCCGCGGCGTCCGGACATGAGTCCCTCGCGGACTCGGTCGAAGACCACGATGGTGTCGTTGATCGAGTAACCGGCGATGGTCAGCACGGCACCGACCATGACGAGGGAAACTTCGCGGCCAAGCAGTGAAAAGACGCCGACGGTGATAATGATGTCATGGAGCACCGCAACGAGCGCGCCGAGGGCAAAGGAGAACTCAAAGCGCAACGTCACGTAAATGAGGATGCCGACCAGGCCGAGGGCGAGTGCGAAGAGCGAGCGACCGGCCAGTTCCTTGCCGACGCGTGGGCCCACGGTGTCGGTCTGTTCGATGGTCAGTCCGGCATCGGGAAAATCCTGCTGAAGTTTGGCCACGACGGCATCCGCCGTGCCGAAACGGCTCTGCACGGTGATGAGTTCGCGGCCCTCTTCCGTCGAAGTTTGCAGGGTGGTTTCACCCAGGTTGGCGGTTTCGACGCTGCGGCGCAGGTCGTTGAGCGGGACGTTTTTGTCGGTGCCGAGCATGACAAGGTCGCCACCCGTGAAGTCGACCCCGAAGTTTTTCTCTCCGCGCCAGGCGAAGAATCCGACCGACCCGAGAATGAGGACAAGAGACAGGGCGAGTGCGATGTGACGCTTGCCGAGAAAGTCGATGCTATGGGACGGAATCCAGTTGAGCATGCGCAACTTTTTCAGGCCGAAATTGTCCAGCATGAACCCGAAGACCGTGCGGGTGAAAAGTAACGCCGAAAACATTGAGGCGATGATGCCGAGAGTCAGGGTGATGGCGAAACCCTTGACCGGGCCGGTGGCCTGCCAGAAAAGAATGGCCGAGGTGATCAGCGTGGTCACGTTGGCGTCGAAGATGGCGGAGAAGGCTTTGTTGTAGGCCGAATTGACCGCGGCTCCGAGCGACTTGCCCTCCGCCATTTCCTCGCGGAGGCGCTCGTAGATGAGGACGTTGGCATCGATGGCCATGCCGATGGTCAGGATGATGCCGGCGATGCCGGGCAGGGTGAGGACGAAATTGAACATGCTCATCGCCCCAAAGAGGAGGATGAGGTTGACCGCCAGGGCCAAGCAGGCGACGAGGCCGGCCAGCCGGTAATAAAAGAGAACGAAAAGGAGGGTGAGGGCCAGTCCGAGAATACCGGCGCCGACACCGCTGCGGATGGAGTCCGCTCCGAGCGAAGAGGAAACGCTGCGGGTCTCTTCGATCTCGACCGGCGTCTTGAGCGGGTTCTCGAGAACGCTGGCGAGGTTGCGGGCCTCTTCGTCCGAGAAGCGTCCGGTGATGACGGCCTCGCCGCCATAAATGGGTTGGCGGATGTTCGGGGCGCTCTGCACGTCGCCGTCGAGCATGATGGCGAGGCGCTGGCCGACGTTGTTGGCCGTGAGGTCACCGAAGATTGTGCCGCCCTCGCTGTCGAGGGTCATGGCCACGCCGTAACCTTGAACATCGTAAAACGGATTGGCTGCCGTGACGCGGTCACCGGTGAGGTCGGCGCGCTGTTTGACCAGCAAGCGCACAGTCTGTTCCTTGCCTTCGATCACTTCGGCATACTCCTTGACGACATATCCGGGCGGAAGGACCCCTTGTCCGGCGTCAACTTGTGCCAGGACGGAGTCGCTCTGCGGGTGAACGAGGGCGAACTCGAGTTTTGCCACGCGCTGGAGTTGCTCGCGGGTCCGGGAGAGTTGTTCCGTATCGAGTCCGGGAATCTGGACAAGAATGCGGTCGCGGCCCTGAGCGGCAATGACCGGTTCGCTCACCCCGAATTGGTCCACGCGTTTGCGGATGACCTCGATGGCCTGGTCGAGGGTCGTCGGGGTGATTTCCTCCCCGTCTTGGCCGACCAGACGGAGGAGGAACGAAGTGCCGCCCTGCAGGTCGAGACCGAGACGGATTTTCTTCTCCGGTGGTATGACCGCTTCGAGGCAGAAAGTGAGGAGCAGGACGGTGAGGACGAGCCCGATCATCCGCTTGCGGAGCGAGAGGTCGGTGAAGAAATACCAGATAAACAGGCCCAGAAGGAGCAGGCCGAAGGCGAAAGTGAGGGTCGGGCTCATGGTTTGGTGGTGGCGCGAGGTCGGACGCGCGGAGGGATCACTCTTCGGTGGACTTGGTCACCGAAACAACGGCCGCTTTGTCCATTTCGATTTTCACGTTATCGGCGACCTTGAGGAGGATGGTTGATTCTTTGACGTTGGCCACGATGCCGTGGATTCCCCCGCCGGTGATGACTTTGTCACCTGTTTTGATCGCGGTCACGAGCTTCTGGTGCTCCTTCTGTTTTTTCTGCTGCGGGCGGATGAGAAGGAAGTAGAAGAGGACCGCGATGATGATGAGCGGGAGGAACTGAAAAAGCACCGGTGGTTGCTCGGGGGCGCCGGGAGCGGCTTGGGCGAGAAAAGTCATGAATTCCATAGAGTCGCGCAGGGTAGGCGAGGCGCGGGGCGGATCCAAGGAATTTGCGGACCCCTTCTTTGGACTTTGCGGGGCGGGAGCGGGCCGGTAGTAAGAGCCCCCGGATGACGGAGCTTGAACTTCCTGGCTGGGAATTGGTGCGCCGCGGCAAAGTCCGCGAGGTCTACGCGCGGGAGGACCGCGTGCTTTTGGTGGCGAGCGACCGTCTCTCCGCCTTCGATTGCATCTTGCCCGACCCGATCCCGGGCAAGGGGGAGTTGCTGACCCAGCTCTCCGCTTTTTGGTTCCGGCGGCTGGACTTCATGCCGAATCACCTCCTTTCGGCGGACTTTGCCACCTTTCCAGCCGAGTTGCAGCCCTTTGCCGGCGACTTGGCCGGTCGCGCCATGCTCTGCCGCAAGACAGAGCCCCTGCCCGTCGAATGTGTCGTCCGCGGGTATCTGGCCGGTGCGGCTTGGGAGGAATACCGGGAACACGGAACGGTGGGTGGACATGACGTGCCGCGCGGACTGCGCGAGGCATCCAAACTTCCCCAACCCCTCTTCACCCCGACAACAAAGGCATCCGAGGGTCATGACGTAGCGATTACCTGGGAAAAATGCCGCCGCCTGCTCGGCGATGATCTCGCCCACGCGGTGCGCGAGGCCAGCTTCGAGGTCTACGACTACGGCCGGGTACAGGCCGCGCGGGCCGGCGTGATCATCGCCGACACCAAGTTCGAATTCGGGTTGTTCGGCGAAGAACTTTTGCTCATCGACGAATGCCTCACCCCCGACTCCTCGCGTTTCTGGCCGGCCGAGGCATGGAATCCGGGCCAGCATCCTCCGAGTTTCGACAAACAATTCGTGCGGGACTGGTTGTTGCAATCCGGTTGGGACCGTCAGCCGCCCGCTCCGCACTTGCCGCCGGAAATCATCGCGCAGACCGCAGCGAAATACCAGGAGGCCTACGAACGCCTCGCGCTCGGCCGCCACCCGGAGTGAACGCGGAGATCGACCAATTCATCCTGTATCTCGCCACCGAGCGGGGACTTTCCGACAACTACCAGCTGAGCACGCGGTCCTCGCTTGAACTTTTCGCCCATTGGTCGGGGGAGGCCGGTCGTGGCGGGGTTTGGTCGGCGGTGACCCCCGAGCAGATCGGCGAATTCCTCGGCTGGCGCAAAAGGGGCGGTGCCGCCGCGGCGACCATCCGCCTTCATGCCGTGGCCTTGCGCATTTTTTTCCGCTTCCTTGTGCAGCGCAGGATGCTCGAAGGTGATCCGACCGAATTCCTCGGCGTCCCGAAGGTCGAGCGCTACTTGCCCGAAACACTCTCCACACCGGAGGTAACCCGCCTGATCCAAGCGGCGGCCGGCGGGACTCCGCTCGAAAGGCGCGACCGCGCGATCGTCGAATTGCTCTACGCAAGTGGGTTGCGCGTTTCCGAACTCTGCCAAGCGCGTCTGGAAAACCTCGATCTGGAGCACGGCTTCATCCGCGTGGTCGGCAAAGGGAACAAGCAGCGGTTGGTGCCGGTCGGCTCGGGTGCGCGGCAGGCGCTGGAGCGCTACCTGTCCTCCGGCCGCCCGGAATTGGTCGGCCCGAAAACGGGCGGCGAAGTGTTTTTGTCCGTGCGGGGGAAAAAGTTGACCAACCAGCGCATCTGGCAACTGCTCGGGGAGTTGGCTGCCCGGGCCGGCTTGGAGAAAAATGTCCATCCGCACATGCTGCGGCACTCCTTCGCCACCCATTTGCTCCAAGGTGGCGCCGACTTGAGGATCATTCAGGAAATGCTCGGCCATGCCGACATTTCGACCACCCAAGTTTACACGCATGTCGACACGCGCGGCCTGCAATCGGCGCACCGCCAGTTCCATCCGCGCGCCAAAAAGTAAAGCGTGCCGCCCGCGCGAGATTGGGCAATCCTCCGATTATGTCCACCTACGCCACGCCCGTCTCCGATTTGGCCGCGCGGGAGCAGAGCTCCTTCCTTGTCCGGGTTTACGCGCACCTCATCCTCGCCGTCCTCCTTTTTGTCGGCTTGGAGGTTTGGTTTTTCCGCAGCGGGCTGGCCAACAACGTGCTGCAAATCTTTTCCGGCGTCTCCTGGCTCGTCGTGCTCGGCGGCTTCATGCTCCTCTCGTGGGTGGCCACGCTGATCGCCGTGCCTTCGGTCTCACGGCCGTTGCAATACCTCGGGTTTTTCCTCTACGTGCTCCTGCAGGCGCTCATCACCGTCCCGCTGCTGGCCGCGGCGGACAGCGCGGCGCCGGGGGTCATTGCCAGTGCGGCGCAAGCCACGATCGGAGGGTTCCTGCTCCTCACGGCGGTGGTGGTGACCACCGGGAGAAACTTCTCCTTTCTGCGCACTTTTCTCATCTGGGGCGGATTGTTTGGTTTGGCGGCCATTGTCTGTGCTGTCCTCTTCAAGTTCGATCTGGGGACATGGTTCAGTGTGGCCATGATCGTGCTGGCCGGCGGGTCCGTGCTTTACACGACATCGAATGTCATGCGGGGATTCCCGCCGAATGCCGACGTGGCGGCCTCGATCCAGCTCTTTGCCGGCATGGCCATGATGTTCTGGTATGTCCTGCGCCTCTTCATGGCGCGGCGCTGAGTTTGGTGCAGAAGGTGGATCGCGCCGTCCCGGCGCGATTAATCGTGTGGCTTATCGCGATAGGGACATCGCGATCCACCTCAGAGAGCGACGTACCATTGCCAATCGTCGGGACTGGCACAGAGATGTTTGACGACCGGATTGCGGCGGATGTAGTCGTATTTCAAATTGGCTTCGGCCTCGTTGCGCAGACGGTGGTCGAAGAAGTTGTCCTGCCAGGCAATTCCGTGCTCTTTGGTATGGTATCTTTTCCACTGGCCGATGACGCGTGACATCGATTCCTGCGCTGGGAAGGACAAGATGGCGTGCAGATGATCGGGCATGAGCAGGAAAATTGTCGCATGCCAGCGCTGCCGGTTTTGGTAAAAAGCGACCGAGTCTAGGAGATGTGTAGCAATCTTCGGGTCTGTCAACGGACGGAGGTATTCCTGGGACACGCGGACGCGGATATGAAATCGTGATCCGTCAGGAATCCAAGACGGCACCGCGTGGTGCAGCTTTTTTCCGAAAGGCGGGTGGATCGCGCCGTCCCGGCGCGATGTGTCTTGGGGCTTGATCGCGATAGAACCGAAGCGATCCGGAGTCCGCCGTGGCGACCAACCGACCGCGCAGATAGCCCTTAGGCAAACATCGCGATCCACCCCCGCTTCGCTCATCTCGTCATTTGTGCCGCATCCTCGTGCCGCTGGAGCAACTCGAAGTCGATCATGGTGTAAACGATCCTGCCGTGGCGCTGCAGAAGTGCGCCGTCGGAGCGCGGGCGCACGATGAGGTGAC
>Ga0247831_1002710_pt1 | contig 27848 bp, 30 predicted proteins | sample LaCruzMarch2015__9_FD_192406 | JGI IMG/M metagenome (GOLD analysis project Ga0247831, IMG submission 192406) | Freshwater microbial communities from meromictic Lake La Cruz, Castile-La Mancha, Spain - LaCruzMarch2015_1m | ecosystem: Environmental > Aquatic > Freshwater > Lake | place: Spain...
GTTATTGGTATGAGACCTTCATCTTTCTTTTTCATGAAGAAAGGAATTACTGATCCTCTTGAACCCATTACGTTTCCATAACGAACAACAGAAAAGCGCACATCATGCTTCCCTTTTATATTATTTGCAGCGACAAAAAGTTTATCAGAGCAAAGTTTTGTCGCGCCATAAAGATTAATTGGTGCTGCTGCTTTATCAGTAGATAATGCTACCACTGTTTTTACCCCACAATCGAGACAGGCATCAATAATGTTTTGTGCGCCCAAAACGTTAGTTTTAATAAATTCGAATGGATTATATTCTGCTGCAGGAACTTGTTTTAATGCTGCAGCATGAATAACTACATCAATACCTTCAAAAGCACGGCGCAAACGATCTACATCTCGAATATCACCTAAAAAATAGCGCATACATGGATAAGCTTTTTCAGAAAACTGTTGGCTCATTTCATACTGTTTCAATTCATCTCTGGAAAATATTACTAATCTCCTTATATCGGGATATTTATTAAGTAAGATTTCAGTTAGCTTTTTACCTAGAGAACCAGTTCCGCCAGTAATAAGAATACTTTTATTATTTAAAGACATTATAAACAGGTTTTTTTTTAATTTTTATTTTGTGTAAACGTAAATTTATCATCGAAGTAACCTGAAGTAAATATTTCATTTGATTCAGAATTCAATTCAATTACTATCGGAGGTAGTAAGTTGTCAATCACGTCATAAGCTGTTTCAGCGCTAGATGAGCCTAACCAATAATATGTTTCATAAACTCCAGGACGAAGATTTATTTTAGGGAATTCAACTTCAAAAGAAAATATATCACCTTTTTTTAATTCTGAACAATTAATGATAATTTTCCCCGTACTAGTTACAAAATCTCTGGTTTTCCCAGATTTAAATGCAATGCTTGCCATTAATTCTTTCACGGGTTCAATAATTTTAGCCCAAAGTTTAAATTTAACATAATCATATTGATGAAATTCATTTGTTTTTATGTTGGAAGAATTTAAATTTTCAACTCCGACATATCTTATTTCACCTGTTCCTCTTCTTATTGTAGTATCTTCTATGCTATAATTTTCATTTATGCTTATTTGCATATTTTGTTTAACATAAGCTTTAATAACCTGATCGGTTGGTCCATCTATTTTCATGCTTCCTTGGGTTAATAAAATTGCTCTCGTGCATAAATCACTTACTGCTCCCATGTTATGACTTACAAAAATTACTGTTCTACCCTGTTCGGAAACATCTTTCATTTTACCTAGACATTTGTTTTGAAATTCTTGGTCACCTACAGCGAGTACTTCATCAATAATTAAAATATCGGGTTCTAAGTGAGCAGCTACAGCAAAAGCCAATCTTACGTACATCCCAGAAGAATATCTTTTTACTGGAGTATCAATATAGCGTTGCACTCCAGCAAATTCAACAATAGCATCAAACTTTGATTTTATTTCGCTTTTATTCATTCCGAGAATTGCCCCATTCAAAAAAATATTGTCTCTTCCGCTCAAGTCAGGATGAAAACCAGTTCCAACTTCTAACAATGAAGCTATTTTACCTTTTATTTTGATGTTTCCTGTTGTAGGCGCGGTAGTTCTTGAAAGTATTTTCAACAAAGTTGATTTTCCAGCACCATTTTTCCCAATTAGGCCTAAGATTTCACCTTGTTTAACCTCAAAGTTGATGTCTTTTAAAGCCCAAACAAAATCGTTATTGCTTTTTGTTTCTCTATTGTTTATTGCTGCATTTATTAAATTTGGATTCTGTCTATTGGTTAGTTTATGCCAAACAGCACGAATATCTTCAGTGATTGTTTTTGCACCTACATCTCCAAGACGAAATACTTTTGAAATATCTTCTGCACGTAAAACTATTGACATATTTTTAAATCGAGGGCGAATTTAATAAAATGTAGGTAATACAGAATCATGCATTTCGAATTAAATATTTAAATAAAAAAAAATTAGAACACTTAAAATATATTTATATTCAAATACAAGCTTGATTGGTGGGGGCGAGCATTAAAATAGGATTATTAATTTGTTACACTGTATCCATAAAAGTCTTTTCTGTTTTATTAAAAAGAACCAGACCGATTACAAATAATATGCATGTAAAAATTAAACAGTAGAATAGTTGCCACCATGAAATATGGTCAGAACCAAGGAAAATAAATCGAAATGATTCTATTAAAGGAGTTAAAGGATTTATTTGAATTATCCATTTGTACTTTTCAGGAATTACAGAGGATGGGTAAATTACTGGAGTCGCATACATTAATAATGAAACAGCAAATGGAACCAAATTGCTTAAATCTCTGTATTTAGTAGTTAAAGAAGAGATAATTATTCCAATTGCTAATCCTGAGAATGCCATTAATAGAATAACTATTGGCAGTAACCATAAATATTGAAACTGAGGGAAAACATTATTTTCTCTAAAATAAAAATAAGCGGTAACAGCAATCAATAATCCTATTTGAATAGCAAACTTGATTAACGCAGATGCTATTGATGAAATAGGAACAATAAGTCTTGGAAAATATACCTTTCCAAAAATACTGGCATTCGTTCTAAAAGTTGTAGAAGTTCTATTAATACAATCTGCAAAGTAACCCCATGAAATTACTCCAGATAGGTAAAAAAGAATTGGATTTGTGCCGTCTGTAGATACCTTTGCTATGAGGCCGAAAATAATGAAGTAAGTTATTGTATTAAGTACAGGGGGGAGAATGAACCAAAAGAAACCTAATAATGTTTGTTTATAAACGGTTACGATATCTCTTCTTACTAAAAGCACTAACAAGTCTCTATATTCCCATAATTGCTTCAACTGAAAGTCAAACAAGTTTGATTTCGGTTTGATTTCCAATGTCCACTCTTCTGATTTTTCTAAATTCATTTCCTTGTATTTTCTAAAACATTTTGATAAATTATTTGATATTACAGCTTATTTCTAATCTCGTTATACGTCGATGCTATCCCAGAATGCAAATCAATAGCTGGTTTCCATCCAAGTGACTTCATTTTAGAAACATCCATCAATTTTCTTGGTGTACCATCTGGCTTGTCAGAATTGAAAAATAATTTACCTTCAAATCCTACTATTTCCTTAACCATTAAGGCTAATTCTCCAATGCTTAAATCTTCACCTGATCCTACATTTATAAAAATCTCTTCATTATAATTTAGCATTAAATGTAAACATGCGTTTGCTAAATCATCAACATGTAAAAATTCTCTTTTAGGCGCTCCTGTACCCCAAATTTCTACCTTATCAGCATTAGTTACTTTTGCTTGGTGCATTTTTTTAATTAATGCAGGCAAAACATGTGAGTTATTTAAATCATAATTATCATTTGGCCCATACAAATTTGTTGGCATTGCAGAAATAAAGTTTGCACCATATTGTCTTCTGTAGCTTTCACATAATTTTATGCCTGCAATTTTAGCAATTGCATAAGGTTCGTTTGTTTCTTCTAGTGGTCCTGTAAGCAGATATTCTTCTTTTAATGGTTGAGTTGCCAATTTAGGGTAAATACACGAAGATCCGAGAAACAGCAGTTTTTCAACTTTATTTTCCCAAGCAGCATGAATTACATTGTTTTGAATAGATAAATTATCAAAAAGGAAATCGGCTCTATATATGTTATTTGCCAATATTCCTCCAACTTTAGCAGCTGCAAGAAATACAAATTGAGGTTTTTCACTTTTGAAGAATGACTTTACTTCAGCTTGATTTCTTAGGTCTAGTTCTTTCGAAGATTTTCCAATTAGATTATTGAATCCATTTTTTTGGAGACATCTCCAAATTGCAGAACCAACCATTCCATTATGGCCAGCTATATAAATTTTACTTTCCTTAATCACCTAGTTAGAAATTTTATGAGCATTGAAAGCTTGAATATATTTCTGATTGCTAAATAATTGCAAGTCTGATGCAACCATTTCTTTTACAAGCTCATCAAAAGAATATTTCGGTTTCCAATTTAGTTTTTGTTGCGCTTTGGTGGCATCACCTATAAGTAACTCAACTTCAGTAGGCCTAAAGTATTCAGGATCAATAAGAATTACTTCTTTGCCAATTTCGAGTTGATAGGCTGGATTTTTACATTTTGTTATATAACCAATTTCATTTATGCCATTTCCTTTAAATTCAATTTCAATTCCTACTTCTTCGAACGACCGAATTAAAAATTCCCTAACAGTTCTTGTTTCTCCAGTTGCAATTACAAAGTCTTCAGGAATTTCTACCTGAAGCATTTTCCACATTGCTTCCACATAATCTTTAGCATGTCCCCAATCACGTTTTGCGTCAATGTTACCCATGTAAAGTTTATCTTGCATTCCTAAAGCTATTTGGGCAACTCCGCGAGTTATTTTACGCGTAACAAAAGTTTCGCCCCTGTTAGGGCTTTCATGATTAAACAAAATACCATTAACTGCGAAAATATTGTATGCCTCCCGATAATTTATTGTAATCCAATAGCCGTAAAGTTTAGCAACTGCATAAGGAGATCTTGGATAAAACGGTGTACTTTCAGATTGAGGCACTTGTTGAACTAAACCATATAACTCTGAAGTAGAAGCTTGATAAATCTTTGTTTTTTTAGTCAAATTCAATAATCTAACTGCTTCAAGAATTCGCAGAGTTCCTAATCCATCAACATTTGCAGTATATTCAGGTTCATCAAAACTAACTTTTACATGACTCATTGCACCTAAATTGTAAATTTCGTCAGGCTGCACTTCTTGAATAATTCTTATTAGATTGGAAGAATCAGTTAAATCGCCATAATGAAGAAAAAAACGACCGTTATCTATATGAGGGTCAGCGTATAGATGATCGATTCTGTCAGTATTAAACAGAGAACTTCTTCTTTTAATTCCATGAACTAAATAACCTTTAAGTAGAAGAAATTCTGCTAAGTATGCACCGTCCTGACCAGTAATTCCTGTTATGAGGGCTGTTTTCAATTTGTTAAAATTTTTATGCGAAAGTAGTCATTTCAATTGTTTAGTTTTTACTTTGCTGCTATGAATATTGTATTTGCCACTAACAATCTACACAAAATTAAAGAAATAGAAAATCAACTTGATAAACGAGTGACTTTAAAATCTTTAAGAGATATACATTTCTTACAGGAATTGCCTGAAACAAGTGAAACTATAATTGGAAATGCTATTCAAAAAGCAAAATTTCTTTTCGATGAAACTGGCTTAGATTGTTTTGCTGACGATTCAGGCCTTGAAATAGAGGCAATAAATAACAGACCAGGAGTTGAATCTGCACATTTTGCTGGGCCTCAAAGGAGCCATAGTGATAATATTGAAAAAGTTTTGGCTGAAATGCAAGGCTATGAAAATCGAAGGGCAAGATTTGTAACTGTTTTTGCTCTTTGTTTAAAGGGAGATATTCATATTTTTGAAGGCATCATTAATGGAAAAATAACAAAATCTATTTGTGGAAGTGACGGATTTGGGTACGATCCTATTTTTTGTCCAGATGGTTTTAAAATGACATTTGCAGAAATGTCATTTGATTTAAAAACGAATATAAGCCATAGAGCAATTGCTTTGAAAAAGTTAAATTCCTGGTTAGACGCTAACATTTTAAGATAGTTTCTGCAACATATAATATTAGTTTACATTTGCGGAAAATTAAAAAATGGAGGTATTAAAATATTTGTTTGATTTTGTTTTACACATTGATCAGCACTTACAGAGTTTTATAACAGATTACGGGACACTTACTTATGTTATTTTATTTACTATAGTATTTGTTGAAACAGGTTTGGTTATTATGCCGCTATTGCCTGGTGATTCATTGTTATTTGCGGCAGGTGCTTTAGCTGCAGCTAACCCGAATGGACTAAATATTTTAATTGTTATTCCTTTGTTAATTTTGGCGGCTTTGCTCGGCGATAATGTAAATTATTTTGTAGGAACAGTTTTTGGGAAACAAATACGTGCGAGAGAGCAAATTTTATTTTTAAAAAGGTCTCATTTAGAAAAGACAGAAGAGTATTATAAAAAATGGGGTGGAAGAACCGTTATTATTGCCCGATTTATTCCAATTGTGAGAACAGTAGCTCCTTTTGTTGCTGGAGCTGGGAGTATGAACTATAAAAATTATATTAAGTATTGTATTTTAGGGGCAATACTTTGGGTTGCAGGCGTATCAACAATAGGATACATTTTTGGAAATCTAGAAATAGTAAAAAATAATTTCGAAACCATAATCTTTGGAATTATCTTCATTTCTATACTTCCTCCAATAGTTGAGTTTATAAAGTTCAAATATCGAAAACAGAAAAAATAATCAGTTATTTTTCTGCAGTTTGTGTTGCTTCAATTTTGTTTTTAATCCAAGAAGAAGTAATAGAGCCAGGTCTTTCAATAGGCAATCCAATTGCTCTTGAAATTGTTAATTGAGCTAAAACTCCTAATGCTCTTGAAACACCAAAAAGTACAGTAAAGAAATCATATTCTTTTATTCCATAATGAATTAACAAAGCTCCTGAGTGAGCATCAACGTTAGGCCAAGGATTTTGAATCTTTTTGATGGAGCTTAAAATTTCAGGCACAACATCATATATGTTCCAAACAATTGAACAAATATCATCGTTAGGCATGTATTTTTTAGCAAACTCCATTTGTGCAGTAAATCTCGGATCTGTCTTTCTCAACACAGCATGGCCATAACCTGGTATTACTTTTCCCTCTGAAAGCGTTTTGTGAACGTATTGAATTATTTGTTCTCTGGATGGTGCTCCGCCGCCAAGTTCTTTTTGTAAATCTAGTATCCAACGAATTACTTCTTGGTTTGCAAGTCCATGAAGTGGGCCTGCAAGTCCATTTAAGCCTGCAGAAAAAGAAAAATAAGCATCACTTAACGCTGAACCTACTAAATGTGTTGCATGGGCAGAAACATTCCCACCCTCATGATCAGCATGAATAGTTAAATAAAGACGCATCAATTCATTCACTTCATGATTATCAAAACCCATCATATGAGCGAAATTTGCACTCCAATCGGCGCCCTTTAATGGCTCTATTTGATTATTATTATAGTAACATTTCCGATAAATGTAAGAAGCAACCCTTGGCAGACGCGCAATTAGATTCATTGCATCTTCAAACATTGGGTCCCAATAATCCTTTTTATTAAGACCTTGTTCATATCTGTGAGCAAAATCAGATTCAGTTCCAAGCGCTAACACAGCAGCGCTGAGCTGTGTCATTGGATGGGCATAAGCTGGTAAAGCATCAATTACTTTGAAAACATGCTCAGGAACAATACTTCTTTTTTCCCAATCAGTACTCAATAATTTAACATCATCTTCAGTAGGAAGAATTCCAGTTAACATCAAAAAAAATATTCCTTCAGGTAATGGTTCATTGCCATTTTCTGTTTTTGGAAGAAGATTTCTTAACTCTGGAATACTATATCCTCTGAATCTTATTCCCTCTTCAGGATCTAGTTTAGACGTTTCTGTTATCATTCCAACCATTCCTTTCATACCACCAAAAACTTGAGACAAAGTGATTTCTCCAAGTTTTAAATTGGCATTATCTGCAACCATTTTTTTGGTTTCTGCAGCATAAGTGGTCATTTTTTCAGAAAAAAGAGATTTAAGTGATAAACTCATTGATTGTAACGCTGAATTTTAAATTTGACGCAAGTATACAGATTTAATTGTTCTATTTTCCTATAAATTTTAACACTTTTTAACTTCATTTAATTCTATACTTTTGTTTATAAAGAACATGTGTTTTTTTTAGAAAATCAGTAATGATAAATGTTACTAAATCATATTTACCAGATTTAAAAGAGTATGTTTCTTATTTAGAAGGCATTTGGCAAAGAGGACAGCTAACTAGTAATGGCCCCTTAGTAATTGAATTAGAAGAAAGAATTAAAAACTATTTGGGTGTAAAACACTTTTATTTCTTAAATAATGGAACAACAGCATTATTAATAGCAATAAAAGCAGCTGGAATATCTGGAGAAGTTATTACAACACCTTTTTCATATGTAGCTACTACTAGCAGCCTAGTTTGGCAAGGTTGTAAACCGATTTTTGCAGATATTTATTCTTCTGATTATACAATTAATCCTGAAAAAATAAGAGAGAAAATTACTCCTGAAACTACAGCTATTATTGCAACCCATGTTTTTGGTTTTCCTTGTAGAGTTGAAGAGATTGATAAAATTGCTAAAGAATTTAATCTAAAAGTGATTTATGATGCAGCACATGCTTTTGGTGTTGGATATAAAAATAGGTCATTATTGACTTTTGGAGACATTTCGGTGCTTAGCTTTCATGCAACCAAACTTTTTCATACTGTTGAAGGTGGTGGAATTACTACGAACTGTGATGAGTTGGCGCGTAAGATTTCATACATGCGCAACTTTGGACACGACGGACAAGAGAATTTTCATGGAATAGGCATAAATGGTAAATCTTCTGAATTACACGCCGCAATGGGTTTGTGTGTTTTTCCTCATGTAAGCGATATAATAGAAAAAAGAAAAGTTTTATGTAGCCTGTACAATTTTCTATTAAAAGAATTCGATTCGATTATAAAACCATTTTTTGGAGATATTGATGTCATTTATAATTATTCATATTATCCAGTTTTATTTTATAAAGAAGAGGATTTAGTTGATACTAAAATTAGATTAGAAAGGGCTGGTGTTTATTGTCGCAGATATTTTTTTCCTTCTTTGAATACATTGAATTATGTTGAGAATAATATTGAAAATAGTATCTCTGAGTCTATTTCAAAAAGAATTCTTTGTTTGCCATTATATCATGATTTGAAGATTTCGGAAGTGGAACGAATTTGTTCACTTATATTAAATTAAAATGATTGAATTTGTTAGTTCGCAAGTATTGATTAAAAAGCTATCATTCGTTATACCTATTTACAGGAACAAAGGCTCTATTGAAGCTACCTGTAAAGAGATTGAAAAAGTTATTTCTCAATCTTCCTATGATTTAGAACATGAAATAATATTAGTTAATGATGGTTCTGATGATGGATCTTGGGAGGAAATTGTTGAAATTTCGCAGAGTAATGAAAGGATAATTGCGTTTTCGTTTACTAGAAATTTTGGTCAAGTAGCTGCAGTAATTGCCGGTTTAAAAAGGTGTTCTGGAGACGCGGCAATTATTTTGTCAGCTGATTTACAAGATCCTTTTGATATGATTCCAAAAATGATTGAATGTTGGTTAGATAATTTCAATATTGTAATTTGTCATAGGATTGACAGAGAAGATTCATTTATGAATAAAATGAGTTCAAGAATATTTTATTCACTAATTAGAATTACAAATAAAGAAATGCCTTCTGGAGGTTTTGATTATTTATTAATGGATAGAAAATCAATAGATATATTTAATTCTATTGATGAAAGAAATAGGTTTTTTCAGGGAGATATCTTATGGATGGGACTAAATATGAGATTTTTACCATATAAACGGCAGGCAAGAACCATAGGAAAATCTCAATGGGGATTTAAAAAGAAACTAAAGTATCTAATTGATGGAGCATTAAACACTTCATATTTTCCTATACGCTTTATGTCCCTATTAGGCTTAGTATTTTCGGTTTTAGGTTTCTTTTACGCCGCAATGGTTGCATATGCTAGAATTATAGACAATGTTCCATTTAAAGGATATGCACCAATTGTTATTTTAATTTTAATAATTGGGGGAATTGTAATGTTAATGTTAGGAATTATTGGCGAGTATTTATGGAGAATTTACGATGAAACAAGGAAACGTCCAATATATATAATAAAAGAGGAAATATAAAATGAGATTAGAATTATTTGTTGGCGTATGCTCCCGATTCTTATTTACAGTTCAAAAGAAGATAGCATAAAGTACTTAGTTGTATGGATATTTCAGGCATCTAAAATCTAAGTCATAAATCATGTCTAATTATCTGACATGACTTTAGATAATAATTTTTCATAAATAAAAGGTTACAATAACTTTCAACACTTTGAATCAAAAATTATCCTTAAAAACAGGCCGCTTTAACTATTTTTGTATATTTGACCGCTTTAAAATATGATTAAACTTATTGAATTACCTAAAATTATTGACAGAAGAGGTAATTTATCTTTTTTTGAGAATACTAACCAAATTCCTTTTGAAATAAAACGAATCTATTGGATTTATGATGTGCCTGGAGGAGAAACACGAGGTGGACATGCCTATAAAAATCTAAAAGAAATAGTCATCGCGCTTTCAGGCAGCTTTGATGTGCATACCGAGGGAAGTGATTTTAAAAAAGTTTATTCTTTAAATCGGTCATATAATGCATTGTTTCTTCCACCTGGAACATGGAGAAGCCTTCAGAATTTTTCAACAAATGCAGTTTGTTTAGTTGCTGCTTCTGATTTTTATAATGAGGATGATTACATTCGTGATTATGGTTCATTCCAACTATTTATAAAAAGATGAATAAGCATCTACCGTCCGTTTACAATTGCGAATTAATATATCTTCCTAAAGTAAAGGATGATAGAGGTAATCTCACTTTTGTGGAGAACTCTAAACATGTTCCTTTTGAAGTCAGAAGAGTTTTTTACTTATACGATATTCCAGGAGGTGAAAATAGAGGAGCTCATGCTCATCACAATTGTCATCAATTTTTGATAGCTGTTTGTGGGAGTTTCGAAGTAATAATATTTGATGGCGAAGTAAAACGGCAGGTACAACTTGCTCGCCCATACATAGGTCTTCATATACCACCAGGAATTTGGGCCGAAGAAGTTAATTTTTCTTCAGGTGCCATATGTTTGGTGCTTGCCTCTGATATGTATGAAGCCAGCGATTACATTAAAAATATGGATGAATTTCTTCTTTATCGCCATGGAAAATCAATTTAAAGGAAAAAATACTATTCTCCGTTATGTAATTGAATCGGATGCAAGCGCAATTTTAGAAATGCGGAATAATCCTATTATTAACAGATTTTTATCTTCAAGCATAACCTTATCTATAAATGATCAATTGCATTGGCTTAAGCTAAACCTTGGAAAAACCAATCAACATTACTTTATGATTCTTAATTCAAAGGAAATTCCGGTTGGAACAATTTCCATTTACAACATTAAGAATGGCACTGGAGAATTTGGTAGATATATTTGCACAAAACCTTTACAATCTGCAGAATCAGAAAGAATGATTCTGCAGATTGCTTTCGAACATTTGAAGTTGCAATATTTGTATTGCAGAACTGCTCAATCGAATGAGTCAGTTTGGAGGCAACATTTAAAGTTTGGATTTTCAGATTGTGGAAATGAATTTGACTCGGATTTGAACTTCGAATTGCATGTTCAAGGAATAACCATAGATGCCTATAGAAATTTTGATTACAGTAAAATAGATCAGCTAATAAGTCGCTTTGCAGGATGAAATTACACCATACAGGTTTTGTTGTGGCTGATTTGGCCAAATATGCGAAGAATCATCCTTTGGGAGAATGTATAGCACAAGTTGAAGACCCTCTTCAGAATGCAAAATTGGCCATTTTCAAAAATCATTCAGACATTCTAACTGAGCTAATTCAACCACTTGGAGAATCGGCATTCACATGGAATGCACTAAAAAAGAATGGAAATCATTTCCACCATTTTTGCTATATGGTGAATAAATTGCATCAAGCTGAAGCAATAGCAGATGAGTTTAGAATGCTGAAAGTACTAGGGCCAATCCCAGCGGTGCTTTTTGGAAGTTTAGAAGTGGTATTTTATTACACTAGAAACCAACAGATTGTGGAATTCATTGTTGATCCAAATATCCAATTATGAAAATCCTTTTTCTATCAGATATCGTTCTTGAACCCATTGCGAAGGCGTTGAGGATTTCTGGAAATCACGAAGTAAATTTAATTTTTCATGAGGATTTATTAAGCGGATTAATTTCCCAAGAGAAAGCTAAACTACAGGGCTTTGATTTAATCTTTATTCATACTGATGCGAGATTCAAAAAACATAGTTTAGAAAAGATTTCAGGTGTTTTGAAACAAGTAGATCGAATTTGTTCATCCACTTTGGCGAATGTTCTGTGCTCTGATTTATTCGAGTTGCCATTTCCCAAAGGGGTTTTATCGAAAGGAATAAGCATAACGCAAGATTTCTGGAGCGAAGTTTCAAATGAAACTGAAAAGTTAAACAAGCATTCTAATTTCTATTGGTTCAATCTTGATGAACAATTTCGAAAGATAGGTTACGACAACATTTTCACCTATTCGCTTGGCCACTTGTATCAAATGCCTTATAACAAGAAGGCAATTGAGGCAATAAACATTTTATTTTTAAAGTGGATTGATTTCCTGATTCTTTCAGAGAAAAAAGTAATTGTTCTTGATTGTGACAATACACTTTGGAATGGAATAATTGGTGAAGATGGTTTAACAGGAATTCGCTGTGATCTCAGTCAAGAAGGTATTCAGTTTTATCACCTGCAACAGTTTCTTGTTGAAAGGAAGAATTTGGGGTTCCTATTTTGTTTATGTTCGAAGAATAATGAAGAGGATGTAAAGGAGGCATTTGAGGTGCTTAATATGCCATTAAAATGGGATGATTTCATCGTAAAAAAAGTAAATTGGGAAGATAAATCGACGAACATTCTATCCATTGCACAAACCTTGAATCTTGGAGTTGATTCGATTATTTTTCTCGACGACAGTGATTTTGAAGTTCAAAGTGTACAGTCGCTTTTACCTGAAGTTACTGTTTTTCAAGTAAAAAAGGATTACCAAGATTTCCTTCGAATTTCTGAATCGTTTGTTTTCTGTAGAAAGCAATTGAGCTCAGAAGATCTTCGGAAAAATCAGCAATATATTGAACAAGCATCAAGAAAACGAGATGAAGCCGCGTTTGCATCAATTGAAGATTATATCAAGAGTTTAGAAATTAAATTGGATATTAGATGTAATGATCCTTCTGATTTTGATAGAGTTTCACAATTAACTCAAAAAACGAATCAATTCAATTTCAATAAAATCTCTTATTCAGCTGCTAAAATTGCATCACTTGCTGAACAGAATAAAGTATTTACACTCAGAGTTTCTGATAAATACGGAGATTATGGTTTAGTTGGAGTGATTTTAGTTCTTCAAAACGGAAACTCTGCCATAATTCATAACTTCTTAATGAGTTGCAGAGCCTTAGGAAGACGTATTGAATCAGATTTTTTGCGGTACGTTTCAGATGAAATTCGTAACAATGGATTTTTTATCAGCGAAACAGAATTTGTTAAAACAGATAGGAATAAACCTGCTGAGGATTTTTACCTTCAACTTTCAAAAGAACCAATATGGAAATAACAATCGAACAGCTTCAAGATATATTTCGGAGTGCTTTTTCTTCACAAATATCTATCAATAAAGAATCATCCAAAGAAAACCTTCCTGAATGGGATTCAATTAACCATTTAAATCTGATTGTTGAATTGGAAGACAGTTTAAATATTCAGTTTACTCCAGAAGAAATTGAGTCAATGAAATCTGTTGAAATTTTACTAAACCTTATTCAAAAGAAATAGAACACATGAACTTTACTCACGACAGTGCTCAACAGGAACGTTTGAACCCAGAAGACTACGCTAATAGAAGTCAACTAAAGGAATTGCTTTTCAATTCACCCATACCTCGTGAGGAGATTTTATTAAATATTGGTTTGTATATCGACCGTCGATTGTTGTCGAGATTTCTTTATGTTCAAGAATTATACACCGCTCAAATGAAACTGCATGGTTCAATCTTCGAATTTGGTGTGCGATATGGTCAGAATTTGGCTCTGCTTACATCAATGCGTGGTATTTATGAACCCTTCAACCACAACAGAAAGATTGTTGGATTCGACACCTTTTCAGGATTTCCTGAAGTGGATGCAGTTGATACCGAGAAATGGAAGGCTGGTGATTTCAATGTTCCTGAGGGGTATCAGCAGTATCTAGAACATATTTTACTTACCCATGAAAAACTTTCACCTGTCGAAAGCATCAAGAAATTCGAGTTGGTACAAGGTGATGCAACACAAACAGTTTATGAATATTTGGAGGCTCATCCGGAAACAATTATTTCAATGGCCTATTTTGATTTCGATATCTACAAACCGACAGCAGAATGCCTCAATGCTATCAAACCTTATTTAAACAGAGGAGCAGTAATTGGTTTCGACGAAATTAATGATCGCGAATGGCCAGGTGAAACAACTGCACTACGAGAAATTCTTGGTACTTCATCTTTCGAAATCAAACATTCACCTTTCAGGGCCAATTCAGGTTATTTGATCTACAATCCTTAATTTACTTAAATGAGCACACATCCAGATAACTTTGCCGGTTTTTATTCAAGTAAAATTCTTCAAATCGATTACCAGCTTACAACGTATTGTTATGAAGCTTCAAAAGCTTATTTTCATGGAAAAAATTGCCTTGAATTAGGGCCTTCATCGGGTTACATGACTCGATACTTGGTGAATGATTTTGAACGTGTTGTAGCTGTTGAAGGAGCTGCTGATTTGATTGAGAAAATCGCGGACGCTCCAAATTTGGTTAAAGTTTGTTGTTTATTTCAAGATTTCTATACAGAGGAAAAGTTTGACACCATTATCTTAAACCACGTTCTAGAACACATTGCCGAACCAGTTCCTCTATTAAAGCAAATTCTTCAATGGCTTGCCCCAGGTGGAAAGTTTATTGTTGGAGTTCCCAATGCTCGCTCATTTCATCGAATGGTAGCTGTAAAAATGGGACTTCTAGAAAGTATTTACTCTCTCAATGAACGTGATCTTCAATTAGGACACGAAAGAGTTTACGATATGGATTTGCTTAAGGAGCAACTTAAAGCTGCAGGATTTAACATCAGCCATGAAACTGGCGTATTCTTGAAATTTTTAGCCAATAGTCAAATTGAGCAGTGGTTTTCACAGGAAATGACTCAAGCATTTTATGAGTTAGGGAAAGATTTTCCGGAGCTTTGTGCTGAAATTTTGGTGATTGCAACTAACGATTAATCATGGCGAAAGAAAATGAGTAAAATCAGCATCATCATTCCCTGTTATTTCAACGAGGGCAATATCCAGCCACTAACTGCCAAACTTGTTGAAAACGAAATTGGTTTTCCTGTAGGAACGGAAATTGAATATGTTTTTGTTGACGATGGAAGTAAAGATCAAACCTATCAGCGTTTACTCGATTTCCATGGTCAGTACCCTCATCGGGTAAAAGTTGTAAAACTTGCTGGAAATGTAGGTTCTCATAATGCTGTTTTAGCAGGAATGCACTATGCAACAGGCGATTGCTGCTGTATGATTGCTGCCGATTTACAAGATCCTCCTGAATTAATCCCACGACTTTTTAGTCACTGGCAAAATGGTGTTAAGTTGGTAATTGCAAATCGTTCTGATCGAGAAGAAGGTTTTTTTAAGAAATTATTTGCGTCGTTTTACCACAAAATGATGAAACGTTACGCACTGAAGAATATTCCTGCAAATGGGTTCGATGTAGTTTTGTTCGATAAGCAACTTCAACATGAAGTAGTCAACATTTCAGAGAAGAATTCAAGTCAAACTTATATGTTTGCTTGGCTTCAGTTTGACTACATAACAATTTCATATACAAGACTAAAGCGCGAAATTGGAAAGTCACGGTGGACAATGTCTAAAAAAATAAAACTTTTCATTGATGCATTTGTGTCTTTCTCTTTTTTCCCGATTCGGTTAATCACTGTTTTAGGGATTGGCTTAGGAGTGATTTCATTCATATATGGAATTGCCATCATTATAGCTCGACTAAGTGGATATGTTGAAGTGAAGGGTTGGGCCGCATTAATGGCTGTTATTCTCCTTCTATCAGCATTTCAAATGATTGCCTTAGGAATTATTGGAGAGTATGTTTGGCGAACTTTGGACGCATCAAGAAATCGACCGAATTTTGTTGTTGATGAAGCTGTAGGAATGAAACCAGGCGAAAAGCCATTAAAATCTTGAATATGAGTATTCCTGTAAAATTTCTTGATCTTAAAGGGATCAATTTGCAATATGAATCTGAATTGATGGAAGCATTTAAACGAGTGCTTCATTCAGGCTGGTTTATTAAAGGAAATGAAGTTAAAACATTTGAGCAAAAATTCGCAAAATACTGTGAATCAAAATATTGTATTGGTGTTGCAAATGGCTTAGACGCATTAATTTTAATTATAGAAGCCTATAAAATTCTTGGTATTTTTAAAGAAGGTGATGAAATAATTGTTCCTTCTAATACTTACATTGCTTCTATTCTTGCTATTAGCAGAAATAATTTAATTCCAATTTTAGTTGAGCCAGATATAAATACTTATAATATAAATCCAAATCTTGTTAAAGATTTTATAACTCCACGTACCCGGGGCATTCTTGCAGTTCACTTATATGGTCAATGTGCTGATATTGAACCACTAGCGCATCTATGTAAAACACATAACTTAAAATTAATTGAAGATTGCGCTCAAGCTCAGGGTGCAACGTATAAAGGTAAAAGAGCAGGTTCACTTGGTGATGCTGCAGGGTTTAGTTTTTATCCAGGAAAAAATCTTGGAGCATTAGGAGATGCTGGAGCTATAACTTCCGACGATTATCAATTGATGGAAGTTATATCCGCTTTGCACAATTATGGGTCGAAAGTAAAATACGAAAATCTATATCCTGGCGTGAATAGCAGATTAGATGAGCTTCAAGCTGCTATTCTTCAGGTAAAGTTGAAGTACCTAGATTTGGAGAATGAATCGCGTAGAAAAAAAGCTTCTTTATATTTAAATGGAATTTCTAATCCATTGCTTATTTTACCATCAGTGGCTGAAGGGAACGAACATATTTGGCACATCTTTGCTGTAAGAGTAGAAAATTATCTTAGAGATAATTTTCGAGATTTTCTGCTTGAAAAAGGTATTCAGACTGTAGTTCATTATCCAATTCCACCTCATAAGCAGAATGCCTATAAATCTTTAAATAACTTAAGTTTCCCTATTTCGGAAGCAATCCACAATGATGTTATTAGTTTACCGATAAGTCCTGTGATGAATGAAGAGGAAATTATGGCTGTTATTGAGGTGTGTAATTCATATAGATCTAAATGAGATTGTTAGGATTAAACCTAACAATTCGTTATTTTAAATACTACATGTTATTATGAAGTTTTTTATCTACAGATAACAACATTGAAACTCCAAATGGAAGCCTTATTAGGTTTCTAAAAAAGAATTTTTCCGCCCTAAAAATGTAATAAGGAACTACATTAAACCTTGAAATATATTTAACTGAAAAGTCTGAGCCAGCGCCATCTCTAATGGATTTTTTGGGAAGTAATTTTGCTAATAAGCGAAAACCAGCGATGACAGGAAAAAGAAAAAAATTAAAATAAGTTCTATAGTGAAATTTAATTTCATTGCTCCTTTTCCATAATTGAGAATAATTTTCTTTAGTATACCTTCTGTAGTGATGATTTACCAAGTCGTGTTGTCCCCAAAGAAACATAAAAGTTGGAACCGTCGTTACTATTCGACCTCCATATTTTGTTACTCGGATAAGTTCATCAACAGCTTTGGCGTCATCTTCTATATGTTCTATTACATCGAAGGAAGTTACAAGGTCAAAGGTATTATCTGAATAAGGTAAAGCCGTTATACTTTCATTATGAAATTCAAGATTAAGCTTTTCTTTGACCATTTCACAACAATTGATATCGTACTCTACAGATGTCACATTTCCATATTTCATTAGGATTAAAGTAGTCAATCCTGTTCCGGCGCCTACATTTAGAATTTTCAATTCTGCTTTAGGCGGTAAAAAATCAACTATTGATTTAATGTGTAAATCTAGTAATTCAGCTCTCGCTTTAAACCACCAATGGCTACGCTCAAGATTGTAGTATTCAATGAAATAATTCTTGTCCATTTATTTCTTTTTGATTCTTTAATACCTTATCAATAATTAATAAGGGGCGATTTTGAACCTGTTTGAAAATCCGAATAACATATTCACCAACCATTCCGATAGCAATAAGTAGAGTGCCAGTGAACAAAGTCATAAAGAAAATTATTGCCGAAAAACCCTGAGGGACGTCTCCAAAAGCAAATTTTCGGTACATTACATAAAGCGTATATGCTATTCCAATAAAAATTACGCCTAATCCAAGCCTAGTAATAAGTTTAATAGGAAAATCACTAAAATTAAAAATCCCTGAATATGCCAATTCCAATAGTTTTTTGAATGAATACTTTGGTTCTCCCGCAAACCGAGAATCTCTCTCATATTCAAAACCAAATTGCTTGAACCCAATCCAACTTCTCAACCCGCGAAGGTATCTATTTTTCTCTGGCATCGCATTCATGTAATTAACTACTCTGCGACTTACCAACGAAAAATCGCCTGAATCGAGATTTAATTCTGTATTAGCAATTGACTTTAGCATTCGGTAATAAAACCAATATAAAATTTTTTTCCCCCACCCCTCTTTTCTTTTTCTGCGGATACCATAAACCACGTCGAACCCTTCATTTAACTTATTGTAAAAATCGAACAACAATTCTGGCGGATCCTGCAAGTCGCCATCAATAATAAAAACAGCCTTCGTGCCAGATGCTACCATTAATCCTGCAGAAACTGCAATTTGATGACCAAAGTTCCTTGATAAAAAAACAGACGTAAATAAGTTGTTTTTGGTTGATAGCATATGCATTAGAAACGGAGTCTTATCGTAACTACCGTCGCTTACCATAACAATTTCAAGTGTTAAATTAGATTTTTTATTTAATTCAATTAGCCTTCGAGTCAATTCTTCAAAATTTGCTTCTTCATTGAATAAGGGAATCACAATTGAAATTTCTGGACTTGTATTATCTATATTTGTCATATTCGGAATTTTCAATTATTGAATTAGAGTCTATTTAAAAATTGAACTTTCTCCGCAAAGAAAAGCAATTAATCAAATATAAAATTATTAAAATCAATAAATTGATATCGTTATTTTATCAGCCTCATTAAGAGTACTATCGATTTTCAGAACAAGGAGAATTCACATCATTAGTCCTTGCGGATGATACTCCATGAAAAACGGAAAATGATTGATTCTCCCAATGTGTCGAATCACAGTGAAGATCATTGATAAAAATAGTATTGGGGCGATTTATTACAGGAGTAAAGACAATGTTACGTCGAGGATTATCTTTACATAATTGATATTGACTTCTCATTTCCAAGGCATAATTTTTAGCCATACCCGATTTCAATTCAATCAAGATTCTAGAAAAGTTATTCCTTCCAATAATTGTATAGAAAAATAAAAAAATTGAGATAACAATAATTGACGAAGAAGATAGTTGAAAATCAAATTTTTTAAAAATCAATTTTGACCAAAAGTAAAGTGTGAAAATCAAAGAAATCAAATAAAACAAAGCAATTGGATTATAAATACGGTCGGGAGCTATTCCAGATGACCACAATACAGGAAAAATTGAAAGAAAAACTATAAAGAGAACAGAAAATGATAAAATAAGCAAACTAAATTTCGAATCTATTAAGGACTTAAAATCCCCTTTAAGATGATTGAGAATAGGGCTAGAAAACACGAATAAAATCAACATTGGAGATAAAAATGTCCACTTAAACATATATTTAAATCCAATTTTTACTGTTTCAATCATTATCAACAACAAGTTTTTCGAAGCTAAACCAGAATTAACAACTGTTTGAGCCCTTACACTATTACCAGGGGCCCCAAATGCAACTCCAGTAAAAATTAAAAAAACAATAAAAACTAGAATATTGACTTTAGAAATAGATTGTTTTTTTAGGAAAGTTAAAAACAAAACAAGGAAATATGTTGAAATGAATAAAATATCTATAATTTCGCACATGCCAGGAAGTATGACAGCGAAAATTAGGGCAAAAGCAAGCCTCCTCTTAGTGTATTTATCATTTAACTTAATTAATAGAATACTAAACTCCAGCGCAGTAATTGTGGCAAGCATATAAATCCATGCACCAACCAACCAATAAAAGCCTTGAACAGGTGATGGCATAATATAAAGATAAGTAAATAAAATACCGGCAAGAAAAAATAATTTCTGGTACTTTTCTGCTGTTGGAAATAATTCAGAAATAAATCTGAAAAGAGAAATTACTAATCCTAAGATTATAACAATACTTGGTACAAAATAAAAAAATAAACCAGAATAGCCATAATTCATCGGGTGCATAAAACCAATTATTGCACTTGAAGTATATCTTCCGCTCCATTCAAAATACCACATCAACTGAGTTTTAATGAAACCTAGCTTGTTATATAAATTCGCAAAATTATAATCATCATAAGAAGGGAAACTATATTGTGATATATAAATAAATGGAGAAAGAATTAAAATGATTAATATAAATCCTAGAAACTCCTTTTTTTGATTATTGGACATACCGAAGATTATATAAACTATTTATTTTCAATTTTATTTATTTAAAACATCCCGTCCATGAAATCTTCCGGCATCTCCTAACAACTCTTCAATTCTGAGCAGCTGATTGTATTTCGAAATCCTGTCAGACCTAGAAGCCGATCCTGTTTTTATTTGTCCGCATCTTAGTGCTACTGCTAGATCAGCTATGGTTGTATCCTCTGTTTCGCCTGAGCGATGACTCATTACAGCAGTAAATTTATTGTTCATTGCCAATTGAACTGCATTTATAGTTTCGGTTAAGGTTCCAATTTGATTCACCTTAACCAAGATTGAGTTGGCAATACCTTTAACAATTCCTTCGTTTAGTCGATTTACATTGGTTACGAATAAATCATCTCCAACCAATTGAACTGTTTTTCCGAGCCTGTCAGTAAGTTGTTTCCAACCATCCCAATCATCTTCAGCTAAACCATCTTCAATTGATAAAATCGGATATCTTTTTGCCCAATCTGCCCAATAATCAACCATTTCAGAAGAAGTTAATTTATCGCCGGTCGATTTTTTGAAATGGTAAACACCTTCCTCTGCATTGTAAAATTCTGAGGCTGCTGCATCCATGGAAATCCAAATATCCTCGCCAGGTCTGTAGCCAGCCTTTTCGATTGCTAGCATAACGGTTTGGATTGCCTCTTCATTCGATTTAATATTTGGAGCAAATCCTCCTTCATCGCCAACATTTGTAGATAATCCTTTACTTTTTAACACTGTTTTGAGGTGATGAAAAACTTCGGTGCCCATTCGCAATGATTCAGAAAAAGAACGAGCATTAACCGGCATTATCATAAACTCTTGAAAATCAATGCTGTTGTCTGCATGTGAACCCCCATTTAAAATATTCATCATCGGCACAGGTAAAAGTGCAGCATTTACTCCTCCAATATATCTAAATAGGGGTTGGTTTGTTTCTGCTGCTGCTGCTTTTGCGGCAGCAAGAGAAACCCCAAGTATGGCATTTGCACCTAAATTTCCTTTATTAGCTGAACCATCCAATTCTATCATCGTCATATCAAGCATTCTTTGATCTTGAACTTCAGTTCCAACTAACTCCTCATTAATAGATGTATTAACATTATTTACCGCTTTTTCAACTCCTTTGCCAAGAAATTTTTTTTTATCTCCATCCCTTAATTCTACTGCTTCATGAGAACCTGTAGAGGCACCAGAAGGAACAGCAGCCCTTCCAAAAGAACCGCTTTCTGTGAAAACATCTACTTCAACTGTTGGATTTCCTCTAGAATCTAAAATTTGTCTTGCATGAATTAGTGAAATAGCACTCATATAAATGTTTTTTTGCAAATGAAAGACTATTTTAAATAGCAAGCAATAAGAATTTCTATGTGGTTTTTATTCTTTGGTTCTTTAATTAACGGGCTATTATCGCTTTTTTTCCAAAATATTTAGCATACCCATCATTTTTCCAGTCTTTTGGATCTTCACAAATATCAATCAAATAAATTGAGTATGGAATATCTGTAATTTTTGAAACAATTACTGTATCTGATTGAGATTTGTTTATCAATTTTTCTCTTTCAATCATGGCTTGTGAATAACGCTTTGCACGTCCAGAAAATAAATCCTCATAAGATTTATACAGTTTACTGGGATTCATAAATGAAAATAAAATACCAGCGAAAAGAAAAAGTAAGGCATATTGTTGAGTAAACAAACTCTGACTTGTTTTTTCTAATTTATCATTTTTTAATAGACTGGCTAGAAGTCCAGATGCTCCAATTAAACAGATTATAAAGCAGAAATAAACGATGTTAGCTATACGATTAGGCATTCCTGCAGATTTGGAAGAAACTAAAAAGAAAAACAATGGAATAAATACAGTAGCAAAAGCTGAAATTAGAAATGTAATTAGAAAAGCCCCTTGTCTTTTAACTCTTGGAAATTGATTTTCCGAATTTATAAGTAAGAAAATTGATCCAACAATAAGTAATGAGGGGCTGCGAAATAAAATAATGAAAGTCCAAGATTTTAGAAAGGTAAAAGTTGAAGATATCGTATAGTTTAAATCCCAGAAAGGGATAGAATTATCTGTTAAAACTGAGGAACCACGTTTAAAGTTTCCCGGTGCTAATAATTCAAATAGAGAAAATATTATGAACAATACAAATTGGATCCAAATGAAACTGTCAATTTTTTCTTTATAAAGAAATTTATAAGAAATAAATCCGATTATCATTAGTCCATAAACAATTGGAGTAATTTCGGAGCTTCCTCCAATATAAAAAACAGAAATTATGATGAGTACTTTCCGGAGTTTACTAATATTCCCTTCTGCTATCCAACTTAAATTAATTAAACTAAATAAAATAGGTAATGTATATGCTAAAGAGCCTGGTGTCCAATAATAACCTTCGAATATGCTTGGAAGAGAGTGAAAATAGAGGTATAATGATAGACTTGATGCTACAAAAATTGCATTCTTATTTTCCAATATTTTAATTTTTTCAAAGGCAATTTTTACAGAATACCAAAGAAGAAATAAAAGTGATAATGGCAGGATTACAGTCAAAGGCAGCACAGTATACCTTAAAGGTTCCAATAAAATTATTAATGAATTAGATGTATATCTGCCTGACCATGCTAAATACCAATTTTTTATGGCTTCAAGAAAGCTATTCGTTTGGCTTACCGCAGCAACAGTGTAATCTTCCGCTTGAGGATAATTAAATAATGACAATCCTACAAAAGGAATAATCACTAAAAAAATTGAAAACCATCCAATAAAGCGATAAGTCAAATTTTCTTTTATTTCTAAATTATCATTAAGTTTAAATGGAATTTTACTCATAAATCATTTTAATAAATTTATTAAACAAATAATTTGAGTCATGCGGACCTGGAGAGGATTCTGGATGAAATTGAACAGAAAATGCTTTGCCATTTTTGTGCTGAATACCAGCTATCGTATTGTCATTTAAATGCAAATGGGTTATTTCTAAATCCGTATGATTTTTAACATCATTTTCAGAAATTGTAAATCCATGATTTTGAGAAGTTATTTCACTTAAACCTGTTAAAATATTTTTAACTGGATGATTTATACCTCTATGACCATTGAACATTTTATATGTTTCAACTCCCATTGCTCTAGCAAATATTTGATGGCCTAAACAGATTCCAAACATTGGTAAATTACTATTAAGAATTAGTTTTACTGTTTCCACTGCATATTCCATAGCTGAAGGGTCACCTGGTCCATTCGAAATCATGAATCCATCAGGTTTGAATTCTAGCATCTCATTAAAAGTTGTTTTAGCAGGAAAGATTTTCACAAAACAACTAAGATTGGTTAGATTTTTAATAATACTTTGTTTAACTCCTAAATCAAGAAGCGCAATTCTATACAATGAATTTTCGTTTCCTTCTGTATATGAATAAGGAGTAGAGACAAATGATGATAACTCTAGCCCATTCATACTGAGTTCTGAGTCTAGCCTTAATTTTAATTCTTCCGTTGTAAGATTCTCAGATGAAATTATAGCATTCATAGCACCTTTATTTCTAATATGCCTCACAATAGATCTAGTATCTAAATCTGAAATTACAGGTATATTTTCATCTAAGAACCAATTTCTTATACTACTTTCTGATCGTTGTCTAGAAGCGAATGAAGAGAAGTTTTTACAGACCAATCCCGAAATTTTCATTCCCTTGCTTTCATACTCCGAATCTATTATTCCATAATTCCCAATATGTGTATGCGTACAAATGACAATTTGCTTGTAGTAGGAAGGGTCACTAAAAATTTCTTGATAACCAGTCATGCCTGTATTGAAGCAAATTTCACCTGTTTTAGTAAGTGATGCGCCATAAGATTTACCTTTGAAAGAGGTCCCATCTGCAAGCATTAATATAGCGTCTTTATTATTTAAAGTTTTCATAAATGTTTAAAGCAAAGGTTAAAAAAAAAGGATAAAACCAGTAGGTCCTATCCTTTTTAATATCCACATTCAAATAATTATTTTTTCTCAATAAGATTTGAATTATTCAATTCTTAATTACTCAGGTGAAACATTCTCAGTTTCAGTAGCAGTTTCTGAAGTTGTAGTCTTTTTCTTTCCAGAGCTTCTTCTTGTTTTCTTTTCAGGAGCTTTAGACGTTTGAGTTGAATTGGAGTAAACTTCATTAAAATCAACTAGTTCAATAAATGCCATAGAAGCATTATCGCCTAAACGATTAGGTAGTTTTATTATCCTAGTATATCCACCTGGTCTATCAGCTATTTTTAAAGAAATATCTCTAAACAACTCAGCGACTGCATTTTTATCTTTTAAATATGCAAATACAGTTCTTCTGCTGTGTGTGCTATCGTCTTTTGATTTAGTAAGAAGTGGTTCAACATATGTCCTTAAGGCTTTAGCTTTAGCCAATGTTGTACTAATTCTTTTATGTATAATCAACGAACTTGCCATATTTGCAAGCATTGCTTTTCTATGCGGTGCTGTGCGGCCAAGGTGATTAAATTTTTTACCGTGTCTCATGATTCAATTTATTTTATACTGGAATGTCCAGATTTAGTCTTTATCAAGTTTGTATTTAGCTAGATTCATTCCGAAGTTAAGATGTTTAGTAACAACTAATTCTTCTAATTCTGTTAATGATTTTTTACCGAAGTTTCTAAATTTCAATAAATCATTTTTATTAAAAGAAACCAAGTCAGCAATTGTATCAACATCAGCAGCCTTCAAACAATTTAGTGCTCTTACAGATAAATCCATGTCTACTAATCGTGTTTTAAGCAACTGGCGCATATGTAGAATATCCTCATCAAATTCTTCGGTTGCAATCTTTTCTTCTATATTCTCAGTAATTCTTTCATCTGAAAATAACATAAAATGCTGAATTAATATTTTCGCAGCTTCTTTCAGTGCATCTTTAGGATGTATAGAACCATCAGTTGCGATTTCTATCAATAGTTTTTCGTAATCTGTTTTTTGTTCAACACGATAGTTTTCGATAGAATATTTTACATTTCTAATTGGAGTGTAAATTGAATCGATTGCAATTACACCAAGTTGAGGATTTGCACTTTTATTTTCTTCGGCAGGAACATAGCCTCTTCCCTTATCAATTGTGATTTCAATTTTCAAAGTAACTGAAGGATCCATGTTACAAATCACGAAGTCATGATTTAACACTTGAAAAGCAGAAGTAAATCTTCCTAAATCACCAGCAGTAAGTTGAGATTGATTACTGATTGTGATAGATACTTTCTCATGATCAGTTCCTTCAATTTGTCTTTTAAAACGAACTTGTTTGAAGTTCAAAATCATTTCAGTTACATCTTCTACAACACCTTTAATTGTAGAGAATTCATGATCAACACCTTCAATTCTAATTGAAGTTATAGCAAATCCTTCTAAGGATGATAAGAGGATTCTGCGAAGTGCGTTTCCAACTGTAATACCATATCCGGGCTCTAACGGTCTAAACTCAAACTGACCAAGTTGATCGGTAGAGGAGATCATTATTACCTTATCGGGTTTTTGAAAAGCCAGTATTGCCATTATTTTTTATTTATTTATTGAAAAAGTATTTGTAAAATTATTTAGAGTACAATTCGACGATGAGTTGTTCTTTAATGTTTTCAGGAATTTGTTCCCTTTCAGGTAAGTGCAAAAAAGTTCCATTCAAAGTGGAAGGGTTAAATTCCATCCAAGGAAATTTGTTTGAATGACCAGACAAAGAAATAGTAATTACTTCAAGGGATTTAGATTTCTCACGTATTGCGATTTTATCACCAGACTTAAGAGTATATGACGGTATATTAACAACATTTCCGTTTACTGTGATGTGTCTGTGTGAAACTAATTGACGTGCTGCAGATCTAGTTGGAGCTATTCCCATTCTGTAAACAACATTATCAAGTCTCGCTTCAATAAATTTCAAAAGCATTTCACCTGTAATTCCTTTAGCTCTGGATGCTCTATCGAAAATTATTGCAAACTGTTTTTCTAAAATTCCGTATGTGTATTTCGCTTTTTGTTTTTCTAAAAGCTGAATTGCATATTCAGATGTTTTAGCTCTTTTCTTAGACTGACCATGCTGACCAGGAGGATAATTTTTCTTTGTAAGAACTTTATCAGGACCGTAAATTGCTTCACGAAATTTACGGGCTATTTTTGATTTTGGACCAATATATCTTGCCATTGGATTATTTTTTTAATAATGAATTAAACACGACGACGTTTAGGAGGACGACAACCATTGTGAGGAACTGGAGTTACGTCAACAATTTCTGTAACTTCTATACCTGCATTATGAATAGTTCTTATAGCAGATTCTCTTCCTCCACCAGGACCTTTAACAAAAACTTTAACTTTTCTTAGACCTAAATCAAATGCTACTTTTGAGCAATCTCCTGATGCCATTTGAGCAGCATATGGGGTATTTTTTTTAGATCCTCTGAAACCCATTTTACCAGCTGATGACCAGCTAATAACCTGACCAGTTACGTTTGTTAGTGAAACGATTATATTGTTGAATGTCGCATTAATGTGGGCATGCCCCACAGCATCAACTTTAACTACTCGTTTTTTTGTTACTTTAGTTGTTTTAGCCATTTTATTTAATTCAGATGATTAATTTCGGATTTTAGATTACTTAGTTACTTTTTTCTTATTAGCAACTGTTTTCTTTTTACCTTTCCGAGTACGTGCATTATTTTTAGTAGTTTGACCTCTAACCGGCAAACCAACTCTGTGACGAATTCCGCGATAAGCTCCAATATCCATTAATCGCTTAATGTTTAACTGAATTTCTGAACGCAGAGATCCTTCAACTTTAACTTTTTCGTTAATAATCTCTCGGATTTTACCTAATTCAGTATCATTCCATTCCGAAACTTTTTTATCAAAATGAATTTCAGCTTCAGTTAAGATTTGTTGTGCTGTGGATCTACCTATTCCGAAGATATAGGTTAAACCGATTTCACCACGTTTATTTTTTGGAAGATCAATTCCTGCTATACGAGCCATATGAATGAATGCTTATTATTATTAACCTTGACGTTGTTTAAATTTAGGATTCTTTTTGTTTATTACATAAAGTCTCCCTTTGCGGCGTACAATTTTGCATTCCGCGCTTCGTTTTTTGATGGAAGTTTTTACTTTCATTTTATGTTTATTTGTAGCGATAAGTAATACGACCTTTTGTAAGATCATATGGAGACATTTCCACTTTTACTTTATCACCTGGTAAAATTTTAATATAATTCATGCGCATTTTGCCGGAAATATGTGCAATAATGATGTGCTCGTTTTCAAGCTCAACGCGAAACATTGCGTTTGATAATGCTTCTACGATGGTACCA
>Ga0247831_1002716_pt1 | contig 27813 bp, 33 predicted proteins | sample LaCruzMarch2015__9_FD_192406 | JGI IMG/M metagenome (GOLD analysis project Ga0247831, IMG submission 192406) | Freshwater microbial communities from meromictic Lake La Cruz, Castile-La Mancha, Spain - LaCruzMarch2015_1m | ecosystem: Environmental > Aquatic > Freshwater > Lake | place: Spain...
CCGCTTCGTCAGCTTCTTCTTCGCCACGAAGTCGAGCGACGCAAAGCTTAGCTGGTCCATCGGCAGGCCCCCTCGAATCAAAGACCCCAGTGTGCCATGATCCGCGGGCTGTTCAGAGGTTCCCTAGGTGTCTCACCATCAAAGATTTCTTGGTCGCAAAGAAATGAGTAAGCCCAATAAATTCGATGGGATGATGCATGACTACTGTGTGACCCACGGTTTTTGCGGCCTCAGTGTGACGGACGTCATTCCAAACTCTGGCGTCGTGAGCGCCGATGAATTCGTGGGGTGGCTTCTAAAGGCCGAAGCGTTCGATGGCAAAAAAGAACTGCAAGTTCTGAAGGATGTGTTCGTCAAGCACATGGGTGCGGATCAGATCGATGCTAAGGAATTGCTATCGTCTTACCGCGGCAGCTAGTTAAGACACAAGTCGATGTACCCCACCATACTCCGCCGCTTCCCTCACAGACGACTTCGCCTGATACTCATCGATCCTGGCTTCGATGACGTGGCGGTAGTTGCGGATCAGGCCTTGGACGGGCCAGGCTGCGGCTTCGCCCAATGCGCAGATCGTGTGGCCTTCGATCTGCTTGGTTACGTCGAACAGCAGGTCGATTTCGCGCTTTTCGGCCTCGCCCTTGGCCATGCGCTCCAGCACGCGCCACATCCAGCCTGTGCCCTCGCGGCATGGCGTGCACTGGCCGCAGCTCTCGTGCTTGTAGAAATAGGCGATGCGCGCGAACGCTTTGATGATGTCGGTCGACTTATCCATCACGATGATGGCGGCCGTGCCCATGCCGGATTTCAGTTTCGACAGCGCGTCGAAATCGAGTGTCAGGTCCTGGCACTGCTGCTCGTTGATCAGCGGCATCGATGAGCCGCCGGGGATGATGCACATCAGGTTGTCCCAACCGCCGCGCACGCCGCCGCAATGCTTATCGACGAGCTCTCGGAACGGGATGCCCATTTCCTCCTCGACGACGCACGGCTGGTTCACGTGGCCGGAGATCTGGAACAGTTTGGTGCCGGTGTTGTTGGGTTTGCCGAGGGAGGCGAACCACGTGCCACCACGGCGCAGAATTTCGGGGACGACGGCGATGCTCTCGACGTTGTTGACGGTGGTCGGTGCGCCCCACAGGCCGACGTTGGCCGGGAACGGTGGCTTGAGGCGCGGCTGGCCCTTTTTGCCTTCGAGCGATTCGAGCATCGCGGTTTCTTCGCCGCAAATGTAGGCGCCGGCACCATGGTGGAGATAGAGGTCGAAATCCCAGCCGTGAACGTTGCCTTTGCCGATCAGGTTCGCCGCGTACGCCTCGTCGACGGCGGCCTGGAGCCGCTCCCGCTCGCGGATGTATTCGCCGCGAATATAGATGTAACAGGTATGCGCCCTCATCGCGAACGAGGCGAGCAACGCGCCCTCGATCAGCAGGTGCGGATCGTGCCGCATGATCTCGCGGTCTTTGCACGAGCCGGGCTCGCTCTCGTCGGCGTTGATGACGAGATACGACGGCCTCGGGTCGGCCTTGGGCATGAACGACCATTTGAGGCCAGTCGGGAAGCCGGCGCCGCCACGGCCGCGCAGGCCCGACGCCTTGACCTCGTTGATGATGAAGTCGTGGCCCTGATCGATGAAGCTTTTTGTGCGGTCCCACTGGCCGCGTTGGCGGGCCCCCGTCAGCGACGCATCGTGGAAGCCGTAGAGGTTGGTAAAAATCCGGTCTTTGTCGGCGAGCATGGGTCAACCTCGGCTGCGAAGCGGGCGTGTCGGGTGTCAGATACCACAACGGCCAACCGGCTCAACCGGACTTGGTGCAGCGGAGCTGTGCAAGCCGATCAAAGGACGCTGTCACCGGTCACCAGGGCTGCGCCCAGTCCTGTTTCGCGATCTTCGTACCAGCGTGCCGCATCCAGCAAGTCGACACGCGCTTCTGGCCTGATCCGCAGTGTCATTTTGACAGGTTTGCGAGGATCTCTGCTTTCACGTCAGTCCACGGCAGCGAAGCACTCGGATCGGCATCGTGTGCCGCAAGCCGCTGGTCCAGTTCAGCCTTGTGCCACTCTGGGAGTGGGAGCGGCACTGCGCCCGTCTCAAGCGAGTCCCAGATCTCTTCGATCAACCGGAGGCGGTCGCCGACAGGAAGTTTCAGAATTTCGGCGCGAGAGGTGTGACTGTCCATGCTGCCATCATGCCAGTGCCTGTGATCGGCGGCAAATCGAATTGCAAGAGTTCACAGCATGCTGCCGACGCTCTCAAAAACAGCGCAACTCGCCCTCGACTTGCGCTTGGCGAAGGGCCAGGATGCGCTGGGCTTGCGGGCCGGACCCCATCTGCTGCTGAGCCTTGCCGCCCCGCATATAGATCGAGCGGATGGTTTCGATCGCCTCGTATTCCGCATATGGCAAAATCTCGGCGATGACGTCGACCGAGCAGGAGCACTTTTCCAACGATTCCCGCGACTGTCCGTTGACCTGCATGCAGGCAAAAATGTAGTCGGCGCGCGCTATTGTCGGAAAATCGTTCGCTTGCTGTTGAGCCGATGCGGACGAAGCGATGGCGCAGAGTAGGGCAGCGGTTGCCGCAACAGCGGCGAGGGCTGAGCGCTGGATCATTTCACCACCTCCGTGCCGGCCATGACGATCCGTTCGACGAGCTTGGGCGCATCTTTTATGGAGTTGTCGATATTGGCGACAAGTTCGATGAAATGGCCAGGAACGGCCTCACTGACCACGATCGAGAACTTGGAATTTTCAAAGCCGAGCATTTTCGATGCGTTCGGATCGCCGACGTAAGGCTGGATGGTGATCCTTGTGGCATCGACGGTTCTGTCGCCGATCTTGACCTTGACCGGCTCCAGTGTCGGGCGATCGCGTAATGCTGAGCGGAAGCGCTCCTTGAGGTAGGGCACCTTGCCACCAGCCACCGCCATATACGACGACACCGAGCGGTCGAGGAACACGACCAGAATGGGGTTCCCGGTCAGACCGTCGATGATCTGCGGATCGCGTGCGCGGTCGCCAGTGTAGACGCGGACGTCGACTTCGCGGGTGCCGTCGGTCGCCACCTTTTTTATGTCGACCGTGATGTCGTCGGAAAAACCTAGGCCGAGTAGCTCAGGCTTACTCGGGTCGCGGGTGAAACGGTAGGTCAGCTTATGGCCGACCTCCAAGTTGCCGAGGTGCTTCTTTTCAAACAACATGTCGAGTGCGGTCGTGCCGGGCGAGGCGGCTGTTGCGGCCGTCGCGGCGGATTGAGCAAGCGCTGACGTCGCCAGCAAAACGCTGGCGACGAGAACTGCAAACGGTGCTGCTACCTTAGGATGGATCAAGACGGTGCTCTCAGAAGATCGGCGCCGGTTCCCATTGTCTCGCCATGCAAACGCGCGACGGCATCGGTCCGAAACCTTTTGTATCCTGCATCAGGTACACCGGCCGCGCCAGGAACGGAAGTGTACGCGTCGTAATGCCCATATGCCAGTCCAGAAGGCCGGATGCCTTTCAGGCTTTCAGCGGCCGAGAAATACGCCGAAGGCCCGCGGACCGTCGCCGACGGGGAGTTTACCGCCCGGTTCGAACGTGTCGGCCGACAACCGCAGCAGCACGTTGTCGCCCCAGCATGCGACGTAAACCATCCGCCGGCCGGGGTCGAAGCCGATGCCCTCCGGGTGGTCGCAGGCTTCGATCGTTTTGGTTACGGCGTTGGTCGCGATGTCGAACACCGTGATGGTGCTGCCGTACTGGTCGGTGACAAAGCCGTGGGTTTGCGACAGCGCGATCGCGTACGGGCGGCGGCCGACCGCGATCGAGGCGATCGGTTTGCCGGCCTCAACGTCGACGACGGTTACATCGTTGCTGCCGACGTTGGCTGTGTAGGCCCGCGTTGCGTCAGTGTTGAGCGTAACGCCGAACGGGCGCGTTCCCACCGGCACGACGCTCGTCGTGTGAGTAGCGGATCGGTCCGCATTTGGCTGCCCGGGAACGGCCGCGACGGGAAACCGCGTAATCGACACCTGATTGCTGTCACGGTCGGCCGAGATCACGGTTCTGCCGTCGTCTGAGATGGCAATACCGGAGGGGGATTGCCCGGCGGTCAGTGTCGCAACGCGCTTACCATCGGTCGGATCGATGATGGAGACGTAAGTGGCGTACCAGTCGGCGACGAACAACTGGCCATCGGGTGCCACGGCGATCCCAAGCGGGCCGTCACCTGCGGGGATGCGCCGGACGACCTTGCGTTTCGCCGCGTCGATGACGGCCACGTCTTTGCCTTCAGGGGCACTGACGTACACGGTGGCGTGGTCGGGCGACAGGGCAACGCCCGCCGGCCGACCAGGTACTTCGATCTCTGCGACAACGGTCCATGCGTCGAGGTCGACGACCGATACGGTCTGGCTGCCCTGGTTGGTGACGTAGGCAAAGCGAAGCGGGTTGGGAGACGGCAGCGCCCCAGCGGGCCTGCCGGTCTGAGACCATGCCGCGCCGATCAAGCCGCAGGCAGCCAGGAGCCCGGCAGCATACGCCCCGCTTCGCCCGATGGTGTGCATCAGCCTGCCGCCTCGGCCTTCTTCTTCAGTGCCACAAGGCCAGTATTGAATATGCCCTCGACCGCCTTGACGGCGGCTTCATCGGAAAGCTCCGGCGGCGGGTCGTTGTTCATGAACCCGCGATAAAACGCGCCACGCCATTCGACGACCGTTTTGCCGCCATCGTCGGTGACCGACAACGTCGCCGAATAGTTGTTGACCGGCAAAACCTTCACGTCGACGGCCTTGATCTCATAACTGTACGCGCGCTTTGCGGCGCTGTACTTTGTCAACTCTTCCTGGATCGTGCCGCCTGACTGCAGCGTCAGCGTGCGCTTGGCGCCGACATCGTTCCCGCCGCTGCCCTCGGTCTTGGTTACCGCTGGATGCCAGCTCATATCCTGGAATTTGGCGATGAGCGCCCAGACTTTGTCCGCCGGCGCGTTGATTGTGATGTTGGCCGTCACCTTCTGGCGTGTCGGGCCGTGAGCTGCGGCGTCGCCAGCCGGCGCGACAATCGCGGCGGCTGTCAACACGGCGAGCGATGCGATGGCGCACCGGCGGCTGATGGTGGTAGCGATGACGTCGGCAAGCTTGATATTGATCATTGTTTCCGTTCCCTTTCGTCGGTCATGCGCTGGCCATGTCGGGCGTTTATCCGGCGGGCAGCTAGTCGATAGGCAGCTAAAGCGGCAGGCAGCTCATCCTCGCGGCGCGGTATCTGATCGCGATCGCGGCGGTCGTTCTCCCGCGTTGGCATCCTGCCACCCACAGATCGGTCTATCGCACCCGAGTGGCCAATCGACAACTTGCACAACGCAGCGCGGCGTAGAAGGTGAAGTTATGGTGCGGTGCGCTGGCGCCATAAGCGCGGCCCTCGACCCGGCTGGAAACCAATGTTCGCCGCATTTGGCGGCCACTATCTAGGGAACTCGGCATGACGGAAAGACAACGCAAAGTGCGCAATTTTACCCTGTCGGTCGTGGCGACGTTTGCTGTTATCGTCGCGGCATTATGGCTCGCCGTGATAATTTTGAAGCCGGGGCCGGACGGCCGCATCGTGATCGCCAGCGGCGGCTCCGAAGGGGCCTACAACGATCTCGCGTTGCAATATCAAAAACAACTGGCGACGTACGGCGTCGATGTCGAGCTGCGGCCGCTGACCGGCGGGGCGAACACGATCGCGGGGTTGTTTGGTAGCGGTGCGTCGGAACTCGATGGCGGTTTCGTCAAAGGCGGAGTCGCTGGCAGCCTCCAGGGCCGCTACGCAACGGCCGAGGAACGCGCTCTTCACGACCGGCAAGTCGATAGCTTGCTGTCGGTCGGTCGTCTCTTCTACGAGCCGATCTATGTGTTTTACCGGCGCACGGCAGCCGATGCCAAGTTCGCCAGGTCGTTATCGGATTTCAAGGGTCGCAAGATCTGGATCGGCTCTGCCGAGGGCGGGGCCAAGCGCATCGTCATGAAGCTGTTGCGCGCCAACGGCGTCGACGAAACCAACTCCAAAATTATCGAACAGGAATTGACCGACGACGCCAAGCCGCTGCTGTCGGGCGAAGCCGACGTCGCGTTCCTCATCTTGCCGCCGGAAACGCCCAAAATCTTCAAGCTGATGCGGACCCCCGACATCCTTCTTATGAACTTTGCCGACGAAGGCGATGCCTATGTGTCGCGCTTCCCGTATCTGACAAAGCTCGTCATGCACCGGGGCTCGATCGAACTCGCGCCAGAAATCCCGTCTGCCGACATCACGCTGCTGGCGACGTCTGTCGCGCTGGTCGTGAAAAAGTCGGTCCATTCGGCCATCGTCAGCTTGCTTGCCGATGCCGTGATGGACAACCCACGGCGCGGCTTCGACCGCGACGGCGAGCCGATCCTGTTCCATCGCGCCGGTGAGTTTCCCAATGCCAGCGACGCCGAGTACGAGGTCGCCCGCGACGCCAAAATCATGTTCAAGTCTGGTGAGCTTCCGTTTCTGTTACGGGCGGTGGCCCCGTTCAACGAGCGGATGGGCATCCCGTTCTGGGTCACGGCCTACTTCCACGAGCATGGCACCCGAACGCTGCTGATCTTGATTCCGTTGCTGTCTATCGCGCTGCCGCTCGCCCGCATTCTGCCAATGCTTTACACCTGGACGGTGCGGCGTCGCTTGCTGTTCTGGTACCGCCAGATGAAAGCGTTGGAGGCGAGCCTCGACGATCGCCCCGCCATAACGCAAACACAGATCACCGATGCGCGCGAGGATCTGGATCGGATTGACCGAGGGGTCAGCCGCATCAAGATCCCGCTCGAGTTTTCGGATCAGTATTACGATTTGCGCGCTCATATCGACTTATTGCGCCGCCAGCTTTCGCCGCGCAGTGGCGCACCACTGGACATTCCCAAAGCTGCGGAATGAAAAACGCAGATTAAGTTGGCGGTATGGGAAATGCTCCGCTGCATAGTGCAGCGTCGGGATGACGCTGCATTTGGTGCATGGCTGGTCAGACGAGGCCAGGGTTGTCGCAAGTGTGCGGCCGGCTCATATCAAGGCCGATCAAGCGGTGCTCGATTCTCGAGTTTTATGAGACTGCTAAACCGTCCCAGGCGCGAGCCGGGACGTGACCGCTATCGCCTTGGAGACGAAAATGCCTGCCTATGAAACGATCAATCGCAACCCGCCTGAAGCGTCGTCATTTATTTCCCAGTCGTCAGAATTCATCGGAACGGCCACTCTCGGTCGCATCGTGTCCGCCTGGAAGCAACAACGGGATCAGGTCGGCGCGATGCGCACACTTGCTAAAATGGACGACCGTTCGCTTGCCGACATCGGCATCACGCGCTTCGACATCGTCGACCGGGTGACCGGCTGCCAGAAGCGCTGAAGCGCCGGGATCGCGACGCGCGTCGCCGGTCCGGAACGGCCGAAAATCACACGCCGCAAACAGCTGATCCAATCCCGCTGGCGGGTTCCGCCTGCGGGATTTGTTATCGCAGAGGGCGGCTTGCCATCGTGGCGATCGTTTCGGACAAATCGCGGGTCACCCGGGCGAGCATCGGATAATCGACTTTATCGGGCGTATCGAACGTCTGGTGATAGTATGGATTGCGGAACGGGGCCGTGTCGGTCACCATCGCGGCGGGGAAACCGAACTGGTCGTATGCCCAGTGGTCCGAGAGGTCGATGCCCTCCACGCGCGCGGGGCGACGCCACCAATCGAGGGTACTTCGGCACAGTTGCGAAACGTTGCGACGAGGTCGTGGACGAACAGGCGACCGCGAAGCATGCCGACAAACGCAACGAAATCGCCACGGTCGCCATAGAGCAGGCCGAACGGGAAGGGGAATTTCTGGCTTCCACGCGCGGTCGAGAAATGACCCAGCGTCTCGAGGGCCAGCATGCCTTCCACCGCTTCGCCACTGTCTTTCATTGCTTTGGCATGCCGCCAGCTGCCCATTTCGGGTGTCTTGCCCCACGGCGACTCTTCATTGACGAAGAACACAATCCGCACACGACGGGTTAGCGGCCGGTCTTTCAAAGATTTAGCGATTTCGATCAGCGCGGCGACACCGGTGCCGTTATCGTTGGCGCCGGGGCTGTCGTCGGGGCTATCATAGTGCGCGCCAACGATCAGCGTCGGCAGCGCGCCCTCAGTCACAGCTGGTTCCAGAACGACTTCGATGTTGCGTACGGGCCCCTGGCGGCACCGAAATGGGTGGCGCTGGGTCCGAAGGCCAGCATCGATCAACGACTGTTCGATGTAGGATGCCGACCTTTCGAGCGCAGGGGGGTAGTACAGATTGTGCGGTACACTCGCGACGGCGCGGATGTGGCCTTCGAGCCGGGCCGCAAGCGCGATTTCGGAGATGTCGAGCGGTGCGAGTTGGCGCCGCCCGGAATGGCGCGGATGCACGATGGCTGCCCGCAAGACCAGCCAGATCGAAAGCCAAACCACCGTGCACAACGTTAAGACGATGAAAAGCGCAATATACACCGTAATGCTCCGCCCACGCCCTATGCGTCGACGGGTCGATACACGTTCTCATGCTGCGTCGCGAGAGATGATTTCGGCGGTGATCCAGATACGTACAACCGCCGTTAAAAAATGTTTGCTGCCGATCAATCGTCGTCGTCGGCTGCAAGCGTGGGGCCGGTGTCGGCCACCTCTTCCATCTCGGCCTCACGCAGCTTGGCGCGTTCGGCCTCTTTCGCGCGGTCCTTGGCAGATTTGCGATCTTGGGCCGCTTTGGCGAGGCGCATGTCGAGATAGCCGCCGACGACGGTGTTGAGCTCTTCGGTCTTGTTTTCGAAGAAGTGGTTGGCGCCGGGAATGACCTCATGGTCGATCTTGATGCCGCGCTGGGTCTTGAGCTTGGCGGTCAGGTCGATCACCGACTGCGTCGGGACCACGCGATCCTTGTCGCCGTTGATCATGATGCCCGACGACGGGCACGGCGCTAAGAACGAAAAATCATAGAGGTTCGACGGTGGTGCCACGCAGACGAAGCCTTCGATTTCCGGGCGCCGCATCAAAAGCTGCATCGCAATCCAGGTCCCAAACGACACGCCGGCGATCCAGCAGGTCCGCGCGTCCGGGTTGACGAGTTGCAGCCAGTCGAGCGCACACGCCGCGTCGGCGAGTTCGCCCGGCCCGCCATCCCAAGCGCCCTGGCTTCGGCCCACGCCTCTGAAGTTGAAGCGCAAAACCGAAAATCCGCGCTGCACGAACGTGTAATACAGGCTGTAGACAACCTGATTGTTCATGGTCCCGCCATATTGCGGGTGGGGATGCAAGATCAGGGCGATCGGGCTGTCGTTGCCGCCATCATGGTGATACCGCGCCTCGATGCGCCGTCCATCGGGTCCGTTGATGATTAATTCGGGCATGGGTCTCGCTATCGAGGGGCCGTGGCGCGCGTCGGCCAGGCGAAGGATTGGTCGGGGTGGTCGAACGGTCCGGCCTGTGGGCGCACGACCGGACGACCAATATGGGCAATAACCAACTGTTGAGCGGCCGTTTCCTTGACTCCTGAGGTGGCCGTTTCCATAAGCTAGTTTAGAACCATTCGAAACTGGGCGATGTCTCACTTGCGTGGGGCGCCGCCGGAAGTTGGTCGTTTAGCACGACGACCAGCGTTGGCCGCAAGTGCTTTACGCGATCGCTGGCGGGTAACCCCTGGCATCGTTGGATCGGGCCTCGGCTTCGAGGCGTGAATTTCGAATTGATATGGGCTGACCGTCGACGTGAAACCCGGCCGGACATACCTCGACTACAACGCCTCCGCACCCCTGTTGCCGGAGGCCAGCGCAGCCATGCTCGACGCACTCGGCGTCGACGGCAACCCGTCCAGCGTCCATGCCGAAGGCCGACGGTTGCGGTCGATGATCGAGCAGGCACGGGCAGATGTCGCCTCGCTGTGCGGGGCCATGCCTGCCGACGTTGTCTTCACCAGCGGCGCCAGCGAAGCCAACGCCACGGTGCTGCAGTCGGGTTTTGACATCGCGCTTCGGCCAGCCGTCGAACACGACAGTGTGTTGGCGTCGATCGCTCGAGGCGGCGCGACCGTCGTCGAACTGCCGGTGACGCGCGACGGGATCGTCGACCTCGCGGCCATCGCTCGCGCGCTCGATGCTGTACCGGACGGCGCTCGTGCCGTGATCGCGCTGCAGCTCGCCAATAACGAGACCGGTGTCATCCAGCCGGTCGCAGCCGTTGCAAAGCTCGTCCGCGACCGGGAGGGCCGTCCTGGCAGCGGTACCGCTGTCCGCCGACTGCATCTCCACTGCGACGCCGTGCAAGCTCCGGGGCGGATGGCTTTGGATGCCGCCGCGCTCGACGTCGACACGCTGGTGATTTCGGCCCACAAAATAGGCGGACCCAAGGGTGCGGGCGCGCTCATTGTTCGAAATGGTGCTGCCATCTCGCCGCTCATTGCTGGCGGCGGGCAGGAGCGACGCCGACGGGCCGGTACGGAGAATGTGGCGGCCATCGCCGGATTCGGAGCAGCCGCGCGTGTTGCGCTGGGCAGCGTTGCCGAGACCTCGCGAATGGCAGTGCTACGCGACCGGCTCGAAGCCGGTATCCGTGCCGTGACGCCCGATGCCGTCGTGATCGGCGATTGCGCGCCACGGTTGGTCAATACCAGCGCGATCGCGCTTCCGGGCCAGGCTGCGGACATTCTCTTGATCAAGTTCGACCTTGCCGGTTTTGCCATCAGTTCGGGTTCGGCGTGCTCGTCTGGCAAGGTCGGGGCCAGCCACGTCCTCAGCGCGATGGGGATCGATCCAGGCGTCGCGCGGGCTGCTATCCGCGTCAGCCTCGGCACCGCGACCACAGTTGCCGACATCGAGCGGTTCATCGCGGCTTGGCGCGATATCACGCAGCCGTCGCGGGCGAATGTGTCCGACCGCACCGATCCGCTCGCGCCCGCAACCCCTATTGTAATGTATGCCGCTCCGGCCTCGCCCATGGAAAGCGTTGGCCCAGTTCGGCTCAAGTCAAGTGGAGGCCGTTAGCTATGCCCGCAGTCCAGCAGACGATCGATCAGGTCAAGGAACTCGATGTCGACCAGTACAAGTACGGGTTCGAGACCGATATCGCGGCTGATCGCGCGCCGAAAGGTTTAGACGAATCGACCATCCGCTTTATCTCGGACAAGAAAGACGAGCCCGAGTGGATGCTCGAATGGCGGCTGGACAGCTTTCAGCGCTGGAAGGTCATGTCCGAGCCGACGTGGGCGAAGGTCGATTATCCAAAGATCGACTACCAGGATATGTACTATTATTCGGCGCCGCGCTCGAAGAAGCAGCTCGACAGCCTCGACGAGGTCGATCCAGAGATCCTTGCGACGTACGAAAGGCTCGGTATTCCGTTGACCGAGCAGAAGATCCTCGCTGGCGTCAAGTTGACGGGTGCCAAGCCCGTCGCGGTCGACGCGATCTTCGACAGCGTTTCGGTGGCGACGACGTTCAAAGCCGAACTGGCAAAATCCGGCGTGATCTTCTGTTCGATATCGGAAGCCCTGCGCAACCATCCCGAATTGGTCCGCAAATATCTCGGCTCGGTCATTCCGCAGTCCGACAATTTTTATGCGGCTCTCAATTCGGCGGTGTTTTCCGACGGCTCATTCGTCTATGTGCCGCCGGGCGTGCGATGCCCCATGGAATTGTCGACGCAATTCCGCATGAACGACAAAGAAACTGGTCAGTTCGAGCGCACGTTGATCATCGCCGACAAGGGGTCATACGTGTCCTACCTCGAAGGTTGCACGGCGCCGATGCGGGACGAAAACCAGCTGCACGCCGCGTGCGTGGAGCTGATCGCGCTCGACGATGCTGAAATCAAGTATTCGACCGTCCAGAATTGGTACCCAGGCGACAAGAACGGCAAGGGCGGCGTCTACAACTTCGTGACCAAGCGCGGCGACTGCCGTGGCGTCAACTCGAAGATCAGCTGGACGCAGGTCGAGACTGGTTCGGCGATCACCTGGAAATACCCGTCGTGCATCCTGCGCGGCGACAACAGCCGCGGCGAGTTCTACTCGATCGCGATCTCGAACGGCTATCAGCAGGTGGATAGCGGTACCAAGATGATCCACCTCGGCAAAAACACGTCGAGCCGGATCATCTCGAAGGGCATCGCCGCCGGCCACTCGCAAAACACCTACCGGGGGCTCGTTTCGGCGCACCGGAAGGCGTCCAACGCGCGCAACTTCACCAACTGCGACAGCTTGCTGATCGGCCAGAACTGCGGCGCCCACACCGTGCCCTACATCGAGGCCAAGAACGCGAGCGCACACTTCGAGCACGAGGCCACGACGTCGAAGATCAGCGAAGACACGCTGTTCTATTGCATGCAGCGTGGGCTTTCGCAGGAGGAGGCGGTAGCGCTCGTCGTCAATGGTTTCGTCCGCGACGTGCTGCAGCAGCTGCCGATGGAGTTCATGGCCGAGACGCAGAAGCTGATCGGCATCTCGCTTGAAGGCAGTGTGGGGTGATGGAGTCGGCGGGTGAAGTTCGGAGACGTGATCAAGTTGATTGAAAATGACGGCTGGTACTTGGTCGCTACCCGAGGCAGTCATCGACCCGTCTGACGACATCGCGCCGGGAACTCTGAACCGTATCTTGATGCAAGCTGGACTGAAGGGACGCCGTTAATGCGGTTCGCGATCGTCATAGAGCCCGCCGGCATAAATTTTTCTGGCTACGTCCCTGACCTTCCGGGCTGCATCGCAACGGGTCAGACGACGGCCGAAGTAGAGCAAAGCCTTCGGGAAGCGATCAGGTTTCACCTCAACGATATGATCGAAGACGGCACGCCGATACCAGCAGCCAGAACCATCGCCGAATATGTCGAGGCTTAAGATTAAGACGCAAGGTCAAGGGTAAAGTCGAATGCTTGAAATCAAAAACCTCCACGTGAAGCTTGCCGACGAGGACAAGGTCATCCTCAATGGCCTCGATCTCGTCGTACCGAAGGGCGAGGTTCACGCGATCATGGGCCCCAACGGTTCGGGCAAGTCGACGCTTGCCTATGTGCTGGCTGGCCGCGCCGGGTACGAGGTGACCGACGGCGACATCTTTTGGAACGGCGAAAGCCTGATCGAAATGGCGCCGGATGAGCGCGCGGCGGCGGGGGTGTTTCTCGCGTTCCAATACCCGATGGAAATTCCAGGCGTCGCAGGCCTAACGTTTCTGCGGACGGCAACAAACGCCGTGCGTAAGAAGCGCGGCCAGGATGAATTGACGACACCGGAATTCATGAAAGTCGTGCGCGGCAAGGCGGCCGCGTTGAATATTGATTTCGAGATGCTGAAGCGGCCGGTCAACGTCGGCTTCTCTGGTGGCGAAAAGAAGCGCTCGGAAATCCTGCAGATGGCGATGCTGGAGCCGAGCCTGTGTGTTCTCGACGAGACGGATTCTGGTCTCGACATCGATGCGCTGAAAGTTGTTTCTGATGGCGTCAACGCGCTGCGATCGCCTGACCGGTCGATGCTCGTCATCACGCACTATCAGCGGCTGCTCGACTATATTGTGCCCGACAAAGTTCACGTTCTGGCACGCGGTCGCATCCAGACGACCGGTGATAAGGACCTCGCCAAGGAGCTGGAAAAGTCCGGCTACGCTGGCTTTGTGGATGCTGCGTAATGGATGGCCGGTCCGTGGAGGATAACATGCCCGTCGCAGTCATAAAGACCAAGTCGGAATTGGCGCTGTCCGAGCAGTTCCAAGCGGCGTTACCGTCGCTTCCGGGTGGGCCCGAGATCGCGAGCCACCGCCGGGCGGCGATTGCCGCATTCACCGAACTTGGCCTGCCCCACCGGCGGATCGAGGACTGGAAGTATACCGACCTCAGAACGGCGCTGAAAGACCCGGCGCTGCCGTCGGTCGATGCCACCGCTAAGTTGACGGTTGCCGACCTGATCGTTGCGCTCGGACCGTTCATGAACATGGATGCCGCCCGCATCGTGTTCGTCAACGGCCATTACCGTGCAGCCCTATCGAACGTGACGGGTACGGACACGATCACCGTCACACCGCTTTCGGCGGGTTTCGACAGCCTCGCGCCGCTGACCACGGACGCAGTCACGGCCCTCAACACGGCCTTCGTCACCGATGGCGCTGTGGTGGACATCCCCGAGGGCGTGACGGTCGACCAGCCGTTGCTGGTCGTGTCGCTGTCGGTGGGGCGTGACGCCCGGCTATCGACCATCCGCAACCGGATCAGCGTCGGGGCCGGCGCCTCGGTGACAATCGCCGAACTGTACTTGACACTACCCGGCTCGACCGTCGACGGGCAAACCAATGCGTTGACCGAGGTGACGCTTGCGCAGGGCGCAACCTTGACCCACGTCAAGGCACTGTCTGAAGGCGGCAGGGCGACCCATTTGTCGAACTGGAATGTCAGCCTCGGCGCGGAGGCAAACTACCGCGCGTTCCAGCTGTCGTCTGGCGTCGCGCTGGCGCGCAACCAGATCGGCGTGACGTTCACAGGCGAGCACGCCAAGATCGATGTCTCCGGCACGTTCCTTGGGCGGGGCGCTGACCATATCGATACGACATTGACCGTCGACCATGCCGTTCCGCACTGCGAGAGTCGGGAGTTGTTTACAGGCGTACTCGACGGCCACGCGCGCGGCATCTTCCAGGGCAAGATCATCGTGCGGCCGCACGCCCAGAAATCCGACGGTAAAATGATGGCGCGGGCCCTGATGCTGTCGCCGGACGCGGAATTCGATTCGAAGCCCGAACTCGAGATCTATGCCGATGATGTCGTGTGCGGTCATGGTTCGACGGCCGCCGAACTCGATGAAGACTTGATGTTTTATTGCCAGTCGCGCGGCATTCCGGCGATCGAGGCGAGAGCGTTGTTGGTCAAGTCGTTCATCGGAGAAGCGATTGCGCGCGTAGACAATGAAGCGGTGCGAACCGTGCTGGAAGCGTGCGCCGACGAGTGGTTGGCTCAGGATCAGACAAACAGCGCCGTCACGTGACGCGTTGACCGGGTCGCCGGTTTGGCCTGGTCAGTGGCCGTGCCGCGAAGACAAAGGACGCCAAAATGGGCTACCAAGCCAAGGGCAACGAAATGACCGCTGCGGTACCGGCTGGCAACTTGGCCGCGCCCTATGACGTTGCCCGGATCCGCGCCGACTTTCCGATCCTCTACCGCGAGATCTACGGCAAGCCACTCGTCTATCTCGATAACGCCGCATCGTCGCAAAAGCCGCGCTCGGTGATCGAAGCGATGGATCACGCCTACCGGTTCGAATATGCCAACGTACATCGCGGTTTGCACTATTTGTCGAACACCGCGACGGCGAAATACGAGGAGTCGCGGGAGACCGTTCGCCGGTTTCTCAATGCTACCAGCGTCGACGAGATCGTGTTCACGCACAACGCGACGGCGGCAATCAACATTGTTGCCGATGGCTATGGCCGCGGCCGGATCGGTGATGGCGACGAAATCGTGCTGTCGATCATGGAGCATCACGCCAACATCGTGCCGTGGCATTTCCACCGCGAGCGCAACGGCGCGGTACTGAAGTGGGTGCCGATGGACGACAACGGTGAACTCCTCATCGACGAGTTCGAGTGGCTGCTAACGCCGCGCACCAAGATCGTCGCGCTCACGCATATGTCGAACGTGCTCGGCACCGTGAACCCGATCAAGGACATCGTCCGCATCGCTCACGCCAGGGGCATTCCGGTGCTGGTCGACGGCAGCCAATCGGCCGCGCATATGCCAGTCGACGTGCGCGACCTCGGCTGTGATTTCTTTGTGTTTACAGGGCACAAAACCTACGGCCCGACGGGCATCGGCGTGCTGTGGGCCAAGCGCGAGTATCTCGACCAGATGTCCCCGTTCGAGGGCGGCGGCAACATGATCGACAAGGTCACCGTCGACGAGATCACCTACAACGCGCCGCCGCACCGGTTCGAGGCTGGTACGCCGATGTTTGTCGAGGCGATCGGATTGGCAGCCGGGCTGTCGTATATGATGCAGGTCGGGCGCGACCGGATCGCCGCGCACGAGGCGATGATTGGCGCTTATGCGCACGAGCGGTTGTCTGAGCTGAACTGGTTGAAGCTTTACGGCAACGCCCCGGGCAAAGGCGCGATCTTCGCGTTTTCGATCGATGGCCTCCACCCCCACGACATCGCGACGATCATCGACCGCTCCGGCGTCGCGGTTCGCGCGGGTCATCACTGCGCACAGCCGCTGATGGACCGTCTTGGCGTGCCTGCGACCTGCCGGGCATCATTTGCCTTGTATTCGACGAAAGCCGAGGTCGACGCCCTTGTCGATAGCCTGCGCAAGGCCCACGAATTGTTCGCGTGAGCGAGGAGCGAAGATGGATACGGTAAATTTGCCCAACGACGACGCGATCTTGGCGACCGGCGGTCCGCCCGCCGGTGAGAAGCGACCCGACGCTGCATCAGGCTCAGAGGCTGCCATTGTGGTTGAGCCGGTCGCGCCGGTGTCAGACGCGACGGCTGGCGAGACCGTGCCAGCCAGCGCGATTCCTGCCGAGGAGATCGACCGTCTCACGGGCGACATCGTGGCCGCCCTGAAGACCGTATACGACCCCGAAATCCCGTCCGACGTCTACGAACTCGGGTTGATCTATGCGATCGACATCGAGGACGACCGCACCGTAAAGATTGACATGACGTTGACGTCGCCGGGTTGCCCCGTTGCCGGCGAGATGCCCGGCTGGGTCCAGAACGCCGTAAATTCGGTGCCAGGTGTGTCGCAGACCAAAGTCAATCTCGTATTCGATCCGCCGTGGCACCATGGACGGATGTCGGACGAGGCGCGCCTTGCGCTGAACATGTTCTGACGACTTGATTTTTGCAGCCAATCTGGCTTGCTTCGCGTTCGCGGCTCTGTTAGGCAGCGCGCTCGCAGATTGGCGGCCATGCGCTCCTGTGAACATGCGGTCGTGGCGGAATTGGTAGACGCACTACCTTGAGGTGGTAACGGGGCAACCCGTGGAGGTTCGAGTCCTCTCGACCGCACCATATTGAATTTGTTGAATTTTTAGTATTGTGGGAATTTCCCATAGCAAGATTGAAAAGGTACATTGTACCTATTGGCCACCGGGTTCCACATGCAAGTGCTGGAATGTCACACGTTTTCTGGCTTGTTGTCGCTAGTGTGCGATGGCTCTTGCGGACCAAGTTGTTTTGGTGGGTGTGAATTATGCGGAGCGGGCGCGGATGGCTTCGGCTAGCATCTCTCTTGCGATTTGACCGAGACGAGCCTCTTGTGTCAGCGGCTCACCTTTTGGTGGATCAACGATGTTCGCTGCCTGATTTCGCGCTCAAGCTGCTGCGCAGCGGAGCACTGATCTGCGTACTCTTTCGTCGTTTCGGCAACAGCAACTTTGTAAGCTTCTAGGACGTGTTCGGCCTGCCACCACGAGCGCTCAGAATAGCGCATGAACAGAACCTATCTCCTTAGTCCAGAAAAACGTGTTGCGTGACGACGCCCGTCAAGCGCTGATGCTGCAGGAACGCCTTGGCGTCTTGCTCGCGAGTGAACCAGCACGCCTTGTAGGCGTCTCGCATCCATCCGCCGACCGGGTGCCACCAGCGAACCGGCATGTTGTCGTCGGCTGGCCACTCAATCAGCCAGACGGTTATGTCCTTTGATGCCATCGGACGAATGGTACACGCCGAAGTACATCTTTGACGCGCTTGCCGAGCGTTTCGACTTGGACGTTGCTTGCCCTCCCGAAGGCCCTCGCCATGTTCCAGCAGATGCGTGGTTTTCGTCCGATGCGCTCGTTTTGCCCTGGCATGGCTTCGTGTGGATGAACCCGCCGTTTGGACACCAGCGCGTCAAGCGCGAATGGCTCTCGAAATTCTTCACACACGGCAACGGGATCGCACTGCTGCCCGACCGGACGAGTGCGCCATGGTTTCAAGAGTTCGGCCCGCGATGCAATGCGATTCTTTGGGTGTCCCCTAAGATCAAGTTCGAGCGGGCTGACGGCACCCGAGGCGAGTGGCCTGGCACCGGCACCGCATTGTTCGCCGCTGGCGATCGTGCGGTTCAGGCGCTGGTCAGATCCAAGCTCGGCTTCGTGACAACCACGTGGAGATAGGAGAAGGCACATGAGGCATGCTAGCGATTGCGCCACGAACAATGCTCCCGCGTATCCGGCTTGGCCGTGTGATTGTGGGGCAAGCAAGAGGTTTTGTCCTGAGTGCTACAACGCAGCCGGATTGCTCGAATCCCGCATCGCAGAGCTTGAGGCGGCGCTTGACTTATTACGGTCAGTCTCAAAAAGGCTGACGGATAACATCACCGAGTTCGATCGCGTCACGAACGGAGAGTTTGTTGATGACGTGGAGCGGGCCGGTATCGCGGCTCAAAACCTGAAAACTAATTTGTAGGAGAGGCAAATGGCAACTCGGCAGAAAATCCTTCATAACCTGCATTGCTGCGGCTGGCAGAGCGCTGCGTTCGCCGACGCTACCGAACGCCAGATGCGCGAGCTTGTTGACGACAAGCTTGTTATTGCATCACCGCCTTGGCGCTGTCGTCGCACGACAGACATGGAGTACGGAATCACTCAGGCCGGGCGCGATGCCATCAACAATAAGGAGCGCCAATGAACTGGATCACTCATCGGCCAAAAAGCTACGTGCTCGTGTGGCCGCGAACATAGATTGACATAGAGGGGGCGTTCATTTTTTTACCCCTATCCGATCGCCGACCGCATTGGCCGCATCCATCACATACCCAGACTGATGCTTCGCGTAGATCTTGCGTGTCGTTTCAATGTCCGAGTGGCCGAGCATGCGCTGTATCTTTCGCATGTCGACATCTCGATCTGCGGCCCAAGTCGCCAGCGTGTGGCGTAGGGCGTGGAGCCCGGTGAAGCGCATGGTGATACCAGCCGATCGAAACACGTCCCTGACGCCAGCAGTCGGGTCTCTTATAGACTTCCCGCGGTATTCGATGACGTAGGGGGTCCGCGCCAGTTCCTTCGATTCCACGAGGGCGAGGGCCAGCACCGGATGGATGTCGACATATGCTCGCCCCTTGACGTGGGAACTGTCCAGGATGTCTGCCGCGTCTTCAAGTTCGGCCCGGCGGAAGTCGATAGTGCTGCCGTCAAGGTCCACTCGATCCCATGTCAACTCAAGTATTGCTCCCCGCCGAGCTCCGGTGAACAGCGCAAGTAGGATCAGCAAACGCACGTGGGGGGCGCAAGGTTGAGCCAGGACGGCCAGAACCTGGTCCTCGGTCAGATCGGTGCGGCGAACTTTCCCGGCCTTTGGCACCCACACGTAGGGCGCCTCTGCGATGATCCCACGCTTGGCTGCCCATGATAGAGCCGTGCGAAGCGCGGTCAGCTCAGTTGCTATCGTATCTCGAGCCAGCCCCCGGGCCCGACGGGCGACGGCATGGGCATGGCAGCGGGTCCGCTTTTTACCTTCGACGGTGAAGGGCGCTGCCACGTCGGCTGGCTGCAGGTCCCCGAACAACTCGGCCAGGGCTTTCCAGTTCTGCGCCACACGTTCGGCGCTGGTCTTGCCCTCGGCCCGCCGGTCCTCAATGTAGCGGCGCATGATCTCGCCGACTGTGACCTGCTGGTCCTGAACGACCGCTGCTGTTCTCCCTCGAACCCACTTTGCAAACTCGGCCTTGGCTATCCGTTCAGGCGAGGCGGCGGCAACTGCAAGGCGAATGACTGGGCGTTGGCCATCTGCGGTTGACCACCGGATGACCCATTCGCCTCTGTGCTTTCCGAGCCGATAGCCTTCTTGCTCGGCGATGGGCCGTCGAACCATGATTCTGCATCCTGTCCTTTAATTCGGTAGTCTCGGCCAACCTTCCGGTTGGTCAGTTCGTTCGTCCGGCAAAGCCGCCGGATGTAGCTCTCGCTGAGCGCGAAACGAATTGCGACCTCCGCAGTGGTGTAGACGGCGTCGGGGAACAGCCCGCCGGTTGGCGTCAGTCGATCTGGCTGTATCATCGGTGGCCTTTCCGCCATGTCCGCACGCCTCACTCTGCCCAACCTTCGGCCGCCAGCGCTTCCTTCCAGACGCCGCGTGCGCGGAGTTCGGTCTCCCATGCCTGCCGCATTGGCTCATCGCAGTGAGCAACCGCGTCGGCCCACGTCGGCCATCGCTTGTGTTCGGCGTGGAACCGCATCTGGTAGAACAGGCTGTCGCGGTTGTGAGGCACGTCAGGAGGATGGTCGACGGCGCAGTCCGCACACATTCCGGGCGCCGCCGGCAACAGCATCATGCCAGACGGCTTTTCCTCGACGCGGCCCGTCGTGTCGACGACCTGCATCGTTCCACCAAGTGGGATCAGGGGGCGCATGTCAGTACGCCTTCCCGCCGGACTGGCGCCGGGCTTCCAGAGAGTGGTCGACACGAGTGCGGTTGTATCTGTTTTTTTCGATCAACGCGCCGGCGACGTCGAGGCCGAGCGCGGCACTCGTGTCAAGAATGCGAATGAGACAGTCCGCGAACTCGACCTCAATGCCGGACCGGTGCGGAAGCTTGTCATCCATCAGGCCTTTGCGGTGCGCTTCGAGCGCCTCGGACAGTTCCGAGTGCATCAGCGCAATGGCCTCGCCAAAGTTGCGCTGAATTTCTGCGCCGGTCTTCGGGTCGCGATACCAGCCGGCGTCGGTGGCCGTGGCGTGAGCGAGTTCCTGGGCGAGGCGGAGTCCATGGTAGGCATCGCACTCGGCGATCGTCATGTTGGTCGGCTCGGTATTCTCGATCATTATCGTCATGGGCGCGTGCTCCTCTGTGATTAGATCAAGGTGGCGGAGACAAGCACGGCGGGTGCAACGCGCTGGAATATCCGCCGCGTCGGTGATGACCCCGAACCGACGATTCCGCCGGTGTCGACGTAGAACTGACCGTCGTGGCGCACGGCGGCGACCTTGCCGACTGCTAACGGCAGGAGTTCGCCGTGGAAACGCGCCGTGCCGTCGATGTCGTCGAGGCGGACTGGGATCGTCGGTAGCGTGGTCTGGCCATTGGCCAGAGCCTCGGCGAGCCCGCGCGGTTCGGCCGGCGTTTCGGTGGCCGGTTGGCGCTGGGCGGCGCGCGCAATCCGTTGCGCGTGTTCTCGGCGGGTATCAGCGAGTGCGGCTCGGGTGGCATCGGCGACATCGCGAAAGACGTTGGCGTTGGCGGTGTCCATCAGGCGTGGTCCTTGGTTGGGGGGTTCGGCTGGTGCTTTGACGGCAGCTCGCGGGACATCTGGTCCAGCGCGTGGGCGGACAGATCGTGCAGCCGCAAGAGCACGACGTCGTCGGTGACCGGATCGCGGACCAACGCCTTGATGATGATGGCGACGATCATGGCCGCGGTGTCGCGCGCCTCGGCCGCGTCGGAGGGGGGGCTGACGAAACGCACGGCGGCTGGCGTGGCGAGCAGGTCGGGGATGCGCTCGTCGGCGCGTTTCTGGTCTTCGGCAGATACGCCGATCCAGACGTTGGGGAGTGGCCAGTTGACGCTTTCCACATGCGCCGCGCATGGGCTGCTGGTCAGAGCCACCGCAGCATCGCTTAACCGCTCAAAGTAATCGCCGTGCTCGTCATCTCCGCGTGTCATGTACGCCTGCATCCGCGCGCTGCGCTTCGTCAGCACCTGAAACGTGTGCTGCGGGCACAGCGCCATGACGGCGAACACCCGGTCGATCCATTCGTCGGGCACGTCCTCGTGAAACAGATCGCCCATCGAATTCACGAACCAGGTCGTCGGCTTTCTGGTTCGCAGCGGCTTGGTCAAAATGTCGTCCGGGGCCAGCGCGACTTTGCCGGTCCAGCCAGGCTTGCCGTTGACCCACTTTGTCGTGCCCGCGTAGTGCGCGGCCGGAACTGCTTTGCAGGCCTTGACGGCAGCGTCGCCCATGGCCTCCAGCCGCGCCGCCATCTTCATCGCGTAGCAATTGGTGCAGCCGGGGCTGACGATGGAGCACCCGACGATGGGATTCCAAGTCTTCCCGGTCCATTCGATCTTGGTCATGCCGGCACCGCCTTGGGCACCATGTCTTCCGGTTCGGCGATCATTTGTGCCCCTCCTCATATTCTTCGCTGCGTTCCTACAGGCCTGGCGCAAGCATCGGTCGCGGCGGCTCTGGCTCAAGCCAGGGCTTCATTTTTTCCAGCACAGCCACGATCTGCGTCGCCAGCTGCCCGATTGCGCCGCCGATCAGCACGTAGAGCGGCATCACCAGCAGGACGCCGCTGGCCTTGGCGAAATACGCCGCGCCTGGCAGATCAAGGCTGACCATCACCGGGGTGACCATGCTCACGCCGATCGCAGCCATAAGCATGAGCCCGGCCATGACGATGGTCACCGGAGGCGGGGTTAGCAGGCGAATGCAGCGCGCGATGCCAGAGAGCATCACACCGCCCCCTTGGCTTGAGCCCACGTGGCGAGGCAGTTGTTGGCAATGGCCCCGTCTTTCTCGACCTGGAACGCTGCCAGAGCACGCGCCCGGATGTCCGCGTTGACCTCTGCCTCGGTGCGGTGCTCGCCGCAGACGTGTATGTCTGCGGCGGCTTTCGACATTGTTATGCTCATGCTGCACAACGGGTTTCGGCGGCACATCACAACATCGTCGCGGGGAGTGACTGCGTGGTTGGGGTGCACGGATTGACCCAAAAACGCGCAGTTCGCGCAGCGCCGTTGGGGCCACAGCATCATGATCGTGTTCCTTGTCCCATCGCGTTCCCGGCTGTGCCGCCGATGGCGTACCCGGCCACGCGCATTTCCGGCGGCAGCCATCCGCAGGCGCTCGCGGCCTCGGCTGCGGCCTTGCCGATCTCGGCCTTTTTCATGTCCGCGAGAACGTCGACGGGAGCGAAGTGCGCCGCCTGCCCCGCTTCGATCATCTCTTCGATCGCCGCCAGCGCAACCGCCTTGGTCGCGCGGTGGAAGTAGTTGAGCGGATCGAATTGCCGACGCGCGGCATCAAGATAGGTACCGGGCGGGACGACCGCCATCACCGCGGCATCCGCTGAATGCAACGCTCCGCCACGTCCGTCGGACACGTCGAGCGCCCGTGCGATGTGCGTCCGGAGCTTGCACAGGACCTCGTCGTCGGTGAAGGCCATGGCCGCGACCAGCGCGGCATCGAACCCGGCCTTGGTTTTGCGCGGCCCAGTGTGCTGCCCCGTGTTCATCCCTGTATCCTGGGGCTGGTGCCCGCGGAACGTGGTGAAACCGGCCTTGACTCTGCGCGCCCAGACCTCCGCGTCGAGCGACGCCACCAGCAGCCGCAAGGCCAGCATCGGGTCAGCGCGGCCGACGGCCTCGGCGGCCGCCAGCGTCCGGGCGATCGTCACCTCCTGGGCCAGGGCTGCGGAGATCGAGAACGGTCCATTCGCGGCTGGGGGCGGTGGGACGTGTTCGCTCTCCCCGGTATTGCCGTCGCCATCTTGCCAGTCATCGTCATCACTATCGACGACGCCCTGCCCGCCGCACGTCTCGCAGTCGTCACTCTCGACCCCGGCGCAGTCTGGGCAAATATCGGTGGCGCCGTCTTCTGGCGCGCCATCGTCATCATCCTCGCCATCGCCCGCCACATCTGCCGCCGCGCCGTCCGGCCGGATCACGCCGCGCGTCACGAACATGCCTGTTGGGCTGTTGCCATCGAATTCAACGACAGCACCCGCGGCGGCCCGCTGTTTCGGCGTCAGGCGCGCTACGATACCGGCCACGACCTCGGCGTCGACAACGAACCCGTCATCTCGGCCATCGTCGTCGGCGTCGATCGTGTCCCATCCGTCCCAGCCGCCCGGCCATCCTTGTGGCAGGTCGTCGGCCAGGGCGACCCAGCCCCAGCCCTCGGTGCGCAGCGCGTCGAGTTTCGCGTCGGCGACCTCGCGCTTGGCGTCTGCGACTTCTTCGACCTTCTCCATCTGATCTGACATTGCACCCCTCCATTTCGTTGAGTTGACTTCAATCGTCGGGTTGCGCCGGGGCTTGATGCCCTCTTACCCTGGCGCACTCCCCGCCTCAGCGACCGTGTGGTCTCCGGTCGCTATCTCTTTTGGGTCTTCCAGTTGACGCTCCCGTCGAACCGCCGGGACCCCTGGAAGCCGCGGCCACGCAACTTGTTCGACGTCGGCTTATCCGTGGGCACAAAATCGTCGGGTTGTTTGACCAGCATCTTCCGGCGAAACTCTTCATGCTCGGGCGCGATCCGCCGTACTTTGGCGACAATGCTCGTGTCTTTTCCTGACTTCTCGCGGTGCTCGGCGATCGGGCGGGGCACCAAGTTGGTCGGGTGATTTGATCCACCAAGCGCGTGGAGAACGACGTGGTCGAACTCAAAGCAGCCGATGATCTCCTTCGCCGTCATTGTGCGGGCTCGGTCTCGGTCGACGACGGGAGCAAGGCGTCCATCGGCGGTCGGTCGGCAGATGGTGAGCAACGCGCTTGCGCATCTCTCCGCGAGGGTTGGCTTTTTGCGGGGGCGCTTTTCGAGAAGGCGGCGCACTTCGTCTTCGCGAGACGATGCTTCGACTTCAGTTGCGCTTTCGTCATCGGCTTGTGTGCCAGCCAGCCCCGCTGCCACTCTTTCGTCATCCCCGGCTTCGCGAGTTCGCCGTTTCGCGCCGCCTTGAACCCCTCCATCAGCGTCCACCGCCCCATTTGATTTGCCCTTTGTGAATGCTACCCGACGGCTAAAGCCGTGGGGCTTCTCCTGGTTAACCATGGAGCGTTCCCCCTTCATAAGCCGCAACCGGCGCGGGGCCGGGTTTACGGCTTGCTCGGGTGTCGGGTAGATGCGGATTTTGGTGGCGCTTAGCATCAGACGTTCTTCTGGTTCTCTATGTATTTCTTGACGATCTTGAGCGGAGCGCCGCCGACGCCTATCCTTCCCCCTGCCTAATAAGGCCAGAGGGATGTCGGCGATGTTGCTCATGTCATGGCTCGACGAAGAAACTCTGTTCTGATCTGCAAGGCTTCGCGCTCTCGTTGCCTGCGCTCGACAAGCCGATCTGCGGCTCGAGAGCGCGCGGATGCGCGATCGACGATCTTGTTCCGTTTGGCTGAGACCGCGTTACGCTTGCGCTCGAGTTCTGCGATCTCTCGATCAAAGCATTCGATCGCCTTGACCTCCCAAACCTCAAGGTGAGCGCGCCAGTTGCGGGCCTGTGGCATGGCTAAACCTTCATCGCGCGGTAGTTGGCCGACGACGATCGCCAGACCTCTATCTTCAAGGCAGCCGCATCGCGAAGTGCGCGCAGCTTTTCATACTCGGCGCACGCGATGGCATCGTCTTCGACCCGCTGGAGGTAGGCTTCGGAAGCGCGAGCTTCGACCTCAGCCTTGACGGCTGAGAGACCAGGGTCGCAAAGCTTCATGCTAAGTGCGAGCTGGACCTTGATCATGTGGCCTGCGCGGATCATCTCGCCTTTGGCCAGACCGACTTCAGCAGCGCTGTCTCGCAGAAATGACAGCGCCCGCTCGACTTGATACTCCGTGACGATCGGGCCGGTTAGCTGGGGCTCTACGTCGTCTGCTTCAACGTCGGTAACAACGTCGGTCACTGGTCTTCTCCACTCAGGATGGTTTCAGCGATCTTGCGGTGTTCGGGCGTGAGTCGTTCGAGGATGCCGGCGTTGGCCTCTCGAACCTCGTTCGCTTCGGCCTCTGTCGAGCAGAACCCGATGTCCTCGCGCAGCTTGGCAAGGAACCCCTCGGGGTCGGCGATCGTGTCTGGTTGGCCTTGGGTGTCACCCCCTAGCGATGCTACGACAGGGGGTGGCTTGTTGGTCGGGGACTCTGGAATGTCATCGGCCACAATGCTGATGGGCTTGGCGGCAGCCATCCGGCGTTCGGCGCGAAAGTCTTCGGCCTCATCGTCGGCGACGACACCGAGCATGACGGCCGGAGCATGGGCTCGAGCCCACTCTCGAGCGCCGCGATAGCGTAGCTGACGCTCCCAATCCGCAGGGCTGGCCCACGGCGATTTGCCGCCCCGGTGCCACTGCGCGACTGTGCCCCTGATCGTGCGCTCGAAATTCTCGCCGGCTATCGTGCCGCGAACCACGACGCCTAGCTTCTGGTCGTCAAACTTGCGATCGGGGCCGTCGTTCACGAAATCGTAGCGCAGACGCACCCCGAGGTTGGCCTCAATCACGGCCGCCACGAGCTTGCCTTCGTAGCAAAGCTTGCCGTGCACCACGCTGACACACTGCGCGACGGCGAAGGGATCCATCTTCCATCCCAACGCCTGGTTGACGATCATGAAGCAGTTGGCCAACACAACTTCGGGTGTGTAGTGCTCAATGACGGCGCCGTCCTTCATCTTGCACCGCAGAGAATCCGGCATCAAACTGCCGCGCGCCATCATGGTCGCAACCCGCTGCATGTGCTCAAAGCGGGCGGTGTCGAATATCGGCACGTCATCCACCACAACGCGGATTTCGCGCAGCGGGGGCGGCGGTGTTTGCGGGGGCGGTGGAATGATCTGGATGTCTTGCCGCGCTGCGCCGTTCGGCGGCGGCGAGCCGTTGATCGTGGGCTCCATGTGATCGGTCATTCGGCGGCGCCCCTCTGTTCATTTGGATTGTTCTGCCAGGACATCATGCAGCCCGGCACTTCCGCCTTGGCCTTGGCCGCCTTGTCGGCAAGCTTCTGGATAAGGGCGATCAAGTCTGGATGGCGCTGGGCCGCGTAGTATGCGGCGGCTGCACCCAGATCGGTGATGACGGCAGTCGCTGGCGCTTCGCGCAGACTGCGACGGGGGGCTACCGTGCCGGAACCCAGCATGATCTTCGGCACCGGAGCCACAACGGCGACGGCCACGGGCGGCACTGGTGGCAATTCGGGTAGGCTGCCGGTCATGGCCGCAACCGGGTCGTTGCGCTCCATCTGCGCGCGTTCTGCCTCGGCCTTTGCTCGCTCGGCGCGCTGGGAGTCGATCCGGGCTTGAGCCTCGGCCTCGGCGATCTTGCGCTGTTTGGCCTGCTCGGTCGCAAGCCACTCGTTGCACTTGACCTGCATCGAGCGCACGACGCTTTCGGCCTCGCCGATGATGATCTGGTAGCGCCGCCGTATCTCGGCCACGGCATCCTCGTGCGGCTTCTGCTCGGCGCGACGGGAAGCCTCCGCCGCCTTTGCCATCTTGGCAATGCGCTGGCTCCAATCGGTGAGGCGGTCAGCATCCGCGCTAGTGGCAATCGGCTTTGTCAGCGCGACGCGCGCCTCGCTGCAATCACCCATCAGGTCCAGCCGCATGCGCTGGAACGCGTCAAGATCGCCGGAGTTATGGCCCGGGCCTCCGTGTGGCGCTGCCACCTTCTCTCTTTCGCCGTCGGATGGCGAGGCCTCGGGCACGGATGGCTTGAGCGGCGGCGGATCGGCGATCCAGCGGCCATGCTCCATCCAGTATCTGTAATCGTCCTGCGAGACCGCATGAGACCGGCACCAAGGCCACTCGGTCTCCGCGTCGGCAGTGGCGTCCATGCCGACCACACATTTCAGGACAAGCCCTCCAGACCAAGCGTGCTTGGTGCCGCCCGTCCTCTCGTCGACCAGCATGATCTTGACCGGAACGAAGGGGCCGTTCCGCCCCTGACGCTTGCGCCAGATGCCGGGCTGGGGGTTGTCGTAGTGCCCGGCTTGGTAGAGCGTGGGCAGATAAGTCGGCTTCTTCACATCGTCTTTGATGGCGCCGGACTGGCGGCCGATTTGGTCGCGCCAAGCCGCGTAAATGTCGATGGTTTCCACTTACGCCACCCGTCCGCGAATGGCCCGGTGCGTGCCCCACTCTTTGGCGGGGTCGAAATCTGCGTAGTCCGGCTTCTCGTT
>Ga0247831_1002724_pt1 | contig 27776 bp, 25 predicted proteins | sample LaCruzMarch2015__9_FD_192406 | JGI IMG/M metagenome (GOLD analysis project Ga0247831, IMG submission 192406) | Freshwater microbial communities from meromictic Lake La Cruz, Castile-La Mancha, Spain - LaCruzMarch2015_1m | ecosystem: Environmental > Aquatic > Freshwater > Lake | place: Spain...
GCAGTTTTGACTGTGGCTTTTTTCGTTTTCACTTTACTGAGGATGCCTAGTAACGATCGCATTTCGCGGACACTTGATTTAGTTGGTAGGCCAAGTGTTTCAGGGTACTTGCCGCAGAGTACGCCAGCGGCTGGCTGCTAAACGCAATAATGTTCAAAAAGTAGCAGGCACACTCCGTGTGCCGTCCGCCGAGCCTCTAAAAGCTTTGCTTTTTGAGGAGTACGGCACATGGAATGTGCCTACTACTTTGCTTCATTGAACAGTATTGCTGTTAAACGAATTCGCCGCTGAAGCGTGACCGGTTGCCGACTACTTTGCGGACTGCTTTGGCTTCACGGGGGCTTCGCTGCCAAGGCTCATGGGGACACTGGCTTCGAAAAGACCGCGAATGACACGAGTCATATGCTGGGTGTCCAAACGATCCCATTCGTCGTCGGGCTGATGGTAGTCGCTGTGCAACGAGCCAGCGGAGAAACTGTGGGCGACAACCCCTTTTTCGGAAAGTGGCCAGTTGTCGCTCGCGCGGTACAGCATGGCACTGAATTTTGGATGTTCGAAGATTTCGACTCCGTTCGGCAAAGAAGCGTCATTCAAGAGAACGCCAAGATTGGATTCTCGCCAACCTGTCATCCAAATTTTCCCATTGGCACCTGGTTCAGGCCGACCAATCATTTCAACATTGATCATGGCAATGGTCTTGTCTAAGGGCCAAGCGGGCTGTTCGACATAACGCTTCGACCCGAGAAGACCTGACTCTTCACCGCTAAAGGCAATGAAGACCAGAGTTCGTTTGTTGTTCGCCATAGCTCCGAAAGCGTCTGCGAGTGTTAGAACTGCGGTGACGCCAGAGGCATTGTCGTCCGCTCCATTGAAGATACCATCACCCTTATCCTCCTTGCGTCCGAGATGATCAAGATGGGCTGAAAATAGGATTGCCTCCTTTGCGAGCTCAGGATCCTTGCCCGGAAGAATACCCACGACATTCTTGAGCGGCCGTTTTGGGTCTACGGTAAGTTCTTGATAAAAGCTGTCCTCAGTGATCCCGGCCAATCCAGCCCCTCGAAAACGCGAAGCGACAAAGGCTGCGGCGATATCAAATTCTGGCGAACCGATCGCCCGTCCAGCCAATTCGTCAGAAGCAAGAAACGAGACAGTGGCGGTCACACGCCCTTGACTGATCTGCGACAGGCCGGTTTCTTTAACTGGAATTTCCTGGTAGCCAATTCCTTGTTCGGTCAATCCAGACCAAATCAGGCCCAACGCAGAAAAAATCAGGAAGCACCGCAAATGACAGGACGGCAGATGTCGCTTGCTCTGCCGATAGATAAGCTGGATAGAATGTCTTGAGTTGATATGGAACATTTGCACAGATAGAGCGCCCTGAATGGAAAGAAGTTGAACCAAAAGAGATTACCCCTGATTCTAACGTAATCGAGAGTCGCTTTGGAGAGCTTCCCGGACTGTCGAGAACATTCGCCAGATGTGGTACATTTGGGAACCAAGTATGCATCGCATCAATATCGTTTCTAGGTTCCGACACACCAGTTCAAACATAAAATACGAGAAAACTAAATGAGCAATCCCCAGAATCACCTAACACCCGCGGAGCAGTTAGCCAGCGCCAGTTTAAATCCATCGGCCCAATCCCCAGCCATGGAACCCGAAACGGATCTTTGGACCGGTGGTTTTTCACCCAAGGCCATGATTGGCACTTGGTTGCTTTCAGCCTTGTTCTCCATTGCGGTGCTTGTAGTTTTGGTGTTGGCACCATCTCTATTCGGCGAGCAAGTGCCTCTAAATGTGTTATGGTCTGTTGGTGTTGGGATCATTATCGCTTGGTGGGAAATCGCGATTGCGTCGTACGCATACCGCAGAATAAGCGTCGGTTACAAGTTGACTAATCAAAGATTCATTCATAAGTATGGAATCTTGGTGCGAACGACCGATCGCATTGAGTTGATTGATATCGACGACGTTGCCTTCAGTCAGGGACTAATTCAAAGAATGCTTGGCGTAGGCACGATTCGAGTCACGAGCAGCGATCGATCCCACCCTACACTTGCGTTGTTGGGAATTGATGAAGTGGATCGAGTCTCCGGAATGATTGACGATGCGAGACGCAAAGAGCGCCGCCGCCGAAGTCTTCACATTGAAGCTTCTTAAAGCGAACCTCAATGCCAAATTTTCAGGCTTGGAAATTTTGGGAACGAGACAAAATACCAGTACCTGCTCAACATTGGGAGCGCGAGAGCTACATCCCGATGAAGCCGCAGGAGCTGGCTCGACGACTGTCAGGATTGATGAAAACGGAGTCAAAATCTTCCACCGATGGAGAACGCGTGGAGGACCGGCGATCCGATTTCCTGGGGAAAGCTTCTCGCATCGCGGAATGGGCGCATCAAAATTATCGCGAGAAACGTGAATTGCTTTTGGGTGGCTACGACCGGTACGACCCTGATGCAGATGCTCAATTCTTGCCAGAGCACGATTTGTCCCAAAGCAAAAGTGAGAAGGATCACGAAATCTATCGCGATCTGCTGGAAAGCATTTCGACAGCCTTGCATACGGCCAACTATCGGCGACTCAAGCCCTTGGAAATTCAAGAAGCTTTGTCAGCGGCAAGTCACTGGGGCGTCAAACTTCGCATTCGATTTGCATCCTTTCGCCACCTGGAAGTCCACGCGCGTGGAGACATCCTAGCCACGCGAACGCGACGAGATTGGCGAAAAGGATTTCGGATCCGTAACTTTGATGTGCCGATCTACCAAAGGTTGGTCGTTGTATTCAGGACCAAGGAGATGCAAAATCTGCCGGATCTTGTTGACCCGAGCTGCATCCACGTTCGCATGTTCAAAAACATTCCCAAAGCGGATGTCGATATGATGCTGCCGGGGTCCCAAGTTCGGCTCAATTGGACAGACACCGGACGCATAGGGATTCCGACCCTATGGGGAATGATCATGCTCGCCTCGAAGTTGGTCAAAAGCTTTTGGCTGATCGCACTTTTGAGCGTGTTCAAGATCCTGTCCTCTTTTGTGTTGATTGCCGCCATCGTGGTTGCTTCGTTGGTTTACGGGGTGAAAACCATTTTTTCGTATTCGACCACGAAGCGTCGGTACCAATTGAGTGTCACACGGAATCTGTATTATCAGAACTTAGATAACAATCTTGGTGCCTTGTTGCGGATCATCGAAGAAGCGGAGCAGCAAGAAGTTTGCGAGGCTATGATCGCATACTTTGTGTTGCAGTCCATAGAAAACCAATCGATGGACCGAAGCGCTATCGACGCCAAAGCAGAAGTCCTGTTAAAAACTTTGACAAATCTCGACATTGACTTCGATGTCGATGACGCTCTGCGCGATCTTTTTTCGATCGGGATCATTCAGCCGGTAGAGGAGGGCTGGATCGCCTAGGCCTTCGCTAAACGCAGCACTTCCACCAAATCCATCTGGCCTTCATAGAGAGATCGGCCAATGATCGCGCCAGCTGTGTTGGATGCGATCAACTGCTTCACATCGTCTAAGGTAGTGACTCCGCCAGAGCAAATCACTGGGAACGGGCTTGCCTTTTGGATCTCGGCAAGCGACTTAAAATTGGGACCCGCCATCATTCCATCCTTGGCGATATCGGTATAGACAACGGCAACGCATGCATCGGTATGTTCGGAGACGCGAAGTACCAAATCGGACGCGGCGGTTTTTGATGTCTCAAGCCAGCCTTCGGTAGCAACCATCCCCTCCAGTGCGTCGAGCCCCAGCACAAGATGACCAGGAAAACGCTGGCACATCGCTGCAAACCAATGGGGATCTTTGAGAGCTGCGGTACCAACGACCAAACGTGACAGCCCCAAGTCGAGCAACCGCTCGATGGTTGCTTCAGTACGAACTCCCCCACCCAATTGAACCACTCGCCCAGCCGCGACGCGGACGATGTCCCTTATCGCTTGTTCATTGACAATGCTTCCGGTTTTGGCACCGTCCAGGTCAACGCAATGTAACAGGCTTGAGCCCTGAGCAAACCAGCGCTCGGCGATTTCCGCAGGATGGTTGCTGAAGATGGTGTCGCGTTGGTAGTCGCCCTGTTGTAAGCGAACACAATTACCACCCAGTAAATCGATGGCAGGCCAAATTTCCACGTGATCGCTTTTCTAATGGAGTTCTACGGACGACGTCTTGGTGCGGAGGTACTTTGCGAACGAGCCTTAGGCAGTTTGCCCTTCTCGACCTCTCGTTGAGTTACATGCCGACCGTGTTGCGGCGGAACCAAACGATGCAAAATAACTGGGACCGGATTGGTGTGGACCACGACCTCGCGGCCATTGATCACTTTTTTGGTCTGAGTCGCATTTGCTTTCGGGAACAGTAATACCCCCACTGACAAAACGCCAGTGATCGCAACGATTTTGCTGATTTTCATAAAGACGTAAGCCCCTCTCGGTGAACGGAAAACGGTTGACATCCCTATCCATCGAAATGCTAGCCCAAAAACTCTAATCGCAAAAGCGCCAATTTCTCGATTCGGCTTTTCCCCAGAATGGGTATTTCGGTTATGCCGGATAGAACGCATCGAAGTTTTGGACTTCTTGCATTCTTAAGATGAAAACCTTGAGTTTCGGCCCCTCTCCAATGAGGGTGGAGTGCAGGTCGAGCCCAAGCGTAGCGGTTCGCGTGTTTCTAAAATCGTTGTACCGAAAGTCTTTATGCACGCTGCCTGGCTGGTAGAAATGGCAAGTTTGTGGGCGTTTCACGCCTCAACCCTGACACATCAACGAGAGCCGATGTCGACAGAGGCGGTGAACGAGTATTGGATTCGGAATCGAGTTCGATTTGACGGTTGGAACGTGATGCTTTCAAGACTTCGATCGCAGACGCTATCGCTGAGTGTTGCAAAACGAGTGCGAGCGTGGGAAAAGCTTTGCTCGTTGATCGAGGAAGTCTTGCTGTCAGAGCCATTGGCCCGTGTCTCAGCCGCGTTCGCTGCCGAGCTCGAAGAACGCCAGATCGATAACGATTCTCATTCGATTTTGCACAACGTCTACGCTGCCCATTCGGAAGTACGCCATCGTTGTCTCAAGATTATCCTCGAAGGGATCGAACGAGGAATGGAAGAAGCCGAGGAATTGAATCGGCTGCGACACTATTTGGAACACTGGAACGACATGCTGCTTGGATATTTCCTAGAGTGTCGGCGGCAAAGTTCGTCATCGCGTTCGGGCCGACCGTGTCTTGGAACTCAATATGCCTTTTCCATTTCTAGGGTCGAGGACTTTGCTGAGGACTTCGGCCAATCGACACTAGGTTCCCATGCAACCATGGTTTGGACACTGCAATTGGCTGGATGCCGGAAATGGCTCGATGAACACTGTCGATCTTCGGTGCTTTCGCCAAAAATGCATCAGCGCATCGGTGAAGCTTCCATTGGAATGATCAAACCCAGCGCCTTCGATTCGTTAGGTTGCTTGCGATCGCGTCTCATTCAGTCGATCCAGTACGGTATCGATCATGCTGACGAAACGATTGCCAAACTGCAAACAGATCAATGGGAAAGCCTTTCACGAGTCCTTATCGCTACCGCCTCAACGACCCACATGCGCTTTGAAGTGAGCTAGTCCCGAAGAAAGACGTTGTTTGTTGAATTCGATCGACCGTAACTCCTTGAACCGAATCCATTTGGAATTGGGGTGAGGCCACCGCTTCCGAATAGGTCGAATCGGAAAACCACTTCAATTTCGACAAACGGCCTGTGGAGTCGCGATTGTACTTAACGCTGATACTTTGGTAGGCCGTAACAAGTCCCTTTGGACGCAGTTACGGCTTGGAGTGCTAGGCAGGACTGACCTGTTCGATGGGGCAATTGGCTTCGAACAGGGCTTCCGTAACTGCGCTACCGCTTGTTAGAGCCTACATCCTACTCGAAAACAGGAAACAGGGTCTGACCCCCGATGGATCACCACGTTCGAAGAAACCACCCATGCGGTCCGGCCCAAACTCATTTTAGGCCTGAAGAAAGGCATATCAAAAACAGCATGCCAACTAAAGCTGCTGCCAGCAAAAACAACACCAACAGGGTTGCGATCAATGACAAGGAAAAGGTTAACAACAAGCTTCCCGGACGCACTCGAGTTCTGGACTGTATCAATCCCCGAATGATCGTGATCGCAAAAGCAGGCCCTACAAAGATGCCAAATGGAATGATCATTCCACGATCCTGCACGATCATGCCAATACCAATAAGCACCGTCAACACCATGCAAAGAATGAGTACCGCCATCAGGGAGGTATCCCAGGCCGATGGAACATATTCTGTAACCGGCTTCTCTTTTGGTAAAGCAACTGCACTTGCTGGGACTACGGCATCCACCGCATAGGGATTGGGCGGCCGATCTTGGTAGCAGAGCCAACATTTTTTGGCACTCGTACTGAATTCGGCCCCGCAGTGTTCGCAAGTCTGGGACATTATCGGTGGAACATTCATGTAGATCTCCTCGCTATCTCTTGTCCACCACGAATCAGTTGATCCAACACTGCGCCGGAAGAAACCAAAGCGCATAAAGTAATCGCTTGATCGAGAACGGGTGTCGTGTGCTGAGCATCGAACCAACTCCCATCGGCCGAAGCTACCAAACTTTCGTACCCAATAGCAGCCACTGCGGTCGCAAACCATACGAGCCGAATTCGGAATCGCAAAGCCGCCATCGCCAACACCACAAACAGCACGTTCACCAATGGACTGGCCGGCCCATGCCCCAGCCAACACAACAACAAAACAAGCGCCAAATCAACTCCTGTGGTAATGTACTTTAGCGCCGCTGGCATGAAGCCACCTTTGAGCGAGATAAACACCGCCAATGACACAAACAACCAACCCGCTGCCACCAAAGTAACCTGACGATGAAAAATCTTATCCGCATCGGACCATTCGGTGAGGCTCAGATAATGAACTAGCTGGATCGAATAAAAGACAACAATCAAGATCAAACGAAGCAACGTGGCTCGGACTTCACCATCAAACTCCTTCCAGCGTCCAGCGATGAACCGCTCCAGATCCAATTGCTTTGGTGCTTCATCCATCATTTCGGCAGAGGCCCTATTCTTAGTCAATCAGGGGTTTGTGGAGATCGTTTTGGAGATTGTTGTGCGAAGGCTCTAGCGTGGGTTCTTGCTTTGTTACTAGCTTACGATCCCATCGCCACAAAACGATCAAGACCGTCATCAGCAACGCGCTCGCAATTTGGTAACTAGTTAAGTTTAACAAAATCGCAGACTCAGGGCGCAACCACTCCGTGAAGAATCGAAACACCAGGTAGGCAATCAAATAGGCTTTGAGCTGATTGCCCTCAACCCATCTTCGCTTCGCTGCGACAAGCAAAAAGACAGCAGCGATCCAATGGAACGCAACTTCGTAAAGCTGTGTCGGGTGACGCAGCACCTCGGGCGGATCGCTTGCGGTATCAAAATGGATTCCCCATGGAACTTCCGTTACATTTCCGAAACAGCACCCTGCAATAAAGCAACCGATTCGGCCGACTCCAACAGCAATCGCGATGGGCAATGCAAAGCTGTCCCCTGTCTTAACGCGAATCTGAAAAATCCATTTTGCAAATTCGACCGCAAGATAGCCACCAAAAATCCCACCCAGAATCGTTTTCCCATCCATGAACCAGGCACTACCACTGTAGAAAGCCTCCCAACCACTCGACATGACGAATGGTAATTTTGCCCCCAACATGGCCCCAAGAAAGGCACTTAATCGAATGGCCCATCGTTCCGGCATGGACAACAAAAGTTTGCTTTGCCGCCGCCGAACTAACAACGAAGCAGCCACCAACGACCCCAGCAAAATCAAGGTGTAACCCCACCGGCCCAAATCGGTCATCCATGTACCTGAGTCGAAGGTATCTTGAGCTCGGGTAAGGCCACATGCCCATTACGATACAACACGTTGTAAGCACAAAAGGGAATAATGTGCCCAGACGGAAGGACATGATGGGTACAGCACTTCATCACGCGACGCACATCGAAATTGTAGACATCCAAGAAGGACGTAATCGTAATCCGAAACAATTGCTCGCCACCAATCTGCTCTTCCAGTGCTTTTTCGAAGAATGCATTTCCGGCGACATTCTCCGACACTTTCGATGAAGCCATATTCAATGGTGACAGAACGGGCAACGTCCTAGAATCGCCAGGCAAAGATTCCGCTGGTTCACAGCAGCCCGAAGGTCCACAGCAATTGTTGCGAGCAAGATACTGCTGAACCAATCGCTTCCCTTCCTGCCGAGTGAACGACAATCCGTTCGCAAGCAAGTCCAGATTAAGTTTTGCATCAACGAAGCGCGTTAGCGGTATCAAATCTCCATCATGGCGAAAAGCCAAGGAGAGAACATGGCAATTGGGATGCGCACAAGGGAGCGGGAAGAAATCTTCATCGCAGTACAACCCTTGAGACTGCTCGCAAAGAAACCGAATGCAATCCGGCGTGGTGATTCTTTGTTCGAGCTCCTCCGGAAGAAAGTAACGACCACTGTAGGTTGCCGGTTGCAAGCTAAGGCCGCTGATCCAAGGTCGCTCGCGAGCCAGTTGCAGCAAGTCACCTACCTCGTGCTCGTTGACTCCGGCTTGCATGGCAGCAACCAAAGTAACGTGAAGACCTGCTTGTCCGATTCGCTCCAAGGCTCGGAGCTTGATATCCGCCAGTGGCTCGCCTCGCAGTTTTTCAAAGACCTGATCCGAAACGCCGTCCATCTGCAAATAGATTTCGATGCGATTGCGATGCGAACCAAGCCAATCGACCAACGAATCGTCTTTGGCAAGCCTGATCCCGTTGGTGTTGAGCATCACATAATCGATCGGCTGAGCTAGCGCATACTCCATGATCTCGATCAAGTTCGGATGCGTTGTTGGCTCCCCGCCAGAAATCTGAATCACATCGGCCCGTCCTTCGGCTCGAACCAACGCATCGATTGCAGCTTTCGCTTCGTCCACGGTTTTGTGCTTCAGTCCAGGCCGGCTATTGGCATAACACATAGGGCAAGAAAGATTGCAGTTATCGGTAATCTCCAAAACGGCAACGCAAGTATGTTGTTCGTGTTCGGAACACAGCCCGCAGTCAAGCGGGCACCCCAGTTTTGGTTCCACAAAAGTTTGCTTCGGAAGCTTGGGGGGTAGAGCGTAGTCGTATCGATCGTACCACTTTCGATCGGAGCAGACAAAATCCTCACGGAGCCCATGCGTTGGGCAAGACTTACGAAAGTAAACGCGATCGCCGCGAGCGATGATTTTGGCAGGCACGACGCTCAGGCAATCAGGACACAAGCATTGCGTCGTGCCAAGAAAAGCATAGCTGCGAGATTCGATCACGGTGGAACACTTTCGTTGCTTTGACGAAGCGAATCTCCATTGCCGATCCAAGGGAGTACCGCGTCGGACCAGAGGGCTGCCGCTCGAATCTGACCAATGCAAGTAAAGTGTCGACGGGACTTGATGTCGCCGCGATTTTCTCCTTGAAGCGAATCGGTATCGGGTCCAAGTCGAAACGGAACCTTCAGGCAAAGCCGATCGATCGCCGCTCGAATCTGGCCTTCACCTGACGCATTGTTATAAACCGTTGGGTGATGCGTTGACTTTGCGAGAAACCATGTCGGACGGAAACCCCATGCGTTTGACGCCTCTTTCTCAATCTGCTGGAGATTGGCTACGTATTGATCAGTCGAAGTCTCCGCCAAGACATCGGACTCTCCCTGCTGCCAAAGAACCGCTCGAAATCGTTGGGTGCGAATTCCAGCTTCTAGCAGCCGTTGATGCAATACACCGCCAGGCATCCATTGATGGCTTGAGGTAGCCCCCACAGCTACGTTCACCAACCCAACTGGCACGTTCGATCGCTTTGCAATCTCATCTCCAAAGGGAGGCCAAATGGACCCGCCATCGCTTCCGTCGGGTGCTGGCTGTGGATCATTTGCAATCCCCCAGGAATTCGTTTTGGGGTTCCACACAGACACTCGAGCCATTGCATCTTGAACCAATAGCTGCTCATCGTTGCAATTTGTAGCATAAGACTGCCCTGCAATCATAAAGACCTCCCCGACACCAATCGGCTCGACCGCTCCCGTTGCCGACACGATTTCTTGGTGAATACATCGAATCTCCAAACGATACCAGCCTCCTGCATTCAAGCGAACTCGAAAAGCCCCTTGCGAATTCGTTGCGTCGGGATCTGCTGAAAGGCTTGACCATGGAACATCATCGCTGGCGGCGGATGACCTAGGTTGAATCTGGCGGTCAGACACCTGGCAATCCAGGATTCGATATTGCCATACTTGTTCTTGATCAACAGCTCGATTGGTAACAGCTTTGCATTGAATGCGGATGTCGGCTCCGCCCGGTTGTTCTTGTGTAATGTCACGCTGGACGACTTCCCATGGCTGGATGCCGGAGATTTCGATCGTTTCATCGCCACGTGCTAGAAGAGAATGCGCTACAAGAAAACAAACCACAACAACGAAGTGTAGAAACCTGAAGCTAGTAGCCAGCGCGAGCATGGAATCAGCCTTCGCTTTCGCTCAAGCAAAACAAATGCTCTGCGCCCCGCACGAACAACTGGTTTCCCACGGGGGCTGGGGTTGCATCGACGGGCTCATTCATGGTGTTCGTCGCGATCACTTTCAGCTCCGGCGCATCCTTGATGACCACGATGGTTCCATCGCGATCGGTAAGATAGATGCGTCCCCCAGCAGCCACGGGTGAGGCATAGGTGCTATTCAGGCCTGGAATTCGCGATGCCGAATAGAATGGCTTCCCGGATGCAGCATCCACGCAGGTAAGCTGTCCTGACTTGCTCTTGTAAAAGTACAAAAGCCCTTGGCTAAGAATAGGAGACGCGACGTCAGGGGTATCTTTATTGATCGACCAGGCAACATTCTTCGTTTTCGAGATATCGCCTTCGCCTTTCAATGTGAATGCTCCAATGAAAGCTCCTCGATGGCCACTGCCAACGAAAACAAGTCCGTCGGATGCACAGGGGGAAGCGCAAGGCCGCTCGGTCTGTCCGCCACAGTTCCATAATTCCCGTCCAGTTGCTAGATCATAGGACCGAGCTTTGTTTTGGCCATTCATGATGACTTGTCGCTTTCCTTCGTGATCCACGACCAGCGGTGTCGCCCAACAAGTTGGCTCGTCTCGTTTGGTTTCCCAAATCGATTTGCCTGTTGCCTTGTTCAAAGCAAACAGCATGGATTGTTCTTCGTGGTCCCAAGGGACAATAATCATGTCGTCCACCAGCGTTGGCGAACTACCCTCTCCAAACCCATTGCGAGTCTTCATGACTCCGAAATCTCGCTTCCAAACCAACTTTCCGTCCATGGTGTAGCAATGCAACCCCCGAGAACCAAAATGTGCGAACACGTATTTGCCGTCAGTGCATGGCGAAGCGGACGCATAATTGTTGGTGGAATGAGTCGGCTCGAGAGGCTTGGCTTCGATCGCAGTTTGTTGCCAATTCTGTTTCCCAGTCTTGCGATCATAACTATGGAGTTGAAAACTTAGCTTTTCATTCTGAGTTGGCACGCTGGTTACGATGAAAACTTGATCGCCCCAAACAACGGGCGAACCCGAACTGCTCCCGGGAATCTTCACTTTCCAACGCATATTTTGCTTCTCAGACCATTGCGCCGGCGGATTTGCATCGAGCGACACTCCGTTCCCTGTAGGGCCTCGCCAATGGCCCCAATTCTCAGCCTGTGCTAGACTTGTGCAGATGGTAACGACGAAGGATGCAACCATGAACCGGATCATAAAACCTCTCTTGTTTTTCGGGCTTCGAAAATGCAGCCTCAATGATAGCACGCTGAGTTGAGACGTGGGAACTAGTCTCGTTTTGTTTTGAACCATCGCATTGACTCCAGAGCATTAAACGGAAACATGATTGCAACCAAGCTTTTTAAGGACTTTGTCGAAAGTGAACGATCCGGCGGGATTGTGCTCGTTTGCTTTACGCTTTTGGCTCTGGTCGTCGCGAATTCCCCTTTCGCAGATACGTATCTTCACTGCATGCACTACCACGTTGCAGGCATGTCCATCGAACATTGGGTCAACGATGGACTGATGACCATTTTTTTTCTGCTGGTTGGGCTGGAATTGGAACGTGAAATCTACATCGGGGAACTGCGATCGTTTCGCGATGCGCTCCTTCCAATTTGTGCGGCGGTCGGTGGTATGCTGGTCCCTGCAGCCATCCATCTTTCACTGACCTATGGAACGGATGGTCAACGTGGCGCGGGGATTCCCATGGCGACCGACATCGCGTTTTCGCTTGGGGTACTTTCCTTGGTCAGCAATCGCGTCCCCTTTTCTCTCAAGGTCTTTTTGACGGCTCTGGCTATCGCAGACGATCTAGGCGCAGTGATGGTTATTGCGATCTTTTACACCAAATCGATCGCCTATGGCTACCTTGCGGGAGCTATCGGTATTTTCCTTGGTTTGTGCCTGCTGAATCGACTCAACGTGAATTCGGTCTGGATTTATCTCGTTGGAGGTGTCGCGATGTGGTATTGCATGGTTCATTCTGGCGTCCACGCGACACTTACAGGTGTGCTGTTGGCCTTTGCACTGCCCTTTCGCGACGGGGGCAAGAACTCGCCTTCGTATGGGCTGCAGCATGCCCTCCATCGACCTGTTGCCTTTGGGATCTTGCCACTATTTGCAATCGTCAATACAGGCATCCCTATTGGCAGTGATTGGCTGGAGGGACTTTCGCAACCAAATAGCCTTGGCATATTTCTTGGGCTCGTGATCGGCAAGCCGGCTGGGATTCTTGCGTTCAGTTTCTTGGCTGTCCGTTCCAAAGCATGCTCGTTACCGTCCGACTTGCGCTGGTCCCATATCGGCGGTGCTTCCATGTTGGCAGGCATCGGATTCACGATGTCGATTTTTGTATCGATCCTAGCCTTCGATGACTCCAAGCTAGTCAACTTCTCTCAGATTATGGTTTTAATCGCCTCGGTAGTGGCAGCGATCTTGGGAGTGGTTTGGTTCACCATGTTTGTCCCACAGAATTCCGCCTCGCAGGATCTAGCCTTGCAGAGTCCAACGGAGAGCCATGGGTGAACGCCCTTGAATTAGTCGCACGAACTGCGTTTTTCGGTTATACTTTGGTCTCATGCTTCCTCTCAACAATCGCGTTTCTGGAAAGGCAATAACTTGAATGCTCCCATCGTCTGCTCGAAGCGACTTGCGTCCATGGTTCTAGTTGCAACGGGTGCCATCTTGAGCTTGAATGTATCGAATGCTCAAGAACCCTCTTCGGATCCGCGGTCGGCCCGCATACTTGCCATGACCAAGGTCTACGAACCAAGGGAATATGTGTCAACCAGCAAGGTTTCGTTGCGATACCGCATGCTGAAGCCGATGGGATACCAACCCGGGAAAAAATATCCTCTTGTTTTGTTCTTGCACGGAGCGGGCGAACGAGGGGACGATAATCAAGTGACTCTGGTCCATGCGGCATCCGATTTTGCAGACGAACAACGACGCAAGCAGTATCCTTGCTACGTCGTTATTCCTCAGTGTCCGAAACAGAAGAAATGGTCAGAAGTCGATTGGTCCAAAGACTCGAGCGAGCTGCCGAAAGACCCCAGTTCATCCATGCAGGCCATCAAAGAACTTCTCGATGAAATGGTTGATTCCGCAGGTGTGGATCCCAACCGAATTTACATCACTGGTCTTTCCATGGGTGGCTACGGAACCTGGGATGCGATTGCACGATATCCAGATTTCTTTGCGGCTGCAGCGCCGGTGTGTGGCGGGGGCGACCCAACAACTGTCAAATCATTTGCGAAGTTACCCATTTGGTGTTTCCATGGCGCAAACGATTCGGTTGTCAAAGCGATCCGGTCGCAAGAAATGGTCAACGCATTGAAGGCTGTAGGCTCGTCCATTCAATACACTGAATACCCTGGAGTAGAGCACGACAGTTGGACCACAACCTATTCCAACCCAGCCCTGTACGAGTGGATGTTTGCTCAACAAAAACCGTCCCGCTAGATTGAAGCTAAACGGAAATAGCAGTAACCGTTTCCTCGCCAATTGTTCTCACGCCAAACAATCACGCACATGATCAAAATCCAACTTGCTTGCCTTTTGATGCTGGCATGTTCCTTATGGGAACCGCGACCATCGATAGGCCAGGACGCCACATCAGCCCAAAAGCTGGTCAACTTCGGACGCGACATCGCACCTTTATTCAAAGAACGATGCTTGCATTGCCACGAAGGGGATAAAGCCTCTAATGGATTCTTGATTTCCGATCGAGCAGCGTTGCTTGCGTTTGTCGAACCTGGCAACGCGGCTGGTAGCTCGTTGTGGAACGACTATCTGAACCAACCATCCAAATTGAAATTGAAGGACAGCTTGGTTATGCCTCCAGACGGGCCGCTTGCAGCTTCCGAGTTGGCTCTTCTCAAAGTCTGGATCGATGAAGGAGCGGATTGGCCGGCAGACGCATCGCTGGTTGCGACGAATGCAGAACCATCCGAAACCGGTTCGATTTCGTTTCCGTCGCGGCTGATCAGAGCCATTGGCTACTTCCATCCAGCTGTCGTTCACTTTCCGATCGTGTTGTTTACACTGAGCGGCGTCGCAGCCTTCCTTTCGTACTTCTTGGGAACACGTTGCAGGTCGGCTGCCTTCCAATGCTTAGCGATGGCCAGCGTGTCCAGCATCGTCGCGGTGATCATGGGATGGTCTTTTGCAGACCTACAAGGGTACCCGGCCTGGACAAACGTCCTTTCGGAAAACGCGACCGAAAACGAACGCAGCTTTTTCATGCATCGTTGGGTTGGAACTAGTACTGCTATCCTCGGGGTTGTGTTGGTCGTTTTGGGTTTACTAGAACGAAGATACAAATCCAACGCGTTGGGGCAAGCATGGCGTCTAGGTTCCATTGGGATGATGTTCTTGATCGGCTTGGTCGGGCACCAAGGGGGCGAACTAGTGTATGGAGACATCTTCGAAAAAGCCTACAACCAAATCAGCAAGTAAAACAAACGGAATGACCGCCAATCAAAGCCCGAGCTACCTGCGAGTGTTTTTCACCTTCGCTCGCAACAGCTTGATTCGAGACATGAGTTTTCGAAGCAATTTCCTGCTTGATTGCATATCGAGCCTTTCTTGGCTACTAATGAATCTTGGGTTCTATCTGGTCGTGTTTCTCCACGTAAAATCGATTGGCGTATCCACAGGCTGGGGGCCAGATGAGTTCTATGTCTTTCTTGCAACAACCTGGTTGATCAACTCGATTGTTCAAGCCTTCTTGATGCCCAACGCGCAAGAATTCAGCGAATTGATCCGTACAGGCGGCCTAGATTTTGCATTGCTCAAACCCATCGATACTCAGTTCCTGATCTCGTTTCGAAAGATCGAATGGCCTTCGTTGAGCAACTTTTTCTTAGGGCTTTTGATTCTGGGTTACGCTTTGGTTCGATTAAGCAACAGGACCGATCCGGCTTGGTCGGTTGGCCCGGTCGAACTGACTTTGTATGTTCTATTTATCGCCTGTGGTGTCGCATTGCTATATAGCCTAATAACTTGCTTGGCCGCGACAAGCATTTGGCTTGGAAGAAACCAAAGCCTCTACGATTTTTGGTTCTACATCACCAACTTCTCGCGATACCCCATGGAGATATATGAAACGGGCTGGGGGATTCCTCTTTGGTATGCGTTCACGTTCATTTGCCCTGTGCTGGTCGTTGTTAATGTTCCAGCACGGCTCTTGGCCCAACCTATTTCGCCGAAAGCCAATTGGGAATGGTATTTGATCGGTTTTACCTTTTTGGCGACAATCGTTTCGCTGGCCATGAGCCGCTGGATTTTCCAAAGAGCGTTAAGAAGCTACTCGAGCGCAAGCAGTTAACGGAACTTCTCCCGTAGGCGGAACATCGAAGTTCCCTGCAAGTTGCGAAACAGTTTACCGAAATCCTAGTTGACGCGAAGTCGTTTCGCAGCTCATGATACAGTCATGCACTGGGCATTGGATCCAGAGCAAGGTGCTAAATAAACGAGCTGTATGATGTTCAAACTGACAAACGTAATTCCATTTTCTCCTTCTGTCATTCAATGGGTTTGGCGGGCCATGTCTGTCTCTTGCATGACTTTGGTGGTGATTTCGCCTCTGCAAGCGGACGACTCATCCAACCAGATCGAATCGTTTGCAAAGAGTCTCGACGCATTAGGCCTAGTTTTCGATGAACTGGACCAACATGCCAAGAAACTGGACGAGCTCAAACAACGGCAAGCGAAAATCAACACGGCTTTCCAAGCAACGGAAAAAGCGGTTGCACAAATTCAAACTCAAGGCTTTCAAAAGCAATTGCAAGCGATGAATTCCGCTCGGACCTCGGACCAGATTTTTCGAGAATTGGAACGAGACCGAAATCAAAACGACACCGGAAATGGAGGTGGTGGACGCGATCGTAATACGGAAGCTTTTCTTAGTCGCCAAAAAGCCGCTGCCGACTTTGATGTAATGCTTAAATCCAACGAGATCTTGCAACTCAGTGCTGAACTGCAAAATGCCTTACGCCGAAGAGTGGACGCCTGCAAGGACATGCTTCAATTGGAATCGGAGTACGCCGAATGGCAAACGGTTAGAAATCAAAAACAAGCGAAGCTCTCTGAATTCTTGGATCTCGATGGAAGTCGTTCCAAAGGACACAACCAAGCCATGCTCGAACTGGTTCAGAAGCGTGGGGCCAATTATGCAGCCTCGCAATTCTTGGAAGGATTACTGAACTTACGACTTAGCTTGAATGCTGAGGCGGCGAAGTGTTTTGAGCAATCGGAAGAATTGAATCCTGCGCTAGGCAGTGTCGCTAAAGCTGGTAAAGCTGTTGTTGCATTGCAACGTGAAGACAAAAAGAAGGGCAAGCCCGAAATGGCGCAAGCAGTGAAGCTCGATAAAACAAACCCTGTCGTTCTCGGATTACGAGCATTGTGGTCAGGGGAGCAAAAGGAATATGCAATGGCTGGCAAGGATCTAGATGTGATTGCCAAGAAGTCTGATTTTGAATTGCCTGCGATGCGTTTGGCCGTACTGATCGCAGCAACGAAGACCAAGGTCACTCCGCGCGAAGCAAAAGAAATACTGGAGAATGCAGAACTGGCCCTGAAGCTTTCAGGACCAGAAGATTGGCTTTCTCAGCTTGTGCTTGCTATTGCTCTCAAGGAAAACGATCGCAAGGAAGATGCTCTCTCAGCAGCACAACTAGCGTTGGAGCTGGCGCGTGGTAGCAACCGCGATCGCTGCACTGAAGTGATCCAAGCGATCGAAGAATCCAAGCCTATCGCATGGGCCTTGATTGCCCAGCCTTAACAGCAGGCAAGTACCAATCCACTGGTTCGGTCAACCTTGCGAAGCAATCATTCGGCTTGGTAACACCTTGCGCTCCGCAAGTTTTAGAATGCGGGGTCCGAATGGAACTACGGCCGATTCAAAGTAGAACTCGCTGCCGCAGGACTCGTTGCATCGGGCACCGGTGCATAACGAGGCAGTGGCGGCAGCAATTGCCCCTCGACATTCATGGGCTCCGCCTGAAATTGAAACGCACCGTCGGACGGACTGTCGCCCCCCCAGCCAATTCCCTCGGCGTTGTTAATGAGCTGCTGAACTCGGTCTTTCACGATTCGATCTTTTTGAGTGGTTCGCTTGCTCTGTGCAGCTTTAAGCTTCACGAGTTGATCCTCTAACTGTTTCAGTTCCTTTTCACGAGCTGACTGGCGTGCATCAAATTGCTTGCCAACCGTTTCCGTCAGTTTTGCGAGGATACTGTTTTTTGCAGCGTCGTCGCTTGCGGCTTGGTATACTGGCATCATCGGAAACGCGAACTAATCCAAAGTCCGCAACACGAATTCGATCGATACCACGATCGATCAGAATATTGCCGGGCTTGATGTCGCGATGGACAAGCCCGCAGTCGTGTGCAGCACTTAATGCTTGAGCAATTTGCAATCCGATGCGTATGATCGACAAAATCTCCAGAGGCCCCGATTTTCGAATCCTTGCTTCAAGCGTTCCGCCAGGCACATATTCCATCGCCATGTAAGGCAATCCACGATGTTCGTCGACGGCATAGATTGGAACCACATTCGGATGTGTGATGGCCGCCATGGCTCGTGATTCCAACGAAAATCTCTGCCATGCCGAGCCGATATTGGCCAGTTCCGGTTTGAGAACTTTGATCGCAACCGTACGCCCCAAAGAAGGGTCGATGGCTTTGTAAACAGTCCCCATACCCCCTCGACCGATCACAGCACGCACTTCAAAGGGGCCTAATCGCCCCATGGACGTTGGGTCGTCCGTCGGCGACAAGATGGCAAGTTCCGCCGCCGCAATCGCATCGCTGGCAAAGGAGCCAAAAGTTGATACAGCATGAGCATCATGCCTATGCATTCCAGCCATCTCGTTCCAAAGCGGAAGCTCCGACGAGCTAGAAAGCTGATCGCGAACCCAAACTTCTAAGCTCGGGCCTCCTGCATCTTGTTCCATTTGAGCTCGACATTTTGGACAAGTCTCAATATGGCGCTCGAACTCTTGCGAGTCCGATTCTGAGAGATCATTGCTCAAGAACCGACGGGGCAAGTCAAGATTGCATGCGATCATTTCGGTCCCTCCGACGGATTGGCAGTCAGGTTTCGATTCATTGTTTGTCCCGTTATTTCTTGGCTGCCAGAGAGCTGAACAACTTGTTTGATACGAGCGAGAACCCTGGACTTGGCGGAATAGACCGTTCCTATCCTCATACCAAGTTGGTCCGCCACGCTTTGTGCCGACTGACCATCAACGGCGGTTAGCCAAAACGCCCGCCAAAGACTTGGATTCGTTTCTTTCTCGACAACGGCTACCGCGCTGTAGAAAGCCCAGCTTTGCTCGTCTTTGACAGTGTCCTCGTTCGTATTCTTGGCCATGAGATCATGGCATTCCAAGTTTTCAAAACCGCCTCGATTTCGAAAGCGGATATACTACGATACAGTTCGCTTATCTCTGCACGTGACGGAAGTCATCAGTTTGGTCAATTCGATCTGCAGGATCGCCTGCATCTCAATCGATAGTATCAAAATCGCTAACGCATGGGCGCCGAGTCGGCTTTTAGGCTGTGAAGCACTTTCGGACTAGCTTTTGGCCGTGTGCGAACTCGCGGTTTCGCTTGGCTGCCGAATCTTTAAGGCTTTGCGGCGAACCAGCAGCACTACTTCGGCCAAAGTAACGCTTGAAGTTCCATACTAAATCTCGCCACATCTCGCCTGCAATCCCAAGCCGATCCAAGATCGGAAGCAACTCTGCAGGGATCGACGCCTTCTCGCCACTACTCTGCCGGCCAGTCCAATCTAGCAACTTCAAATATCCCTCCAGCTTAATTGACAAGAAACCTTTGTCGCTCGCACGAATATTGCTCTTACTCACTTGCGGGCCTGGCTTTCCGCGTTCATCTAGCGTCAGCGGAGACAGCCATGCGTCTCGCAAAATCGACGGCCCTCGCTTCTTCTTCATCTCGGCTTTCCGCTTGCGAAGCATCTCTTGAGTCGAGGTTCGAATAATCTTGCCCTTCTCTTCTGGCTCCATAGCGACCAACTCGGCTGCTGCCGACGGGATGGTCTTACCGTGCAAGGCCGCGATCCGGTCGTATGCCGAGGTGTGAACCGCTTGTTCTGGGGATTCGACCAAAGCCGCTCTAATTGGATTCAGATCGACATACATCGAGCACGCCAACAAACCTGCTTCGTCAGTGATCGTCTGAGCTTTGAAGCGACCCTCCCAAAAACTGCCCGTACACTCATCTTGTTTATTAGCAAGTCGAGCGATTGGCTCGGAAAGAGCACGCATGAACCAGGACGGATCCGACAAACGAGAGCGTACCACGGCGATCCGTTCCATGTTGCCAGCCAAGGCCTTGACATCGACCGTGGTGGGCTCGGCCAACTGCTCGTCGAAACGCTTTCCAGGAAAAACACGAAGCCAGCGCAGGGCAACTTCGTCGTTGGTCCAAGCCTGCACAACATCCGGCCTCGTCCTAACGACCAAATGCATGTGATTCGACAAAATCGCATAAGTTAATATATCGACGCCAAAAACCGAAGCAAGACGCTCCATTCGACAGCGAATCCACTCCCGTCGAAAGCCGTAGTCCTTACCAGTAACGGCATCTTGACCGGTCAGGTACGCTCTACGAACACATCGCTGCACCAAATGCACGATACAAATTTCCTTTGGATCGAACTGTTCAGCCCGAAGCGTTCTCGGCATGGCGACTCTCCTTTTGATGTTTTCTGACGTTGAAACACAACAAATCCTCTGTTCTTCGTTCCAGCATCCAGCTACATCGATAAAGGTACCATAGCGTAGCCGAGAGTCAATACATAGGTGGGTGGCACTTATAGGATTTTGTTCGGATCCTCGGGCCTGGGGTTGATTATTGCATCAATGCGTAGAGCAACATGTTGATGCCAATCCGGAACGCATCATCGCGAACGTATCCCCGGCATTGCAGTGAGTGTTTGCTTTCCATTGCGCAACTCAAATCGTTAGGAGAGAAAAGCATGACGACACGTCCATTCCACTCCAAAGAGTCCAATTCGGCTGGTCCCTCGCGAGTGGATTGCTTCAGATCCGCACCCGACGATGGGTCAATCAGACCAACGTTTCCTAGATCGAATCCCACAGGACCGTTGCGCTGCATGACCGGATGCCGAGGCTCAATCTTTCGCCATGAAGATTCAGGCAGCGCAAGAGCAAACTCACGCTTCACCGATTCTGTGAAATCATTTGAAGCACAGATGGCATCCCCAACGACGAAGCCGCCATTTTCGATATGTTTCTTTAGTCCCTGCCGTTCGGCCTCCGTCAACGCAAATCGATTCCGCCCGTGGATGTACAAGATCGGATACTTTTCTAAATCTTCGCTCGACAGGGAAACCATCGGGGTCTTACCGGCAACAATCGATTGCGATTCGCGTCGAAAAACTTCTAAAAGATTGGCAACTGCCTTGGGGGTGTCGTCGGCACCGCCACTGTGCATGATTTTGGGAACCGTCAAGGAACCTCGGACAAGCGATTGTGGATCAGGTCTGGCTTGGATCACCTGAACGGCATCGAGCTTATCCTTCAACTCACGCCCAGTGGCGTATGCTGCAATATTGACTCCGATTTTGACCGCGTTGGTGATATCCTCCTCCACCGATGCGGGGCGCTTGCTGACTAACCCGAAGGGCTTAGCAAGTTCCCATCGGCAAGAAAGGCTCATGGGTGATAGCACCACGGAAGTGCGACAGCAGGAATCCAAACCATACAACCAGAAGTCTTTTGGAAGAGCAGCGGGATTCACTTTGGATTCAGCGGACCAAATGGGGTGCGATGGCGCCAGCTTTTGAAGCGACTTCTCGAAGATCTTTTCCATTTCATCGCGAAACGATTGTTCAAAAGCAGTTCCGTTGCATCCGTCTCCATTGCAAGCTTCCGCAAAAATAAAGCCCCCTTGGTCGGTATAGTCTTTAAGCAGCTTTCGCTGTGCGTCGTTCAATCGCCACTCTTTGGAACCACTGATGAACAGAACGGGCGTCTCAAGCAAGTCTGCGAGATTCGCTCGCTCCAATCGCACCGACTGCCACGCCAATTCGCGTTTCCAAACCTTTTCGATTTGTCCGGTAAGATTTTGGACAGATCGGCGATGCATGTTCCAATCGTTGCTGTTGGGTTCGCCGTATTGCAAGTGTCCAATCACCACTTGGCGTTTGCCTTTGGAAAGGAACAGTAGAGCCATAGCAGACGCGCTGATAACCTCTTCGTTTCCCCCGCCGCGAAACGACCCTCCGATGTCCTGAGACGCTAATAGAAACTCGGCCCCTTCGCGATACCAATCATGTTCGCCAATAAAGCGTTGCCCCGTTAAACGCCCAACACGCTCTAGGGCATAAAGGTAATACAAAGTGTAGGCATTGGCCCCAGGGTTATGAGTGACGGCAAAATTTCTCGCTAGCCAATTGATAGGACGATCTAAGCTGTCGCGCTGGTTTGCTTGTTGGCCACAGCAACGAATTTGCTCGCCTTGGATCGAAGCGTCTACGCCTTCCGACGCGTCCTGGAGAATAATCGTCGAAGCGATGCCTGCGCATGTCATGCTACCGGTGGGACCGCTGCCTCGATATCCCCAAGCTTCACCCGAACTTCGGTCGATCCAGTATTCCTTTCCTTTTTGAAAGCACTTTTCGGGAATCGCGACCCCAAGCTTGCTGGCCTCCCACAGTGCAAGAACGGCAAACTGAGTGTTGGACTCGTCGGCATCTCCACCCGAACTCTTGAAATAGGGCCATCCTCCGCCTTCGGTTTGCATTTCGACCAACAGCGTGACAAGTTGCTTGATCTGAGGCAAATCCTTGGTCGGTTCAGCCAAGCAGAGGACCATAATTTTCAAAGATATTTCATACGTTTTCTCAGGCTTCGCCCCACGGATGTAGGTGAGAGCCTTGGCGATTTCGGGGGACTTGATGTCGCGTCCTGCGCTCAAAAGTGCCAGCGTTACCAAACAGGTTTGACCGCAACCGTTTCCTGGGTGCCCCGCCCATGCGCCTGGTTTCGCCCCACTCCCCTGGGAGGACCTCAGGTAGTCGACACACTTTGCGATCGAAGCCGATACGGCCTGAGGTGTCGCCTTGGAGTTCTGACCATTCGCTTGACTGCCATAAGCAAGCACGCAAACGGCCAAGAGCAAAGCCGATGCAAATCGCAATAGACCATGACTGCGTTCCGAGATATTTATCAGCAATGCACTATCCCCCAACTACGAAGCGTACATTCTCTTCAACAACCGGTGCGATAATGCCTCGTTCGGTGACGATGGCTGTAATGAGTTCACTAGGCGTAACATCGAATGCTGGATTGTAAACGCCGATGCCGCTTGGGGCCGTCTGCTTGCCGAATCCATTGACGATCTCGTCGGCCTTGCGTTGTTCGATCGGGATGTCATTTCCACTGACGATCGACAAATCGAACGTGCTTCGCGGAGCTGCCACGTAGAACGGAATGTTATGAAACTTGGCAAGAACTGCCAAACCATACGTTCCAATTTTGTTGGCTGTGTCGCCACGGGCTGTAATCCGATCTGCCCCAACAATCACGGCTTGCACACGCCCTTCTCGCATCACTTGAGCTGCCATCGAATCACAGATCACGGTACAGGGAATTCCGCGTTGTTGCAGTTCCCAAGCAGTCAGTCGTGAGCCTTGCAGCAATGGTCGAGTCTCATCCGCATAAACGTGGATATTCTTGCCTTGATCCTGCGCTGTAAATATTGCAGCCAGGGCCGTACCATACTCAGAAGTCGCAAGCCCACCCGTATTGCAATGGGTCAAAATACCAAAGTTGTTATCAAACAATTGAGCGCCGAAATCGCCGATTGCATGGCATGTCCGTCGATCATCGTCATGAATGAGCCTCGCTTCGCGCAGCAGCGACTTAGCGAGATCCGCACCGGAGGCTACGCTCGTGCTGCGAGCAACCACCGCTCGCATCCGATCTAAAGCCCAGAACAGATTCACGGCCGTTGGGCGACTAGTAGCAAGATAATCACAGACCTCAATCGTGGTTGCTCGTGAGGCCTCGAAAGACATTCCGCTTGTCAGACACTTTTGAATGCCAAGCACCACGCCGTAAGCGGCTGCGATTCCGATGGCCGGTGCGCCACGGACTCGCAGCATGACAATCGCTTCAAAGACTTCGTCTAGGGAATGCAGGTCAAGTTGCTTTAGCTGGAGCGGTAAGAGCGTCTGGTCAATAAGCCGCAAGTGACCGTCGATATCACCGGCCCAGGCAACAGAAAACACTTGATTGGAAGCCGTGGGGTTAGCAAGACTCATTTCACCCCCCCATCGTTTTCGGTACTTTCGATTCCATCGACTCCATCAACCATATTGCCGGAAGCGTCACCGGCAGCATCGCCGTCTGCAAACGGTTCAGACAGTAGACGTTTAACCGTTTCCGTTAACCGTTCCATCGCGAACGGTTTATGAATGTAATCGTCTGCACCAAGCATGCGAGCGTAGGCCTGGTGACGTTCCCCATCGTTCCCGGTTACCATGATCACTCGAACATAGGCGTTTTTTGTTCGTCGAAGATGTTCCAGTACCAGAAAACCGCTTCGCCCTGGCATCATCATGTCCAGTACCATCAAGTCAGGGCGCACGACGTCGATCGAAGCCACACCTTGATTCCCATCGGGAACGTGGGTGACGGTGTAGCCCAGGTCTTCAAGCGCGTACTTAACAGGTTCGGCAACTTCGAAATCATCGTCCACGATCAAAATTCGCGGTGCGCGGTTCTCAGACTGCCAGGCGGGAGCAATAGGCATAGTTCTTGGTTCACGATAGTGTCACGGAGCCGGCTTGAACGTCCTATTTGTGCAGGCCAACTTCGTCGTCGAAACGATCTAGTATAGCAGCCTTTGCAATCCAAGTACTATCACCTTGCAAGCCTCTCTCCCCACCGTGAACGCATCTCGCCGAGTCTCCGGCCACAACGGTGGTATCCAAGTTTCACTTTCCTATTCATCCAGGACCAGGAAACGCTGGAATCTTAGTCCACCAAGGCAGCTCATCCTCGCTTTTTGGGGGCGAAGAAGGGACCTCGTCGGGACGAACGGGTTTTGGTGGATCCGGCAACGTCCAGCCTTTTTTAGGTGGCGAAAGATTCATCGCTTGATGGTACGACCTTTGACGCTGTTCCACCCAATTCAAGGTAGGAAAGGTCGAATCGCCGGGCCAAAAGGTATCTGCATGCTTAAGCCGATCGCGAGCCAGTTGAAAATCTTCGCGAGCCACGGCCGCTAGGCTCAGGTTTTTCCAGGCTGCCTTGTTCCATGAATGCTGATCCGCTGCTTGCTGCCACTCTTGTTCCGCCCGCTCCCAATCGCCTTGCTTTGCGTAAGCGTTTCCCTTGCGGACCAAAGATGAGCCTGGTGAGAACCAAGGCAAATCCAGCATCGCTTCCACGCGTTCCGTCGTCGGCGCAACAAAGCTCCATGATTGACGAGCCGATGCAGCTAATACGCGAGCGTCCCCGTCTTGAGCCAAAAATGTTAGTTCAGGGTTGTCTTTGTCAGCTTGTTTACGATCTACCGTAATCGTCTTTTCACGGATCCGTTGACCGGACTGAACGTCGACGATAGACCAATGCACCGTAAGCGATTCCACTTTTTCTTTGGCCTTGAAAAGGCGAAACCATCGCTTCTTTGTATCAGGCGGGGGGAGATTCAGCTCTTCGCGGACGATGTTTCCCTGCAACAAGTAATCCATTCCTCCTCGACGAGCACTCGCAAGGGTCGCCATATCGTTAGGCTGGTTGTCGAACGAAACAAGCTGTATCCCACCGATTTGTGAAAGCTCCGGAGGATAAACCGCAACCACTAACGGGCTTGGGTTTGGCTGAAAACGCTGCAAAGCCTCCAGCAAACGATCACAGGTTTCACCATTCCCTCCAATGGGGGCCACGGCAATTCGTAGAGCGCCCGCTTTGGGAACTTCGCCGGCTTTCCAAACATGCATCGGAGCAGTCATTTGGCATCCAATCGCAAACGCCAAAAACATCAGGCCACAGAATCGAATCATCTCATGCTTCCAGCGAATGACCCTCTTGGCAAGTCGTTCTTTCCTCAATTCATTTTTCATGTTCAGTCGAGTTGCTTGAACCATAGACGCACGCCAGGAAGTCGCCATCGAATCCATCCGATTCGCAAAGACTACCCAGAACTTATCTCGGAAAAAAATTTATAACCGCCGACTTGTACCTTTTTCAAGTCTTCACAAACAAGAGAGAATGGGCGGGTTAGGACAAACAAGCTGCACGTCGATAGCACAGATTGCCCAGTTCGCATGAGCTGTATTTGCACAGTCCGATTTCACGAACCAGGCGCCGCCAATCGATCTAACCAGCATAAGTGCATTCACCCGCAGCAATGCTAGCAAAGGAACGAACGGAAAAGTCAACTTTTATGGCCATGTCGGTGAAAGCAACTCGACGCATTCGCAATTCGGGGATTCCAATCTCCCGTGCGGTCATTGCTTTCATGGTATTCTCATCGATCGTGGCGTTAAAGACTCATTGGGAGCAGCCAGCTTTCGCTGATGAACCGCGATCGCCTGAGCGAGCATCCGAAAGTCCAGTGGCTGCAACACCACGGCTGTTTTTGGTGAGTTCGTCGATTCCGCTTGAATTGCCTGGTTCGTCACTGATCGAGCCCGTCAGAGCAAGTCGATCGCTCTCTGCCGAGGACATTGCACAGCTTGCAATGAGTCGCTCGGGTACTGCACAACTTACGGAGCTGGATCTTCAATCGAGATCACGCCCCAACGGGATAGGTCAGCGTCACGACAGCAACTATGTGATGAATCGAGTTCAGCGGGCGATCGGCAATCGTTCCAGACAAGTGTCCCAATCCAACGCATTGAAGCTCCATTTTGCGATCGCAGCGTGTGCTCGAGCCGAACAAGCTTTCGAGGCGGCCAACCAGATGTTAACGGAGCAGGCATTGGCTCAAAACGAACTAGTGGACGCGGGGATTCCCATACCCGACCCACTATTTATCGACCGAGCCCGCTTGGCTATCGTCGACAAACGCATAGCGAATCGTTCACAACTGAATCAGCTTCGCGCTCAACTTGCCTCGTTTATTGGAACAGAAGCCGCTTGCAATCATTCTCCGTCGGAGGTGCAGGCTATCATCCCAAGCGATTCCGACGTTTGCGAACATATTCAAGACGCATTGCGATGCCGTTGTGATCTTGTCACGATGATCGATCTTCAATCGCATGTCTCGGCCGACAATCTGTCCCAATGGGATAATATCGGAGCAGTTTTAAGCGGCGTCCCATTACCCGTTCGTGGGGCAATTCCATTTTGGTTTCGCCTGTTTAGTTCAACATGTAACAAGAGTGAGCAAGCCAAAGCAGTAGCAGCCCGAAAGAGGTGGCTCTGTCATTTAATCGCGGAACGAACCAAACAGATCACCGTGGAGGTGGAACTTGCTTTCGAGAAGAAAAAAGCAGCAGCCTTGCGGTGGACCATTGAGTCCGAAAACCAAACGAATTGGGATTTGCGACTGCGGCAACTGGAAGCGATGAGCGAAGCTCACGGAAACTTAGCAGAGCAGATCAACACCAAACTGAATCAATTCGAATCCAAAGGGAAATTGCTCGAACGCTGGCTAGAATGGCATCAAGCCAACATTGAATTGAAACTTGCTGTAGGTTGCGAGTAGGTTGCGAATCCGATCGGAGCGCTCTGATTAAGCAATACGCAGCTTCCAAGCCACCACGATCTGCTCGATCGTTTCGGACAGCGAGACAGAAATGTCCCATTGTGGGTAATGCGATCGCATTTTTCGGAGATCGCTGTAATAGCAAATGTGGTCGCCAATCCGATTTTCATCTACGTAGCGATACGACATCCTTTTGCCAGTGAAGCTTTCCGCGATGGCAAAAGCCTCCAAGATGGAACAGCTATTCGATTTGCCACCACCCAAGTTATAAACTTCGGCAACACGAGGCGCATCGATAAAGGCTTCCATGAATCGCGCGACATCGAGCGAGTGAATATTGTCCCGGACTTGCTTACCTTTGTAGCCAAAGACACGATACTCGTGTCCCTCAAGATTGCACTTGACCAAGTAGCTCAAGAAACCGTGCAACTCAACTCCTGCATGATTAGGTCCCGTCAAACAGCCTCCGCGCAAACAGCAAGTT
>Ga0247831_1002726_pt1 | contig 27761 bp, 19 predicted proteins | sample LaCruzMarch2015__9_FD_192406 | JGI IMG/M metagenome (GOLD analysis project Ga0247831, IMG submission 192406) | Freshwater microbial communities from meromictic Lake La Cruz, Castile-La Mancha, Spain - LaCruzMarch2015_1m | ecosystem: Environmental > Aquatic > Freshwater > Lake | place: Spain...
AGCCCTGGCGGGTGGAGTGGGGGAAGCGGTGGTGGTTGTTGTGCCAGCCCTCGCCGAGGGTGATGAGGGCGAGGAAGAAATTGTTGCGAGAGTCATCCTCGGTATCGAATTTTCGTTTTCCCCAGACGTGGGCGAGGGAGTTGATGAACAGGGTGCCGTGGAGCAGGACGGTGGTGGAGATGAAGAACGTCCACACGAAGAACTGCCACATGGTGGTGCCGAGGGATGGGGTGAAGGTTTCCAGCGTCCAGCCGATGGCGAGCATGACAATGCCGAACGCGATGGGAACGAGCTGATCGAAGCGGTTCAGGAAAACGAGCTCGGGGAATTTCACGAGATCCGGGATCGCCTTGTAGTTGGTGGGGAAATTCCGTTTCGAGGTGAGCCAGCCGATGTGGGACCAGAGGAAGCCGCTGATGCGCGGCGAGTGGATGTCCTCCTCCTCGTCGGAGTGCTTGTGGTGATGGCGGTGGGTGGCGGCCCACCAGAGCGATCCACGCTGCATCGAGGTATTTCCCACGATGGCGAGGAAGAGCTGGAAGGCTCGGGAGGTCTTGTAGGAGCGGTGCGAAAAGTAGCGGTGGTAGAAGCCGGTGATCGCGAACATGCGTATGAAATACAGCGCCACCGCCGCGATGACCGGCACCGGGCTGATGCCGACCCAGAACACCGCGAGGCAGCCGAGGTGCAGGAAAATGAAAGGAAGGGTGCGCTGCCAATCGACCTTGTCGGGCAACGTGGAGGGATCGGGCGAACCGGGGGCGCGGTAGTCAGAGTCCCACCATTGGCCAATGAGGGTTGCGAGAGCCTTGATACGAGGATGCATGGGTTGTGGAATTTATTTTTCGAAACGGCGGCGGATGGATTCGATAATACCGCCGAGAACAGGAATCTGGCCGTAGATGTTCGTGCCGGAGTCCCAGAAATCCTGGTGCATCGTGACCCTGCCGTCGGCGTTAAGGCGGACGTGGGAAACGCCACAGGACTCGACGGGCTTGCCGCCGTTGAGCTTGGGTGCGGAGAAAACCATGGTCCAGCGGATGTAGTGCTCGGAGCCGTTGCTGGCGATGTCGTCGATGGTGACCTGGTAGGAGGTCATCGTGTCGGCGGTGTTGTGGAAATAGGCCATGATCTGCTCCGGTCCGCGGTGGGTGACGAGCGTGTCGTTCAGGTAGGCATCGGCGGCGTAAACCTTGGCGACGTTAGTGCGGACGTATTCCTTGTCGCTGATTTTCTGGAGAAAGGTGGTGAAGCGGTTCAGCGAAGCGGAGGCAGAGGATGCCGCTTTCGTGGAGGTGAGGATGTCCTTGTATTCCTTGGTGCGGGTGGCGGTGTCGAAATGGGGAGCGCAGGCGGGGATTAGGATGACGACAACCAGCAGCAGAAGCAGGACGGTGGGCAGGGTCTGTAGGAAGATTTTCAAAGACATGCTCAATTGTATCACGGTTTTGGAAAGATGCGAGCAGATCGGCGTTGCATTTTCGGGTGGGGAAAAATCGTAGTTCGTGGCAGGAATAGTCGATCCATGCGGTCCGGTATGCAGCAGGCATGGCCGAAAGCAGAGCAGACTTAATGGAGCAGTCCCTTCATTCAGTTTCAGACCAGCAGATCCAGCATTTCGCCCGCCGCGATCATTCCGAAGGTGGCGGTGACGTGGGTGGCGGTGCCGTAGCCGGTGGAGCAGTTGAGGCGCATGTCGGTGTCATCTGGACGGTCGCAGGAGGCTTGGCCGTCGCTTCCGGGATAGACGGGCGGCTCCTCGGAGAAAACGGCGGGGATGCCCATGGGTTGCGGCTTGGAGCCCATCGGGACGGCGGGAAAACCATGGTCTTTGCGGAGGTTTTTGCGGAGCTGGTGAAGCAGGGCGTCCTTGCCGCAAAAGGCGAGGTCGCGAACGTTGATCCGGGTGGCATCGCGTTTTCCGCCCGCACCGCCGCAGGTGACAACAGGCAGTCCGCGCCGCTTGCACTCCGCGAGCAAGAGGGCTTTGTGTTTCATCGAGTCGATCGCGTCGATCACGCCGTCCACCTTCCCGCCCAGCACTTCCTCCACCGAACGTTCGGTGAAAAATCCCTCGATCACCTCCAACTCGCAATCCGGGTTGATCGCGCGGACACGCTCCGCCATCGCCGCCGTTTTCTGCCGCCCGATCTGGCCGTCCATCGCGTGGAGCTGGCGGTTCACGTTGGTGATGCAAATTTCATCGAGATCGACCATGCGGATTTTTCCGATGCCAGACCGCGCCAGCGCCTCTACCGTCCATGAGCCGACGCCGCCGATGCCGACCACCACCACCCGCGCCGCCGCGAAGCCCTCCAGCGCGCGTGTGCCGTAAAGCCTCGCGATACCTCCGAAGCGGTCTTTGGTGTTTTCGTTCAGCATCCAGGCGGAGCTTCCGGCTTGTCGTCGTGGCTTTCAATGCCGATCTGATGTGACTTGGGTTGTCGGGCAGCAGGATGCAGCCCCTCCTTGCGCTTGCGCATTCCCGTGTCCATCATCGCGGCGTGCCGGAAATTCTCATCACGATCGGCGATCCGGCGGGGATCGGGCCGGAGGTCATCGATGCCGCCCTGGCTTCCGGTGAACTTCCGGCGGGCTTCGTTTTCCGGGTGATCGGGGATCGCTCGGCGGGTATAACGGGGAAACCGACCCGAGAGTCTGCGAGAGCGGCGCTTGATGCGCTGGAGGAAAGCGTGCGGTTGCTGCGCGAAACGAAGGCTGCCGCCGTGGTCACGGGGCCGGTCTCGAAGGAGGGCTTGCAGGCGCTCGGTTTCCCGTTTCCCGGACAAACGGAGTTTTATGCGGATGCCTTCGGTTGCGCCGATTTCGGAATGCTTCTCACCGGGCCGACTCTAACAGTTGGCCTCGCGACGATCCACAATGCCCTCGCGGAAGTGCCGCGCTTGTTGACGGTGGACGGCATTTTCCGGATCGGGAAACTCACGGCAGAATTCCTCCAGAAAAAGGGCATCGCCGCCCCGAACATTGCCGTCTGCGGGCTCAATCCGCATGCCGGGGAGAACGGCGCGTTCGGTGACGAGGAAAGAACGATCATCGCACCCGCCATCTCCGCGCTGAACGGGACGGGCCTCGCGCAATTCACCGGACCGCATGTGCCGGATGCCATTTTTCGGGATGCGGCGCAGGGAAAATATGATGCCGTGCTCGCGATGTATCACGACCAAGGCCTGATCCCGCTGAAGCTGCTGGATTTCGACGAGGCGGTGAACGTCACGCTCGGCCTGCCGAAGCCGCGCACCAGCCCGGATCATGGCACGGCGTTTTCCATCGCGGGAAAAGGCGAGGCGAACCCCGCGTCGATGATCGCTGCGATCAAGTTGGCCTGTGAGTTGGCCTAGATGGCTCAGCGAAGGGAGGAGGGTTTCAGCTTGTGGACGCGGAGCATGGAAGGCTCCGGAAGCGGAAGGGGCGGTTTCTTGTCGCGGTTCGGGCCGAGGGATTCCCATTGGAGGAGGTAGGCGTGGCCGTCGGGGCCGGGCTCATCGAGGCGGGAGACGCGGCGGATTTCCATGCCGGGGAAATCGCTTTCGATGCGGTTGAGGGCGCCGGGAAAGTAGGGTGGTTGGGGGATTTTCCGTTCCAGCGGAAGCAGCGTGGTGGCGTCGAGCTGGATCGTGCCGCCGCCGTGATCCTTGTGGCGGTATGCGACACCGAGGACGCCGGGTGCGATCTCCGAGAAAGCGCTGACCTGGATCCCGATGAAGGGCATGGATCCGCCGCCGCTGAAATGGATGGGCGTCTTCCAATCGGTGAGGGCACGGCTTTCCCATTTCTCCGGACCGGGGCTGGCGATGAAAACCTGCATGTTTCCGGCGGCGTCCGCCTTGTGGTAGGCTAGCACCGGTTTCCCCGCGGAATCGAACGCGAGGCGGTGGCCGCCGTTGATGATGCCGCCGCCGGGGGGGATGGGATCGACCACGGCCTCGGACTGGCCGTATCGGATCGGGAGATCGAGTTTTTTCCCGTATGCCGTTTCCCACGTGATGAGGTCGCGGCTGCGGGCGTAGGAAAGGTGCTGGTTCGTGGCGCAGTCGGGCGTGTCCCGCCAGACCCAATGCATGAGGAACCAACCGTCCGGCCCGAGCGACGGCGCGGTGGGGTAGGAGCTGCGGAGCCCCTCGCCGTCGAAGAGCGGCTTGTCGAGCAGGCGCGTCCAGGTGCGCGTTTCTGTGTCGTAGCGGTTGTAGAGGTTGACGCCGTTGCCCGAGCCGCCGTCGCGGTAGGTGAACACCAGCCGCCCGTCGCGGTCGTTTAAGAAACGCGGGTAGGTGGCCTTGTCCTCCTGATCGCCGGTCATCGCGGCGGGTTTCAGGGAGCGGACGTCGCCGGGCGTTTCCGTGCGGAAATAGACGAGCGGGTTGCAGTGGAGGTTTCCGGAAACATGGAGATGGCCCGCCGGATCGAGCGCCATGGTGATGTAGTTGTGCGAATCCCAGCCGACCTCCGAAGGCAGCGGCTGGTAAACCCATTGTTCCGAATCGAGCGGGCGGGAGGCGACGGTCATGCGCCGCTGCGCGTCGTAGTAGGCGACGTATTGGGTGGTGTCCGTGGTGAGCAGATCGAAGCCCACGCTGAAATCCGAGACCACCGGTGCGACATCGATGCTTTTCACCAGCCCGAAGCGTGGACCGGAATCCGCCGCCGCCGGGTGAAGGGTCAGCAGCGCGAGCAGGCATCGCAGACTTGTCACTTGCCTGTGTTTTCGAGGATTTTGAGAACCGACTCGAAATCATCCCATGCTTTGACCGGGATGGGGACGAGTTTTCCGGGATCGTCGGTTGGTGCGGTGATCTTGGGCGCTAGGGATTTGTCGGGCACGGTGTGGAAAAAGGTGGGCTCGCCGCCGAAGCGTTTCTTCCAGGAGGTGGCCAGCGCGGTGAGTTGCTCGCCGTAGAGAGCGCCTTGGTCGGCTTTGAACATGTCCTCACTGGCGATGAACACGATGCCCTTGAGCGCGGCGGGGGTGAAGGACACGGTCAGCACGTTGTAGGTTTGCGAGGCTTTGCTTGTGACCGAGCCGTTCATGGCCGGGTAGGTGCCCCACGGCACTCCGTCGGGGACGCGCTTCGTGGCCATCATTTCCGTCACGTATCCGCTCCAGAGCGATTTCCAATCGGCGATGTGGCAGCGGACGTTCGCGTCGTAGATCGCGTTGCCCGGCCGGATCGAGGCGAGTTCCTCGTAATCGGTCTTCAGGCTAGGCGCAAGGTTGAGGTGCTCGGGGGCGATCCATTCCTTGATCGATGCGTCCGGCTTGCCCTTCTCGTTGACGGTCTGCATGAAGATGATGCCGACGGGTCTGCCCGACTTCGCGGCGAGGCGGTTTCCGAGGGCGGCGGAGTAACCGTTTGCGTCCTCCCAGAAGGAAGCGAAGCGGTTTTTCGGCGTGGTGGAGGTGGCGACGCTGAAGCGTCGTGGTGTGGGGGAAGTGGAGCCCTTCGCCATGCGGATCATCATGCGGACGGGTTGGGCGGATTTTTCCGCGATCTCCATTTTCGGCAGGTTGGCCGGCGCGGCTACATACCAGACATCGCCGATGATGATGTTTTTCGCGATGTGCTCGCGGGCGATCTCGCCGTTGATTTTCAAAGTGACCTTGAGCGTCTTCGGCTCCGCGCTGGCGGGCATGGTGGGCACGGTGACCTGCCACTCTTTCATCCCCGGGGTGACCGGGATCGTCTTCTCGATGCCATTGAAGCTGAAATGGATCGCCTTCTCGCCCGGAGCTTCGGGCATCCACTCGTTGTTCACCGCGGAGCCCCAGAAGGTGACCGGCGCATCGGCCTGGAGCACGGCGTTGTCATCGAACTGCGAACTGACGATCGGCATCTTGGCGTATTGCTGGAGCAGTCCGCCCGCGTTGGGATCGGGTGTCACGCCCTCGATCTTCATCGGCTTGTCGGGCCAGGTTTCGCTGGTGACGGGTTTGTTGTCGTAGTGGATGAACGGAGTCATCGGCAGCAGCGCCTTGTTGTAGAGGGCGGGGCGGAAACCGATGCCGCCGGTGCCGTAGGAAACGCCGCGCGGGGATTTCACGGCAGGGGAGGTGACAACGGCTTTCGCGCCATCGATCTTCACGGATGCCGGGTACCAGACGCGGTCTTCGCCGGCGAGCCAGAAATGTTTCACCTGCGCCGCGCCATCGGGGATCGGTTTGGGTGTGGCAATGCCGTCGCAGGTTTCGGAGACCCTGTTGGCGGAGTTGGTCAGGGTTTCCGCGACGACGAGGCCGCCGTCCGCGTGGTCGAACTCGACGGTGAGTTCCGCGCCTTTCACGGAGTAGGATTTGAACATCGGGCCGTCGGCGGCGATGTCCTTGGCGTATTGGTTTTTCAGGGCGTGGAGGGCGAGGCGCTGGCCGGAGAGGGTTTTCTGGTAGTAGTGGATCGCGCCCTCGATGTCGATCTGGCTGGCCATGCCGGTGTGCGGGATGTCGCGGGCCATGAAGGTGCCGAGGCGCATCTCGGCGGTGGGACCGATGTCGGGGAAGGTGTCCTTGGAAGTGCTGAGGTTGCCCGGGCAGTAGAATTGGTTGAAATACACCGGCATGTCCTCGCGGTTCCACACCAAGCGCCAGCCGCGGATGAGGCTGTGGAGGTTCGGGTAATATTGGAGGCCGGCGTTCATGTTCGCGTAGCCCTGGTTCCAGATCGCGCCCTTGATCGCATAGGGGACGACGGGGCTGAGGCGACCGTTGAACATCCACGAGGCATCGCGGTTGCCGTTCAGGTTGCCGGGGGGCTTGGCGGAAATGGGTTGCGCGGGTTTTCCGGCGGCGACGAGTTCGGCGTTCGTTTTGATCGAGTTTTCCAACTCCGCGTAGAACGCATCCCAGGCGGCTTTGTGCTCGGGCGTGGTGGGGTCGGTTTCGAGGATTTTTTTGTGGAGAGATTTCGTATAATCATCCGTGCCGCCCGCGAAGCCTTCGCGCGGCACCCAGGACTCGATGCTGGTCTGGCTGAAGGAGCAGTTGAGGATGCCGACGGGCACGCCGGTTTCCTGATGGATATTGAGCGCGAACGCGAAGGCGATGGCGCTGTAGTTGCCGTAGTCGTCGATCTTCCACTCGCCGGTGGCGCGCTCGATGGGGTGCAGGGCGGCATAGACGCTTTTTACCTCGAACTCCCGGATCGGCGGTTTCTCGCCCTTTTCCGTGAGCTGGTTCACGAGGGTGGAGACGGAGCTTTTTGACGCGACCCACTGCATGTTCGACTGCCCGGAAGCCATCCACACCTCGCCGACGAGGATGTTTTTGAGGGTGACCGTCTGTCCTGATCCCTGTCCCCCGTCCCCTGATTCCTGGACCACCATCTCGGCCGGTTCGGCGCTGGCTTTCAGGGGCGCGAGTTCCACCGTCCATTTTCCATCGGTTCCGGCCTTCGTCTTTTTTTCCTGTCCGGAAAATTTCACGGAGACCTCGGTGCCCGGCTTGCTCCAGCCCCAGACGGGCACGGCCATTTCGCGCTGGAGGACGGCGTTGTCCGCGAAGGGCGCGCCGAGTTCGATTTCAGCGGCGAAGGCGGAGGCGGAGAAGAGCGCGAGTGCCGCGCCAAGGATACTTTTGATATTCATGATGGGATGGAAGTTGCCGTTAAAGGGCAGGGGAAAACCCGGTTGAGATGGATGAGTGTGCGCCTGTGGAGATTAGTTCCTTTTCAGCACCATCAGCGGAGAAGTCCAGCCCACGGGGTTTTTCGGGCTGAAGCCGCCGGACTCGATGAAGAGGTAATCGGCGCCGCCGATAGATTGCGGGGCGATCTTGAGGGCCGTGTCCTGCTCCATGTCGATCAGGGTGGCACCGGACCAGATCCAGCGGGCGGTGTCTGTGGTGCCGTCTTCCTTGAAGGTGATTTTCTGGAAAGGCGAGCGGCCGGGATTCGGTTTCGCCTGCGGGTCGAAATCGGCGGGCTTGGCGACCTGGGCGACTGCAGTCCATGAGCCTGCAACTTTCGGGTTGGCCGTGAACTTGCCGTCGAAGCGGAATTTCCCCGCGTTGGGATCTTCGGCGGTGCTATCTGGGTATTGCAGCGCCTGCCAATCGGAGGAGAGCATGGGGACAAAGCTGGCGGCCTTGCGGAGCGTGGCCTCGTCGAGCGGCGGCAGCTTCCGTTCCTCAAGCCACAGGCTGAAGATGCCCTGCGGAATGGGCGGCATCTGTACGATGGCGCGGTCGCCGTAGCGAAGGAAAGTGATCGCGGAAATGGTCAGCGGTCCCTTGGCGAATTCCTCGGTGAATTCCTTGGTGATCCATGCGCCGCGGATCGTGTTTCCTGCGCGGCGGCCGAGGCCTTCCTTGCTTTCCGCGAGGTCTTTGCCGTTCAGGTAAAGCTTGAAACCGTCACCCGCGCCGACGCCCTGGCCGCGATCCACGCGGAGGCGGTAGATGTGGCCGGGCTTGAGGGCGGGCAGTTCGAATTTCTGCGTGACGAGCAGGACTTCGTTTTCCCAGAGGGTCTTCGGCTTGCTGGCATAGAAATTGTCATCGCGGGTGCTGCCGCGGTGGTTGGTGTCGAGCTTGCCCTTGAATTGGCCGATGGGCATCGGGCCGGTTTTCCAGCCGGCCTTGGCGGGATCGAAACCGGGGGCATACCAGTTTTCCATACCCGCTGGGATGGTGACGGGGCGGTAGCGCCAAGGCGATTTGTCGTAGGCCTGTTTCTCGGGGGGATCGAAGGAGTGGTAGTGCCACTTGGCTTCGGCGAGCTTTCCGAAATCCTTCCAATCGTAGTCGTGGACGCCGATTTTCTGATAGAGGCTGATCAGGCCGTCGAGGGAGTTGGTGACGACGCCGTTCTGGTTGGGGTTTTCAAGTTCGCTGAAAAGCCTCTGCCGGTTTTCCGCGATGTATTGGTAGATCAGCTTTTCTCGGATGATGGGTTTGATGGTTTCCTGGAGCTTGGGTCCGAAGTTTTCGGTGTCCGCCGCGAGGAAGACCTTGTCATGCGGGAGCGGCTCGTCCGGGTGCTGCTTCTTCGCGAGCTCGAAGAGGACGTCGTAGCCGCCGGGGACGCTGGCGAGGGTTTCCGCAAGGACATCGATGGTTTCCTGGCGATGGCCCGCCATGTTCTGGCCGCCCTGCCAAGTACTAGGCCCCTGGTAATCGGCGTAGCTCATGCCGAGCGCCTTCAGGGCGATATCGCGGACGGCGGGCGTGGCCTTGGGTAGATTGCTGCGGAGCGCGAAAAGCGGCCCCATGGTGGTGCTCTGGCGCGGGGTTTTCTGGACGAATTCACCGAAGGCGGGAAGCGCCTTCGCGTGGCAGCGCTCATCGGTGGCGATGAGGGCGAGGGCGGCGAGCGCTCCGTTCTGGAGCCATTGCTCGGGGTGGGCGAGGTAGGAAATGAGGAGATCCGCGTGGGGCACGATCATGTCCACGCTGCCTTTCCCTACAATGGCGAGGCAGGCGTCCTTCACGAACCATGATTCGGCGTCGTCCTTGAGCCGCTCGACGGCATAGGCGAACATGCGCGGCGAGAATTCATCCTCGGGTTTCATGATCTGGACGGAGGCGCGCAGGCCGGCGTAGCGGACGCGGGGATCGGGGTGGCGGGCGAATTCCTCGAGCAGGTGCGGGCGCGGCTTCGGCCCCGGTTTCGGGAACATGTAATCGGCGGTCAGGCCGGTGGCCATGTTGGCGATCATGTTGCGGATCAGGAACTGCGGATGGCGGATGTGCAGCCGGAAATCGTCGTCGCTGAGTTCCTTCGCGTTCAACGACTCGATGAACGGCTTGGCGGAATGCTTGGTCAGGATTTCACCGGAGAGATCGAGGAATTTCCCGTCCTTGTCGGGGACGGAATCGGTGGAGACGAAGATATCGTCGGCCTCGGTGCCCCATGGGCGTGCTGGGAGCGGGTGGGTTTTGCAAAATTTCGTGGGCGGGGCTCCGGTGATGCGCAGGGTCTTGCGCGGGAAGGTGTAGGCCCAAGGGTACAGAGCGCCCCATTCCAAGTCGTCGTAACCGGCGCCGCCGAGGATGCCGAAGGAGCCGTCGAAGCGGCGGGAGAGGTCGTAGTGCCACTTGCGGTGATCCATGAACTCGCGGTGCTGGAGCGGCTCTTTCTCCGCGAGCAACTGGATGGAGCCGCTGCGCCAGATCTCGCCGATACCTCCGCCGGTGTGGCCGTGGAGCATGAAGGTGGTGGTGTAGAAGCTGGTCTTGGCGGAGTTGTCGCGCGCCTTCGCGTAGATCGATTTTTCGCCTTCGGGCGTGAGCAAGGCGGCGGCGGCCATGGTGAAAGCGAGGTTGCCGTGCTTGCCGTTGTCAACGAACGAGGTCTCCGGGCGGTCGTCGCCGTAGGGGTTGATGCCGCGCCCGGCGTAGCGGAAGAAATGGACGAGGGTGCGGTTCAGCAGGCTCTCGTCGACCTCGACTCCGCATTGCTTGGCGAGCAGCAGGAAGGTGACCACGGCGGTTCCGCCGGCGTTGAGGTGGCCGTTGCCGTAGCCGAGTTTCACGACACCGCCCCGGCCGGCCCAGCCATCGAGGTATTCGCCTTTTTTCGCGGCCGCGACCCAGCTTTCGATGACCGGGAGAGCGACGGGATCGCCGGTGCGGAGATAATATTCGCAGAGCGCGAGTCCTCCGAAGCCGAGGTGCCAGGCGTAACCGTTGTGGTTCTTGGGATCGAGCGAGTGCACCCATGCCTTGACGGGCGCGAGGTCTTTTTCCTCCCCGGTGGAGAGCAGGAAAAGCATGCCTGCGCTGGCGAAGCCCTTGTTCGATTCGGGCTTGGAAATGTAGTCGGCGAAGCCGCGCACGATTTTATCCGACTTCGGGCAATCGAGCGGCCAGGTCTTGCTGTAAGCCCCGAGGACGGGGATTTTCACCTCCACCGCCGTCGCCTCGCCCTTGATCGCGAATTTCAGGATCCCATCCTTGGCCTCCGCCTGCGCGAGGATTTCCCCGAGCTGGATGCGCGGATCGATGTCCTTGAGCGTCTGCCCGTTGATCGACTCGATGACCTGGCCTTTTTTCAAACCCGCCGCCTCGGCGGGAGAACCCGGCTCGATGGTGCCGGCCACCATGGTGAAGGCGGGTTGGTGCAGCTCCATGGCCATGCCCACCGGGCCGAAGCGTTCGATCGTGTTGACTGATTTTTCCTCCGCAGGCGCGGTGGAGAAAAGGGTGGGCTCCTTGTAGAAAGCGGTAGGGGCGTTCTGGGCGTCCGCCATGTGGATCGCGAAAATCGCGGAGGAGAGGATCAGGATTCGGTTCGGATTTCTCATGTGGGTGTGGATGCAATTACATACGCCCCGTTTGCCGGGAGTTTTTCGATTCGCTACGACAATAAACCCGAAATCCGAAATAGAAATTGGTGCCAAATAATTTGACCACAGAGACACAGAGAACACGGAGCTCTCTAAGCAAGATTATAAAGTGTTTCGCATCATTTTCCCAAACCTCTGTGTTCTCTGTGTCTCTGTGGTAAAGACCGCTGATTTTGAAATTGAATATCGGTTTTCGGGATAAAACGTGCTAATGCGTCGAGGATGTCAGCACAGGTCGAGACCAAGGCATTCCGCGGCCGCGCGAAAACGGAGATCTGTGGTGATGATCGTTTGGATGCCCGCCGCCCGGATGGCTCCGAGGTGGAACCCGTCGAGCGAACGGAGCGGCACAGGAGGTTCATGGTTCTTGCAGGTGGTGAGGGCTTCATGCGCTGCGTTTTCCACGTCCTCACCCCACGGGATTTCAAGAAAACGTCCTTCGCCACGATGTTTCCGGAATGAAGCGTAAAGGGTTTCGGCTTGCCCTACTGCAATTTCCCCCCGCTGCTCTTTCGCTGCCAACGCATAAAGCAGCTCCACACGGTGGAGGAAACTGATCGCCACCTGTTCTGTTCTCAGGCAGAGTATTCCCCGGTAATGTTCGGAGTCCGGCTCTTCGGCGTAGAGTTTCAAGAGGACAGAGGTATCCCAATAGATTGCCGATGCCATATCTGCTGCGGTGTTTTAGCGTTCTCCGCGAAGCTCGTCCCATGCGCTTTGTGATGTGCTCCTAGGATCTCCCCGGCGGGCGGATTTAGCGTTTTCTGCCAGTTCCTGCGCCCAGGAAGCGCGTCCCTCACCTCCGTGGCTGGGGGACATGGCAGCGGTGAGCCGTGCCATCGGCTGCCCGCGAACCGTGATCACGATTTCCTCGCCGCCCGCCGCCCTTTTAACGAGCTCGCTGAGTTGCTCCTTCGCATCCCGTAATTTCGCAATCATGTGGTCATTGTAGCCACTTGATTCGCAGAGATCAAATGGAAACGCCTATTCTTGCTTTTCCGGAGCCGCCTGAGGACGCAGCCGCAGGATCACCTTGGTGCCGATTTCAGGGAGCGAGTCGGGTTTGATTTGCCAGGAGAGCGCATGATTTTCCTGCGCGTGATGGCCGGCCAGGCACAGAACCTCGTCCCCGAAGGTGGAAATCGAGATCACATTGCCGTTCACATCGCCGAGGTAGGTCTTCGTTTCCCCTTCCTGATGGGTGTAGGAACCCGCAAAGAGGAAAGTGTCCGGGAATTTCTCCGCGGCCCCGGCAACCTCAGGAAGCCCTGATTCGTCCTTGGACGGAGAGAGGAAATCGCTGATCGGGCGCTCGGTCATCACGCCTTTTTCATCCGGCACCAGCAGCGTGACCTTCACCGACTGTCCCCTCGGCGGGATGTCTATCCAGCGTGTGGCTTCCTCGTCAACCGGCTTGCGCATGGCGGGATTGCCCGGTCGGGCGCCGATCAACAGCAGCGCGGCGTGGATGTGGCTCGGCTTCGACTCCACCATCACGATGGACTCGTGTTCCCTGCTGTCCTTCGCGCAGGCGATCACCTCCAGATAGCCTTCGGCGAGACATACGACCGACTGAACGTCCACGAAGCGCTCTTCCGAGTTGATCGTGATGCCGGGGAAAATGGCGCGGATCTTCTCGGCGAGATCCGCGGGAACCTTTTCAGCGCCCACATCGACGGCCTTTTCCTCGGCCGCCAGCGGCTGGGCGCACAATGCGGCCAAGCCCAGTGCCGCCGCCATCCGCTTGAAACCGCCCTTTGCCTTTCCTGTTCTTTCCACCTGACGCATGCCCCAACCTTGTCTCCGGCTCAACAGCTTGCAATCGGTATTTCACGCCACCGGCATCCGGGTGGTCGAACCAGAGGGAACGACTTCAACGCGGTTTCTCGCTCCGAAGAAATTCCCCTCTGGAAAAATGACTGTTTCACTGTCGTAAACGAGCGACAAATTGCCGCGATCCATTGAAAATTTTATTTGTTTCGGGGGAAATAGCCGATATTATACTTTGTAAATACAGAGATGAAAAACACCCATGAAACCCGATGTATCTCGCGAAGCCTGACTCCGAACCGGAGCAACAGCGGCTTCGCCTTGGTGGTCACCCTTTCGCTAATGGTGCTTCTGGCCATCCTCGCTGTCGGCATGCTGAGCCTGTCGGCGGTGTCACTCCGCAGTTCCGGCCAGGCGAACGCCCAGACGGAAGCCCGCGCCAACGCCCGCGTGGCGCTGATGCTGGCCATCGGGGAGTTGCAGCGCCACACGGGGCAGGACACCCGCGTCACCGCCCCGGCGAACATCGTCGATGAAACTTACCCCCAGGTCTTGGGCGTGTGGCGGAGCTGGGAGGGAACGGATCACGAGGCCAACGGCCGACCCATCGCTCCGAATTACGCTTCCAAGGACGAATCCGAAGCCGATGGAGGCCGTTTCATCGACTGGCTTGTCTCCAGTGCGGAGGCGATCGGCGAAATCAAGATCGATGACGCCCCGTCCTTGGTTCGCAATTCGGCAAGCAGTGGCACGGTGCCCCTCCTCGCAGGCGGCTCGCTCGCATTGAATGACACCCGGCAAATCCACGTGGTTCCCAGCAAAATGAAGGACAGCGGGCGCTATGCCTGGTGGATCTCAGGGGAAAACCAGAAAGCCGTCTTGTCCCAGCCCTACAAGCCAAGGACGAATGACGCGGCGGGCCTGGTCGAACTGGGGCAATCTCACACGGTGGCCAATCCCGCCGTCTTCGGGCTGCCCTCCCTGCTCACCGACCCCGAACCCCATCTTTCAAGCACCGCAGCCGCGAAACCAAGCCGCAAGGTGGCGAGCCGCCAGACGATGGCCGTGGTCGAGGCCGGAAACGCCACGGAGCCGCAGAAAAAATTCCATGATCTCTCGGCTTATTCCATCGGGCTTCTGACCAACACCGCCACCGGCGGCTGGCGCAAGGACATGTCCATACTCACTGAGAGATGGGCTAATATCTACAGCAGTTATCCGGGCGGCGGGCTGCCGCTTTTCAGGATCACCCCTGCGGCGGGATCCACCACTTCCGTGCCGAAGCCCGTTAAGCCTGCAGCATCGGTTCCCGTTACCGACGTGTCGGCTCTAGCGGCAGCCACGCCCTCCCAGTCCAATCTTTATCCTTGGAGTAATTATTCGACGATTTTGGGATATACCCAACCGGGCACTTACCATGCGGCCTCCGCTTCCTGGGCATCGCTCCAGAACTTTGCCACTTCATACAAGAACTTTTCCAACTACTCTGGCACGATCAAAAGCCCGTTCGTCTGGGATAAGGTCGCCAAACCGAGGGCGACTTCGATTTCTTGCGCTGAAATCTTCAACCATAAGCACAGGCAATTACTCCATCCCCAGATCGCCCGGTTTCAGCTGCTTGTGTATGCAAGGGCTGTGGAAAGATTACCGGAGCAGAATCCAAAAAGGTATAATTTGAGATTGATGTATGTGCCATTTTTCACCCTTTGGAATCCCTACAACGTCTCCTTGGAACATATCATCAGTGGAACACTAAATGGGGGTCAAGGCACCGGGACTCATAAGAATTTTCTAGGAATAGGGTTTCGACGTTCCCTGCCAGGGGTAATGGCGATCGTCAATAAGACCACCTTTCCGAACCCTGATTCTGTCCCCAACAATCAATTCAGATTGTTGACGAATGGCAACTTCCAGACCCTGGATTGGCCCAGTAATTACGCGAATCCATACGACAATGAATTGACCAGTAACGTGACCAAATATGGGACAAAATCCACATGGAGAGATCTGCGCACATGGGCCTGCTGGCTACCAGAGGGAACCCTCACCTTCAAACCAGGGGAAGCGAAAACGTTCTCACCCGAGTGGATCGACAACGGCTACGGTTTCGGTGGTGGAGCCTTCAGAATGAGGGAGGGTTACAACCCAACCAATATTGTAGGAAGGGACTTTGATGCCATTTCGAACCTCTTGGCTACTCAAAGCTTTTGGTTTCTCTATCGGAACGACAGGGTTAGCCAGCCTTATCGGGATCGGGCTCCTGGGAACGGCTTCTCCCTGTCTTTCGGGGATGGAAGCGACCACTTTGGTGGAACTGCGAAATTGCCCTCGGGGCTGGGAGAGGAGTTTCACAATATCACTTCATTGGCAGCCGAAAACGTGAGCAAGGATTATTGGCCGCCGGATGAGGTCGATGAGGTCGGCTACTCGGTGGGAGAGCTTGCCTCCGGGCCGTGGATTCCGATTTTTTCGACCAGTTTCGGCCCCCGCATGACGATAGGCACCGGGTCGGGCACGAAGCAGAACCGGCCAACCAAGGGCGCGGTGCAAAACAACGCCCTTGCCGGAATGGTGTTAAGCGATCCAGCGAGCGGAGCAGCCAAAGATCACCCGGCGAACAATACCTTCGATTTCGCATACCATTCTCTCAGCATTGGTTCCAATATCACCCCGAATCTGAGCGCCTCACCAGGTTTCATCGGAACAGGCTACCAGAGCGGCGACGGATTATCACGTTTGATCATGTGTGATATTCCGGTGCGTCCGATGGCTTCGATGGTGGAGTTGATGGGATGGAATCCGAGGGGTCATAATCCCTACCCGCCGTTCCAGATGAATTTGATCGGAAACAGCGACGCGACGCCCCTGATTCCGATGAATCAGGTTGTTCCCCCCGCTTTGTCTCCGGGTGGCGTGGACAAGAACCTCATGCACGATGACGCCTACTGCGCGAACCATCTCCTTTTCGATGATTGGTTTTTGTCCTCCATCGCGCCTGAGCCGGAAACCTCAAAAACCATCAACACGGTCTATACGGAGTTCCTCAAGGGTGAGAGGGAGTTGGTGAACCGCAGTTATCGTCCCATCTCCGCCGACAGCAAGGTGACCGATGCGGAGGCCACAACACGTGTGGGCGAAATGATCACCAGCAATGACGGTTGGCTCAAGGTTGCGTCCCGTTTCGAAGTGGAGGGAATGTTCAATGTGAACTCCACCTCGGTCGAAGCTTGGACGGCTCTCTTCGGGCATGCGAGAAGCCTCGACAAGATCGCAATGTATGGCGCGGACGGGCTTGTCGAAGCAAACACCTCCGGCAAGCATGCCGTGACTCGCGGTGCGGTCGCCACGGACGTGGAGGCGGGCACGGGCAAGGGCTTCGGCGGCCAATTCAACAACGCCTCAGAATACAACGGTTACAGGAGCCTGACGGACGATCAGATCACGGATCTCGCGGAGAATGTCGTGGAGCAGGTTCGCCTGCGCGGCCCTTTCCTTTCCCTTTCCGAGTTCGTCAACCGCCAGCTTGTCACGAACAAGGATCTCGCCCTGGCTGGCGCTCTCCAGACCGCGCTCGACAATCTGGAGGAAGATCCGATGAAGGTTCTCCGCGATCCGAAAAACTCGCTCTCCGACAAGACCATGTCACCTGCGGATCCCAAACTCACAGGCGTCGGCTACGAGTTCAAGGAAGCCGCCGAGGGAGGCAGCGCCTATGGCGCCCCGGGCTGGATCCGGCAGGCGGACATCCTCCGTCCCATCGCGCCCATAATCTCCGTGCGGGATGACACGTTCACGATCCGCGCCTACGGTGACGCCACGGATCAGGACGGTAATGTGATCGCGAAAGCCTGGTGCGAGGCCGTTGTGAAAAGAACCCGGGAGTTTTCCGACAAATCGGATGCCGCGGACTCGGTCAACCCGCCTGTGAACGGCATGAATGCGACGTATGGCAGACGTTATGAAATCATTTCTTTCAGATGGTTGAGCGCCAATGAAGTGTGAGGTATCATCATCGAAAGTCCCCGAGCATGAATTTTTCCGCCGCCATCGCCATCCTGAGCGCCGCATTCCTGATGTCTGTGAATTCGCTTCACGCGAAGCCGCGTTCGTGCCGCCTTGTGTTTCCCGAGCGCCCCGAGGGTGCCCCGAAAATCGCCTACCTGTTCGATGGTTCCAAGAGCCAGGCCGTCTCATTGCCGAGCATGAATTTGTCCGAGGTGATCGAGTTGCCGGACGGCGATCTGGCCATCGCGATGACGCCAAGCGCGGTCAGCGATCCGGAATTGCTGCCACCGCAGGCGCCCGCTCTGAAAATCCCCGAACTGGTGACGGACTTCTACATCATCATCACCCCTGATCCGGAAAACAAGGTGCTCCCAGTCAAGATGAACCTGGTCGATACGGGAGCCGGCAAGCTCAAGCCGGGCGAAACGCTGTGGTATAATTTCACCCCGCACCGGATCATCGCGAAGCTGGGCGGGGCCGATATGAAGGTCGATCCCCAAGGCCGGACGATCACCAAAGACCCGATCCCGGCCAGCGGCTACTATGTGGCGCGATTCGCTTTTCAGGAGGACGGCAAAGGGGAGTTCGCGCCGATCACGGAGCAAAGCTGGTGGCATGACAGCAACAGCAAGCACCTGGGATTCATCTACAATTCGGGAGGCAAACTGCCTAAAATCTACTATTTCAGGGATTTCCGCCTTCCTGAAGCCGAGGAAACGGCTACTGAGGCGGTTGAACCATGAAAAGCCCGATCGCCATCCTCCGCTTGCTTCTTGCGTTTGCGTTGCTCGGTTGCGCGCAGGCCGCCCCCGAGCGCACCTGCCGCATCGTGTTTCCGGATCGCCCCCAGGAGGCGCCGAAATCCCTCCAGCTTTTCGATGGTAAAACATGCCGGGAAGTCGAACTCCCGAGCATGAACCTATCGCCGGTCTATGGGCTGGCTTCGGGTGCCATCCAGCTCAAGCTCCTGGGCGCCGAAGTGGAGGATCCCAAGGACGTTCCCGCCGACGCCCCTTCGGTGGAAGTGCCCGCGGACTGCGCCGACCTCATTCTTCTGGTGTCGGGTGATCCGGACAACAAGACCGCACCCGTGAAACTGGAGCTGGTCGATCTGGGGAGCGAATATTTCAAGGTCGGCCAGACCCTGTGGGCGAACCGCAGCGACAAGGCCATCGAAGCGAAACTGGGCGAGCAAACTGTATCCCTTGAGCCAGAAAGCTCAAATAAGCGAGAAAGGGGTGCCGATGAGTGGCTACTACAATACGACATTCACCTATCAGACCCAGGCAAACGGAGCCTTCGTGCCGATCACGGAGCAGCAATGGTGGCACGACGCGAACAGCAGGCATCTCGGGTTCATCGTCAACACCGGCGGCAAGCTGCCGAAAATCCATTTTTACCGCGACTTCCGGGATCCTGCGCCGTCCGAATAAAGGGTCGGCACGAGGAATTTTTCCCATCGACCTCCTGCTCCGGATCTGGTGAGTATGGTTGTCGTTAAAGTACGTATGAATGTCGCTATCCTTAAGTTAATAACACTTGTGCGGCTGGAAACGGCACGCATGTTAACCAAGTAAATACGTGGTCATGAAAACACTCCGAAAATACCAATCGCTCCCCCCCATGCGTCAGGAGCTGGGCAAGGCCGGCTTCGCCTTGGTTGCCACGCTTTCGCTCATGGTGCTTCTCGTTATTCTTGCCGTGGGTATGCTGAGTCTCTCGGCCGTAACCCTCCGCAGCTCCGGCCAGGGAGCCGCCCAAGCGGAAGCCCGCGCCAATGCCCGCATGGCACTGATGGTCGCCATCGGCGAGCTCCAGAAGCAGATGGGGCCGGACCAGCGGATTTCCGCGAACGGCGCCATCCTCTCCGATTCGAATGTCAACCACCCGCTCTGGACGGGGGTGTGGGACTCGTGGATCGCGGGGTCGCTTCCTGCTGGCCGCAATCCGCTGTATCCGAGCTCGGCGAGCCATCAGCAGACCATCGGGAATCCCGCCGATCCGACCTCGATGCATCCGAAGTATTCCGAAAAAAGCAAGCATTTCAGGGCATGGCTCCTGTCGCTTGATCCTGCCGAAGCCGGCAACATCGAGATGGCGCGAACCTTGGCGCTGGATGGCAAAGAGTCGCCCGGCGGGAGCGACACAGCCGTTCTGCTGGTTGGCAAAAACTCAACAGGGAGCACGGATGCGGCGGGTCATGTCAGCGCGCGGTTGTTGCCGGTGAAAAGGGATGCGACGAGCGCGGTTTCAGGCCGCTATGGCTGGTGGGTGGGGGATGAGAGCCAGAAGGCGCGGTTGCTGCAGGATTCCTACTCGCAGGAATCCGCCCCGTCCCTGGCGAAAAAACTGGCGCGAACCCAAGCCCCGGCATCCACGGGGACCGCCGTTATGGCGGATCTTGCAGGCATCACTCCGGTACAGGAAAAATCGCTCTCCAGAGCGGCGTCCCTGGGCTCCCTCAATCTCGTCGTGGAACCCGGGGCGAAGCCCGCGCAGAAGAATTTCCACACGGTCACCACCGACTCGGCAGGCGTCCTTGCGGATGTCAGGGAAGGGGGGCTCAAGCGCGACCTTTCCACCATCCTTGAGCGCACGATCGATCCGAACGAGGTGTATGATTTGCAGACACTTGCCGGCGTGGAAGCTGATTTCAAAAGAGCCACTGCACTTAAGACTGCAGGTCCTGATTTTATGTTATACAACTTTGATGACATGTCTCAAAGCACTAACGGCAAAACTGGAGAAGCTTGCGTGCCGATTCAGGATCTTGCTGCTTACTACCAACTTTATGACCACAGTCGTTCTGGTTGGAAAGGTGGTATTCAGTTTACTACAACGCAATCTTCACCATCCCACTCAACCTTGAATGGCGGGATAATGGTGAGTAACCCCAATTATGGAGCCACCGCAAGCGACTATAACCTCTATCTCCGCCATCACAGCGCGTTGTATCGGAATGTGTATCCGGTCAAGATGGAGTTTGTGCTAAGCTACATCACGGAGCCCCGTCCCCAGGCGGACATCGACAGCGATCGCGCCGGATATCCCACAGCCAATCCTCCTGTTCCGCCCAATCCCGACCCGGACACCCACTGGTTGAAGGTCGGTTACACCCCTTCGATGACTTTCTGGAATCCCAACAATGTGCCTGTGGTCATGAACCGTGGGAACCCTGAGTTCACCTCGATCATGGTGCGGGAAAATGCGGTACCGATGCAGATCACTTTGCGCAAGCATACCGGCACGGGTGGCCCGGTCCAGGCGGATGTTCCCGCCAGGGCGCCTTTTCCGGGGAATTTGGGGCAGCGGACGATACAGCTCACCAACATCACCAATACCCAACAAGGCGAACTCTACACGCTGTTCATCGCCGGGAACGAGCCGTTGGTCTTTCAACCCGGGGAGAGCAAAGTTCTCGCATTGCAGTATTCTTCGCTCACGGCGCAGGATCAAGGTCAAGCCAACCTGGATTTCTATTTGCGCGGAACCGGATACAGGATGAATGAGCCTTTCGTTCCGTTGCTCGAACTGAAACCCGGTTGGAATCCCCTGCGGTTCATCCGCCCTACGGGCAGGAATGGTGCCGTCATGAGCGGCTTCCTGACCTTCAAGCCATCGAACAGCATTTCCGCGGTGATCACGGCGGGCACAGGACGCACATTCAACGTGGACTTCGCGCCCAAAGGCCGTCACGGTCGTAATGCGCCGGGCGTTATGTGGCATTACAGATCCTATGGGTTGAGCGGCCGGACTTTCCCCGGGGGCAATCCTGATGTCTCGATCTGGGGCAATTACCGCACCGCCCTTCTCTCCGCCGGATTGAACCCCGGCACGGCCATTGCCGCCACGACTATGGGTACGGGCATATCCATCGCCGAACGCAGCGGCCTAAACCTGATCACTTCCATGCGGGATCCCGCCAACATGCTAGACGATCTGCCCCAGTCCTTCTTCTACTACGGGATGAAGGCATCCACGGAAACACAGGAAAAAAACAACAATCAGGTGGGGGCAGCGCGCCGCTTCCCTTCCCGACCCTTCACCCATTCCACCGTGATGATGCCGCAGTTCATCGACCGGATCACCGGCTCCAGTCTATATAACAACGGTTGGAACTGGTATTTCATGCCTCTCGACAACTTCCTTGGTCCACCCGTATCCATTTCAATGAATAATCATGGATACTATGGAGGCGGATATACCGCTGAAAATGGTACGACCCATGTCGTCCAACAGGAGCTTCCCCTGATACCGCCCATGTCCATCGCCGCACTCAGCCATGCCCAGTTGAGCGGCTACAGCCTTTCCAGCGAATCGGCGGCAGCCGGGTTCGGCGATTTGCCTGGACGGAACATTCCCGCCGTTTCCGAATCTTTCCGCCGCACCACGGCCATCGGCTACGGCGGCCTCGAACCTCGGACGCTCCAAGCGATCGGAAACTCATATGCCCATCCTTTCATTCCCAAGGACCGCGCCATCACCACGCTGGGCCGTGTGTATTACCAAGGCACTGCTGCGGAGAATCCCATCCAGGAACCCTATGCAGACCATTCCTACCTCGCGAACAAGGCATTGTGGGATGATTATTTCTTCTCCTCGATCACGCCGGTGCCCTCTAACAACCCTATTTACAACGAGCCTGCGAGGACGATTGATCAGGTTACCCGAGATTTCATTTCTCAGGCTCGCCAACTCCCAAATCGACGGATGGTTCCGTATGAAAAGGGCTTGGATGATTCGAAGATCACCAGTTTGTTATCCTTGTATTCCCAATACAAGGATGGCTTTGCGGACAAGATTGCCGCGAACATGATGATGGAGGGAGCGTTCAATATCAACTCCACCTCGGAAGCGGCATGGAAGATTTTCCTTTCCAGCCTTCGGGGAAAATCCGTGACATATTTGGAACCAAGCGATGCCGTAAGCGGAAGTCTGCGCACCAAAGACCATCAACCTGATGGTGTTCCGGTAGGAACTGGTGCGCTGGCAAACGGGAAGCCTGTAACCGGAAGTTCGGCGGATCCCTCGGATGCCGAACAATGGACCGGCTGGAGGGAGCTGACCGACAAGGAAATCGGGGAACTCGCCAAGGCGATGGTCAAGCAGGTGAAAAAGCGCGGGCCTTTCCTTTCCATGTCCGAATTCGTCAACCGCCGCCTCGACTCCGGCAGCGACGAGCTTTCCGCGATGGGCGCCCTGCAGGCGGCGATCGATGATCCCGATTGCTCGATCAACGCGGGCTTCCGCGATGCGTTGCGCAAGTTTTCGACCTTGGAAAAAACCTACGCCAACGCCGTTTTCCCGCGGGCGATGGAAGGCGCGGTGGCTTATGGAAGCTCCGCCTACGTCGATCAGGCGGACATACTGCGGAACTTCGCCGAGCAGCTCACGCCCCGCGGCGATACCTTTGTAATCCGCGCCTACGGCGATTCGCTCGATGCGGACGGCAAGGTGGTGGCGCGCACATGGTGCGAGGCCGTGGTGCAGCGCACCCCGGAATACCTCGACGCGGCGGATGAGCCGCATGTCAAACAGGCCGGACTCACCTGCCCGGCGAATGTCGCGTTCGGCCGCAGGTTCGAGGTTGTGAGATTCCGCTGGCTCCATTCTTCCGAAATATGAGTGCGTCCATACCCGCCACCATCCTTGCCGCACGACGGCTGGCCGCTTTCCTGCTCGCGGCGTTCGCCGCCTTCCTGGCGGAGTCGAACGCGCAGGAGAAGACGATTAAGCTGCGGTTTTTGGGTTTCCCTCAGGTTCCCAATCCCGAACCCGTCGAGCTTTGGGTGGGCGAAGGCAAAACGATCAAGGTGGACACCCCGGGTAATGAGCTTTCGCAGCCGTATTCCGTGCCCGTTTTGGCTTCGATCAGTGTCGGAGAGACGGTGACGAACGAAAAGAACGAGTCCGTGTTCAAGGTTTACGGGAGCGCGAAAGCGATCAACGCGGGGGAACTGATCGTGCTGCTGCTCAGGAAGGGGCAGAAGCCCAGCGACGGCTTCGTGGTGCTCCCGGTCGATGCGGGCCGGACGGGTTTCAAACCGGCCAGCTACCTTTTCATCAACGCCTCGAATCTGGAGGTGGGTGGCGTCATCGGGGACCAGAAATTCGCGATGAAGCCCGGCCAGCGGCGGATGTTGCAACCCAAGCCGAACCACGCGGACGGGATCTGCCAGGTCACGCTCTCCTACATGAAGGGCGATGAATGGAAAACGGTTTATGACACGCGCTGGCCGGCCAGCGACAAGTTCCGTTCGATGGTTTTCTTTTACCAGGATCCGGGGACGGGGCGTCTGGGAATTGTTCCGGTGGTGGATGTTCTGCCATACAAGGGGCAATGATACTGAGGCGTGATGCCTTGCCGGAACGGCAATGGCTGGTGTCTTCGGCTTCACTTGTCCGCCGCCGCCGACCCGTACGTCCCGCCGGCACGAACTCCGCCGGGGTTTCGATCTGGCGCAGGTCTTGCTTGCCATGGCTCATGTTAGTAGCCCATTTCAGGATGTGGCGGATCAGCGGGCGGCTTTCCCAGCGGATGTGCGAGATGGCGGGATGGCACCAATCGAAGTCCATACTGTAATCCGTGCAGACCAGGGACACCTCATCAGAGCCGTCAGTCCTTTCCGCGTTATACTCTTTGCCCAAAGTCCATTCGTAAAAATTCATAATAGCATCTTAGACCCTTTGCCAAAAATAATTGCCGTTATTCGGAATGCGTCCGGCAGACCGAACGGATTGTTTCCGGGCGATCGAGCAGCGCACGGATGAACTCGAATAGCTTATCGTTTAGTTCCTCCCCGCGCTTCGTGATGTAGCCGGCCATGTGATGGCTTTTGAGGTGCTGCCACAGCCGTTCGATGGGGTTGAGGTCGGCTGTAGGGAGGAAGGAAGACCGGTTCCATGTGATGCCAGATGAGGTGTTTGGTCTTGTGCCAGCTCGCGTTGTCGAGAACCAAGAGGATGCGTTTCCCTTTCCGAGCGGGGACTTCGACGGCCATGGTGTCGAGGAACACCTGGAAAACTTCCGTGTCGCAGTGCGGGACGATGAGGCTCACCAGCTGGCCGCTTTCGGGATTGACCGCGCCGACAACATTCTGGCGGACGTGCCCGCCGTACTAACCCTGGGTCGGGCGGGAACCCCTTTTCACCCATTTCTGGCGGGGCCGGGGGTCGCCCTCAAAGCCCGCCTAGTCTCCGAAAAAGACATCGCAGCGATGGTCTTCAAGCAAGGCGAGGAGCTCCCCGCAGAAGGTTTCGCGGCGTTCTTCCCATTGGTCGCGATCGGGGGGCTCGGGCATGCGGCGCGGGATGCGCCTGGCGTAGCCGTGCTCGTGGAGGTAGCGCACCAAGGTGCGGTAGGAAAGATCGAGCTGTTTCTCCTCGCGCAACCATCCGCAGAGTTTCGTGACCGTCCAGTGGGTGTGGTCGGCAATTATTTTTGGCAATCAGTCTAAATTTCCGTTCTCGAAAATGAAAGCACTTTTGGCAAACGGTATAGTGTGACCGAAGTGAGGCGCGCTTTTTGTCTCGTGATCTCAATCCCGCCAGAGTGAGCGATGGAAATGGGCTGGCCGGGCCGGATCGGCCCTACTGGATCAAATCACGTCGCCGTAAGTGGTGAACCCCGTCGATTCCTTCACGGCGATGTCCAGGATCTCGCCGGTGAGTTTGTTCTCATCGCCTTCGAAGATCACGATCTTGTTCTGTGGCGTCCGACCGGAAAGGGTGATCGGGTTGTTCTTCGACGGCCCTTCGCAAAGCACTCTTTGGACGGTGCCGACGATGGCCGCGTTCTTTTCCTTGGCGAGGCGATCCACCACCGCGAGCAGGCGCTGGTTGCGCTCCTCCTTCACGGTTTCCGGGATCTGGTCTTCCATCTCGGCGGCGGGGGTGTCCTTGCGCTTCGAGTAGCGGAAGACGAATGCGTTGTCGAAGGACAGCCGTTCTACGGTTTCCATAGTAGCAAGGAAATCCTCCTCCGTCTCGCCGGGGAAGCCGACGATGATGTCCGTCGTGATCGCGAGATCCGGCCTTGCGGCTTTCATCTTCTCGCAGATCTCGACGAACTTCGCGTTCTTGTAGGGACGACGCATCGCTTTCAAAATCGTGTCCGATCCGCTCTGCATCGGGAAATGGATGTGGGACATCAGTTTCGGCAGATACGTGAACGCTGCGACGAGGTCGTCGCGGTATCCAATCGGGTGCGGGGAGGTGAAACGAATGCGCTCGATGCCCTCCACGGCGTGCACCGCCTCCAACAACTGTACGAAGGGTGATTTCCCATCGATCTTAGGAAACTCCGTTCGTCCGTAGAGATTCACGATCTGGCCGAGGAGTGTAACCTCCTTCACGCCCTGATCGGCGAGGAATTCCACTTCCTTGACGATGTCCGTGATGGGCCGCCCGCGCTCCTTTCCGCGCGTGTCGGGCACTATGCAGAACGAGCAACGCATGTTGCAGCCCTGCATGATGGAGACGAAGGCGGAAGCGTTGCGCGCCTTGGGCATGTGGTCGCGGATCGTGTTCTGGGAATCCGTTTCCTCCGCGATGTCGCAGACGGAAATCCCGCTCAACGAAAGCGCCGGATTATCCATGCGCGCCTCCATGCGGCTTTTCAGGATGCCGTCCACGTATTCGAAAACCTTGTGGTATTTCTGCGTGCCGACGACGAGATCGAGGTGCGGGATGCGCTCGAAAAGCTCATGCCCGCGGGATTGCGCCATGCAGCCCATGAATCCATAGACCACGTGCGCGCGCTTCTGCCGCTGCGCACCCATGATGCCCATTTTCCCAAGCGCCTTCTGCTCCGCTTGGTCGCGCACCGAGCAGGTATTGATCAGGATCGCGTCGGCGTCCTTTTCCGTCGGCGTGAGGGTGTAGCCGCCCTCGGTGAACATCCGCGCCACCTGCTCGGTGTCGCGCTCGTTCATCTGGCAGCCGTAGGTCTTGAGATAAACTTTCGGCATCAGCGGGAAATAAGATCACGCCATCTTCAGGCGCTCGTCGGTTGCGAGTTTCTCGGTGAGCGTGGGATAGCCGCCCGCGAGCTGCATGTTGAAGCAGTGGAGATAGAGGGTGAAAATCTTGGGATCGAACACATCGGCGAGCTTGTCCACGGTCGCGTCGAGGCGCTCCTTGTCGAGGCCCTTGGGAAGGTCTCCGACGACGGAGCCTTTGCCGTCGTGGGTGATGCCCATGCCGTCGCAAAACATGCCGAGCATGGATTGCTGGCCGGCCATCAGGTAGGCCTGGAGAATCTGCTCGCCGATGTCATCGCAGGCCTTGACCTGGAGGGTCTTGTGGATCCACGCGTATTGCTCGGCTAGGGATTTCTGCTGGATGAAAACGGGGCGCAGCTTGCGCCGGCCCGCGAGGGTGGAGACGGCGGTTTTGTAAACGTTGCGGTCGTTCGCCCGAAACCAATCAAGGATTTCGGTGATAACGGCGGGATCGACGGTGGAGAAAATTTCGTGGGATTTCAAAACGAGTGGGGATGGATGGGGGCAAAGTCAAATCGCTCCGCCTCCGGAAGGCAACCCTCTTTCAACGCCCCACCTCGTTCAGCGATTTCTCCAGCGCCCGCCGTTCCCGGAAAACCGCGTAACCCTGCCAATAGCCCCGCCGCGCCTACGCCCGTTCCAGCCCTTTGACTGCCTCCTACACGGCCTCTTCGTCTGGTGTCCGGGCATCACCCGTCAACGACTCGAAATCCACCAAATCCCGCAATATCCACCGACCTTTCAACGCCCGAATATAACCGCTCGCTGCCCGCTTTTGCAATAAATCGTAGCTGAGACTTGCAGTCCCAGTTTGTCCGCCCGTAACTTCAGTAAAGGCAGTTCCGACGATCCGACATCCTATCCCAATTCTTCCCCTCCACTTAAGGTTTAAATCTTAAAGTTTATGGTTTAGGAATCTTCCATGCGCAACCCCGCCCCCATCATCGCTACCCTCTGCCTAGGGCTTCTGGTTGTGTTCCTGCTGCTCCGCACCGAAACGCCGAAGCCCGAACCGACGCAGCCCCCAGTGCCTGATCCTGAATCCACTAGCGAAAAACCCGTCCCCCCGAAACCCACCGCTCTCTCTCTCCTCTCCGAGAACCCCGTCTGGACTACCCTCGAAGCCTACCAGTCCAGCATTTCTCGCAGCGATTTCGAGAAACTCCTCACCGAAATTTTCACCACCGACGACACCTGGCGCGAGTTCATCCTGATCCGCGACGATCTGGCCGAGATCATCACCTCCTCGGATCCCGCCGAGCCACCCTTCGTGCTCCACTTCGCCACCCCGGAAAACACCCGACCCACCCCGCGCTTGTGGAAGGACACCGCCACCCGCCCCATCCCGCCGGAAGGGCAACCTTTGGCGAACCTCCACATCGCCATCGACCCGGGCCACATCGGCGGCGAGTGGGCGAAGATCGAGGAACGCTGGTTCCAGATCGGCGAGGAAAAGCCCGTCACCGAAGGCGACATGACCCTTTCCGTCGCGAAACTGCTGAAACCCCTCCTCGAGGAACTCGGAGCCACCGTCACCCTAGTCCGCAGCATCGCCGAGCCTGTCACCCCGCTGCGCCCGGAAAACCTTGCCTCTCTCGCCGCCGAGAGCGCCACCGACGATGCCGCCTCCCTCCGCAAATTCGCCGAGCGCCTCTTCTACCGCACCGCCGAGATCCGCGCCCGCGCCGAGCT
>Ga0247831_1002727_pt1 | contig 27752 bp, 39 predicted proteins | sample LaCruzMarch2015__9_FD_192406 | JGI IMG/M metagenome (GOLD analysis project Ga0247831, IMG submission 192406) | Freshwater microbial communities from meromictic Lake La Cruz, Castile-La Mancha, Spain - LaCruzMarch2015_1m | ecosystem: Environmental > Aquatic > Freshwater > Lake | place: Spain...
AACGGTGAGAGGAGCAGGCATGGCCCGGTGCCCTGCGCATGGCAACCGGATTCAGCTGAACCCCTCCAGAGCGGTCAACCTGTTTGGCGCGACCCCTCAAACAGATTGTCGTCGGACAGAGCCCCCAGGTGAAAAGTGGTCGGGAGGGAGGGGGCATCAACTTTTCTTGCAGTGGGGTGGCGGATGCTGCTTCAGCACCTCCGCTGGCCCTTAGGTCCCGATGGAATTGGTTTTTCTTATGCTTTAGTTTTCAAGGAACCTGGGATACAGAGATCCATGTCTTACCGTGAGGGAATTTGGAAGTACTCAGCAGGCATGTAAAAATAAATTCATCCCCTTCCTCATAGAATGTGAACAGAAAACTGCATCAACCGATAAGGCTAATAGCGAATGTATTAATTGCAACTCCTTTTTTCTTCTCCAGCACCTACGCGGCTGAATACCATGCTATTTGTGGCAACAATGATTGCGTTATTAAAATAGCACCTGACAAAATAACTACGCCAAAAGGGTTGATACCAAGTCATAGGGTTGTTGTTTGGCTGAGAGGTGGCACGCAAGAATATGACAAAGCTGTTGCTACTGCTGGAGCCGGTGGTGGTGCAGTTGCTGGCGCCGTTGCTGGAGCGATTGCAACTTGCTGGACTATTATCTTGTGCCCGGCCGGTATAATAGCTGGAGGCGTGCTCGGAGGTACTGCAGGAAACAAGCTTGGGTACAATACAGACTTTTATTTCATACTTATTGGGTATTCAGACGGCGGGAACAAAGTTGCAATTGACTTTAGATTTAAGAACCAGCAGCCAGTCAATCGAATGATGTGGGAGCTGCCCGCAATTACAGCTCTTGAGATGGGAGAAAGGAGGTCAATATACGAAATTTTAAAATCTGAAGGTGTGGAGGCAAATGGTGAATCTTACAAAGACAAAAGCCTGCCCTTATCGCTACTTCCGGAACTCATTATTGCTAATAGGGGCGATTAACGAGAACTTTGGATGAGTTCTGCAGTATGAGCTTTTCTACATCCGGCATATTCCTCGTTACCTGCTATATATTGCAAAATAATAGACGCGATTTTCTTTCTTCTTTCCTTCTTTTCTTTTTCATTTAAATGGTCAAGCTTGTCGATCATAAAAGCAACGTATAGCGCTTCATCGTGTGACAGTTTATCTCCTCTACCATAGCAATAGGTCCTTGCATAGAGTGAGGAGTCCTGAAAACCTCTACCTCTTTCCCACCACTGTGAATATGCTGGGATCGGGTTTAAAACCAATAGTAAACTCAAAAATGTTGATGATCTAAAAAGAAATTTAAACATTGTCTTTGGGATCACGACAAAGACTATTTTTTAGGTGCTGCAGTAATGGCTTCATATTTCTCAAGAAGTTGCTTTGCTGCGCTATCAGCAATTGCCATTTGCAGTTTGGTTGTATCAGTATCTGATCCACCTTTGGCTACTCCCGAAAAACTAAATGCATTAAAGGTGTCCTTGTCTTCTGCGACTATTTTATCACCCGTCAATACACCTTGATCAACTATTTTCCCGTTGGTCGAATTAGTTATTTTATATTGGAGCTCAAAGATGGGGGTCCATTTGACTTTAGAGCCGCCTCCAAAACCCATGAAACCAACATTATAGGAAGAATCAAACTTGACATCTGAACGAAGCAGATAAAATGACACTACATAATTAATTCCCAGCGACTTGGACGACGAATTAATACTATCTGCAAAATCCTTGATAATAGCATTGCCAGAAAGTGTATTAATGAAAGTCATTCCTCCATTGGGAGGGGCATATCCTTCCTTCTCGGCATACTTGGCGACACCTGCTTTAACTTTAAACCAAGGTTTTTGTTTGTCTCCATACTTTTCTTTGGTCATTGCTGTTATGCTGTCATAAAAATAAGTGCATGGTGCATATTGTCCACTTGATTGTGATTGCGCTGCGCTCGGACACGAATCAACAACTACAAAAGAGTTCTTGATTACAGGTGTTGCCTTCTTGGACTGTGCGTGAGAGGGGGCATATAAAATACCCATGAAAATATTTGCGCCAATAAGGATTCGCGAGGCGGCAACAACTAAATTTGATTTTTTCATTCAGTGAAAAAATCTTTCTTGTTTGTAGCACTATTTTGCATTGCTGTCAACAAAAAACCAACTCTTTAATAAGGGTTCGGCCCGCGACGCGTGGAAGCGACAGCCGAGGACAATCCATTAGTGAACGCTACTGATACGTGTTAGGCCATGCCATCCTTTCGCACAGTCAACACCTTCCCAATGCAGTACTGCTAACCCCTACTGCATTTCCTGTGTACCCTAGGGTTCGTTAGTTCAGGAAACTACTACGAACCCCGCGCAACCGACTGCTGATCCACGCCAGCAAGTGCGTCTGGCGCTGATGGCGGCACTTGGCGAGATCACACCAGAAGACCCAGCGATCGAGGTGTTGCGCAATTCCGCTCCCCTGGAGGACGCAGACGGCAACCCCATCTGGCCCGAGCCGCCGCCGGGGCACAAAGGCAGGGGACGCAGCAAACGCAATCCGTCCGCTGTTGGTGTCAGCAAGCGCTTTCCGCAGCAGAGCGTCTCGCCACGCCCCAGCCGCTCTGAGGTGGAGCAGCGCATCGCCACGCTCCAGCTATGGCTGACGCAGCGCCAACCCGCGCTGATGATCCGCGACCAAGCAGCGCTGCTGTGGGAGATGACCTCCTACACGACCCTCAAGAAGTACCTGCGGGTGGCCCGCTCTCGCATGGTGGAGGAGCTGGTGGAAGACCGGCTGGTCCATCAGGCAGAAGCCATCTACGCATTACAGGACGTGGCTCGTCGTGCTGCCGACGCCGAGCAGTTCTCCGCCTCGGTGGGCGCCCATCGGGTGCTGGCGGAAATCACTGGCATGCTCCGCGCCCCGGTCAAACCAACGGCTGCCGCCTGATGCCCTCTTCTCTTACGGCGGCATCCCTTTCTGATCGCCAGGGCGCAGCTTTGGTCGGTGGCCTGCTGGGTTCCACGGACCATGGCGATCCCTGGCGCGATGCCGGCGTGCTGGGTTACCGCGCCCCAGCCATGGAGGCGACCAAAACAGCACCGCGCAGCTTCCGCGACTTCATCTCCGCGGCCTACCCCGGCTACGCCTTTCACATCTGGGCCGAGCGGTTGATTGCCCTGCTTCAGCGGGTGGCCGATGGCCAGCTCAATCGCCTGATCGTCTGCTGTCCGCCGCGGCTGGGCAAATCACTGCTGGTCTCCAAACTCTTCCCGGCCTACTGGGTGAGCCGCTACCCGAGTCGCTTCTGCGCCATTGCCTCCTATTCAGCCGAGCTGGCCTACGCCCACAGCCGGGAAGCACGGCATTACTACCGGGCCTGCGGCCATGCCCTCTCCAAGGACTCCACCGCCGTGGGCAACTGGCTCTCCCCTGAGCGTGGCGGCTGCATTGCCGCCGGCGTGCGGGGACCATTTACCGGCAAGGGCTATGCGCTGGGAATCATCGACGACCCTTACAAGGGCCCAGAAGATGCCAACTCCGCCGGCCAGCGCCAGAAGTTGATCGAGTGGTTCCAGTCCGTCTGGCTGACTAGATCGGAACCCGGGGCCCCAGGGGGGGCCACGCGATGGGGTGTTGCAGATGAAGGCCCAAGTGCTGGGCAGGGAGAAGGGCAGGAGCAGGAGCAAGAGAGGCCTGGGGCTGGCTCTGCAGCACAGGTGGTGGTGCTGACCCGCTGGCATCAGGACGACCTGATCGGCTGGCTACTGGAGCAGGAAAGCGGCGACGCACCGCAGCACTGGCAGGTGCTCAACCTGCCGGCCACTGCCGAGCCGCCCGAGCAGCAGCTGCAGTTCCCGGCCACCTGCACGCTCGAGCCGGACTGGCGCCAACCCGGTGAGCCCCTCTGCCCGGAGCGGTTTCCCCTGGCTGAGCTTGAGCAGATCAAGATCCGCGCCGGCAGCTACTGGTGGAATGCCCTTTACCAGCAGCGACCATCTCCGGCCGGCGGTTTGCTGTTTCAGCGGCAGTGGTTGCGGCAAGTGCCGCAACGCCGCCCAAGCAGCCAGCACCAAGGTCGCCTGGGCCAGAAGGCCTATGCCCCCTTGGTGCTCAGCTGCGATCTCAGCTTTAAGGGGGGAGAGGGGAACGACTACTGCGCATTTGTGTTGCTGGGCCTGGTGGCAGAGCCTCAGCAGCGCCATCCTGCGGCGGAAGCCAGAGTTCAAGGACAGCAGCTGCACCGCAGTGCCGCAAATATCCCTGCTCTACCCCCACCCACTCAGGAGGGTGCCGGAGCGAGCGCCCACCTGATCGAAGTGCTCTGGGCTCGCCACCAGCGCCTCGATCTGCCCGGTGTCGTCAAAGCCCTCAGCGAGACCCTGGCCTCTCTGGCTCTGCAGGGCCTTACCCCTGATGCAGTCTTGATAGAAGACGCCGCCAATGGCCCGGCGGTCTGTCAGCTGCTCCAGCGTCAGATCCCTGGACTGATTTCAGTGCGGCCAGTAGGCAGCAAGGTGTCCCGCGCCCATGCCGTCGCACCACTGCTGGAGGCAGGGCAGCTGGGCTTCTGCCAGGGCGGCAATGACGAGTTGATTACCGAGCTGCTGGGGTTCCCCAATGCCGCCCACGACGACTTGGTGGATGCCTTTTGTCAGGGCGTGATCTGGCTGCAGAACCAGCACTGGCGGGGCAACGGCAGGGCTACTCCCAGGCCGCTGCTTTTCTCCCGCTGAGCCCACCAAGAGGCAGGCCTTTTTCTTCCACTGCATCTGCGTCATGAGCGGCACCATTGCAATCCATCAACAACGGGCGCCACGGCCGAATCCGTCAGAGGGAAGCGGACTAGGGAGCGGCAGCAGCCAGCGGCACCCAAAGCATTGCCGCAGGCAATCGCGGCGCTCGATCCATGCCGCTGCAGATGCGCTGGTGCTCGAGCACCTGCCCTTTGCCTCACGGGTAGCGGCTAACTACGCGCGCCGCACCGGCCACCCCAAAGAAGACTTGGAGCAGCTGGCAGCGATCGGGCTGATCAAGGCGTCGCGCCGCTACGACAGCCAGCGGGTAAACCGCAGCTGCTCCAATTTCATCGCTTATGCCAGGCCATTTGTGAATGGCGAAATCACCCACTATCTGCGCGATAAGGGCTTTCTGATTTCAGTTCCAGGCCGCTGGCGAGAGCTGCATGCCAGGGGGCAGAAGTTGCTGCGGCAGGGCATAGCCGCAGATCAGATCCCCGAGCAGTTGGGGCTAACACCAGAACGTTGGGCTGAGATTGCAGCGGCTTGCTCAGTGCGGGTGGTGGCGATGGCGCTAAGCCAAACGGATGAATCCTTTGAGTGATGTCCTCTTGCCCGGAGTGGCCGTCAATTCCGGTCAGGAAAGGCAGCGGAGTAGATCTGCTTGAGTCCATCGTGATAGCCCCAGCCGATACAAGAAGACGAGCGCACGACCTCGGCGAGCCGTTCCCCGTAGGCCTCCTGCTTTTCCTTTGGCAGTACGCAGATCGCCTGGACAGCGCGGCTGGCCATGACGAGCAAGGCGTCGTAGAAGCCTGCATCGATGTCGCCGAATTCAACAGTGAAGGCATTGCCCTGCTCCAAGAAGAACACCATGAGTTCGGCATGGCGCATTGGCTCAGCGACCGCCTTGCAGAAATCGGCAACAGACTTTTTGGCTTTTGCGACCTGCAGAGGGCGATCGCGCTGCATATCCGGATACAGGCAATCGGAGATGATCTTCTTGCAATCCTCCATCGCAGCCTCCGCATCCGCGTAGCGAGCGTGGAGAAATGCCTGGTTCGGCTTGGAGAGTCGGTAGAGATCGGCGACAAGGCTGAGCAGGTCGTCGTGGCTCAGCTTGATAACCGCTGATTTAACGGCTGACCATGTCTGCTTAGGCATCTTGAGGCTAGGCGAGACTTAAATATGGTTGCCATACTGCCGGTGGGTGGCAGGCAAAGATTTCTGCATGTAGTCGGAATTTGTCAATTACTGTCCACTCGAGTGGTGCTTTCGAAGGCCCCGCTCAACAAACAAACATCGCAGACTCTGGCTGTCATAGTTGAACTCAGGCCACCTCAGCCTTCTCCTGAACACCGGCGCTGAGCTTTAACCCAAGCGCAGCGATCACCTTAAGCACAGTGTCAAAACTAGGGCTGCGATCACCAGATAGCGCCTTATACAGGCTTTCGCGTGAGAGCCCTGTCTGGCGTGCAATTTGTGTCATGCCCTGGGCACGGGCAATATCGCCAAGAGCCTTGGAAATGAAGGCCACATCACCATCAGCTTCTTCAATGCATGCCTCGAGGTAGGCCGCCATTTCGTCGGGTGTTCTGAGTGTCTCAGCGACGTCGTAAGGCAGGGTCTTGATCTCCATCAACCGTTCTCCTTGATCTGGCGAGCCAGCGACAGTGCTTCATCAATGTCTCTTGGCTGAGATGCCTTGTCGCCACCGGCCAAGAGAATGATCAATGTGGAGCCCTTCTGCTGGAAGTAAACCCTGTATCCAGGGCCGTAGTTGATCCGTAATTCAGAGACGCCACTCCCAACAGGCTTGATGTCACCAGGATTGCCGCCAATGAGACGCTCAATCCTGGCCTGCACACGCGCCCTAGCCCTGAGATCACGCAGATCCTCGAGCCATTGAGCGAACCGCTCTGTCTGCCGAACTTCGACCACAGGACAACTGTAGCCGCGTGGCTACGCATCGGCAAGCGGCAAGGCCGCTGCAAGTGCCCTTCTGCCTGTTCCTTCAAAAGCTGAATGGTCGAGCCCGATAACCACCTGTTCAATCAGCTACACGATCACGGCAGCCACCCCTCCCCAAGCCCCCCCCTGGCTGATAGTGAATTGCTCCCGCCGGCAATAGCCCGCAGCTGCTCATCTCTTTTGCTGTCGCTGGCCACTGGTCCAATCCCCTGGCTCCTGCATCCAACCCTGGCGGCCCTGCTGCCGCGCCTGCAACTGGTGGCCGACTGCTGGCACCTGCTGGCTGACCCCAATGGCTCAGACCGCAGGGAGCACTACCTGATCCGGGGTGAACGGGAACCGGAAAGCGCCTATCAACGTCGGTTAGAAGCAGCTCTGCCATCAGGCTTCTTCCGTGATGCCCTGCGCACCTTTGCCGGGATGCTGGCCTCCAGCCACTGGCGCGCGCTGCCGGCCTCTCTGCAGGCGGTGATCAGCGATGTGGATGGATGCGGCACCGATCTGGGGGTATTCCTAGAAGCTGCTGATCTGGCGGTGCTGCGTGACGGCGCGGCCTTGGTCGGGGTTATCCCCCCCGGCCATAGCTGGCCAAGCGAGGGCGATAGGCAGCAGGCCCTGCGCAATGGCGATCGGAGCTCCTTGCCCCGCTTGCTGCTGCTGGAGCGGAGTGACGTTCTCAACTGGCACCTGCCGGCTAACCACGCCCTGCCTGATGCGATCACCTGGCGGGAGCGGTTGCCCAATTCCCCCGTGGGAGCACCTGATGCCTCCCTGGAACCCCCAGGTGGCTTTAGCCAAGGGATTTCTCCCGATCACTGGCATCTCCGCACGGTGGCGCTGGAGCCCGGCGTGGGCATGCAACTCACCACAGAGGAGCTGGTCCTAGATCGCCAGGCCCCGTCAGGTTGGAAGCGGCAGGTGATCGACCAACGCCAGTACCTAGGCCTCACCGCACTGCCAGCCATCTGGTACGCGAGCCACGGCTCTGCCTTTGGCAATGGGGAGCTGCCGCACCTAGGGCTGGCGCACCAGTACCTGAACCATTTCTGCAGGCAGAGCGACTACCAGGAGCTGCTGTATCGGACCGCCTTACCGGTGGGTGTACGAACCGGCGTTACTGGCCCGATGGGAACCAGCGCAGCTGGTGAGCCGGTGGTGCTGGGACCGAACACCGTGATTGATCTACCGGAGGGCGCCAGCTTTCAGTTTGTCGAGATCCAGGCTCGCTCATTAGCCGAGCACCGGGCCTGGCTCGAATCGCTAGATCAAGGCATGCGCCGTGATGCCTTGATCCCCGCTGCCGCCCAGGGTGCACCACGCACGGCGATGGAGATCTCGATGGCGGCCTCCCAGGCCTATGCCCTGCTGCAAAGCCAGGCGATACAAAAGGCCTCGATGTTCTCTTCTCTGCTGCAGCACTGGTGCGCCATCACCGGTGAACCGCTACCCGTGCAGGAGGGCCCTGCCCTGACGGTTGAGATCAGCCCGCTTGCACCAGCACCCAAGCCCCAACCAACCGTGAGCGAGATGCTGCAACTGCAGGAGCGGGGAATCATCAGCGAGCAGGCCCTGCGGCAATGGCTGGGAGATACAGCCGGTCTTTCCCCGGCAACGACATGACGCAGATGCAGTCAGGACTGCAGGGGAAACCTTTTGGTGCGCCCGCCTGGCAACCGAGCGACCACGAAGCCATTCGTCAGGCCCTGGCCCTACCGGCGACGGTGCCTTGCCTCGATGCCATCGGCCGTGCCATGGCCGATCTGGAGCGTCAGCACCCGGCCGGGGTGCTCAGCGCCCGGGCCCTACTGGATGCGGTGGCCTTAATTGACAAGCACCTGCTGGCCGGAGGTATTGAGCAGGAGCAGGCGATCGAGAGGACAAGCCGCTCCGGTCCAATCGCTGGTTCGGTGGCAGCCGCCGGTGATGCACCACTGCAAAAGGCGGATGTGATCGCCTACGACACGGCGTTGCTGCGGGAGGACCGGGAGACCGTCTATGCCAACTCTGCTTCTCCAGCCGCAGCGCTGCTAAATCAACGCCGCCGCTACAGCGAGCAGCTGTTGTTGCTCCTGCCGGGCTTGAGCAGCTGGATGCAATTCAGCGTCGCTGCCCCAGGGATGGCTGGAGGCACGGCCTTGCTGCGGGGTTGATGATCTCCCCCCGCCAGTTCACCAGTGGCAAGCACCAGCGCAATACAACTCTGTGGGGTCCCACCCCCTTGCAGCCGTTTGCCAATGCCCGGCTGCTGCTGGGCGAAAACGCCATCCCTGGTGACACCACCTCTGCTGTGGTGGCAAGCCACGTTCTCGAGTGCTTTCTTGAGCGCTCCCGTTACATCACCGCCAGAGACAACGGCCCTGGTGTTGATACCGGTGACTTCACCTTTCAAGGAATGATCTGCCGTGCCACCCGGCTGCCTCCCAACCCTGGTGCGATCTGGCTGAGTAGGGAGCTGCAGTGGAGTCAGAACGGCCGGCGTGTTTCCACTGCTGGCAGAACCGTTGTGGCTCCATGTGAAGGCTTGATCTGGCTTGGTGATCTAACCCTGCTCAATGCCGCAGGTGATGCGGGTGTCGATCCCTATGCCCAGTACACCTTGTTCACCGTGCTGGAGTTCGGTGCCAGCTATGGCTCAGGGGGCATCGGCGCTCTGGTGCAGCCGCTGATTGGTGAGCGGGTGTTTGGCACGCTCAAGCCGAATCGGCTGGAGTGAGCGGAGGTTGAGGCTACGGCTTGATACCTCAGCCAGCAGCAGGAGCAAAAACCTAAAAAACCCTTACATCCAACTCAAACTCATGCAAACGAATGACCCAAGACTTCTTCTGCTGACTGGGGCATGCCCAAGCCCACCAGGAGTTGAGAGCCAACTCACCGAAGATCACATTGAAGAGAATGAACACTTACGGCACTCAGACGTTTGCACAGAGCGCAGCCACCATCTCATCTTCTCCTTGTCGTGACTTATTTCCCGGCCCAGCAGGCTCTTTCCACTTGCTCCACCCCGATGAAGTTGTGTATCCAGCAACCAAGAGGCGATCACAGCTCACCCCTACCGTCAAGCGCGTTGCAGAGCCCCCACATTCAGCTGCGGTAGTCCGTGTGCCATTTGAGTTCAGTCTCCACCCGGCCCAGTCGTATTTGCACTGCCCATAGGTACGCCATTGTGGCGTGTAGCTATTAGATCGAATGCGATTAAGTAGGGCTTGCTCGTTTGGACTTAACGGTTTAATTGCAGGACCACTAATAGTGCTGCTACCTCGCCAGCGCACCACCAATCCGCTGCTGCACTCCTGCTGGGAAAGGGCGCCGACACTGCAGGCCTGCTGATGAGCTGACACGCTGGGATTCTCGTCAGACAACGAACGGATCCGCGCTCGCTCCACCGGACTCACCACCCCATCATGCACCAGTTCATCTAGAGAGGCATCAAAACGGGCGGGTGGTCTGGACGGCAGCTCTGGACGCAGTGGCTCAGAAAGTGGCTGGTGAGGAGCAATGCGAGTGCGCTCCGAAGACGCCTGTCGAAGGCGGACCTGGCTTCCCACCACAAGCCGTGCAGTTTCCATACCAGGATTGAGACGTAGCAGCTCTTGCAGGGTTAAGCCGTAGTGCTGAGCAATCTTTACGACCGTGTCGCCGAAATGGACAGTAGTTACAAGCTCACTACTGAGTTTCAGACCGGAGATATTAGTTGAATAGAAAGAAAATGCACTAACTCCAGCTAAAGTAGTTTTTGCTTTATTGACTTTGCTTGCTTGGACCGGGAACAGGCTGGCTACAGCGGCAATTGCGGCGTTCATTTCTTCTTCGCCTGCAAAAGCTTTATCGATCTGAGTTAGCGCGCCACTCTTATCCACAAGATAAAGCGCAACCTGATCCTGTACCACTGGTGCAACGGATTCATTTTGTTTGTTGCGCTTGGAGCCCCAAAGATCGAGAAGAGCTTGCTCGTATGCTTTTGTGTTAATTTGATATGCGCCAATGGCTTCTGCCTGGGCTATGCCCTGCGCAAGATAGCCAGAATCATTGCCTTCATCCCAAGTCAATACCAAATATCGAATTAGGTTTAGGAATGCTCTTCGTTCGGCAGTTATTGCGTATACTCTTGAGGGTTGACTCGAACGCCTTGGGTCTATTTTCGCCTTCGCTTCCCGTGTAGAATTGGTCGGTACTTGTCTGGCTCCCAGGCGATCAAGAGCTTCTAATTGGCAGCGCAGTGATCCCACTGGTGAACATGTCAAGGTTTCGGCTTGAGCCGATGATGTGATGAGTAAAATGGATGTAATGAGTGAGTAATCCATTCTACAAAAATCTAGTTCATTTAAAATAGCTAAATCTTGCCGTGGTGGCTATTGCTGCCAGGAGGCACCAGTCATTACCTGAGCAACAATTATATCTAGCAGCTTAGCCCAAGGAACCATGACCACAAGGCTGCCAGCTGTTCCAAGACTGTCGGGTCACGCTAGTGCTCAAGGAAGGAGAACCCGGCACTTGACCCGCCAGGCAATCACCGCAGGGCTTTGCCAGCAGAGCACCTAGCAGGCATAGACGTATCGGTCACAGCTTCTCACCCAGAAGGCGCCGCAGATGTCGATCTGGTAGACCCGCCGAGGCAATCAATCCCAGCGGACCAGTCAGTATTCCTATCCCGAGCCAGACCCAATACGCATGGCCTTTCTGGTGAGCGACCATGCCGGTCAGCATGCCGCATACCAAAGGTAGAAACAACAAAAGAAAGGTGGTTAGCAATTCTGTTTGCATGAGAAGGGCAAGTGCTTTTGCTTGTCAGTCCTAGCGCCTAGGCGTGCAGCTGCAAGCAGAGTTACGCTATTGTGACTATGCCGACCGCAATCGTCGTGACGAAGCTGGATTTAGCAGACCGTTGGTGAAGACTGCTAAGACTGGCCCACCATGATAGCCGCTCGCATCAAGGACACCACAGTGGACAAGGGCCGTGACTGAGGCTAATGCAAGTGCTGCAGAGGCAATAGATATGAGTGATCACTGCAGTCTATCCCTATGGCCCCCGACTTAAGATCGACTAGCAGAGGGTGTGACGAAAGAGTTAAACAAGGAACACGAGAAGTGACTTTCCGATGCCATCCAACAGCATTGGAAGAGTGGCATTTGAATACTTGACTACCTGCATCCCAAAGCTTTAAAAGATTGGCCTTTGCTCCAGGACCATGAAACATAATCAAGCCTGCATCGGCGTGGTCCAAGATTATCAGAATAACTAACATATCCACCATCGCATCGATAGCTTGGAGGCATGGCATTTGAATTGTCGGCCGGATATGAGTAACAACTGTATAGGTCGTAGAAATATGTTCTGAGCGAGGGATCCTCCCAGATTCTTGGCTTACTGTTTAAAAAACGTGCAAATGCAGAGGGGTTTCTCTTGAATGGCCCAACTAATCCAATTGTACTTACTCCACTACCGGTACTTCGATATTCAGGCAGTTCGGGCCAGCTGATACCGCCACTAGTGGTTGGCTTGAGCCCCAGCACCATGCGGGTGCGGCCGGATGAAGCCTGCGCAAGCCGTACTTGGGAACCGACGACAAGGCGTGCGGTTTCGAGGCCAGGATTGAGACGCAGCAGTTCCTGCAGGGTCAATCCATAGCGCTGAGCAATCTTTACGACCGTGTCCCCAAAGCGCACAACAGCACGTTCCTCCACAGGAGCAAAGGACTGAAGAGGAGGTGTGCGACGCAGATCGCTGGTATCGATCGCTGCAAGCTGCTTTATCTGCCTCAATTGCTGACTGGGAACAACAAGCCAATCATCTGGACGAAAATGGTGGTCTTCGTTGACGTCGTTGAGCTTGGCGATGAGATCTTTATCAAGTCTGAGGCTGCTGGATAGCTCTTCAACGCTGATGGGGTGACGCACCTTGACCCATATCTTGTCGATGCTGGGGGTAGGTAGGGCAGCGATCAAAGAATCAACAGAAGCCTTCTCGATATCGGCGGGCTCAAGAGCTACAACCACGGCTGGCAGCTCAACACCCAGCAGGGGTGGCGGGATATCGATCATCATTGCGAGCAAAGCCGACCTGGCAAGAAGTGCAGCGGCTTGCATGGTTGATCAATATGCAACCCTGTTCCTGCAGCATGGCAGCTCAAGTACCGCTCTGACGGCATTGGTCCCGCTATTCGACGTAATCGCTGACCTGCCCGAGGGCATCGCGGTGACGCCGGACTTCGCTGCTGATAAGGCCGAGGCCCTCCAGGCTGCCAAAGAACTGCTCCCAGGACATCGGTTCACTGTCGTGCTCAAGGAAGGCGAGCCGGGTAGCTAGCGCCCATATGGGTCATCGGCGGGCACTGTCCAGAAACGTGAGTCGACCTCGCTCCCGAAGTTAAGTCGCGAATAAACGCTTGGGACCTCTGAGTCGGACCAGTATATGGTGTAAATTGTGAGGGGCTTATATTTTGTCATGAATCAAAAAAGCAAAAATCTATCCGCGTTAGTCGCTATTTTAGTTGCAAGCGCAACCTCAGGATGTAGTACGGACATAAGCCAATTCGCAGTCGGCGAGGTCACAACCTGGAAATGCGATAAAGAACCCAGCTCCAAGAAGGAATATGTTTTTAAGCCGTATGAATATATTATCCAAGCACCGGCCGACACTATCGGGATTGGCGGCTCAGATGAATCCAGGAGCTCAACCATACTCAACACCAAAGACCCTCTCCAAAAACTTCCGTCAGGATGGGTACTCAGTGACAGCTATTCCCATGAGGTTACCGATGAAGGGGGCTTTGCTATTAGCGGGACTGCCGACAATGGTGAAGGCGGACGATTAAAGCAGTCCCTCGTTTTGGATGGAAACACTGGCAAAATGAATATTAAGAATGGCAGCGAAACAACAATACTTCAATGCAAACGGATTGGGGACTGGAGAAAGATTATGAGCTCTGTCATGCAAGGTCCTGGAAATTCATATTTGGACAAAAGGCTAAGCAGTATTCCGTTTCTTCGCAAAAAGGCAGGAGATGTCGAATTCTCGTCGGAATTGGCAAAGGAGGCAAACATAAATAATGATCATGCCTCTGTATATGGGCTGCTATCACCATTGCCATCATCTGAACTAACTACGCAGGACTCCGATCTTGTTGAGACCGCAAAGAAAAGATTGATTGAAAATGATACGAGTTCTTATGCCGTCTGGGAGTGGAACAATAGTTGGCAGGGGAGTTATTATACGGACGAGGAGAAATCTAGTCGGTGCAGCAATCTTGCGGGAAACCCTTACCAGGAGGGATACAAGATTATAAGTTCTACTCCGCAAGAAAGGATTGGTGGCACAGGACTAACGTGTCATGGAACGCTTCACTTATTAAAAAAGGAGGGAGCACTGCAAGCTGTTAAGCCCGCAACTCTGCTGCCTGTTTATTATGACTAAACTGTTTTCTGCACGCATTCGGTCCTTAGAATTCATCAAGAGGCAAAATTTATCAACTCTTTTTCTCTTTTGCTCGGTAGCCTTTCTTAGCATTTCAAGCACAATCTGTTTGGCAAGACTCGCTGAGAGGGAAAAAGCAGAAAAAATATTGGCTCAGCAACTTACAGTAATTGTATTTGACCTTTCTAGAGACCGACGCAATATTGCCATCGCGAAAGAGAAAGAAGAATCTATCCAGAGACAGTTCCGAGAGGAGGCAGAGCGAAATGCTATGTATTTCAATGATGTGCCCTTGGTAATATCAACTTTGGATGGCAAGGGCAGGCTTGTTGGATTCAGTAGGCTTGGAGAATCAAATGGCACAGCTCAGTATTCATTTCTTATTAAGAATGGCAACGACGAAATTACAGTAACTGGCACGATTACTAATCATTCTGGGAAATTTATTTATAGCGACGATTACAGCACGCCCATGGAAGCTAGGACAAGCGGAGAGGTGGTGCATGGGAAGCCCAAAAGCACAAGATTGAGATTAGATTTTGTTGTGACAAGCACTCCTTCTGATAAATACAGAGTAGGTGACACTTTCTTTGCAACATTTGTTTTGCCGGGTGTCAGTGGAGAAGCGACATGAAAAAAATATCGGTGCTTAAATACGCTTTGTCTGGCATGTTAATAGGTCTATCGGCTAGCGCATTGGTTATTACCTCTAGGCTAGACCTGCCACAATGTAATAATGATAAGGTTATCAGCTCTGTCATTGCGCTCTGGAAGCTTAATGCGCTGAGATCCGATCAGCCCGTGGAAGATGGAAGATTGAAGGAGCCGCTTGAACTGCCTCTAAAAATTGCTAGTGGCAGGGCGTGTACTGCCGAGATATACGTGTCAGGGAAGGTGAATGGAAGCATTGGCTATACTGTAATGCGGCCTCTCAAGGGCGCAGCCAATATGGTTACTCTTGACTAATTCTAAAACTAGTTTACGACTAAGTAATTTTGAGGTCAATACTCCTTCTTCGGAAGTGGCTTTAAAATTTTCGCTCAGGTTGTTGTGGGCAGCCTGTCGAGGCGTTGCTTCAGGCTATGTGGGGTTCGGTGGCGCGCAGACCAGTCAGCATTACGCTGTAATCCCTGAAATCCATGCCGCATTTGCGGTGTTTTCTCAGACGGCAGCACCCCGCCAGCCCTTACTGACCAGTGCCAGTGTCCGCTGCTGTACTGCCTTCAGGCCATTTGCCCCTAGATGAACTTTTGGTGCCTGCTGCTGGCTCTTGAGGCCCTCCCAGTGGCCGGCTGCCTCCACCTCATCGTCAGGCTGACGCTTCGATCGAGGTTTGCAAGCCATCCTCCCGTCTGGATCGGCCTTTTAGCTGGATATCGCCGGCGCATCGCTATTGAGAATCGACTCTCTGTCCAGACCTGATGGCTACGGCCGTGAATTGGAACAGCCACAACGCTTGCGGCTATGAGCTCTAGCTAGCTGGCGAATCTGTTGTTGACGTAGGTGCTCAACCTGCCCGCCATTGCTGAACATCCTTTCTAGCAACTGCACTTTTCAGACACCTTCAGCATTGAGCCTGATTGGTGGCATCCAGCTCAGTTGCACTAGCGATTGGTCTGGAACTGAAATTTCTCATCTTCACGGAGGGCCAAGACTTCTATGGCAGCGGTATCGCCATGTAGACGACTCGCACTGTGGAGATCTACTCGAACAGTTCAGCTGATGCCTCGGCAACAGGGAGTGGCAGCGCCGCGATGGGCTGCCGCTCCCACTGACAGCCGAGACGGGTCATGGCCACAACCGCAACTCACAACAGCTCCAGGACAACTGACGAGAGCAGCGAGCTGCATGAGCAGCACCATCAGGAGACTGCTGAACTAGAGAGCAACATCACTGCTGACTATCCACCCGCTGAGCGCCAAGCCGGCATCGCTCTGGCTGATGCAGACGAGCCCAGCACAAGCGAGATCCAGCCCAGCAGCGGCCTCGGCGATGCCCTCAAGGCCGAGCGCAGGCGCAGCAACAACCTTGAAAAAGAGCTGCGGGGTCTACGGCAGCAGCTGACCCGCTTCTCGGAGATCAATCCCGAGGAATACGCCCGCCTGCAGCAGGCCGAACGCCAGAAGCAACTGCTCGAGCAGCAGGTGGATCTGCGCGAACGTCAGATGGAAGAGGCTTCCGCCCGCAAGGTGGCAGCCGTTGCAGCGGAACGCGACGCGGCCCATGAGCGCGTACAGGAGTTGCGCAAGGAGCGGCTGCTGGAGCGCGCTTTTTCAGAAGCAGAAGGCCGCACCGGCGGCGATGGGCGCGGCACCTTTTTTCAGGTGTTCAAGGGCCAGCTGGGCGAGAGCTTTCGGCTCACCACCAGCAAGGACAGCGTCGATGTGCTGGAACCGCTGGACAGTCAGGGCCAGCCGTTGCTGGGCGATGACGGGCGGCCACTGAGCACCGCTGACTTCCTTGATCAGCTGCGCATCCACCCCGTCTACGGCTTCCTGTTTCAGCAGCGCGGTGCGATGACCGGCAGCCCAGGGCTGGGTGTAGCACCTGCGGCAGCTGGTGGCTTTGGCGAGGTGCTCAACCCCCAGGCGATGAGTGCCAGTGAGCTCTACCGGGCTGGCTTTGTCACCAACGGCCGCAGCCCACGTCGCTGAGCACAGCCGTTCAGCAAATGGCCAGCCGCTACTACCTGGTGTTCTGGAGCCGCCGCTCGACAGCCACCGTGGTGCCGGCTGCCACAGCTGCTCAGGCCCGCACTAGAGCCCATGCCCGCCATAAGGCGGGGTACGGCACCCTCCTCTCAGCCCGCCAGGCCAATGCCGCAGACAGTCGACTGATCCGCAAAGGGGTCTGGGTCCGTCGCCGCAAGGACGGCAGCAGCCCCCAGTTCGGCACTGCTGCTGCACGAACAGCGGCCAGACGCCAGCGCAGCCATTACCGCAGCTGGTTGTGACGCCAGGACTCAACCCCTGTGCCACGACCCTGGACGCCCTACGCCTACTGGTTCTTTACGGCGGTGAGCACCGGCAGCATCCTGCTGATTGTTTGGCTGGTGCTGCGGCCCAGGCTGTGAAAGCAGAAGACCGCTCGCGTTCAAGGTGGCGGCCCCACCCTTGAAATGGCCGCTCCCCCCAACAGCGCCAGCAGCAGGTTGAGGGTGGAATCAAAGCCTCTCTGCAGCTGCTCCAGCGTGCCGGGGCACACCTGGCCGACGGCACGGCCAGCCATAGATCGCTGGCCGCAGATTCCGGCAGCCAGCCCATAGACCAGCAGCTGGGCGGAGATCACCACCGCAAGGGTCTTAAAAACAAAGCGCTCACGATCAAACGGTGGCCGGGGTGGCGGCAGTGGTGTTAGTGGCTGCGGTGTTTCTGCCATGGCCTGCTGCTCAGGGATGACAGGTGAGCAGCCAGCCGGTGCCATTGCCATCGGCCTCCCAGCGGGGTTGCCAGTTCTTCCAGCTGTAGTGCTGGCCTGCGCCGTTGGTGTTGGCGGTGTAACCACCAACCACCAGATCGGCCTCCCCGTTGGGGTCGTTATGAATGGCGACCGCCTCGGTGAAACCGATCACCACACTCCAATGGCCCCCACCTGATGGAGCAGATACAGAACCGTGATGCAGCCAGCCCACGGCTACTGGCCGACCCAGATTGATCTGCTCTTCCAGGGCCTGGCGATCGCCATTGGTCGCGAAGTTGGCAGTCAGCCCCAGGGAGCGCAAAGCAGATAGCTGAGCCTCTGCACTAGTGCTGTCGCCGTACTTGGCGCGGATGGCGTTGTATTCATCGTCAGAGCCGACCTTGCCCCAATAGCGGGCGAGCATCGCGCAGCTGCTGGAGAAGCATTCGCGGTAACCGGTACCTGAGGCGTTGTCGTTCTGGTTCTCCCAGGCCACCGGCAGGGGATTGGCATGGGCTGAGGGCTCTGGTGCCGGGGGTGCTGGTGGTGCCGATGAGAAGCTCTGCCGCCAGGGCGCGGGCTCGGTGAGGATCGCCGGATCAGCGCTGATGACGGCGAGCCGCAACTGCTCGATGCCCTCGAGCTGCTGGGGCTGGGCTTTCCAGGCGTTCCAAAACTGCTGCCAACGTTCAGCTGTGAACGGTGCCTGGGCGGCAGGAGAGGTTGTGGTCATGGCAGTAGGGCAATCCTTTGCTGTTGCCGCCCCGCCACTTCACGTCTTTCAGCTCAGACTGTGGAGCAGGTCGGATAGGTCGGTTGATGTGCCTCGCTCCTGAGAGCCACGAGCTCTACTGCCAGCTGACGCGCAATCTCGACGACGAGAAGCTGCTGGCGCTCGATGCCCACTACAGGGAGAAGTGTGGCAACTCTGTGGAATGGGAGCTGCACGGCATCGTGATGAATGAGATCCACCAGCGCCGCAAGTTCAGGCGACAGAAACTGGAGCGCTCTCTCTGGCTCGCAAGCCGCCGCGGACGGCTTACAGAAGCGATCAAGCGCTGGCTGATCAGACGCCGGCTCTGGAGTTCGGCCACTTGCGAGCGCCAACACCCGCGCTCTTTGATCGGCCGGGTGCTGGCGCTGGTCTTCGAGAGCTACCAGAGCAGCAAACGACTAGCGATCGAAACACTTCCAGGCCGGCAGACCCCGCTGGAGCAACTCTGAGGAAAGGCGAGAACGGGTTGCGCCGCTGAAGCCAGGTAGTCGGCAATAGCCCCTGACCTCCTTGGGGCTGCGCCCCCTGTGCCATGGGCCTCACCTTGATCGAGGCAGCCAAATACGAGAACCGGCTCGAGCACTTAGCTGTGCTCAAGACCTTCTCAGAAGGCGAATTGCTCGCCCGGCTGCCGTTCATGAACATCGCCGGCAGTGGCCTGTTTTATTCCGCCGAGCAGGAACTGCCCTCAGTGGGCTTCCGTGCTGTCAACGAGGGCTACACCCAGAGCTATGGCGTGGTGGATCAGCGCGCAGAGGCGGTGCACCTATTTGGTGGTGACGTGGATGTGGATCGCTCGATCGTTGACCTGATGGGCCCTGAGGCCCGCGCCAGTCAGATCGAGATGAAGGTGCGCTCCATGCGTCTGACGCTGGAGGCGACGGTGATCAACGGCGACACAAGCGCCAACCCGCGGGCCTTTGACGGGCTGAGCAAGCGCCTGCAGCCCGGTGATGCAATGGCGATCGACAACAGTGCTGGCGCAGGTGTTGCCGGGGCCCCGCTTGATTTTGATCGCCTCGATGAGTTGATCGATTCGGTGAATGCCTACGGCGGCAGCAAGGTGCTGGTGATGAGCAAGGCGATGCGCCGCCAGCTCAATGCCCTGGCCCGCTCCACCATGGGCGGCGGGGTGTATCAGACCAGCACCAACTCCTACGGGATGACGGTGCACCGCTACCAGGACTGCGACATCTTGACGGTGGACCGCGATGCCCAGGGCGTCGAGGTGATGGGTTACGACGAGGCGGGCGGCACCAGCTCGATCTACTGCTGCACCTTTGGCGATCAGGGCGTGACTGGTCTGCAGGGTCCCTTTCAGGGGCGGTATGGGATTTCGGTGCGGGATCTGGGCGAGGTGCCCGATGCCCCGGTGTTCCGCACCCGCGTCGATTGGTACGTGGGCTTTGCCGTGCTGCATCCGCGTGCGAGCGGCCGGCTGTTCAACATCACACCCGCTGGGGCCTGAGGAGATCACCGATGACCTACGCAAACGGCAACCCTTTGATTGATGCGGAGACCACCCTGGTGGGCTGGACCAACCGCAGCGCGATTCGCAACAGCGAGCGCACCTACATCGCAGGTGATGAGGTGCTGCTGAACACCAAGCTCGATGCAGCGTCGCGCTTCTCGCTGGTGGTCTCCCACCCCGGAGCCCAAGGCCCTGTGGAGGTGGAACTGCAGCTGGCGCCGGTGCTGCGCGATGGCACAACCGGTAGCTGGCTCACGGCCGCCACCGTCGCCCTACCGGCAGAAGGCGGCCGGGTGGAGGCGTTCATCAGCGGGCGTGACATCCAGCTCAACGTTGCTGACCTGGCGGATGTGGACCTGCCGGCGGTCTGCTTTGCCAAGGCACTCGTCACCCCCGAGACCCCGGAGGGGATGCACGTGGGCCTGACCGCCACCATCCCCGCCTGAGCGCCATGTCGACTCTTGTTCGCCATGACCTCACAGACCCCGCCATTCCCGAGGGGATGGTGCGGATCGTGCAGGGGGGCAGCTACCGATTCATCTGGCCGGTGCATCTGGGCGGCTGGCAGAGCCTGGGCTGGCAGTTGCAACCGGCAGCAGGTCTGACAGCGCCGGAGCCCAGGCTGCCGGAGCCGGAGCTGGCCCCGTCAGCTCAACCGCCGTCAGAGGTCGTTGAGGACTTGGCACCTGTCGCACCTGTCGGTGCTGACCTGCAGAGCGCACCTCTCGGTTCCGATTCACTGAGCGCACCTCTCGGTTCCGATTCACTGAGCGCACCTCTCGGTTCCGATTCACTGAGCGCACCTCTCGGTTCCGATTCACTGAGCGCACCTCTCGGTTCCGATTCACTGAGCGCACCTCTCGGTGCGACCTTCCAGGCGATGACCAAGGCCCAGATCATTGAGCACTGCTCCAGCGTTTATGGGGTGGAGCTCGATGGCAGCCAGACCAAGGCGGAGCTGGTGGAGCAAGCCATCGCATTGGAAACCCAAAACGACTCAATCGCTGCTGCTGCATCAGGGCCTGAACCGCTGCTCCAGCCGGAGAGCGATGAGCCCCTGCTTAATGAGCTGCTGGATGACCCGCTGATCTGAGGAGGAGCACCGCATGTCCCTGAGCTTGCGCACCCCGGCGATCAGCAGCAGCGGTATCAGCGCGCAGCTGATTCGTCTGCTGCCGCCTGTGGGTTGCCCGGGTCATCCGATCTGGGTGCCGCCCAATGAGGTGCAGCGCTGGGAGCAGCTCGGGTTTGGTCGTGCGCCGATCCCAGCAGCTGATCTGGAACTGAGCTGGCAGCCAGCTGGACAGGAGTCGGGCGGCCTGATTCCGATCGAGCTGCTGCTCAACCCACGCCACACGCCCCCCAATGCGGTGACGGTGGACTGGGGTGATGGGGTGACGGAGACCCTGCCCTGGCCGGTTGGCGGCGATGGCAACGGCCGGCTGCGGCATAGCTACACCAGCCGTAGGGATTACACGATCAAGGCCGAACTCAGCGGCAATGGCGTAACGGCTTCTGTGCTGGTGAGCCTGGCGGGCTGCCCGATCTGGCAGCCCGAGGTCACGCCACCCCCCGATGGCAGTGGTGGTGGCACAGCACCTGGCTCTGTGCTGCCCTTGATTCCTGGTGCTGGCCTAAGTGGCGCTGCCTACGACGGCAGCACAACCCAACAGTGGAGCCTGACGCGATGGAGTGGTGGAACCAGTGCTGGTGGTGTGCCAGCCAGCGATGGCTCGAGCTCCTTATTCCTATGCGCTGATGGCAGCTGGGCCATGCCGCCAGTCGGCGGTACGCGCTGGTTTAACGGCGCTGGACCACCGCCGCTGACGATCAGTGGTGCAAACCCCGGTGACTACTACCTGGACAGCCTCAGCGGCAACTTTTACGTGCTGGAGGGTTGATCGGCAATAGCGAGTAGGTCGCACCAAGGGGTGCGCGCGGCAACGTTGCAACTGATTGATGCCCTGGAGCCAGAGCTTGAACCTTGTTGGTCCAACAGGTCCTGCAGGTGCTGCTGGAGCAAGCGGAGAACCAGGTGCTGCTGGTCCGGCTGGAGAAAATGGTCCTGCAGGTGAAATAGGCCCTGCAGGGCCGCAGGGTCCTGCTGGACCAGCGGGCCCGGCTGGTGAAAGTGGCCCTGCAGGTGTTGCCGGCCTAGCTGGTGATGTGGGTCCTACTGGCATAGATGGTCCACCTGGAGAGCCTGGCCCTGCTGGCCTTGATGGACCACCAGGCGTCGCTGGACCCCCAGGCGAACCGGGTCTTACTGGAGAAGCAGGACCCGCTGGCGCTGCCTGTAATACCGAGTTCCGCGTTGATGCAGGTGTGCCGCAGTACTACCTAGCTGCAGAAGGTCGCTGGGGAAACCTTGCTGTTTTGGCAGTGGCTTCTGCGCCCGCTAATGCCATGGCTGAACTGGATCCAAACCTTGAGGCCCGCTCCCTTGATTCAGCCATAAGCCAAGACGACGCCACCTCTGGCGCGGGCCAATGAGCTGGCTAGAAGCGCTCAACCTTGCCGGGCCAGCTGGTTCTGCTGGTGCACAAGGAGCGGCAGGAGCACCAGGCCCTGCTGGACCACCTGGGGCAGCAGGGGCAGTTGGCGAGCCTGGTGCTGAGGGCCCTGCTGGCCCGCAAGGAGATCAAGGGCCCCTTGGCCCTCAAGGTCCCCAGGGCCCTCAAGGAGCGCCCGGAGTGCAAGGCAGCCAAGGCGCTCAAGGTCCCCAGGGACCGCAAGGCCCTGCAGGAAATCCCGGTCCAGCAGGAGCGCAAGGCGTCATGGGGCCTACTGGTGCAGCGGGGCAGCAAGGCTCTGCAGCTACAAGTGATTTCCAGGTGCTTGCTGGCGTTCCCCATGCCTATATGGCAAATCAGGGGACCTGGGTGCCGCTTGGCGTTGAGCCGCTTGCGCCTGTTGTTCCAGAGGTTGGCGCACCGATTGGCGGTGGCTACTTCGCTGGGTTGATTAGCCATACGGCTGATGGCAACCCCACCCATTACCTAATCGTCGCGCCGCGTGATGCGGGTGCTACCGGCGGCTCTAATACCGGCATGCCCGAGGTTTACCCGCAGGCTTATAACCCGACCTACAGGGACTACGGGCCAAGCGGTGGTTGCGGCAGCAGGCATGACGGCTGGGCGAACACCGAGTGGATGATCCAAAATGGTGTTCACCCTGCTGCCCAGTGGTGTGCGGCACTAAATATCAACGGCTACGACGACTGGTACATGCCAGCGCACTACGAGCTGGAGATTGCCTACTTCCATCTCAAGCCAACAGCTACGCCGAACGTAGCTGATCCAGCCTATGGAGACGGGATCAACCCATATGCAGTGCCAAGGCGTGACTATCTGTTCCCCCCATACGTGCCAGCTCAGTGCTTAAACCCTGCCTTTCAGTGGGGCGGGGCGGAAGCCTTTATTCCATTAATCCACTGGACATCATCAGAGAGGGATACGCGCGATTGCTATGTGTTGAGTATGGATAGTGGTTTGTTTTCTTGGATGCCCAAGATATTTATTTCACCTGTGCGCGCCATGCGCAAGATCCCCTACGGGTCGCTCTAGTCCAGTCAGCTTTGCTGAACGCAGTTGTGGCTTGCTGTTAGCCACCGGCTAGCGGCTAGCGGTGCAATACGGCAATAGCTGCTGTTGACACACCGGGCTGCTGGCCCGCATGACCATGGCTTGGGTAGCAGGCGGCTCTCTTAAGGGTCCACAGGGTGAGCAAGGCATTCAGGGCGCCCAAGGGGTGCAAGGCCTTGCTGGCGCTGATGGCGCCCAAGGCGTCCAGGGACCACAAGGAGAAGCCGGCATCCAGGGTCCGATTGGTCCTGATGGTGTTCAAGGCCAGCAGGGCATCCAGGGTGCTGCGGGGTTGGGCATCACCTTTAAGGGCCAGGTAGCGACAGAAACGGAGCTGCCAGCTGGTGCAGCCCAGGGCGATGCCTACATCGTTCAGGCCGATGACTCCTTCCAGGTGTGGGATGCGGCCAGCAGCAGCTGGGTGAATGGTGGCTCGATTCAAGGACCGCAGGGAATTGAGGGCCCAGCTGGCGTTGCTGGTGTTCAAGGAGAAATAGGCCCTGCTGGCGCTCAAGGCGTAGAAGGACCAGCAGGCGTCCAGGGCATGCGCGGTACGGGCTGGTTCAACGGCAGCGGCGCTCCTGCAGAAGATATCCCTGGTTCGATCCCTGGTGATCTGTATTTAGATAACGCCACGGGCGATGTGTACACCCTGAGCTGAGCGGTGGCCTGGTCGCTTGCTGCCAACCTGCAGGGCCCGGCTGGCCCGAGCGCTGTGTCGGCTGATGCCGGCAACAGCGCCAGGTTGGGCACTGACGCCAAGGTGTTTGTGCCCTCCTCCCTTTATGTCCTGCCCATCGCGACAACTGCGTTATTGGGCGGCATCAAGGTGGGTGCTGGGCTGAGCATGACGGCCGATGGCGTGCTCAGTGCTGCGATGGCAACCACCTACGTCAATAAGGCTGGCGATGTGATGAACGGCCCGCTGCGCTTTGCCAATAGCGGCGGTGTTTCAACCTTCAATGGCCGGGACGTTTACCTGTACTACGACGGGACCTTCTTTCGCTGCCAGTTGCCGTCATCTAGATCCGCCTGGCGAATTGAGAACAGCAGCGGCCAGGTGTCCTTTGGCTCTTGTCCTGCAGCAGCTAACCCGCCTGTTGCGGCCAGTGACCTGACCAACAAGGGCTATATCGACAACCTCGTAAGCGCTGTTTTAGATGAGCTGCTGGCTCTCAAGGCAGAGGTGGCGGCCCTCAAGGCTGCGACCTGAGGCCTTGCTACTGGCTTGTTGTGCTCTCAGCAGATCGCTCCTGCGATCGCAACGCTCCGCCAAGGCATCAATGCGCCGCAATGTGCCTCAGGGAACCTGGCAGCAGGCACCAGTTCACGCGAGCTTGATCCCATCTCTGTTTTGAGTAGATGAGCTGGTCTGATCTGGAGCGGTTGGTGGCTGATGCAGAAAGCAGCCCGGCGCTACAGCAGGTCCTCGGCCAGTGCCATAGCCGCCAGGAGCTCCTACGCACGGCCCGCCAGCTGGGCTATCGGCTCACCAGCTTTGACCTACAAAACGCCTGGCTGGAGCACCACAACACAGCGGAAGTGCAAGGAGAGGACGGAGCTGCGCAATGGGCGGTTGGCGGTAGCTGAGCTGCCTGGCAGTCCCCTTGCTGAGCGCAGCTGCCGGTGCGAGGAGTAGGCGCGAGCTGGTGCTGCAAGCCCTGGCTTTTTGGCCCCAATGGATTAACCGGCGGCCTCTAAGGCCGCCGGCTGGCCGGCTAGACGAACCAGCGCAGGGGAGGCTCAAGCTCTTGGGGCTCTTCTTCCAGCTGGATTAGCCACCAGGCTGCTGGATAGGCGGGCTCGGGCTGTGGCTCCTGCCATTGACCGGAAGCTTGTGCTTCTTCCCAAGCATCAATGAGGGACTGCATGGTGGTGGAGAGCGGGAACATCGCTGTGATGCAAAGAACGCGCACCTGACACCCCGAGAAGCGGGGAATACTGGAGAGCGGTTTTGCAGAGCTGATGGGCCCCCTCCACCCAGCTGAGGTGCTGAATGGGCGGTTTTGCTCAGCGCAACTCCCGGTGCGGCAGCGGGCACCGGCCTTTGCGGAATACCCGAGCGGGAGCGAGCGGCTGGAGCAGGCAGGCCGCTGCTCTATTTCCAGCTGACAAGCGGGCAGAAAGGGCAATGGAACCCGACCAGGCGGGAGCGGTGGAATCCACTGGCTCGCTGTTGCCCCACCGGTAAGTGCCCGGTTTGCACGGCTTGCACGGTTTATGTGCACGGTTTATGCCCGGCTTGCACGGTTTATTCAGCGGGTGCAAACGCCGCGGAACCCCGACCAGGCGGAAGCGGGTAGAGCAAGAAAGGCCGCTGCTCTTATCCCTTTCCCCGCTCCCCTGCCCCTTAGTCCTGCCACCAGGCCAGCACCCCAATAAAAGGGGGGCCGATGGCCCCCTGGTGGGCTCAACAGACTGAGACGGTGACGCCGGGGAGGCCCTGGAACTTGCGTGCAAAGGCAAAGGCTTTTTCAGCAGGGATTAGCCGCATCTTCTTGACGGGCTTACCGCGCCTCCCGAAGTGCTCAACGGTGCAGGGCACAGCGCCGCTCTTTTTGATGCCGGGCGCATAGCGGTGGACGATCAGCAGGCGGATATTGCAGACGGGGCCTTGTGGAGCTGCCATGGAAATTTTGGCGAGGAACCCCCAGGTCACGCCCCACGGCGCAGCAGCAGGCAAGGGTGGCGTAGCCACTTGCGTAGCCCTTTCCGTCTGCGAGCAAGTGAGGGCAGCCTGCAAGGGGTGCTCGACCAAATACCAGCAGTGATCAACCCCAACGGTGCTGGTTCATTCCGCCTGCCGGTTGCTACGGCCGGGATCAACCAAAGCAAGAGGGGCTGAGTTCTGCTTCTACGCAATGGGGCGGAGAGAAGGCCTCAAGGGATGCGGTCCTGCTACTTGGCAAGAAAAAGCATCTGGTTTCAGTCACCCGTTGTCAGCCACACATGAGTGCCCAACTGGGGGGCCAGAGGCCCTTTCCAAAACTGGCGCCGGCAGAGTTCTGGTTCAAATAACCGAATTTCGGTTGTTTCTATTGAGTGGCGTCAGCCAGTCCCAAAAAATGGGCCAGCAAAACTGGCCCTTGGATTGCCGGCTCAGATAAGCGCCACCTCCCCAGGGAGCAGAACCCGGCGCTTCTGAGCAGCTGCCAATACCTCTTGGCGATAGAGCTCTTCTCCAGCGGCGCTAAGGGCTGAATCGATGGCATCGATTCGTGCCAGGCACTGAGCAATGGCAGGCAGCACCTCCTCTTCTAGGAGGGTGATTTCCTCTTCTCCATAGGGCTGCTCGCTCCAGGTGCGGCGCAGCGGCAGATCACGCCGCAGCAACTGCTCGATGGAGCGCGAGGCGCGATCAAGCAGCAGGAAGGGATCTTCTTCTGGCCGGCAGAACTTGGACTGGGCAGCTAGTGATGCCATGGGATTCGGCGCCAGGTGTGGCGCTGCGATGGGACCGATCCCAGAGGCGTACTGACGCAGGAAGGAAGCACAATGGAGAGGACCCGGAGTAAGCCCCACCGGAAGCCGACCCAGCTAGGGCGAGCCTTCTCCGCAGGTCAGGTCAAGGCAGGAGCGATCAGATCTTGCGCAAGCGCTTCTTGTTGAGGTGATGCACCGCATGCACCACCACGCCAAAGAGCCCTGAGCGATCAAAGACCTCCAGGTCCAAAGGGATTGCTGCCTCTCCTGGCCGCACCGGCTCAAGCAACCACTGCTCCCCCTGGCGCAGTAGCGGCCGCATCAAGAAGCTGCCTTGGTGGGCAACAACGACGACATGGCCGGAGCAGGGTTCCACACTGCGGTCGATCACCATCAGGTCACCGTCGTTGATCCCGTGCTGGCGCATGCCATTGCCACTGGCCCGCATGTAGAAGGTGCAAACCGGGTTAGGAATCAGGGCGGATTGGAGATCCAAGCCCTCACCCAACGAGCCCGGGCAGAAGGGCACAGGCTCGCCAATAGGCAGGTCGGCCAAGATCAAACCAGCAAAGGCGGAAGTACAGCCGTTCTACTCCTGGTGAGGTGGCTTGGGTTGGGTCGGCTCAGTTGCCGGCTTCTGGCCAGGGAACCAGCTTCATGTCCCCCACCTTGTTCCAGGTTTTGCATTTGGGATCAGCCAGCCGGTAGAGGGCGTTGCCGTCTGGCCCGTTCTTGGTGACGACCAGGACCGGTGCACCAGGCCAGCCGATCCGCCAAAGCTGCTCACCGTCCGCCAACACAATCAAATCGCCGGTGGCGGGGTGCTTGAGGTCTTGGGCCATCGCTGCACCGTAGAAAGACACAGGCGATTGGCTGCCAAGCCGCAGCCTGCTCCGGTGCGAGCGGAACAAGGACAACCCCAGATCGATTGCTCGCTGGATCGTCTGCCAGGTGGCTCAGTTTTCGTGTCGCCTCTTGCTCAGTTTT